>Ga0105241_10000017_pt1 | contig 159103 bp, 111 predicted proteins | sample KBSC64metaG_FD_80422 | JGI IMG/M metagenome (GOLD analysis project Ga0105241, IMG submission 80422) | Corn rhizosphere microbial communities from Kellogg Biological Station, Michigan, USA - KBS C6-4 metaG | ecosystem: Host-associated > Plants > Roots > Rhizosphere > Soil | place: Michigan... | reverse complement strand
TGTTGAGGAAGGTGTTTGGGAGATAGCGGAGTTAGCGGAGTTCGCGGGGTTAGCGGAGTTAGGGGGAGATTTCGCTGGTCACATTGTTGACAGTCTCCGCACGCAGCTTGTCAAACATGACATACGATTATTCCCACTCGTGATTCTGGAATTCAATTCCGTTATCCGGAGCTTCCCTATGACGAAGATTGCTGCAGTCGCGGCCGGCGCGGTGTTTTTGGTAGTTGTAGTTCCCGGAGCTGTCGCGCAGGGGGATACGAACCAATACGCCAAGATGCCTCCGCTCGAGCAATACCTCATTGCGGACCAGGCGGCTGAGGTCGCGCTGGCGAAGAGCGGCGCTCCGCCATCGATTTCGGACCAGGCTGAGTTGATGGTGCTTGGCCGGACAGGATTCAGGACCGCGGTTGAAGGCAAGAACGGCTTTGTGTGCGTCGTGGAGCGGGGTTGGGGAGCTGCGACGACGGATGCGGAGTTCTGGAATTCGAAGATCAGGGCTCCGATCTGCTTCAACGCGGCTGCCGCGCGGAGCTTTCTGCCGATCTTCCTGATGAAGACGAAGCTGGTGCTCGAGGGAAAGTCGAGGACGGAGATTCTGGCGGCGACCGATGAGGCGTTTGAGAAGAAAGAACTGCCTGCGCTGGAGCCTGGCGCGATGTGCTACATGCTGTCGAAACAGCAGTACCTGAATGACAGGGGGAAGAGCTGGCATCCGCACCTGATGTTCTTTGTGAGCGGCGACTCGGCCAAGAGTTGGGGAGCGGACATGGAAGGCTCGCCGGTGATGGCGGCCAACGATCCGGAAGAGCGGGTCACGATCATGATGGTGTGGGCTTCGCACTGGTCGGATGGGTCGGCGGTGGAGTAGGGCCCAGATTCTTGGGCCACGCGCCTAAACTTTTTTCTGAAATTTTGCGCGTAATAGAGCGGATTGAACTTACGGCCGTTGTATGTCTCCGGGGAATTGCTGCGGATGATTTCTGTGGATTCGATTCTCCCGCAAATTTGCTTCGTAATAGATTTCATTGGGCTTACACGCACTTAATAGATGAGAATGAACTTAGTCGCGCCCGTCGCGAGACTGTGCTTCGAAGTTGTGCTGATTTGGATTATGCGCTTTTTGGTGAATTGAACTGCAAACGAGAATTCGATTATTCCGGGGCTAAAGCCCACGCAATGTGGGATGCCACATTTTCAGGGGCCTGAAGACCCCTTCTCCCTCCGGTTTGGATGAGTCGGCCGTGGAAGTGAGATAGAGGTTGCCGGAGTTTGTCGGATCCCACGTCTCCAAGTGCGGGAGACATGGGGCACCCGGATTTGTAGTTATTCAGCGTTCACAAAACTTGGGCGACGCGACGGGGCAAGGGGGCGGGACGGGAACGGCGGTGGAGTGTCGAACGCACCGGACGTGAGAATTCTTGAAAGGCGGGATGTCACTCGGCTGCCCCGGTCTCGTTGATGAGAACCAGCCGGAGTGAGGTGCGCTTACTTCTTGAGGCGCGCGGATAGTTTCTGGTGAAGGTCTTCGGGGTTGATGTTGTGAAGGAAGTCTTCTGGAACGTCGACCTCCTGCAGTTTCTGGTTTGGGCCGGCACGGAGACCGCCGCGGAACTGTCCGGGAGTGCCTGGCTCTGAGGGACTGATTGCCGGTCCCACGCCAACGATTTTGCCGCCTTCAAGAACGACGTGTACTTTCATGACAAACCTCCGCCGTGCAGGTTGTACCAGCACCATTGAGGGCCATTGTTTTTGATGGTGACGAAGTAGGTGATGTGGCCGTCCGTTTCCATCTGCTCACCTTGTTCGATCGACATCATCTGAGCGCCAGGGGTTTTGACGTCCGCAGTGGCATATTGCGCTCCGCGGTTGTCGTAGAAGGTGTACCACCAGTAGTGAGTCCCACCTGGACCGAGCCAGACGGGAGTGAGGAAGTTGTTGAATGACATATTGTCCCATCCTTTCTGTGGCTGTCGCCAAACGCCTTCAGCACTCCGATGAATCGGAGAGCGACGTGCTCGGAGCTGCTTTCAGGGTCGGGGAAGAGTCACGCGGTTATAGTGACGCTGAATGGCGGAGCGTTTCTCCAGGGTGCTAGAGGAAGGGCGAGCAGAACCTACGGGGATCAACGATATCTTTACGAATCTGATGGAAGCGGAGCGGCGGATGGGGAGCGGAAAGTAGCGGTGGGTCAGCTGATTTCCCGCTCATCGCGAAAAGCCGCGAAGAATGGGGCACAGGACCGATTCTCTGATTCGAAGTAAATGAGCGGGCCACCTGCCGGGCGAGGTAATGAAGGCCAGGAAGCGGTGAGTTGAGAATGGATCCAACAGAAAGCCGGAGCTGAGCTCCGGTCTTTTGCTTCGTGCCTATCGTAGAGGCAGGGCGAAGATTGTCGTATCCCATGTCTCCAACTGCAGGAGACATGGGGCACCCCGAGTTTGTTGTTTAGGCAGCTTTCGTAAGGCCTAAACCGGCCGCGCGGTTATTGCTTGTCGTAGACGAGGGTGACGGACATGGGTTTTCCGTCTGCGTTCATACCCTTAGCTTTGAAAGTCATGGTCTTGCCATCGGCTGAGACGGTGATCTTGCCGCGAGCGTGGTATTTGTTCGCGCTGTTTTTTGCCTCGTAGGTGAAGGTGTTGGCGTCGACCTGCTTGAGGGAGACGGAATCGTAAGGAGAACCCTGGCCGGAGACGGCAGAATCAGAGCCGTCGTATTTGGCGGTGTAGGTGGCGTTGACCGCGGAGCCGTCGGCACGCTCACCGGTGTTGGTGACTTTGACGCCGTTGTCGGCTGCTTCGCGCACGGCGGTGATGCTCTTAACGGGAAATGGGGCTGGCGTGTATTTGGACTTTTCCACGTTGAGTTTCCAGGTTCCGAGGGAATTGTCGGCGCCAAACACGGCTACGGAAGAGGTGATTGCCAGAGTTGCGAGAGCAAGAGTGATCAGTTTCTTCATGAGTGGTTCTCCTTCTTCTGGTGAATGCGATTGAATACGCCGGGATGAAGGGTGCGCGGATTGTATTGGGAGGGTTCCAGCTGAGACGAAAGCGAGAAGAGACGGCTGCGATGAGCGGACACTATGTAAACGCCGGCACTGGCGGGGCGTCAAGGTAAATCCGCCGGGCGAGCCAGGCAGGATGGCGCATCGGCCGAACTCCTGCTCTGGTTTCGTCTATAGAGGCAGATTAAGCATCCGCCCCTTCGCCCTTATTGCTTGGCTTGCTGATCAGCGTCTACGTGGCCGCGGCCATCGCGCATTTCATTGCCCTTGAAGTTGTCGTTCTTGTCCAGAGGCATCGATGGATCGGCCTTATCGCCGGGCAGCGGCAGCCTGCCTGTGTAGCCATTGGCTGCGTCGAGGCGATTGTCTACGCTGCCACGGAACTTATCAGGGCCATGGAACCATGGACCCGCGCCAACGAATGCTCCGTCGACGAACCATTTGGGGCTGTAGTAGCCGTAGGGAGCGCAGGAATAGGGAGCGACGTCGTAATAGCCATAGGGGCATGCGGGAGCTGAAGCCGCATCGAGAGGGACCGATCCCCGGTTTGCGGGAGCCTGATCCTGGGCAATTGCGAGGGGAGCGAATGACAACATACCGCATCCGACGACAGCAGATAACATTCCAAGCTTGAAGCGATTCATAGATCTCCTTAACCTCGCGGGGATGCCAGAAGACACCCCCGCACGATCACCTTACCGGTTTCGAAGGAGTGTGTCTGAGCTATAGAGACCATGCGGCGTTGTGGTCATGGATAGATTGCGGGGAGCGCGGATTGTGGGGGCTGAAGTCGGGAACTTACCTTCCCTGTTGACAAGAATTTGACTTGATTGTTCTGACGGAGATTTTGCAAGCCAGCGATGCAGAAGTGGGTGTAGTGTAGTGGGGCTCCCCCCCCTTGATACTGCCCGGCAACGCACTGTTGCCAGACCCGGCAGGCTGCCGCAATTCACATTCGTGACCATCGGAGGTCTTCCCATGCTTCAAAAACATCGTTGTCTCTTCGCGATCGCATGTTTGATCGCATTAGTCTCTGCAAGCGTCAACGCCTATGGGCAGGAGAGCGGCCAGCGCACTTTTGCCCAGGTATCCGTGGAACCTGCAATTGACTACTCAACCGGCAACACGATCTATCTACTGACGCCGATCAAGGCTCCGTTCCCATCGAAGGCGAATCCGATAGCGACAGCTCCGCTGTATCTGCCGTTGTATCCGCTGTCGTCGACGGTGGTGGCGGATGAGCTGAACTGTCAACCCAGCAACTGCGATCACGCAAACGTGCTTCCTTTTGCGGATGCGGGATTCTACGGCGCGCTACCGGGGACGGATCCGGCATGCGCGGATTTCAACGGAGGCCAACCGTGTTCGCTGGTGAAGGGCCACGACCATCTCGTGGGAAAGGCAAGCACACATGGAGACTTCAATGTTGCGTGGACGGTGAAACCGGTGATCTTCACACATAAGGCGTTTGACGACGGGATGATCAATGTACGGATCACAAAGCTGACTCAGTTGATGGCCGAGGTGGCGAGTCAGGACGTGGTGATCGCGCCCGATCTTGTGACGTTCAATTGCTCGATCACTTCAGAGCGGACCTACGAGAAGGGGACGCCGGTGGTGATTCCATTCCCATAGTGTGATTGCTGAAGTCGACAGGAGGACCGGAGCCGTGGGCTCCGGTCGTTTTGTTAGCTGTGTTCCCGTTAATAGCCAGTCGGATTTGTCGTATCCCACGTCCCCAACTGCAGGGGATCCTTCGGCTGCGCTCAGGACAGGCTATGGGGGCACCCGGTGGCTGCGTAGCTATTGCGAACTGGTGATGCGCTCCCAGACAAGACGGCGCTGGTGATCTTCGCCCATCTCGTGAGCCTTGGCTGTAAGGGTGAGGCGATTGCCCTGAAGCGCTACTCCGCGAACGCCATCCTGATCCCGCTCGCCCGGAGACAGGGAGTGGCGGATGTGATGCGTCACGGACGACGCGGACTCGTCCGTGGTCCACGTGCCAAAGTACGCATAGTAGCCGTCGATGGCTGCGACCTTTTCGGACTGCGGAGCCTTGAGGAACTCCTCACGGGAACTGGTGCGCGGAACCATCGGCATGGGGTCGGCGACAATCTGCACACTCATCCAGCCGCTGCGGTCGTACATGAGCAGGCCTTGCGGATGCTTGCCGTAGAAGGGGTAGATGATTTCGCCGGAGGACCGGATGGTTTCGATGCTGATGAGTCGCCATGTGCCGGGGAGCTGGTCTTTAATCGCGGACGGCTTCTGGGCGAGAGTGAACGCTGCGTTGCAGAGCAGGAGAAGGATGCAGAGACGCTGACGCAAACCGGCCTCCTTGGGAAAGCGAGGCAAGTCTAGCATGGATGAGCGGAAGGTGCTGGTGTTGCAGGGTTGGAAGAGCGAGGGTCACAACTCCAACCTAAGCGAAATTAAACTCCTCTTCTAACCATTGTTCTGGAGCATCGAAGCCAAACGCCCAATAGATGTCTCGCTGGCAATGCTTGCTTATCGCCAGAAGGTTTTCTTCTAGTTCACCCATCGAAAATCGGCGGGTGATGTTGATTTCGGATTCAACGAGTTTTGGGGGATCGCGCAGCCATGTCCGTCCACCTCTCGAGAAGAAGGCACCTGCGAGCCCATCAGCAGCAAAGCTGAACTCAATGAGTCCGAAGTAGCCAGCCTTTCGATAAAGCTGTCGACTCAACTCTAGGACTTTCATTATCAAAGAGGCCGTGACCTCAGGCAAAAGCTGACGGGCCCCTAAGGAGACAGATGGAAGAACGTAATCCCACCAATAATCAAACTCATGCAGAATGAGTCCTTGCTGCTGGAATTCCGAATAAGAATATTCGCCATCGAAAAAGATGCCGCCTGCGACGCGCTGTAGCTGACCGATCGGAAGGCGGTCAAGAATCGTAGAGGTCCTAACATACGTGCCTTGGACAAGGTCAAACCAACTGCGAGTATCTAAAAGGATACTCGCGGGAACACGGGACGGTGAAAAGTGTCATCCCGCCTTCGCGCGGGTATACTCGCGGAGGCTTACCATTTCGTCGCTTCGATCGCAAATGCTGCGTTCGTTCGAGCGCTTTACGGACCAATCTCCCTTTCTCTTCGATTGAGCGTTGGCGCTTGTTCACCAGCCATTCGATATCCCCCACTGTGGCCTTACGCAGAAAGCGACTCGAGATATTGTCGTTTCGGAAGTAAACGACTGTGCGATCCTCCACGGCGTGTGGAGCGTCCTCGCTCTCGGCGACTCTGATCACGACAACAGCGCGGTCAGGCTTAGGCAAATCTTTATCGCTCTTGAATTCGACGACGTGTACTTCCGGCAAGACTGGTGGGTAGACAGCTTCCAATCCTTTCTGCAGGACTCGTTCACGAAGGCCAGTAGTTAGCTCAACTCCCTTTATCGGAATCACAGCAGCACCGCTGTCAGTCTCCGCTACTCCAATGAGAATCATGCCGCCGTAGGAATTTGCGAATGAGGCCAAGGTCTTCTCCAGGCTCGAAGGAAAGTTCTCCTTAAAATCCAAGGCGAAGCCCTCACGAATGCCGGTTTGTAGAAAACTCAGGATCTGCGAAAAATCAATTGATTCTATCGGAGTTCCAAACATGGCCGAAACCGCAGCATAGCACTAAGTCGATTTCGTTGAATGTGAGCCACTCGGATTCCTCCGGAGATGAGGGGCCGGAGAAGCAGATCCTTCGACTCACCACCCCCACGCTGAAGAATACGCGTGGGGCCCCGTTCGCTCATGATGACAGCTCTCATTGAGTGAGGCTGAGCGTTTGTACTTGTTGAAGGAAAAGGCGGTTCGCCCTTCGCACAGTACCATTCACTGTACCTATTGCTTGTGTTTCAATAAAGGGATGGGTGTTCGGAGGCGGGAGACGGCGCGGGGGAAGTGGATTGCGGCTACGCGCAAGGCGCGGGAGTACGCAATGGTGGCAAAGGCGCTGGCGTCTACGTCGCATCCTGTTCTGGCACAGATAGTTCCGGCGCGGTTCTGCAATCTGTCGTGCGCCTACTGCAACGAGTACGACAAGGTGTCCGCACCCGTGCCGCTGGAAGAGATGTACCGGCGGATCGATCACCTGGGGCGGCTGGGGACCGCGATGATCGGGATCTCGGGCGGCGAGCCGCTGACGCATCCCGACCTGGACGACATCATCAAGCGGATGCGGCGGACGGGCGCGATTGCGGGGATGATCACGAACGGGTATCTGCTGAACGTCGAACGGATCGAACGGCTGAACCGGGCGGGCCTGGACCACATGCAGATCAGCATCGATAACGTGGAGCCGGACGAGGTTTCGAAGAAGAGCCTGAAGGTCCTGGACAAGAAGCTGCAGATGCTGGCCGACCATGCCGAATTTCACGTCAACATCAACTCGGTGGTGGGCGGGGGCTTCAAGGATCCGAATGACGCGCTGGTGATTGGGCGACGGGCGCTGGAGCTGGGGTTCGAGTCGACGATCGGGATTATTCACGATGGGGACGGGCAGCTGAAGCCGCTGGGCGAGGAAGAGTCGCGGATTTACTTTGCGATGCAGGATCGCAAGAAGACGAATTACGCGCAGTTCGATGCTTTCCAGAATGCGATTGCGAAGGGCGAGCCGAATGACTGGCGGTGCCGGGCGGGGTCGCGGTACCTGTATATCTGCGAGGATGGGCTGGTGCACTACTGCAGCCAGCAGCGCGGGTATCCGGGGGTTCCGATTGCGGAGTATACGACCGAGGATGTGAAGCGGGAGTTTTTGACGGCGAAGAGCTGCGCTCCGCATTGCACGATTGGGTGTGTGCACCGGATCAGCTATATCGACCACTGGCGGGCGCCGCAGACGAGGGAGATTTCGCCTGGAGGTGGGGAGCTGGTGAAGATTCAGGGGACGTGAGAGACAGGGACTAGGGACTAGGGACTAGGGACTAGGGACTAGGGAAGGTTACAAGGTGACGAGAGCGGCGGACGGGGCGATTGCCCCGTTTTTATTGGGAGCAGAAAGGAAGAAGGCGGGCGGGAGAGGGCCTCGGGGGAGGCCCGTGCTTTCACGCCGATCTACTTGTGCGCGGTGGTCTTGGCGGGGGCGGACTTGGTGTCGGCGATTGCCTGATCGATGAGCTGATAGAGCTTGTTACGGTCGACGACCTCGACGAAGGGAGCGCCCTTGCTGTTGGAGGTGGAGATCCAGATGGTGGGCGTGTGCTCGATGCCGATGCGCTGGCCGAGTGCGTAGTCAGCCTTGACCTGGGCGGCGAGCTTGCCCTGGGGGTCCATGGCGAAGGGGAGCTGGACGCTGCGGCTCTTGGCGAAGTTCTCAGTGAACTGGCGGAGGACGTCGAGCGAGGTGATGGAGGGCTGGCTGGCGAAGACGGCGTCGCGGTAGTCGTCACCCAGCTTTTTGCTTTTGGTGTCGAACCAGCGGGCGTTGACGGCGGCCTGAAAGCTCCAGGGATGGAACGGGAGCGGGAAGTCGTGGCGAACCCAGGGAATGTTGTACTTGGCTGCAGCCTCTTTGAGGGTGGCATTGGCGTTGGCGCAGTCGGGGCACTCCATGTCTTCGAACTCGATGATGGCGACGCGGGCGCCGGCGGGAGGCTTGAGCGCGGCGGGGTCGTGGACCGGGGTGGTGGGAGGCGCGTTGAATTGGGCGTGGGCCGTGGGTGCAGCGGCGATTACAAGCGCGGCGGCAAGGGCGGTGAGCAGGGATGCTCGGGTCGGGGACTTGGCCTGGGCAAGGTTACTTTGCATATCGTCTTGGACGACTCCCTCGTGTCCATTGTAACGGGAGAGAAGAGGGAAAGTTGCGGAGAAGCAGGGGGGCGAGGGAACGAGGGGACTAGGGGGACAGGGATTAGGGGATTGGGAATTGAGGGACTAGGGGCTAGGGATTAGGGCCTTGGTGGTCGGAGTTAGTTTGGCGACGGGATTTCATCCATTGACGCCATTTGTGGTCGGCCCAGAGGGAAAGGGCGAAGACGGCGAGAGCGAGAATGGCGAGGGCGAGCTTCATGGAAGGAAGAGGACAAGGTGACAAGTTAACAAGGGGACAAGGTGACGATTCATCAGGCGGTTTGCTTCTGGGGGGAGGATAGCTTGCGGAGGGTGCGGCGCGCCAGCCGGGTGATCCAGAAGAAGAAGAGCAGGAGGAGGGCCGTGTCGAAGAGGCCGAGGGCGAAGAAGATTACGGATTCGATGAAGTGGTGCTCGCGGACGTAGACGATGCGGTCGCCGATGATGATGCCGGGAAGATGGAGGATGTACCACTGGAGGGCGACAGCGGGATTGTGTGCGGCTTCAGAGATGGGGTGCGGGCCCGCGGGGTAGCCGATGACCCAGAAATTGATGATTTCGAGGGGCAGAGCGAGAGCGAGCGACAGCCTAAATCTGGAATGAAGGGTTCTCACATTACAAGGGACGGATGAAGGGGTGTGGAGGTTGTAAACCCAGGTCTCAAAAGAGAGACCTGGGGCACCCAATTAGTTGAAAACAAAGGGTGGAGTGAAAAATGTCACCGCCCGATCTGGATGACTTCGAAGGTGCCGGGGAGGATTTGCGGGCGAGGACGCGGGTTGTCGGCGGTGGGCTCTGGGCGTGGACCGAACTGGGCGGTGACGGTGTAGATGCGGTCTGTGGCTGGGTCGTAGGTCATGGTGCGGGCGCCGCGCTTGGTGGTGAGGGTCTGGATGGTTTTGTAGTCGGATCCGGAGGCGTCGATGACGGAGAGGACGCCTTCTCCGCAAGATGCGAAGGCGAGCTTGTTTTTGGCGCTGTATGCGGCTGCATCGGGGCCATCGCCGATAGCGGGAGTGGCCAGGATTTTGCCGGAGTTGGTGTCGAGGACGGACATCTTCTTTCCGTCACAAACGGCGAATAGGCGGTTGCCGGCCGGGTCGAGTGCCAGGCCTGAGGGAGATTCGCAGGCGGGCCAGGTAGCGACAATCTTGTGCGCGTGGACGTCGATTTTTACGATTTCGTTTTTGTCTTCGATGTTGTTGTAGACACTTCCCTTCCCGTCAGAGACGGCGAACTCGGGTTTTCCGGGTACAGGGATGGTGGCGATGACCTTGCGCGAGCCGGCATCGATGACGGTGATGTCGTGGCTGCGGCCATTGAATGCCCAGACAGATTTTGTGGCGGGCTCCCACATGATGGCGTCGGGATTGGTCCCGGCAGGGATGGTGGCGAGGGTGGAGAGATTCGAGCGGTCGAACACGACGACCGCGTTTCCGCCGCCATCAGAGATGTAGCCGGTTTTGCCGTCGGGATTGAGGGCGACGCCGTGGGTGCCATGGAGGCCACTGATCGCTCCGAGCTTGCTGCCATTGGTTACATCCACGACATCGACGTGATCTCCGCGTGTGATGTAGAGGTGATGGGAACTGGAGTCGATGAGGAGGTAATCCCAGCCGCCGGAGTCGGTGAGCTGCCAGCTGCCGAGGATCTTGTAGGGGCCCTGGGCACGGGCCATGGACAAGCTCAGGAGGAAAGCAACCAGGAGAGCTGGAGCAAAACGGAGGACAAGATGTGCGCGCATGAGATCACCTTTCATTAGCGAGAGGATTGTGTCACGCGGGGATTAAGAGAATCTGAAGGTTGGTTCTCGGCGCGAGATGCACCTGCGGGCCACGGATGGATGAGTGGTTTGAAGGCCGGAGTTCAGCGAACCTGATGGAGCCAATTGGCGAAGAGCTGTTGAGCTGCGGGCTTGCTCATGCCGGAGATGGTGAAGTGGTACTTCTTGCCCGAGTTCGTTTGAATTCCGTTTTCGTCGACGGCTCCGATTTCGTTCAACCCAACCTGGATGCTGTCGCCGGGATTCTCGACGCAGCGGAAATTGAGGCCGCCGGAGTTGAGAGTGAGCTGGCCGGAACAGCCGCCGAAGTGCTTGTCGTGTCGCGCAGGGTAGACAACGGGAGTGAACGGGACCCTGGATGTCGCTGCGGTGGGCGGCGGAGGAGGGGCGGCGTTCGAATATTGCGGAAGTGCGGGAGTGACAGGTGCTCCCTGATTGGGGACCTGAGGCGTGACGGCGGGCGCGGCGTTCTGTTGCTGAGGACGAGGTGTGATGACGATGGGAGTTGAAGGCTTCGTGATGGGTGTTGCCAGGGTGTACTTGTAGGGCGAGGGTTTGGGCTTTGCTGGTCCGTGATTCATACCGAGCAGCGACTCTCCGCGTGCAACGACGCTTTTGCCCTGTCGGTAGTAGTGGGGGCGATGAGACTCAGCCCGGATGATAAGAACGATCGGCAATGCAATGAAGAGGAGGACGGCGACGCATAAGGCGCCGAGAATGTTGCGGGCGGAGAAGAACGTTGATGGAAATTTCACTGCTTCGCTCGAGTGCATCTGATTGTGATCTGGATTTCTCCAGGTGGATTGCTGCAGGGCACGTTTAAGAATGAGACGCCATGCAGCCCGCGCATTGTCTATCGGATGATTAGATGCATTCTCGAGTTCGTTCATGGGGAGATTCCTTTCGGGGGAGATGGAATCCCTGGACCGTTCGTCAGCAGGTACACATTATCGCGCGACGGGGTGGGAGGGCGCTGGCATCCGCTGTTAATCCGAGGAAAAAGGATGCCCCGGCGGTAGAGGCCGGGGCAGAGTAGGTTTGAGAGAACTTTCAGTTGATGGTGATGTGGAGCGAGTTTGAGGCTGCCGCCCCGGGGTTGGTCGCGAGGATGGTGGCGGAGCCGGTGGTGGCGAGATCACTGGCCGGGATGGCGATACTGACGTGAGTGGAATCGGTGATGGTGGTTGTGCGGTAGCTTCCGTTCCAGGTTACGGCGACACCGGGCTGGAAGTTGGAGCCGGTGAGCGTGAGGGTGATGTTCCCCGATCCGTGAGTCAGAGTCGAGGAAGAGCTTGAAGTCAGAGAAGCAGCGGAGGATCCGGTTTTAAGCAGTTGCGGTGCTACGAAGGGTCCGCGAATGAGCATCACGGTGGTGACCAGCGTATTGGTGGTGGCGCCGTAATCCTGATAGGAGGAGAGCATCGCCAGGCCATCCTGTCCAAAGCGGAACATAGTCCAAGTGCCGGGGTAGCCGGAGATGCCCTGCGGGATACTCAGGAGGGCTTCGGGTTGATAGGTGGTGAGATCGTATCGGACCAACCCAGCCGCTGCCGTTCCTGCAATGTTCTCGAGCATCAGGAATTCTTTTTGCAGGGACGGATCGGGAGCTGCGCCTTGAGAGATTCCGTTGCTGCCGAACCCGTAGAAGTCGATCAAAGGAAGCGTGGCGAGCTGAGTGGGCGGAGTGGTGGTCGGATCGACGATACCTCCGCTTGTGCCATAGACGAGCTTGCTGGAAACCTGGATAGAACCGTAGAAGCCACCCATGCCATTGAGAGTGGTACCGTCGATAAGCGTGAGGCCATTGGCATCGACAGAGTAGCGATAGAATTCCGCGCCCGACGTCTGGCTGTCGTAGGCATAGACATGCGTTTGATCGGGGAAGGCCGGGTCTATCCCGTTGTAGATGCCAGAGAGATTGGGCCGGAATGTGCCGGTGTTTCCGGAGATATCGAAAATCCCGAACTGACCCCAACCGTTGTTCATGCCGATGGCGAGGGTTGAGTTATTGCCGGGCATGGTCGCGAGCCAGGTGGGAGTGATCGCCGATGTCGATCCGTATTGTGTGTAGCTGGTTGGAATGGTCGCGCTCAGTGTCTGATTCAACAGGTTGTATTTTGCGATGCTGTTGGCGCCTTGCAATCCGATGTAGAGGTAGTTGCCATCGGAAGTCTCGGCCATGACGGTGGGCTGACTGCCGACCAATACGGGGTTTCCAATGGTTCCCGTGACCGGATCGACACTGACGACAGAGTTTCCGGTCAATGTGGTGGATGTACTGGGGACCGTGGCATAGAGCAACCGCGAGTAGGGATCGAAGGTGAGGTTGTTGGCCGGAACTTTGACGATGGAGTAGATGGTGAGCGGAAGGATTTGCGAGGTTCCGCCTCCGGGTGTTCCGTTGCTGACGGTGATGGGAGCCCAGCCGTAGTTCACGATGGTGGACGCAGGTACGGTTGCGGTGAGCTGAGTCGCGTTTACGTACGAAGTGGCCAAAGCGGTCGATCCCAGTTTGACGGTGGAGTTTTGATTGAACCCGGCACCGTTGACGGTGAGGGTGAAATCGGAGTTCCCGGCTTGAACCAAGCTGGGAGAGATAGAGCCGAGGACCGGAGAGGCTGCGTAGAGGCTTCCAGTGGCGGTCGTGCTGGAGGTTGCCTGATTGTTGGTTGTGGTTGGATCGGTGCTGGTGCTGGAGAGCGTTGCCATTGCGCCGAGAGTGCCAGCCGTGGCGGGAGTGGCGCTGACTGTGATCGTGACGGTTGCGCCATTTGCCAATGAACCGAGATCACACGTAAATGTGGAGCGCGAACCGCACGAGCCGGCAGTGGTGGTGATGCTGTTGATGATGAGAGTCGAGTCGAGGTTAAGGGCTAAAGCGACACCGACCGCCGTGTTGGGACCATTGTTCTTCACCTTGGCGACCCAAGAGCCGGCCGTTCCGGTGGCGGCCGTTGCGGGTGCGGTGAGAGTGACGGCGACGTCTGCTGGAGTTGACGAGAGATCCGCAACGACGGGCGACTGGAAAATGAATATCTGATTGAAAGCCGTGAATACACTGGGAGCGGCGCTGAGAGCGAGACCGTTCTGTCCCCAGCGCACGATCTTGGTGAAGTTGGTGGAGTAGCCCTGTACGCCTATGGCGTTGATGGGGATGCTTCCGGCAGAGTTGAAGGTGGATTCATCGAAGGCCAGCACCTGGCCGGTGGAGTTATATGAAGTGACTCCGACGAATGCGCGACCCAAGGAGGAGTCGGAGACAACGGGTCCACTGACGGGTGAAGTTGCGGTGCTGTAGAAGGTTCCAAGGAGAGTGCCCGCGGAGGCGTCGAAGACCTGTCCGTCAGAGAGATAGAGCCTGCCGTTGTCGAACTGCATGGAGTTGACGTAGCTGTTTGAGACGGTAGCGAGATTTGTGGAAGACGTGACGCCGGTTGCGTCGACGGTGAGCTTGACGATGTTGCTACCGTTGCAGACATAGAGCACCGAAGCCGAGGAGCCGAACGCGAGAGGTCCCGTGCCATTGACGTAAGCGTGGGTGCGGGCAACGCCGGAGTCGTAGATTGTGATTCCGGTTCCACTGTAGATTGACTGCGTGGTGCTGACGGCGACCGAATTTGGTGAGCCTGGAACGGCTGCGATGTATTGAGCGATATAGGGCGGATTGTAGACGCCGTTGCCTCCGCCAAGCTGAAACTGATTTACGACTTTTCCCTGCGTGAGGTCAACCTGGGCAACGGCAGCAGAACCGTCGAGGCCGACGAATAGCTGCTTGCCATCGCTCGAGAGCGCCAGCTTGTTTGGATTGCTGCCGACAAAGATGGTGCGCTTGATATTGCCGGTAAGAGGATCGATGCCGATGACGGAGTTCCCGCCTGAGCCGACGCTGGTGACAGGCACGGATGCCCATAGGAGTCCATCGACGCTGTTATAGGCGATGTCTCTATTGGAGATGGGCAGGTAGAAAGTAAACAGCATGGGGGTGGAAGTGCCACCGCCAGGAGCTGGAGTTGTGACGGTGATGCTTGCGTTTCCGGGCAGGGCTGCGCTCGAAGCTGGGATGGTTGCGTTGAGTTGAGTGGAGCTGACGTACTGCGTATCAATACCGATGCCGTTCACAGAGACGGTGGTGGTTCCGGTGAATCCCGTTCCATAAAGGGTGATGGTGGTGGCGGCATTGACCGGCCCGCCGGCCGGTGACATCGAGGTGAGGGTGGGAACAGGCGGATCGGTGACGTTGACACTTACGGAGTTCGAGAGGGACGGAATTGCAGTGGAAGTGTTGACTGTGATGCTGGCGATTCCTTTAACGGCCAAGTCGGCGGCGGGGATGGTGGCATAGAGCTGAGGCGCGCCGTAGTAGCCGATGTAATTTGTCTGGAGATCAGCGCCGTTCCAGCGCACGACGGAGTTCAGGGTGAAGCCGGTGCCGGATACAGTGATGCTGGAATCGGGGCTCCCGACCACGAAGGAATTTGGGGTGACGGAAGAAATGAAGGGGGTAGCAGAGCCGGGCTGGATGATGAGAGACGCGACTGTAGAGACTCCTCCTCCAGGGGCGGGAGTAGTCACCGTGATCGTGAGATACCCCTGGGTGGCCTGATCTGCGACCGTGGCGTCAAATGTCAGGGTAGTGGCGTTTACATAGGTGGTGGCTCGGGGTGCACCGTTGACATTGACCACGGAGGAGGAGACAAAACTTGTGCCGTTGACCGTAACTGTCGCGGGGCTGGTTGCCCCCACGGGTAGGGCTGAGGGACTTAAATGAATGGTGCCCGGAGCGGGATTGTTGACGGGCAGGGTGACAACGGCCGATGTTCCACCCCCGGGAGCGGAATTGACCGCCGTGAGAGAGAGTGTTCCGGTCGCGACGACATCGGACGTGCTCAAGGTGACATTCACCTGCGTTGCGCTGACATAAGTAGTTGTTCGCCCAGCGCCGTTCACGTCGATGGTTGTTGTGGGGACAAAGCCAGTGCCGGTGATGGCGATGACGAGCGAAGAGGACCCGGCGACCTGGGTCGTGGGTGAGATTGAGGAGATCACCGGAACCGGGTTATCGACCTCGAAATTGGCTGCAGTGCTGCCGACAGTGCCGTTCACGACAACTACGGAGAGATTGCCACCGCTGGTGAGCTGGCTCGCAGGTACGATTGCGGTGAGCTGAGTGGCGCTCACGAAGGTTGTGGGTTCGGCGGTTCCACCGACTTTGACGACGCTGCTGGACGTGAACCCTGAACCCGTAACGGTGAGAGTGACTGCACTGGAGCCAGCTGGCGCAGTCGTAGGGCTGACGGACGAGACCACAGGAGTTGCGTTTGTGTTCCCTCCCCCGCTACTTCCGCCTCCATTGTTTGAGGAGCTGCCTCCACCGCCGCATCCTGCCAGGAGTTGAAACGTCGTTAAGCCAAAAACCAAGACAAAAAAATGTACAACAACCCGCACTTTGCGGACGCCAAAGTCTTGCACGCAGGAACCCTAACCTTCCGGTACGTCACAAATGAACTGTCGGAATGCCTATAAAAGATACACCGGTTCAGGTGTTTTGAGATATGAACCTGAGCACGATTGCGAGGTGCGAACGTAGGCGATGGCGAGCTTGCAACTGAACTGCTCCAGGTTGGCTGAAGAACGACAATACTGTTCGGATTTGGACGCGGTTCAGTTGAACCGGACAGGGAGAGCGCGTGGACAAATCGCGTGATAGACGAAAGCCTCGTGAACTCAACGGATTAGTCCTTTGATGGAAAGGGACGCGAAGATGCTAGAAAGAGACAGAGAATCTGTGTGCCTGGAGGGGGTCGATGGGAGCTTTCGCGCGGGATTTGCGCTATGCGTTGCGACAACTGAAGAAGTCGCCAGGGTTTGCATTCGTTGTGGTGGTGATGCTGGCGCTAGGGATTGGCGCAAATACCGCGGTCTTCAGCGTGATGAATGCGGTACTGATGCAGTTGCTCCCAGTATCGCGTCCACAGGGGCTTTATTACGTGCGAATGGCAAACGGCCAGGGGCAGCCGCCGGGAGCGGGCAATACCGGCGACTCAGCCACGTCGTTTTCTGAAGCTTCGTTTGAGGCGCTGCGACAGCGGAGCGATGTTTTCGAGGATCTGATTGGGTATGTGCCGCTGAGTTTTGACGGTAGCGTCGCGGTGCGGCATGGGGAACTTCCGGAAGAAGCGGAGGGTGAAGAGGTCAGTGGCAATTTCTTCTCGGGCCTGACGGCGCGGATGGGATTGGGGCGCGGGTTCAACTATCAGGACGAGAAGGATCATGCGCCGATCGCGGTGATCAGCTACGAGTTCTGGACGCGGAGTTTTGCGCGGGATTCGAAGGTTGTGGGGCGGACGATGTATGTGAAGGGCGTTCCGCTGACGATTGTGGGCGTGACGGCGCGCGGGTTTAAGGGGATTGAGCCGGCGGTATCAGCGGACTTCTGGATTCCGCTGCAGAACCGGCCGGAACTGAATGCGTGGGGCACGCCGGCGGGGAATGACACGCTGTACGGGTCGCCGAAGTGGTGGTGTTTGCGGATGATGGCACGACTGCGACCGGGGGTGACACCGATACAGGCGCAACAGGCACTAAGCGGGACGTTGGGCGGAGTGGTGAAGCAGACGGTGGGAACCATTGATGAGAAGCAATGGAAGCCGCTCCTCGATTTCGATCCCGCAAAGGGAATCTCGGGGTACAACGCGGATTTCAAAACACCGGTCGAAATTCTGATGGGGTTGGTGGGGCTGGTTCTGCTGATTGCGTGCACGAACGTTGTGATGATGGTGCAGGCACGGAATACGGCGCGAGAGCATGAGTTCAGCCTGAGAATGGCGATCGGCGCAGGAAGGGCGAGCATCTTCAGACAGCTGCTGTGCGAGAGTGTGCTGCTGGTTGGAGTGGGTGCGACGGCTGGGTGGATCTTCGCACTCTGGGCAACGCGGATGCTTGCCTCGTGGTCCGGGATCGAGACGGGGCTGAGCCCGGATCGGACTGTGTTGCTGTTTACGATTGCGATTTCGGCAGTTGCGGCGCTGGCGTTCGGATTGTTTCCGCTGTGGAGCGCGGCTCGAGTGCCTGTGGCCGGAGTGCTGCGATCGACTTCGGGAACGACTACGGCGACACGGAGCAGACTGGCTGGAGCGCGGGTTACGTTGTCGGCGCAAGTGGCAGTGTGTCTTGTTTTGCTGGTTTGCGCAGGACTGCTGCTGCGCACTCTGCGCAATTATGCGAATGAAGGTCTGGGATTGGAAACACAGGGCCTGCTGGTGTTTGGAGTATCGCCACTGGGGGGCGTAGATGAGCATGCGTTCTACCGGCAGCTTCTCGATCGCCTGACGCAGATGCCGGGAGTGCAGAGTGTTTCACTTGCTGAGAACCGGCCAGGGTCGGGGTGGTCCGACAACAACGAACTGAAGCTGGATGGAATTCTGAAGCAGGGCGTAAGTCTTCGATCGAACAATGTGGGTCCGGACTTTTTCCGAACGATGGGCGTGCCGATTTTGGCGGGACGCGATATCGCTCAGTCGGATACACAGCAGAGCGAGCGTGTTGCTGTGGTGAACGAGACGTTTGTGAAGAAGTTCCTGACGAATACGAATCCCATCGGGCATCAGCTTGGAGGGCCCAAAAACCCATTCAGGATCGTCGGGGTTGCGCGGGACAGTAAATACACGAGCGTGGATGAAGAGCCTCGACCGATGGCGTTTTATGGTGCCATGCAGTTCAAGAATCTTGGGAACCTGCACGTGGAGGTGCGCACGCGAGGCGAGGCGACGGCGATGCTTCCGGCTATTCGGAAGGCGGTTTCGGCCATGTATCCGGATGTTCCGCTGGAGGCCGCGATGACGCAGGAGGCGCAGTTTGAAAAGTCGTATCAACAGCAGCGCATGTTCGCGGCTCTTGGCGGATTTTTCGGAGTGCTTGCGGCATTGCTGGTAGCGACGGGTTTGTATGGGGCGCATTCCTTCCGGGTGAGCAGGCGCCGGACGGAGATTGGTGTACGGATGGCACTGGGTGCGACGCGGGGTCAGGTGCTGACGATGTTCCTGCGGGAAAGCATGAGCGTGTTGCTGTTGGGCGTGGCTGCGGGAATACCGCTGACTCTGTTTGCGATTCGTCCACTGAAGTCGATGCTTTACCAGATGTCGCCCTTTGATGTGACGAGCTTTGCGATTGCGATTGTGGCGATCAGCGCAGTGTCCGCTGGAGCGGCGCTGGTACCGGCGAGACGAGCGGCGAGCATTGATCCGATGCGGGCTTTGAGAACGGAGTGAGGGGCGGGGACCAGGGATTAGGGATTGGGGATTAGGACGGTCGTTATTCCCGCCCACTTTGTTTGCGAGGATACATCACTTCCGAGTCTCAGAAGCGAGGCCAGGGACGCCCGAGTTCCTTGAGGGCCGGAGATCATGTTAGGCTCTTCGAAGCGCAAGAAGGGCGCATCCGGTCCGCGGGAAGGACAGAAGTCCACCTCGAAGTCGACAATCTGAATTAGCGAACTGACTTTCTGCCCTTAACATGCGGACCTGGGCATCGGAGAGGAAGTTCGTCATGCCGGTACGACCACTACCATCCAATCCAAACCTTGAGCATTTGAAGTATCAGGCGCGTGACCTGAAGAAGCTGCATGCTGCGCGAGATCGCGGAGCTGCGCAACGGATGAGGGAGTTTCATCCGTCGTGCCGAGAGCTTAACGATGAGGCAATTTTTGAGCGGAAGATGAGCCTTGCGGATGTGCAGCTGACGATTGCGCGGGAGCGCGGATTCAAGAGCTGGCCGCGGCTGAAGGAGTACGTGGAGAAGCCGGAGCTTGCTGAGCGGATCAAGAAGCCGCGACATGAGTTGATTGAGGACGCGGTGTTTCGGCAGGCCGTGGATCTGCTGGATGCGGGGGATGCGGTGGGGCTGCGCGAGCATCTGAAGCGGCATAAGACGCTGGTGCATCGGCGGGTGGAGTTCGAGGGATGGAATTACTTCCGCAATCCGACTCTGCTGGAGTTTGTTGCGGAGAACCCGATACGGCATGGGAAGCTGCCGCAGAACATTGTTGAGGTTGCGAGGGTGATTCTGGACGCGGGGCCGGATCAGGCATCGCGAGACACCACGCTGGCGCTGGCCGCAACGGGCAGCGTTGCGCTGGAATCGGGTGCGGTCGTTCCGCTGATCGAGTTACTGGTTGAGTACGGCGCCGATCCGGATGGTTCAATCGAGGCAGCAGCGCTGCACGGGAGCCTGCTGGCCGTGCGAACCCTATTGCAGCAGGGAGCACGTATGACACTGCCGGTGGCGGCAGCGCTGAACAGCGTAGAGGGTGTGAGGCGGCTGCTCGGCTCATCGTCCGCTTCGCAGCGGCATCTAGCGCTGGTGATCGCGAGCCAGATTGGTTGGACAGAGGTGGTTCGTATTCTGCTGGAGGCGGGAGAGGATCCGAATCGCTACAACCCGCTTGGCGGCCACTCACACACGACTCCGCTGCACCAGGCGGCGCTGATTGGGAATGAGCCACTGGTGCGCCTGCTGCTGGAACGCGGAGCGGATCCGAATATGAGGGACCTGATGTGGAACGGTACGCCAGCGGACTGGGCACGTCATGAGGGGCACACAGAAGTGGAGGCGCTTTTGCGGAAGCTGGAAAAGAAGGGGAAAGAAGCCTAGAAAAAGAAGCGGCGCCGCAGAAAGGGAAAATGACGGCGCCGCGGTCAAATTGACGGTCGATGCGATGGTTGAACGAGGTTAGGGTGTTTCGTTGGCGATGAGGCGCGCGTTGGTGAGATCGACCGAGATCTTTTCGAAGATGCTGGGGAGGTCGGAGATGGCGTAGTCGCCTGAGCAGCCCGTGCGGCCAGAGGGCGAGTAGTCATCGGCAAAGAAGTGGGAATGATCTCCGCTTCCCCATCCCGAAGACATGAGCTTCATTGCGTTGCAGGGTGTGACGTTCTGGTGAGTGGCCGTGCTGTTTCTGTCGGAGGCACAACTGCCGCCGCCAGTTCCTCCTGTGCTCGAGTTTGTGTAGGCTCCGTAGGCGATGGAGTAAACCAGAGTGCCATGATTGTGCGCGTAGTTGGCGGCATCAATGCCCTGACTGCACTCGCCTATCCAGGAAGGATAGGTTCCCGAAGCTGTGGCAACGGTGGTGTTCTGCGATGTATCCGTCATCATGTTGGATTGCTTAGCGGTGGCATTGCCATCGCTCAAGACGATCAGAACGTTCTTCGTCCTGGCATTTGCTGCCTGCTGAGCAACGAGGGAAGACTGGGCGGCATAAATCGCGGCTGCATAAAAGGTATTGTTTGAGCTCGTCTGCATTCCGGGACAGCGCTGCTTGCCGCCGACGGCTTTGACGAGGTTCGATGTGCTGCTAAGAGACTTCGATTTATCTGACGAACGGTAATCCTTACTGTAGTCGAGCACCTGATAGGTCATGTACTTGGTGGTGGTTTTCTGGTTCTTGCCACTGCCAGTGGTTGTGGTGATCGGCATGTTCTGGAGAGACGATGCGCCGGCGGTGGGGAAAGTGTACAGGTCAGCTTGCGGACTGGAGGCACCGCAGCTGTAATTGGCTGAAGCTGTGGTTGCATCGATACCCGGAAATGTGAACAGGCTGATGTTGTCGATGGAGGGCGCCAGGGAATTCAGCAGGACCTGGATGCCTTTCTCCGCGCAGGAGAGTTCTGTTTCGCCTCGACCGCAACTTGTATCCGCATAGTCCATCGAAGGCGTTGTGTCGAGCACGATGGCCACGTTCAAGGGCTGAGGTTTTGAACCGCGGGCCGCAGTGGAGATTGCGTTGACGTTGACAGTATTGAAGCCGAGGACTCGGGCGAAGAAGGTGTCGAATGTGGCGGCTTCAACAACTCGGACAGCATTCGGGATTGTTGCAGTGCAGGTATTACCCTGATCGGCCAGCGAGGAAAGGCAGAGAGGAGTTACGTTTACCGAGGTGATTTTATAGCCCGCGGTTTCGTTCCTGCTACCCTGCGCGGCACTGTAGGTTTGACCGACCGAGGCGTAGGTTGGGTTGGGAAGAGTTGCCGCAGCAGCCAGCGCGGCGGCATCTGCAGAGGCCTGCAATTGCCTTTTAACTAACAGTCCGTGTCCAAGGTCAAGCACGATTCCCGACATCCCGATGAAGAGAAATACAAGAAAGGCAAACCACACGAGAGCCTGACCTTCATCATCGGACCAGTTGCGATGGTACTTGCGGAGATACGTCGGGAAGAGCCAGAGCGAGAGCCGGCGTTCTCTTGATTTCGCTTCGCTGAGTTTTGAAAAGCTCATCTAAGAACTCCTTGTTGTGTTGGTCCCGATGACTGAGAGACCGACGTGATTGAAACAGGTTCTATTGCACGAGTTCGGCGGTCTGGGATGTCAGGTTCGCGGTGCGCCGGGACCAGCCGTAAACAGCGATGGGCAGAGCGTAGACGGCTTTCACCTGCACGGTGTCGCCCTGATCGAATGCCGCTCCTGAGCAGCTTGCAGTGGAGTAGGTGGTGGGGGAACCGGTGGCGGGAATCCAAGTGACGGAGTAGGTGATTGCAGAGGTATTGAGTCCGACAGCGGACTGGTTCGCAACCTGAACTGCGTATGCGCATGGATCGGAAGCAGCCAGTGCTGGTGAGGTCTGATTGCGTGTGAGAGCTAACGCACGCGCTCCGGCCCCGACAGCATTGGTCAGCATCATGTAATTGTTGATTCCTATTCCGAAGCAGAACATTCCGGTGATCAGGACCATCACCATGGGCGCCACCAGTGCGAACTCCACCATCGAGCTTCCGTGATCGCGAGAGAGCATCGTGCGGACGATTGCGAACAACCTCTGACTGAAAGTGGAGGGATGAGATTGGCGGAACATGGAAGGTCTCCTGGTTTCTCCGATCGTCCTCGAGGGTCACAATGCTGCATGAAGTGATCTGCCTCAATCGCCGGAGTGCGTTGTGCTTGAGACCTTTTTATGTCTGAGCCACCAATGCGGCAATAACACGCATGTAGATGAGGATGGGCTGTTTGTACTCACGCGGAGTACTGGTTCCAGGAGCGGAGAGATTACCTAGGAGGTATGCGAGCAAGGTTGAGAACAATATGTTGCACTTTGCTACGTAATCTAGATCACTATCGCTGGAAATTTTGGCTCGGGAACCTTGCGCGATTCGCCCGCAAATGGCGCGAGGTTTCGCGATTTCTTTACAGCGCACCAAAAAAACTTTGCCGCTTAAGTGGGATTTCGACGCTCGCCTTCGTGAATTTGATTACTAAATAGCGGGAGAACTATCGACGCAGAACAGAAATCTTCTGAGAGTGGTTATCTTCTGCCGACTGCTCGAGAGGCACGGACGGGTGCTATCGGCCGCTGCGCAAAGGATCGGCGAGATGGGGAACCATTCGCCGTCGTCTTGCAGAGTTGATTTTGGGTGAGGCACTCATTGCAAGCAATAGAGAGAAGAGGCCGGCACGATTCATGTCGGCGGTTTGAAACAGGAGAGAGCCGCGCAATGAGCGTTCGGTTAATAACCTGTCGCTCTGAAAGGGACCAATGACCAGGCCTGTGGTTCATGTCTGTGACGAGACGCGAGACGCACATGTATGCGAGAGAGTTTACCCGCTCGACACTGCGCGAACTCCGTTCAATGTATTGGTAAGACACTTTTCGGAGATATCACAAGGCGGATTGTGGCTGAAGCCTTTTCGAGGGCTGATACCACGAATGCCTGGATTACCGGCCATCGAGATCGTGCTGTTGAGCGAGGATCTCCAGGTGGTGGAGTGTATCTGCGGGCAACCGGAGAACGGTATATCCGAGGTGGACATCCGGGTTGCAAGTGCTTTGATCTTGCCGGCGGCGACGATTGCGGCAACAGAGATCACGGCCGGGGACCGAATACGAATCTGCGATGCGCAGACCCGAGTGGAATGGGATTGCAGCAACAACGAACCTCGGGCAAGAGGAAGCCGTTGTCATTGCTTCATGGGAGAAGCGAAGGAGAAAGAACAAGGATTAAGCAATCCACAAGTGGAAGCCGCAATTTCCGCAGTGAAGGCCGCCACGCAACAAGGGACCGTGGCAGTCGTCGCTCCAGAAAAGAGGACGCTGCGTGAGCGCATATTTGAGTGGCTTACCGGGTATAGCGCAGACTCTGAGCGTCGGCACGCCCGGAGGAGCCGCTTTCCGAAGCTGGTTGCCTACTACTGGACCGGGGGAACGCCGAAGGCCTTCAGCATTGGAGACATTGGTCCGGCGGGATTCTATCTGTTTACCGCGGATCGGTGGACCTTGGGCACGCGCCTCGTCATGACGATTCAACATACCGATTCTGATATTGACGACCCGAGTGGCTCCATTACGATGCCTGCCACTGTAATGCGGGCTGGCGCTGATGGAGTTGGATTCGCGTTTGTACTGTCGGCGGCGGTCAATCCCAGATCGGGAGAGGTCATTCCTGCAACTGACGATAGTCGAGAGAGGCTGAAACATTTTCTCGAACGGGCGATGACACCAGCTTGAGGAGAGGCCGGTTGGAACAGCGTATCGGCACACCTCACTTAGTTATCGGATCTACTAGAGTTCCGAAATTGAATTCTCGCAGTTGTTCCCTTCCCGAGATCACTGGAGAGCGAGATTGTGCCTCCCGCTCTTTCAACTGCGGCTTTGCAGATGGCGAGGCCGAGGCCGGTGCCGCCGGTGGAGCGCGCGCGAGACGGGTCGGCACGATAGAAGCGATCAAAGACATTGGGAAGATCGACTGGATCGATGCCTTCACCGTGATCCTGCACAGTGATTTCTACCGAGTCTTCGTTTTGCGTCGCGCGAATTTCAACGTGGGACTGCGGAGCGCTGTGCTGGATGGCGTTGAGGAGTAGATTGCCGAAAACCAGGGAGCAGTCTTCGGGTGAAAGCGGAACGAGACAAGGATCGGCAGGCAGCGGGTGGAGGGAGATTGCGACTTGCCGAACCGCAGCTGCTGTCTCGAATTCGGAGACAGCGCTGGTGATGCAAGCGTTGATGTTCGCGCCTCTCTGCGAGGTGTAGAGCGCCGCCGAAGATTGATCGGGGAAAGACGACGGAGTGTCTTCGAGGCGTGCGAGGGTGAGCATTCTGGAGACGAGCGCTTCGACGCGCTCCGCATCGGACAGTGCGCGTTCATTCGCGGCCTGATATTCCTCGGGGGTGCGGGGACGCATGGCAGTGAGTTGGAGAGACGATTTGACGACAGCTACGGCGGTCTTGAGTTCGTGTGCAGCGTCAGAGATGAAGGTGCGCTGTTGATTGAAGGAGCGTTCCAGACGCTGTAGCGCGGTTTCCAGGGCGCGAGTGAGCGGGGCGAGTTCGGCGGTTTCGCGGGCGGAGTCGGGCGGGTTGAATGTCCACGAGTTGGCGGAGATGTTGCCGGCGAGAGTAGCCAACTGGCGGAGCGGCGTGAGACCACGATGAAGTACCCAGGCGATGAGCGGGCCGGTGATGAGAACGAGCAAAAGCATTCCCGCGGCGTAGAACTCGACGGCACCATAAATAGAACGCCACACGCGCTCAGTGGGCGCCCCATACAGGATGGTGACGAATCGAAGGTGGCCGCCGCGGACTTCACCTGGGTCGACGATGCGGGTGCCGGCCAGACGGAGGAGACGATAGTGCCGGTGGTCGATGTCGGAATGGAAGAAGCCGTTTTGCGGAGGAACCTGAAGGGCGCTACTACCCTGCCAGTTTGAAGAACGGCCGAGCAAATGGCCGCGGCCATCCCAGACCTCGTAGACATCTTCAGATGGGACGTGCAGGTCGGCGAGATCGAGCATAACGTTGTCGCCGGCATCTTCCGCGTCCTGCACGGCGCCAAGCACGGAGTCTGCGCGGCCGCGGAGCATGATCTCGAAGGACCGAAAGTGGGCATGCCGTTCGTATCCCCACGCTAGAAGGATGACGAGCACTGACGAAGCAAGCTCAACGAGAAGAACGGCAGTGATGAGGCGGAAGGCGATGCTGGAGCGGCGCGTCATGCAGAAGACTCGGAGGAGAGACGATAGCCGCGGCCACGGAGGGTTTCAATCACGGGTTCGGCATCGGGTATGGCGCTGTCGAGTTTTCGACGCAGGTTGGAGACGTGCGCTTCGATGACGTTGGAGTGGTGCTCCCAGTTGTAGTCGTAGAGATGCTCGAGGAGTTCCTGCTTACTGATGACTTTGCGGGGATGATGAAGGAGATATTCGAGGATGTGGTACTCAGTAGGCGAGAGATCGACAAGGTTTCCGGAGCGGTGAACGGTCTGCTCAAGGGTGTTGAGTTCGATGTCAAGTGCTTTGAGAGTGGGATGGGAGGCACCCTTTCCGCGGCGGATGAGCGCCTTGGCACGTGCGATGAGTTCGCCCAAATCGAAGGGCTTGGGAAGGTAATCGTCTGCGCCATCGTTCAGCAGGTGGACGATTGCGCTCTTCCCTTCTTTGGCGGTGAGGATGAGTACGGGAGTTGGATCTTTGCGAGCACGCATGCGACGGAGGAGGCTCTGGCCGTCGAGCCGGGGGAGCATGAGATCGAGGATGACGAGGTCGTAGCACAGGTTGCGTGCTGCGTCATCGCCGGCTTCTCCATCTGCCGCCCAATCAACCGCAAAGCCCGCCGCGTCGCGCAATGCTGCGGAAAGATTCTCAGCAAGGCGGACTTCATCCTCGACCAGCAGCACGCGCATGACGGCGACTCCCACAGGGAATTATGGACGGAACAAGATTAAATGACACTGAAGCGCTGGGGACGGGCGTCAAGTTACAGTATTCCGCGGAGCATGGCGTGTAGTAAAACGGTTCGCTGAGAGAGAAGGGGCAAGGGAGGCGGAATGAAAATGATTTCCCGGAGAGATGTGTGGGTGGCTTTGGTGACCGCGGCTTGTACGGTGGGCGGGTTAGCAGTGGCGAACGAGTTGCCGTTGCTGGGGCCTGCCGTGTTTGAGAGGAGCTCGATTGCGGCGAAGCCGACGGAGGTGGGATCGATGCGATCGTTCTTCACGATGAGGACGGCTACGCTGGAACAGCTGGAGGTACATGAGACGACGCTGAATCCTGGGAAGTCTCCCCACCCGCCTCATAAGCACCCCAATGAAGAGATGCTGGTGATACGACAGGGCACGATAGAAGCGCTGGTGAATGGGGAGTGGAAACGCGTGGGTCCGGGATCAGTGGTGTTCAACGCGTCAAACAAGCTTCACGGTTTGAGGAACGTGGGAACTGAGCCGGCGGTTTACACGGTTATCAATTTCAAAACTGAAAAGACACCGGCGGAGTAGCGCAGGCAAGGAGACGGAGAATGAGGCTGGGATTTGCGTGGATGCGGGCCGCGCTTGCGAGCGCCGCAATGCTGGCGGTGGGCGCCGGAATCGGCAGTGCGCAGGGAAAAGCGGGAGCACTGGGAGTATTCGAAGAACAGGCGGATGTGGGAAAGGTGAACCCACCTGGAACCGCGAAATTCGAATCAGGTGTATATACGGTGAGTGCCCCTGGGGCGAACATGTGGTCTCGGGAAGACGCTTTCCATTTTGTCTGGAAGAAGCTTTCAGGAGATGCGGCGCTAACGGCAGATATTACGTTCGGAGCTTCGCAGAATCCGGATCCGCATCGCAAGGCGGTTTTGATCTTCAGACAAACGCTGAATGCGGACAGCGTGTACGTCGATGCTGCGCAGCATGGATCGGGATTGATGGGGCTGCAGTACCGGCGGGAGCCGGGAGCGACGACGCAGGATATCGAATTAAGTACGGAGCAGTTGCCGCAGCGGCTGAAACTGGTGAAGCATGGCGATGCGTTCACGATGTATGTAAGCAATCACGGAGAGCCACTTCATCCGGTGGGTGCCTCCATCAAGCTACATCTGAATGAGCCGTTTTATGCGGGCATTGGCGTATGTTCGCACAACAAGGATGTGGTGGAGACAGCCATGTTCAAGAATGTGGAGCTTAAGGCGCTGCCTCGAGACACAAGTGCAGCAAAGCCGGCGCACTACAGTACGCTGCAGACGGTTGGGATTGAAGAGAATTTCAGGCGGGCGCTGGTGGTGGCTACAGGTCCGGCAAGGATGGAGGCGCCGAACTGGAGCAAAAACGGGAAGACGCTAATCTTCAACCAGGACGGGAAGATCTGGTCGATTCCAGCAGAGGGAGGAAATGCTTCCGTTGTGAATACGGGAGAGGCGACGAAGTGTACGGGGAGCCATGGATTGTCGCCGGATGGTAAGTTACTTGCAATCAGCTGCAGTATGCCAGAAAAGCCGGAGACGCGTGTGTATATAGTTCCAGCGGCGGGCGGAACGCCAAAGCTGCTAACGGAGAATCCGTGGTCCTACTTCCACGGGTGGTCGCCGGACGGGAAGACGGTTGCGTTTACGCGACCAGATCACAAGGGAGGGGGAAATATCTTCGCGATTCCCGTTGAAGGAGGGGCAGAGAAAGCTCTGACAGCGGGGAGCGGAATCAGCGACGATCCGGATTATTCGGCGGATGGGAAGTGGATCTACTTCAACTCGGATCGCGGCGGGTCGATGCAGATCTGGAAGATGCGCCCGGACGGCAGCGGTGCGGAGCAGGTGACTTCCGATGAGTACGGGAACTGGACGCCGCATCCCTCACCGGATGGACAGTCAATATTGATGCTGAGTTATCCGAAGGGAGTGAAAGGCCATCCGACGGATACGGATATTGCGTTTCGGGTTCTGGATGTTGCCAGCGGAAAGATCCGGACGGTGGTGGAAGTCATGGGCGGAGCGGGAAGCGATAACACGCCAAACTGGGCACCGGATGGGAAGCACTTTGCATTTGTGAGTTTTGATGCGGTAGCGGAATGAGGAGAAAGGAAGGGCCGGCGCTACCCAGGAGTGTGTCTGGTCGATCGAGGCTTTGATCGGAAAGGTTCCGGGGTATTGTGCTCGACCTGGGGGGCTTGGCAAGGTCGTCGGCCGCAACCCTCCGCCGGATGCCGTTGATGACCCGCAGTTCTTCGTGATGAGGCAGGCCGCTTGAACCAGGCGGACATACACCAATCAAGCGAATCACTGCCCGAGGGATCAAAATAGGAAAGGCCCCGGAATGATTCCGAGGCCTCGAGAAAGATCTTGCTATCGAGTCAGATTACTCCCGCAACTGATTCATCAACTCCGACGGGACGCTCTTGCATGCAATGCACGACCAACGGGGCGCGAAGCACCTTGGTTTTCTCAAGCAGCTACGCAAAGCGGTTCTATGACTAATCAGGGGACTGTCTGGTCCCGTCTGCAGCCTTCGCGAGAGTGAGTGATTCCATCTCCGAAATACACTTTTCACGATCAGCGTAAGATCCGAGACAAAGCTGGCCTTCGACATATATTCAACGTCTAGTCGCCATTTGATTGGAAGAATCACATCGCGATAGTAACCCTGAAGCTGATGAGATGGGATGGAATCGAAGCTTGCGCCTTCCCGCGCAAAAGCCAACGTGGCAGCACCGGTGATTCCGGGGCGAGAATGCAGAACTCCACATTGATGCTCCGGGACTTTCGGTCTCGCACCGACCAGGCTCATGTCTCCGAGCAGGACATTCAGGAGTTGCGGTAATTCGTCCAACTTCCATCTCCGCAGGAATAGACCGACTCTGGTGATTTGCTGACTACTGTTCGTCGTCACTGCAAAATGCTCAGCGTTGACGAGATGAGACATGGTACGAAACTTGAGAATCTTGAAGCGTTTCCCTTCACGCCCCATGCGCTCCTGGAGAAACAGAATTGGGCCGGGAGAAGTCAGCCTCACTGCCAAAGCAACAATAGCTGAGATTGGCAGGATGATCGGGAGAAACAAAAAAATGCACGCCACATCGAAGAGACGCTTCCCCGATGAACAAGACCACCTACTGGGCATATCGGGGACAAGTTGATATGAGGCGCACGATGGAAGAGCGACTTCGGTTGTGAGCGTCCGCCACATCGAAGTGTCGTTCGATTTGGTCGCACCGGGAGATGCATCGAGGTACGCGCTTTCAAGAGTGTCAGGCAGGAGTGTACTGCGACCCACATCCCCTCCTGGTTTTCCGAGTAAGTCTCATGAGATTACCTCTGTGGCGCTATTCGGCTCCCGCGGAAATGCTACGGAGGCGACCAATTCAGGCCCCTCCTGCGGCAGCATTTGCGAAGATATCGATCCTTCGAGGGATGATGGCACGAGCGCACCAATCCAAAATTGCGATAAGGTGTCCGCGAGTTCGCGAAGATTCAATCTGGGCAGCTCACAACCTTCCATGAGCTTCGCAAGCTCAGGATGTGCCAATGTTGTGAACGCAATGGCGAGCGCCACGATGGCAGGGTTGAGGTTTCGAACTGTGCCGTTCGCTGCGCAGCAGCTGTAGTTCTGCACTATCACCATGAATAGAGGTGCAAGGTGTTCGCGGCAGACGGCTTCAGCTTTACCGTGGACTTCGAGGAGGGCGATCGCTACGAGGCGAACGAGTTCGGGCGAGAATGTGGCGGTGTCAATGAGGATGTTCAGGATGCGCGGAACGAACACTTCCGGAGCGGCGGTCCTGACACCATGCTGGAGGGCACTGAGGCGCGGTGTGAGCGTGTCGAAGCAGAAGGCCAAGGCGGCCCAGAATACATCTTCTTTGTGTTCGAAGTAGCGGAAGAGGGTGACTTCGCTGACATTTGCAAGCCGGGCGATGTCGCGCGTGCTGGTACCGTGATAACCCTGGCGAGAGAAGAGAGCGACAGATGCGCGGATGATTCTGGCGGGAACGTCGGTCTTTTTTGGCATTTTGCTCAGGATTTCTGTCGTGCTGCTACTAGGAATTTTGGGCGATTACTTCTCGAAACAGAGCAGCAGGCGGGGATTGCCTCCCCGACATCCATGCAGGACTTGGACTAGCCGCGCACCGGTTCCAGCTCATTGGCATCCATCTCGATGGCGGCGTGTTGGTTGATCATGGAGACGGTGAGGACGAAGCGGAAGCTGTTTCTCTGCTCGACCAGGGTTCCCTCGAGTCCCTCCATCGGGCCGCTGCGAATTCGAACGCGTTTGCCGATGACCAGGTCGAGCCATGGCTCGACCCTTTTTCTGAGTGATTCGGATCGGAGGATTTCGATCTCGCGATCGGGAATGGGCAGGACGGACCGCCCATTGCCAACAAAGCGCACCGCGCCGGGCGCACTGAGGACCGTGCCTCTCTGATGGCTGTTGATGCGGACGAAGAGGTAGGACGGGAAGAGCGGACGTTGCGATTTGACGCGCTGTCGATTTTTCCAGACTCGCTGAACCTCGTAGGTTGGGAGGAACGATTCGATCTGGCGGATATCGAGCATACGGCGCACGGATTGCTCGTTCTGGGGCATTGTGTAGAGAGCAAACCAGGAGGAGATGTGTTCGGAGGAGACTGCGGAGGCCGGCTGAAGAACCATTGGGTCGGAGTGCAGTGGAATTTGCGTGCAAGTCAACATAGCAGAACGTGAACAGGGATGGTGGAACGGCAGCCATCCGATGAGAAATTGAACAAGGCTTCGCCAGGGTGACTTAGCAGGTGAACTGATCCACTAAGCCGCAGAAACCCCTTGGGACGCTGCTTCTTTAGGAAGCATTCCGACCCAGAACACCGTTGGGTATTAAGCGATAGGAGCTATGTTAACCCGTCGCTTAACTTACTTGTTTCGTCAATGCGCGACGAAGTGCGCAAATGTGCGACAACAATCGACATGGGTGACGCGAATCGAAGCAGATTCTCTTTTTTGGATGACTCCAACGAAAGAAAACGCGTTTGGCCATCACGTAGAGATGTGTTGGTGCTCACTAACATTAGCGCTAATCCCCTCAGAATATGGAGACTGCGGGTGCTTTCATCTGGCTACTCGGGCGGCCCGTCGGCTTGCTGTATGGGCTGGCGGTAAACACCCGTTTCCGTTGCGAGGGCTGAGTCAGATTGACACTTGAAAAGAGGAGGGGCAGATTCCGGCTGATCTGGCCCGAGGGACATGCGCGTGAGTCTGGAGAACGAAGCTAGAGCAGCTACAGAAACTCGATTGGATACGTGGAAGTCGATCGCGGATTATCTGGGACGGAGTGCCCGGACGGTGCAGCGATGGCACACGCAGTATGGCCTTCCTGTACATCATCTTGGAGCCGATACCAGTTCGGTATATGCGTACCGGGATGAACTCGACCGTTGGCTCAGAAACCGGGATCTGCGAAATGAAGATGGGAGCTCTGGATCACCCTCGACGTTGGCATCGGAGAAGCACAGTTCGTCGCCAGATGTAAACCTGGAGCTCGGTTCAGTCGCAGAAGAGAGAGCAACGCAACTTGTCCTCAGTGCGCAAAGGTCGTGGGAGAACCTCTCCAGTTCCAATCTGAGCGCGATCACGCGCATGTATCGCCAAGCCATAGACTTGAACCCGATGAACGCTATGGCGTTTGCAGGGCTCTCGCAGTCGCTGATTGCTCAAGCGGTTCTAGGAAATCTTCACCCCACAGGAGCGTTCTGTGCTGCGGCAGCTGCATTGGAGAGAGCGCTGGAGATCGATCCGAACCTGTTCGAAGCGCAGTGTGCATCGGCAATCATGAAGATATTTGTGCAAAGGGATTGGGATGGCGCGCGCCTTCTATTGACGGAGACACAACGGATGCGACCCGGGGCTTCGCAGGCCCTGGTGGGTTGGGCACTTCTGGAGATTGCGCAAGGCCGGCTCGATGAAGCTGCTGATGTCCTGCGTCGAGCTTCGATTGCGCGGCCACTCAACACCTCGGTTGCTGAATTATCGTGCTGGGTGGAGTACCTGAGTGGACGTATTGAATCTGCCCTCGAGCTGATCGCCCAGACGCGAGAATCGGGACACGGAGGGGCCATTCTCGACACTGTCGATGCGCTCTGCGGAGTCGCACTTGGGGATGTAAAGAGTTTGATACCTACGCTGGAATGCGCGGTGGCGAAATCACCTCGCAACTATTCTCTTCTCGGCGTGCTGGGTTTTGCTTACGGCAACACGGGCAAGACCTCAACCGCTCGGACGCTTATCGAATCCATGAGCCACACCGGTTTGACCGGGGTGCACGACTTCGCCTATGCAATCGCCCTGACCTATCTTGGGATTGGAGAGAGGGAGGAGGCACGGAGGTGGCTGGCGCAGTCGTTCCAGCATGGGTCGCTTTGGAGTCTCGGATTCGCTTCAGATCCGCTGATTGCTAACCTGTGGAAGGAAGAATGCGCCGAGTCGGTCTCAGGGTTGTTTCGGGTGTCGGTCAGCAGCGCCGACCAAGGAGACAGTCCCGGCCGCAATTGGAACTCCGGTATGCGAGCGGGCCGATTGCAGTTCAGCACCTAAGGGCACGAGATGGCTTAGTGGATCAAGCCTGGGCTGTGTGAGAATCCCGGAAATTTAGCGAGCGAAACGTTGAAGAACGCCCATCTGCCTCAGTGTGCGGCTATATCTGACCAAGGGTGGATCGGAAAAATGGTATCCCCCAAGTGCAGTAAGATTGGGTCGAGTCGAGATCTGATCGGATGCGGCGCCCAGCACCTATCCTCAGGCGTATGAAAGAAGCCGATGCGTACTCGGCCGGAGGTCAGGATAAATGCGCGTTGGGCTTTTTACACGCGAGTACCCGCCGCTGGTGTATGGGGGCGCGGGGGTGCACGTCGACTACCTGAGCCGGGAGCTGGCGCGGGAGATCGAGGTGGAGGTGCACTGCTGGGGGCCTCAACAAGATGACAAGGGCAACCTGCATGTGCGCGGAGCCGAGCCCTGGCCGGAGATCTCCAACGGGACCGAGGGCAAGTTCAAGGGTGCGCTGGAGGCTTTCAGCCTTAATCTGACCCAAGTGAAGGCGTTGCAAGGGATCGACATTGCACATACGCATACGTGGTATGTGTCGATGGCCGGATACCTGGCGAAGAAACTCTACGGCATTCCGTTTGTGCTGACGACGCACTCGCTGGAACCGCTGCGGGCGTGGAAGGCGGAACAACTGGGCAGCGGTTACGCGATGAGTTCTTGGATGGAGCGGACAGCGATTCTGGATGCGGATGCGGTGATCGCGGTTTCGCAAGGAACAAAGGAAGACATTCAGAAGGCGTATCCGGATGTTGATCCGAGCAGGATTCACGTCATCTATAACGGGATCGATTTGAAGGAGTATCAGAAGACTGACGACACCAAGGCTCTCACGGATTATGGAGTGGACCCTTCGATTCCGTATGTACTGTTTGTAGGAAGGATCACGCGGCAAAAGGGCGTGACGCACCTGGTGGATGCGATCCGGTACCTGCCGAAGGAGACGCAGATCGTGCTATGCGCGGGTGCGCCGGATACTCCGGAGATTGCGACGGAGCTGCGAGAGAAGGTGGAGGCGGCGCGGAAGGATCATCCACGGATTGTGTGGATCGAGAAGATGGTGACAAAGCAGGAGACGATCCAGCTCTACAGTAATTGCCGGGTGTTCTGCTGCCCTTCGGTATACGAGCCGTTCGGGATTATCAATCTTGAAGCCATGGCATGCCGGGCTCCGGTGGTGGCGAGCGCAACGGGCGGCATCAAAGAAGTTGTTGTTGAGGATAAGACGGGGTACCTGGTTCCGTTCGATCAGGATCCGATTACGAGTTTTCCAAAGGATCCGGAGAAGTTTGCGAAGGACCTGGCGGGCAGGATCAATGTGCTGCTCAGAGATGCGGAGAAGTGCCGGTGGTTTGGAGATGCGGGGCGGAAAAGGGTTGAGGATATTTTCAGCTGGACGGCGATTGCGCATCAGACTATCGAACTGTACGGACGGCTGATCGAAGAGAAGGCGCGGAGATAGGCGGCGAGTTGACGAGTTGTCTCTCGTCAAAACTCCTTTAACATTGCGGTTCCGTAAATGGACATTGATATGGCGACGAAGAAATTATCGGAGGGGCGCAGGCGCGTCATTATTGAGGGCATTACGCCGCAGGTGGATTGCGGACGTTTTCCAGCGAAGAGGACGGTCGGCGACCAGGTAAAGGTTGAGGCCGATGTTTTTACAGACGGGCATGATGCGATTGCGGCTTCATTGCTGGCACGGCGCGAAGGATCGAAGGAGTGGACGGAGATCCGGATGAAGGCGCTGGTGAACGATCGCTGGGAGGCGGCGTTCCGGGTTGGAGAGTTGGGACGGTACGTGTTCAAAGTGCAGGGATGGGTGGATCACTTTGAGACGTGGCGACGCGATCTGCTGAAGCGGATCAAGGCGGAGAGCGATACGAGCCTTGATTATCTGATTGGGGCGGAGCTGGTGGCGGAGGCTGTGGGGCGAGCGACGGGCGGTGATGCGTTGTGGCTGAAGGAGCGGGCTGCGGTGCTGAGCTCGTCAAAGGATCCGGCGCAATCGAGGACGCATGCGACGGATCCGATGCTGCACGAACTGGTGTTGCGGTACCCGGACAAGCGGTTTGCAATGGAGAGCGCAGAGTTGCCGATCGTCGTAGATCCGGTGCGGGCGCGGTTCAGCTCATGGTATGAGTTCTTTCCGAGGTCGACGGCGGAGAAGGGGGGAGAGCACGGGACATTTGCGGATGCGGAGAAGCGCCTACCTTATATAGCGGAGATGGGCTTCAACGTTGTGTATATGCCCCCCATTCATCCGATCGGAAGGAAGTTCAGGAAGGGTAAGAACAACAATCCCGAGTCGCAGAAAGGCGATCACGGAAGCCCGTGGGCGATTGGCGCGACAGAGGGCGGGCACAAGGGAATCCTGGGCGAGCTGGGAACTGTAGAGGATTTCAAACGTTTCATCGGGAAGGCTGGCAAGCTTGGGTTGCAAGTAGCCATGGATATCGCGTTCCAGGCGGCGCCGGATCATCCCTATGTGAAGGATCACGAAGCCTGGTTCAAGAAGCGCCCGGATGGAACGATCCAGTATGCGGAGAACCCGCCGAAGAAGTATCAGGACATCTATCCCTTCGACTTCGAGAGCGAAGACTGGGAGGGGATGTGGAAGGAACTGAAGAGCGTCTTTGAGTACTGGATCGCCGTGGGAGTGACGATCTTCCGCGTAGATAATCCGCATACGAAGGCGTTTCCGTTCTGGGAGTGGGCGATCACGGAGATCAAGCGCGAGCACCCGGAGGTGCTGTTTCTGGCCGAGGCGTTTACGCGGCCGAAGATCATGTACCGGCTGGCGAAGCTGGGATTCAGCCAGTCGTATACGTACTTTCCGTGGCGGAATGCGAAGTGGGAACTCCAGCAGTATCTGACGGAACTGACCCAGACCCCGGTACGGGAGTTTTTCAGACCGAACCAGTGGCCGAATACGCCGGATATTCTGACGGAGTTTTTGCAGATGGGCGGGAGGCCGGCTTTCGTGATCCGGCTGCTGCTGGCGGCAACGCTTGGGGCGAACTATGGGATTTATGGACCGGCGTTCGAGTTGCAAGAACACCTGCCGGTGAAGCATGGGAGCGAAGAGTATCTGAATTCGGAGAAGTATGAGGTCAGGCACTGGGATCTGAATCGGCCAGACAGCCTGCGGGACCTGATTGTCCGGGTGAATGCAGTTCGGAATGAGAATGCGGCGTTGCAGAACGACTGGTCGCTCAGGTTCCATAATGTGGATAACGATCAGTTGATCTGCTACAGCAAGGAGTCGGACGACCGGTCGAATCTGCTGATCACGGTGGTGAATCTCGATCCGCATTACACGCAGTCGGGGTTTGTGACGCTGCCGCTGGATGAGCTGGAGATTCCGCTCGACCGGTCTTATGAGGCGGAGGACCTGCTGACGGGTGACAGGTATCTGTGGCAGGGGCCGCGGAACTATGTGGAGCTGAATCCGTCGATTAGATCAGGGCATATTCTGAAGATTCATCGGCGCATGAGGGTTGAGACGGACTTTGAGTACTTTCTGTAGAGATTCCTGGCCGTTTTTGTCCTAGGAAGTGAATGCGCGGAAGCGGTCGAGGATCTTTTCTGACGAGACGAGCAAGATAGCGCCGCTGCGCGGCGTTCGCGGAGTTAGCGGGGTTAGCAAGTCAGCGGAAAGACAATTCTTGCGCAAACTCGAAGCGGAATTCGGCAGAAGCTGCTGAAGCCGCATCCAAACAGCTTGGAGCCCTTTGAGTGAAGAAGATTGCAAGCGCAACTGATCCGCTCTGGTACAAAGACGCGGTCATTTACGAGATTCACGTGCGTGCGTTCGCCGATTCCAACAATGATGGGATCGGGGATTTCCAGGGGTTGATGTCGAAGCTGGACTACCTGCAGGATCTTGGGGTCACGTGTTTGTGGCTCTTGCCATTCTTCCCTTCCCCGCTTCGCGATGATGGCTATGACATTGCGAATTACGTGGATGTGAATCCGTCGTATGGAACTTTGAGCGACTTCAAGCAGTTCCTGGATGCGGCGCATCAGCGGAACATGCAGGTGATGATTGAGCTCGTAATCAATCACACCAGCGATCAGCATCCATGGTTCAAGGCAGCGCGGCTAGCTCCGCCGGGGTCTCCGCAGAGGGATATGTATGTCTGGTCGGACACAGACCAGGTATTCAAGGATGCGCGGATCATCTTCACGGACACGGAGAAATCGAACTGGACGTGGGATGAAACGGCGAAGGCGTATTACTGGCACAGGTTCTTCTCACATCAGCCGGATTTGAACTGGGAAAGTCCGCTGGTGATGGAAGAGGTGCTGAAGGCGATGCGCTTCTGGCTGGATATGGGCGCGGACGGGCTTCGACTGGATGCAATTCCCTATCTTGTGGAGCGGGACGGGACAAACTGCGAGAACCTGCCGGAGACGCACGCGATTATCAAGCAATTGCGGGCGGAGATCGATAAGGACTATGCGAACCGGCTGATTCTGGCCGAGGCGAACCAGTGGCCTGCAGATGTTCGTCCATATTTCGGCGATGGAGATGAGTGCCACATGGCATTTCATTTTCCGCTGATGCCGCGCATCTACATGGCTCTGCGGCAGGAGGACCGGCTGCCGATTACGGACATTATGGCGCAGACGCCGCCGATTCCGGACACCTGTCAGTGGGGACTGTTCCTGCGGAATCACGACGAACTGACGCTGGAGATGGTGACTGCCGATGAGCGCGACTATATGTACTTCGCGTACTCGGCCGATCCGCGGATGAGGATCAATGTCGGGATCCGGCGCAGGCTGGCTCCGCTGGTGGATAACAACCGGCGACGGATCGAGCTGCTGAATTCGCTGCTGCTGAGTTTTCCGGGGACGCCCATCCTTTACTACGGCGATGAAATCGGGATGGGAGACAACATCTATCTCGGCGACCGGAATGGTGTGCGGACGCCGATGCAGTGGACCTCGGACAGGAACGCTGGATTTTCCCGGTGCGATCCGGCGCGGCTGTACTTTCCTGTGATCATGGACCCGATCTACGGGTACCAGGTGGTGAACGTAGAAGCACAACAGGCGGATCAGTCGAGCCTGCTGCAGTGGACGCGAAACATGATCGCGCTGCGCAAGCTGTTTCAGGTATTCGGACGCGGGAGCTTGAGCTTTCTGAATCCTGCAAACCGCAAGATTCTTGCGTATCTGCGTGATCTGGAATTGGAGGATGGCACTCACCAGACGGTGTTGTGCGTGGCAAACCTAAGCCGGTTTGCGCAGCCGGTGTCGCTCGACCTTTCGGCATATGCAGGGATGGAGCCGGTGGAGATGCTGGGGTATGTGCCGTTTCCAACAATCGGGGAGGCGATGTATCACCTGACGCTGGCGCCGTATTCGTTTATCTGGCTCGAGCTGCAGGCCGCGACCAGCGATGCAAGACCTATGCCCGAGCCGCAACTGGTCCCAGTGGAGGACAAGCACGGTGCGGAGGTGCAGGCGATCGACTTGGTCACGGCAGGATGGTCGGGACTACTGGCGGCGAATGGGCTGCAGCAGATTGAGGCTGCTCTGCCGGCATGGCTGCCGAGACAGCGGTGGTTCGGCGCGAAGAGCCGGAGAATACAGGGCGTACGTGTTCTGAGCTGGGGGAGCCTGGCAACGACGAATGGAAGGAAAGGAAGCAAGCTGGAACCGCACATTATTCCGCCGGCGGTCTTTGTTGTGGAGATTGGCTACGTTGAAGGCGCGACGGATGTGTACCAGGTGCCGCTCGCGATCAGTATGGGAAGCCAGGCTGACGAGGTGACGACCGGCAGACCGGACAGCGTGCTGACTTCTCTGGCGTCGACGACGGGAATTGCGATTCTGCACGATGCCTCGGCGCGGGAAGATTTCAGGCAGTATGAGCTGGAGCTGATCGAGCAAAGTGCGACGATTCCGTTGAACCAAGTAGTGGCGTCGGTGCCATCGCTGGAACAGGTTGAAGGGAACGCGGCCGGCGTACATGCCACTAGGGAAAGCGCGCGCATGAGGGCTGCCGGCACGGAGACAGTCACTCCTCCGCCTCCCTTGCCACTTGACGTACAGCCAGGAGAGGCAGCTCAGCCGCCGAGCACAGATCCGGGTTCGAGCGGGATGAGTGCCCCACAGACGATGCAGCCGCGGGAGTCACCTGCCGCCGAAGCGGCGAAAACCGCCGGGGGAGTGCTGGCTGCACGTGCTTCGAGCGCGTTTCGAGAAATGAACATTCCCGGTGGGCTGGAATCGCGCGTGGGTTCAGCAGAGCAATCCAACACTTCGATTCTCTATGGCGACAAGCTGATCCTGAAGCTATTCAGGCGTCTGCAGGCAGGTGAGAACCCGGATGTCGAGATTGGCCGGTTTCTGACGGAAGTTGCCCATTTCGAGCGGATCGCGCCGTTCCTGGGCGAGATATCGATGACGTCGAGCACTGGGGAGAAGACGACTGTGGCAATGCTGCAGGGGCTGGTCGCCAATGAGGGCGACGGTTGGGCATGGTTCCTGCATGAGCTGATCGGATTCTATGATCAGGTTGAGAATGAGCCGTCAGTGCTGGATATCGCTGCGCCTGGATTCGGTGGCGCAAAGAGAGCACCGGAAGGCTTCAGGAAGCTCGCTGGAAATGCGATGGAGGGGGCTTCCCTACTGGGCCGGCGCACAGCAGAGATGCACCTCGCATTGAGCAGTTCAAAGAGCGACCCGGCGTTTGCTCCAGAGGCGACATCGCGAGAGGATTTGGAGGAGGTCGCACGGATGGTGGAGGGGCAGATTCGCTCGGCACTGGACGCACTCAAGAGCAAGTTTGCAACTCTGGATGATGGAACCGCGGACACCGCTGCTTACTTGCTGTCGCAGCGAGGGAAGCTGATCGAGCGCAGCCACGCGATCGTGAAGATAGAAGCAAGTGGGGAACGGATCAGGATCCACGGCGACTATCACCTCGGGCAGACACTCCGCGTCAGGACAGCGGATGGCGAGGGTGATGGGGACTTTGTCCTGCTTGATTTCGAAGGTGAGCCAGCGCGAAGCTTGTCGGAGAGAAGAAAGAAGCAATCGCCATTGAAGGATGTGGCGGGAATGCTACGGTCGTTTTCCTATGCGGCGTTTGCAGGATTGAAGAAACACCTGGAGGAGCATCCCGATGCGCCGGCCGAGCGGATGCATGGTTGGGCCAAGGCCTGGCAGAACGCGGCGTCAGGGGAGTTCCTCAGTGCCTATGGTGAGACAATTGCGGCAAAGCGGGAGTTGCTGCCCGGGGCAAGCGAGACGCAAAAGCTGCTGGATGCCTATCTGCTGGAAAAGGCCCTGTACGAGCTTTTGTATGAATTGAACAACCGGCCTACGTGGCTGCACATCCCAATTGCAGGTATCCTGAATCTGTAGGGTCTTTGTAAGGGCTGCATCTAATTGTGGTGATTAACGATCTGCCGAAGTCTACTTCGCTTTGGTTAGCTCCCCCGGATCGAGCTCATGGCAACTGCGAACACAGTTTCGAATGAACAGGCCACCGCGACCGCTACGCGCGCGGACTTATTGGTCTTTGTTGCGCCTATGCCTCCGGAACAGCTGGAGAGCATTTTCGGGAATCTCGCTGCTGAGTTTCGCGGGGAAGAACTGCTGGTGGCAACAGCGAACGACCCGACTGGAACTTCGCACCCAGAGATCCGGGTTGTTCCTGTCCAGGCGACTAATGCTGTTTGGCCGGTCGCGGCGGTGGATTTTGTGAATGCGGTGCACGCTGCCAAGGAGAATGAGGCGAAGGCTGTGCTGGTGCTGGGGCCGGGCGCCGATTCTCTGAATCCTTCTGCGCTTCGCGGACTTGTAAACAGTGTTTTGGAATCGAAGTCGGATCTGGCAGTGCCGCATTATTCGTTGCCGCCAAATGCCGGATTGGTCAACTCCGCGATCATTTACCCGCTGACCCGGGCGCTCTTTGCATCGCGCGTGCGGTTTCCGCTCTCGATCGATATGGCGCTGTCGTTCAGGATGGCGGAGAAGCTGGGCAATACGGCTCAGAAATTCGTCAATCAGAATCAGCCGGACGCGATTGTTTGGCCTGTAAGTGAGGCCATGGTGGCTGGATTGAGCATCGATGAGGTCGATGTGGGAACGCGCGAATTGCCTCAGCCCGCAGAGCCGAACATCAATGCAATTCTGTCGCTGGTGACCGGATCGTTGTTTGCTGATATCGAAGCCAAGGCAGCTTTCTGGCAGAGACCGAGGAGACTTTTGCCGGAGCACCGGGCGTTTTCGGCGCTGCCCTCGGTAGAAGGTGCAGTCGACATCGCACCAATGGTTGAGGCGTTCCGGCTGGCGTTTACGAACTTGCAGGAGATCTGGGGACTGGTGCTCGCGCCGAATTCCCTCCTCGGCCTGAAACGATTGTCAGTGGTTGATCCGGCGGCCTTCAGGATGCCTGAAACGCTGTGGGCGCGGGTGGTTTTCGATTTCCTGGTGGCCTACCGCTTGAGAACAATCAATCGCGGACACTTGATGGGGGCGCTGATTCCCTTGTACCTGGCGTGGGTAGCAGGACACCTGAATGTGCTGGGGTCCGGAACCGACGCGGAGGTTCATGTGGAGGCAGTGGCAGCCGCGTTTGAGTCTGAGAAGCAGTACATCGTGTCCCGCTGGCGCTGGCCGGACCGTTTCAACTCGTGAGTACGCGGGCCTTGAGCGTTCAAAGGATATGACGTTGCGGGAACGCTGGTGAAGTTGCCGAAGGAGAGAGTGTGATGGGGAGATTGATTGGAATGATGCTGCAGACGGTGCAGAACTACAATCCGCCACCTCCGATTACGAACAACAGTGTGTCGCTGTGGACGCATATTTCTGATGCCTTGCAGCAGTCTGTTTACCGGGTGTTGTCGCTGTTCATTGCGGTGTTGCCGGGCATTCTGGCGGTGTTTGTTGCGTTGACGCTGTTCACGCTGATCGGGATGGGGCTGTCGCTATTGCTGCGGCGCGTGCTTGCATTTGTGAAGTTCGATGAACGGCTGAATCGCGGGAATCCGGAGTGGACGCCATCGAGTTCGCCGACGATGCTGATTGCGCGAGGTGCTTTCTGGGGTTGCGTGCTGCTGGGTCTGGTGATTGGGATTTCGGCGTTTGATGCATCGTATTCGACGGGGACACCGCTGCCAATTTCACTGCTGCCTTACCTGACGAAAATGGTGGGCGCCATACTGGTGATGATTGCCGGAACAGTGATTGCGCGTTTCCTGGCAAGATCTGTGCTGATCGGCGCGGTGAATGCGCAACTGCAGTATGCGCGGTTCCTTTCGCTTGGTGTGAAATGGCTTGTGCTGGTACTGACGGCGGCGATGGTGCTGGATCACCTGGAGGTTGGCGGGAAGATTGTTGAGCTGGCGTTTGGAATTCTGTTTGGCGGGATCGTGCTGACGCTGGCCCTGGCAGTTGGTCTTGGTTCGCGTGACCTGGTAAGCAGGTCGCTGGAAGGCCGCGCTGAGCCGAAACCAGAGCGGGTACCGCCGCCCGAGGTGGTACCGAAGCCGGTAGAACCGATTCGACACGAGACGATTCGGCATTTTTGAAGGTCGAGAAAAGACACCCGTGGGCGTGTTTCCCCACCCAAGCACAGCTTGGATGGGGCACCTCGTTGTTTGTATTACGTTAGTCGGGATCGGGTAGGGCAATAATCGCCACGGATTCGGGTGGGAGTTTGACGGACTTCTCTTGAAGAGACACTTCTGGGCGCGATGCGAGCAGGAGCCGCATCTCGGGATGCCCGGGGGTGGTGCGATTCTCATCTGAAAAATTGCAAGCGACGATGATGGACCCTCGGCGCATGCAGAGCCACTGCTCTTCTTCGTTGAAGGTGGCGGATGTGTTGCCGGGTTCGCCGTTGTTCAGCGAGGGCGTGGAACGGCGGAGGCGAATGAGATCGCGATACCATGCGAGCATTTCGGCGTGAGTTGATTGAGAGAGTTCCTCCCAGTTGATTTTCGATCGCTCAAAGGTTTCGCGTTTTTCCGGATCGGGGATGACGGCTGGGTCCCACCCGAAGGATGCGAATTCGCGCCTTCTGCCTTCAGAGACTAGTTGGGCGAGTTCTTTATCTTCGTGATCGGCGAAGTACTGGAAGGGTGTTGATGCAGCCCACTCTTCTCCCTGAAAGAGCAAAGGGGTAAACGGGCTGAGGAGTACGAGGGCAGCGGCGATTTTTGTGCGATTGAGGCCAACTGTTTCGGAAAGACGGTCGCCGATGGCGCGGTTGCCGACCTGATCGTGATTCTGGATGAAGCCGACGAAGCGGTGCTGCGAGAGGTTGCCGACGGGACGACCGTGATGGCGGTCGCGGTACTTCGAATACATGCCGTCGTACACGAACGTTTCCTTGAGTGACTTGGCGAGGTACTCGAGCGAGTTGAAATCGTTGTAGTAGCCGCCAAGGTCCTCTTTGACCAGGACTGTGAAGAGCGCGTGATGGAAGTCGTCGTTCCATTGCGCGTCCATGCCCAGACCACCGCCGAAGCGGGGCATGACGAATTGCGGATCGTTGAGGTCACTTTCGACAATGAGGACTTTGCGGCGCGCGATCATTGCGGCGACGGTTTCGGTTTCAGCCGAGAGCTGCTCGAGGAGATGGACCGCGGATCGATCGACGAAGGCGTGTACGGCATCGAGACGAAGGCCGTCGATGTGAAAATCGCGCATCCACATCAGTGCGTTGTCGCAGAAGAAGCGGCGGACCTGATGCGAGCCGGCCTCTTCGAGGTTGACGGCACCGCCCCATGGAGTCTTATGCGCTTCGGTTAAGTAGGGGCCAAACTTGCCGGTGTAGTTGCCGACGGGACCGAAGTGGTTGTAGACAACGTCGAGGAGGACAGCGAGGCCGCGCTGATGGGCGGCGTCAACGAAGCGTTTTAACGCGTCGGGGCCACCGTAGGGCTGGTGCACGGCGTAGAGTGCGACGCCATCGTATCCCCAGCCATGATTGCCGGAGAATGCGTTGACGGGCATGAGTTCGACGTGAGTGATGCCGAGATTCACGAGGTGATCAAGGCGGGCGATAGCGGAATCGAGAGTGCCCTCCGGGGTAAAGGTGCCGATGTGGAGTTCGTAGATGATGGCGCTAGCCAGAGGAGCCTGCTGGAATAAGCGATCAGTCCATTGATAAGCGCATTGATCGTACACGCGAGAAAGAGCGTGGACTCCGTTGGGCTGCCATTGCGAGCGGGGATCGGGGTATGGTTTCGGGTCGTCATCGATGAGAAAGCCGTAGTCGGTGCCGGGGCCGGCATCATCGATCTTGATACGCCACCAGCCCTGGCCGTCGGGACCGTTCATAGGGATGGCGCGATCGTTGATCTGTACAGACAGGGATTTCGCGAGCGGCGCCCAAACTTCGAAGCGTTGCATTTGAATCAGGCCTCTTCTAATTGGAGAAGTGCGACGGGGAATCGCTGCAGTACCGTCTGCATCGGAATGGAACCGCCGTTCAGCAGATCATGTGTGAGCAGATTCTTCCAGCGTCCATTGGGAAGATGAACAGAGGTGCCGGACCAGTTGTTTGCGAGCTTGAGATTCCAGCGCGGGACGATGGCGGCAATTCGACCAGCTCGAAGAAATGCGATGACATGATCTGATCGGCGGCCAGCAACCATCAGCGGAGTATAGTCCGCTGCCGGACCAAACCAGTCCGGGTGTTCGCGACGCAAGTTTAAAGCTCGATGAAGAACCCAGAGCTTGGGAAGACCGGAGTCCATGCCAGCCAGGATTTCTTCGAGTGATAGACCGGATTCGATTTTCGAGAGCATCGCGGTTCTGGTTTCGTAGTCCACGGGACGGCGATTGTCGGGGTCGACGAGGTTCAGAGCCCAGAGTTCGCTGCCCTGGTAGGTGTCGGGAACACCGGGTGCCACGCAATTGAGGAGCGTCTGCCCGAGGCTATTTATACGACCGGGGGCGACGATCATGCGAACGAAGTCTTCGAGCGCCGCGAGAAATTCAGAGTTGCTGTAGAGCCGATCGATGAAGGAATGCAGAGCATCTTCGAATTCCTTGTTCTGCTGGGTCCACGTGGTGTGCTGCTTGGCTTCGCGGACTGCTTTCTCCATGTAGGCATGAATACGCTCGGGCTCGACGGGCCATGCTCCGATGAGTGTCTGATAAAGGAAGTATTCGGTATTGCGATCGGGATAGTTGTTGGTTTTGAGCGATGCATTCTGGCGGGTCCAGCGGCGGAGGAAGCGACGCCAATCTCCGGAAGCTTCGGTGATGACGGCGAGACGGGCACGGACGTCGTCAGAACGCTTGGTGTCGTGCGTGGAGAGCGTCGTCATCGTCGACGGGCGCGAGGCCTGCATGATCCGGCAGTAGTCATGGAACTGCGAGGTGGAGAGACCATCGTGGCCTGGCGCGCTGCCAACTTCGTTGAGACCGATCATGCGGTTGTAGCAGTAGAAGGCAGTGTCTTCAACGCCCTTTGCCATGACAGGCGAGGTGAATTGCTGGAAGCGGTAGACGAATTCGGTTTCAAGAGGGCCGCGGTTGCGGAGAAGCAGAACTTCACCAATGAAGTCGAAGAGTCCGGCATCGATGTCCGCGCGACGGTCGTTGGCGCACTTGACGGCTTCGAGAACTTCGCGGCGATCTTCATCCGTGATTTCGTCACGATCCGGCACAACGTATGACCGATACACGTGGAAGCAGGCAGCAGTCTCACGCAGAGCGCGACGGATTTCTGCCCGGGTGTAGTCACGGCGATCGCGGTTGTTTTCGCAGATGCGTAGGAAGAGGTCGGCGAGACGGTTTACATCGCTGCCAAGGGCTTCCTGCTCGACGGTGAGTTTCTTGTCGTGGGCGATGGCGCCAAAGTCGGTGGGTTCCCGGGTGTAATCGCTGTAGATCTCGGTGAGTTCGCGCAACCCTTCGGGATGCACCAAAACGCCATTGCAGACATTCAGGAAGTCGTAGCCGCTGGTGCCTTCGATGGGCCAACTGGGGCGGAGGAATTCGCCGGGTTCGAGGATTTTTTCGCCGATGATCCAGGCGTCGGGAGCGCGTTCGCGAAGCCACGCGAAGTACTGCAGAGGATCGCGGAGGCCATCGGGGTGGTCGACCCGCACGCCGTCGAGTACGCCTCGATTCAGCCAGTCGAGAATGCGGCGGTGCGTGGCGTTGAAAACGTGGGGGCGCTCGATGCGCACGCCGACGAGGGTGTTGATGTCGAAGAATCGGCGATAGCCAAGTTCCTGATCGGCCGTGCGCCAATACGCGAGGCGATAGTGCTGCTGATTGAGCAGGTCGTCGAGTGCGTCGTGGTCGGCGTTAAGTTCTGTGATGACTTGATCGATGGCGGCAGAGGCTTTCGGATGCTCGTCGCAAAAGCGGTGAAGGAGCCCGAAGATCACTTCTTTGTCGCGATGGCGGATGTGCATACCTTCGACGTCGGTGGCATCGGGAAGAGGAAGGCGGGAAAGGCTGTCGGCGAAGAAACCGAGGGTAGGGCTGTTCACGGCTCTGCCGGCGCGCTCGAGGATGATGGGCAACGACCGCGGAGCAAGCGGATAGACGTTGTCCGCGTAGCGAACGCGAAGGTGCTCGTGGTCGCGTTCTATCTGAATCTGGCCGGCAGCGAGGATTTTACCGTATTGATCGCCTAGGACGGGGATGAGGACTTTGTTCTGGAGACGGACCTCAGAGGAATGCCAGTCGATGTCGAACCACGTGGCGAAGCGGCTGGAGGGACCGTTCTCGAGCACGTCCCACCAGTATTTATTTTGCGGTCCGATGGCCATGTGGTTGGGGACGATGTCCAGAACCTGGCCGAGGCCGAGTTCAGCAAGGCGGGTACAGAAACGCTGATGGGCTTCTTCGCCGCCGAGTTCTGTGTTGATGCATTGATGATCGACAACGTCGTAGCCGTGCATGCTGCCCGGAGCGGCCTGCAGATAGGGCGAGCAGTACACATGCGAGACACCCAGGGACTTGAGATAAGGAGCGATCCTGATGGCGTCGTCGAATGTGAAACCGGCGTGCAGTTGCAGACGGTACGTGGAGTGGGGCACTCGGAGCATTGGTTCCTGTTTTTCACTGCTGTTGGTTAGGGGAATGGGGACGCACGACGGCGTAAGTCATTTGGATGCAAGCAAGAGGGAGGGGGATGTTTAAAAGAGCTTCAGAGCCGGAAGTACTTTAGATGAGCACAGCCGCAGCGATTGCGAAGAGAAGCGAGATGGGCATGATGAGCATGCCGATGCGGAAGAATTGCCAGCCTCTGACGTGGAGGCCCTCGCGCCGGATGGCGATAAGCCAAAGGATGGTGGCCAGCGAGCCAGTGATGGAGAGATTGGGGCCGAGGTCGATAGCGATGAGGACGATCTTTGCGAAGAGAGGCTGGAAAGGGATGGTTCGGAGAGTGGAGCCGGTGATGAGTCCGAGAGGGAGGTTGTTAACGAGGTCGGTTCCGAAGGCGACGGCAGCTCCGACTGAGTAGGCCCCTTGCGCGGGAGGAAGCTGCATCATGCGCTCGAGCGAGACCCGGAGCATTTGTGTTGCTCCGGCAGTATTGACGGCTTCGACGATGACAAAGAGGGCGGCAACAAGCGGGAGCACACTCCAGCTGACTTCGCGAATCAGGCGAATGGGATTGGAGCGGCTCTGGATTGTCGCGATGATCGCGACGATGAGGGCCGCGAGGCAGGTGGGAAGGCCGAGGTCGAGTTTGAGTGCGGAGGCGATGATGAGTACGATGGCGGTGAGGATGATTCCGATGAGGCAGGTGCGGCCGATGGAAGAGAGCTGGACGTGTTCGATCGAGGTGTTGCAGGCGGGATCGAGTTCGCGCCGGGAGAGCCAGCGGAGAAGGAAGTAAGTGATGAGGATAGATGCGATGGAGGGGAGAGTGAACATCGCCAGCCATCGCGCGAGGGGCGGCATGTTGGAGTGGAAGACGACGAGGTTTGCAGGATTGGAAATAGGAAGAACAAAGCTGGCTGCGTTGGCGATGAGAGCGCAGGCGAGCAAGTAAGGCATGGGCCGCGCGTTTGCGCGTTTGACTGCTGTGAGCACGGCGGGAGTGAGCACGACCGCGGTGGCATCGTTGGACATGAAGATGGTGACGATGGTTCCGACCAGGTATATGAGCGTGAAGAGGCGCTGCGAGGAGCCTTTGGATTGGATGACGGCGATGTTGGCGAGCCAGTCGAAGACACCGTGATCGCGGGCAAGCTCGGAGAGGAGCATCATGCCGGTGAGGAAGAGGTAGACGTCGAGTCCTTCGGCGATGGCTCTGCCGGCGAGGTTGAGCGGTATGAGGCGGAGCGCGCAGAGGAGGACGGCTCCAGCGCTGACCCAGATGACTTCGGGCAGTCGGAAGGGGCGCAGGAGCATGAGCAGGATGCTTAGAGCGGCGATGGTCCAGATGAGGGTGTGGGAGAGCAGGGGTTGCTCCTATGATGGCGGGGTGTCGACTGCTTGTAAGTTTTAGCGGAAAAGCGATTTCATCTTTCTGAAGTGTAATGCAGTGCTGAGATAAAGCGTCTTTCGGGCGAGTGTATGAGCAGGGGCTAAAGCCCAGATCCTTTGGTGGGCTTTGGCGGCACGACTGAGGTCGTGCCCTGACGCTTCTTGTTACTCGTAGAGCGCTAGTCGAAGAGCAGAAGGTCGGCGGAGTGTGCGGGGTCGCGGAAGTTGGAGAGGCCTACGCCGACGAGGCGGTATTTCTGATTGGGATCGAGGGAGACTTTTTCGAGGAGGGCGAGCGCGAAGTTGGTGAGTTCTTCGCAGGTGGACGGAGTCGCTGGAGGAGTGAGGCTGCGGGTGAGGATGGCGAACTGCGCGGTCTTGAGCTTGAGAACGACGGTGCGGGGGATGCGGGTTTCCTTGCGGGAGGCGTTCCAGACTTTTTCGGCGAGGCGGCGGATCATGGGTTCGGTTTCGTGGAGTAGGACGTCGGTTTCGAAGGTGTCTTCGGCAGAGATGGATTGCGTGGGGCGGTTGGGCTCGAAGGCATTGTTGTCGATGCCGCGCGCGAGTTCGTAGAGACGCATGCCATAACGGCCGAATCGCTGTTGAAGGGCGGCAAGGTCGAGGGCCCGGATGTCGCCGACAGTGCGGACGCTCATTTCTGCTAGGTGGCGCGCAGTGACTTTGCCGACGCCGGGGATGCGCTCTACGGGGAGCGGGGTGAGGAAGTCGAGGACATCGGCGGGTTTGATCACGAAGATGCCATCGGGCTTGCGCCAGTCGGATGCGATTTTGGCGAGGAACTTGTTGGGGGCGACTCCGGCGGATGCGGTGAGATTTTGTTCGGTCCGGATCTGCTGGCGGATGGTTTGCGCGACTTCTGTCGCAGTGGGCAGGTTGGTTTTGTTCTCTGTGACGTCGAGGTAGGCTTCGTCGAGCGAAAGAGGTTCGACGAGGTCGGTGTGGCGAAGGAAGATCTCGCGGACGCCGCGAGAGACGGTGCGATAGCGGGTGAAGTCGGGCGGGATGAAGATGGCGTCGGGACAGAGACGCTCAGCCTGAACGGCGGGCATAGCGGAACGGACGCCGAATTTGCGGGCTTCATAAGAAGCTGCGCAGACAACGGAACGCTTGCCGCGCCAGGCGACGACGACAGGCTTGCCGCGAAGCGAGGGATCATCGCGCTGCTCGACGGAGGCGTAGAAGGCGTCCATGTCGACGTGGATGATTTTGCGGGTGGGCATAGCCTGCTCCGAGAGACAGGATTATTTTCTCGCAGCGGCTTGGGATGCAGACCTTTACATCAACGACTGGTGATTGAAAAGAAATTCGTCAGGGGCTAAAGCCCACGCCATGTGTGCGGCTTTGCGGCACGACTGAAGTCGTGCCCTTTCAAAGCACGTCTTTATGAGCACTTTTAGGTTTGCTGTTCGTCCATGCGGAGGGGCATTTTGCGGAGGCGCTTGCCGGTGGCGGCGAAGATGGCGTTGGCGACGGCGGGGCCGGTGATGAAGACTCCGGCTTCGCCGAGGCCGTGGGGCTTGTCGTGGCTCTCGATGAAGTGGGTTTCAAGCGCGGGGGCTTCGGGCATGCGGAGAAGACTGTAGTCGTCCAAGTTCTGCTGCTGGACTGCGCCGTTGCGGATGGTGATGGCTTCTTTGAGGATGGCGCTGAGAGTGAAGAGCATGCCGCCCTCGAGCTGGTGGCGCGCGCCGTTGGGGTTGATGACCTGTCCGCAGTCGATGACGGTGATGAGGCGATCGACGCGGATCGTGTCGCGCTCGACTGTGACTTCAGCGACCTGCGCGAGATAAGCGTAGTTGGTGGTGCATGCGATACCGCGGCCGCGATTGGGGCCGAGGGGGGTGCCCCAGTTGGATTTTTTCGCGGCGAGATCGAGGACGGCGATGAGCCGGTTGATGTCGGGAGGAGCGTCTTCTTCTGAAGAGCTTGGAGGCGGCGCGGTCTGGGGCTGCTGGAGGATACGGCGACGGAATTGATAGGGGTCCTGGCCGGCTGCGTTGGCGAGCTCGTCAATGAAGGACTCGATGGCGAATCCGTGGAAGGAGTTGTTGACGGAACGCCACCATGCGCGGGGGACGGCGCTCTGCACGGGCGTGAAGCGGTTCTGGAAATTTGCGACAGGATAGATGATGCGGGCCTGCGACTCGGAGCCGCTAGCCTTGTAGGGCGGGTGCCATTGCGCATCGATGGGGAGGTCGGTGAGGTGATCGGACCAGGCGACGACGTTGCCCGAGCTGTCGACGGCTCCGCGCATGCGGCGCATTCCAGCGGTGCGATAGAAGTCGTGAGTCATGTCGTCTTCGCGAGTCCAGACGAGTTGGAGGGGTGAGGAGAGCTGCTTCGCGATCTGCGCGGCTTCAGTTGGGAAGTCTGCGGCATAGCGGCGGCCGAAGCCTCCACCCATGAAGGTGGTGTGGACAGTGACGTCGGACTCGGAGAGGCCGAGTTCCTTGGCGATGGCGGTGCGCGACCAGTCGGCGGATTGCGAAGGAGACCACGCCTCGCATTTTCCGTCGTGGAAGTGGAGCGTAATGTTCATGGGCTCCATACAGGCGTGGGAAAGAAAGGGAAACTCGTAGACGCTCTCGATGCGTTTGGTGGCATTGATGGTGTCGGGATCGGGGCCGTGGATGTCAGAGGACCATGCGGCAGGTTTGCTGAGGTTGTCGCGCATCTGGGCGCGGAGAGCTTCAGTGGATTCTTTCGAGTTGGGGCCGTTATCCCAGGTGATATTGAGGGCATTGCGGCCCTGGATTGCGGCCCATGTGGAGTTTGCAACGACGGCGACTCCGCCGGCGGAGAAGGCATTGTCGCCGCGGGCCGGAATTTCGAAGACTTTGAGAACGCCGCGGACGGCACTGGCGCGGGTGGAGTCGAAGCTGGCGGGCTTGCCGCCGAAGGTGGGGCAGCGGGCTATGACAGCGTAGACCATTCCTGAAAGGCGGACGTCGAGGCCGAAGCGGGCTGCGCCTTTGCATTTGTCCGGGATATCGAGGTGGGGAGTTTCGCGGCCGATCAGGGTGAACTGGGATGCGTCTTTGAGTTGCACGGAGTCCACGGCGGGGAGAGGAGCGCGGAGTGCGTCGGCGACGAGATCGCCATAGCCTAAAGTGCGTCCGCTGGATGCGTGCGTAACTCGGCTTTTGCTGGTCGTGCACTCGAAGGCGGGAACGTTCCACTTACGGGCGGCGGCGGCAACGATGGAGGTGCGGACGATGGCTCCGGCGCGACGGAGCGGAAGGTAGTTGCTGCGAACGCTGCCGCTGCCGCCGGTGCCGCGAGAGAAATCGGATTGAATGACTTCGATGCGGCTCCAGTCGAGGTCGGCTTCTTCGGCGAGAATCATGGGAAGCGAAGTGTAGACGCCCTGGCCCATTTCAGATTGAGCGAAGATAAGACGGGCGCTGTTATCGGGGTTGATGTGGATCCATGCGTCGAAGGGGTTCTCTGCGGAGTTGGGTTTGCCGAAGAGGAAGTGACCGCGGGTGGTGAATCCGACGATGAGGGCGCCGCCAGCGACTGCTGTTGCGGAGGTTCCGAGGAAGGCGCGGCGACTGAGCTTCATGCGTTGACCTCCTGAGCGGCGCGGTGAATGGCTTTGCGGATGCGGAAGTAGGTTGCGCAACGGCAGATGTTGCCGGCCATGGCGTCGTCGATCTGGGCGTCGGTCGGATTCTTGATTGTGGCGAGCAGCGCGGCAGCAGACATGATCTGGCCGGACTGGCAGTAGCCGCATTGCGGAACCTGCTCGGCGATCCAAGCGCGCTGGACGGGATGAAGAGTTTCTGCACCGAGGCCTTCGATGGTGACGATCTGTTTGCCTTGCGCATCGGAGACTGTGGTCTGGCAGGACCGGGTTGCTACGCCGTCGAGATGAACGGTGCATGCGCCGCACTGTCCGATGCCGCAGCCGTATTTGGTGCCGGTCATCTGGAGGATGTCGCGGAGAGCCCAGAGCAGGGGCATGTCGGGGTCGGCGTCGAGGCTGTGACGCTGGTTGTTTATTTGCAGGTTGAACTGCGACATCGATTGATCTCCTGGTATCCCAGGTCCGAAAACACGGACCTGGGGCACCCAGAATCAGCATGAGGCGAGCGGGTAAGAGTCGCCAGTGGTGTGCAGGGAACGGCGGGACTGATGCAGTAAGGCGGCAGTAGCACTTCAGGTGCGGCTGGCGGCTAATAGATTTTGCCAGCCGACTTTGCTCATACGAAGGCGATGACCGTTGTGGAGGACAACGGCTCCCTCGGTGCGGCCTTCACGGACGATTTCACGGACATGGTCGATGTTGACGATGGCGGAGCGGTGCACGCGGACGAATTTTTCGGGATCGAGCGTGACGGCCAGCTGCTTGATGGGCTCGCGGATGAGGAAGCTCTTGGCGCCGACGTGGAGACAGGAGTAGTAGTCGGCGGCTTCGATCCACTCGATGTCGGAGGTTGTGACGAATGCGTCTTTGCTTCCGTTATGAACCAGCAGGCGCCTGGGGTAGGTAGGTTGTTCCGTCGCGGGCGGAAGGTTCAGAGATTCGAAAACGGTCTTGAGTTGCTGGTGCGTCGCGAGGGCGGTTTTGGACGCGATGCGGTCTTTGAGGATTGCGAGCGTTTCTTTGAGGCGCTCAGGGTCAACGGGCTTGGTGAGGTAATCGATGGCGTGGACGTTGAACGCCTTGAGCGCATAGTGATTGTGGGCGGTGACGAAGACGGCGGCGGGAACGTTGGAGGCGCCGAGCTGCTCCAGGACGTCGAACCCACTGGCGGCTGGCATTTCGATATCGAGGAAGAGGACGTCTATTGATTGCTGCTTGAGCGCGGCGATAACTTCGCGGCCGTTGCGGCACTCGGCGACGATTTGGATTTCGGGATCGCCGGCGAGGAGGAAGCGAAGGCGCTCACGGGCGAGGGGTTCGTCGTCCGCGATGAGGACTCGAAGGTTCATAGGGCGCGTTCGTAGGGTACGTCGATGGTGACTTCATATCCGCCGGTGTGCAGCGGGCCCGCAATCATGCTGTGTTCGTGGGGGTAGAAGTAGGCGAGGCGTTCCTGCGTGTTCTTGAGGCCGATGCCGTTGCCGGGCTTTGATTGTGCGTGCGAGGCGGCGCCGTGGTTGCGGACAGCGATGTGGAGACGATTCCCTTCCCTCCTCGCCGAAGCTTCGATGATGCCTTCGTCTTCACAGTGGGCGATGCCGTGGCGGATGGCGTTTTCGACGATGGGCTGGAGGAGGAAGCACGGCACGAGGCTGTGGAGAGCGCTGGGGTCGACCTTGATATCGACGCGGAGACGATCGGCGAAGCGGACCTGCTCGATGGCGAGGTAGTTGTCGACGATTTCGAGTTCCTGCGAGAGACGGACTTTTTCGGGTGTTCTGCGTTCGAGGGTGGTTTTGAGGATGGCGTTGAGGTGGTTGAGCATTTCGGCGGCTTCGCTCTGCTTGCCGAGTTCGACGAGTGTCGTAATGGCATTGAGGGTGTTGAAGAGGAAGTGCGGCTCAAGCTGCATCTGGAGGGCTTTGAGCTGTGCTGCGGAGAGCTGGCGCTGGAGTTCGATGGCGCTGATGGATTCGCGCTGTGCTCGGATTTGGGACTGGATGGTGCCGACGAGACCGAAGATGAATCCGTAGATGAGGATGTCGAGGCCAATTCGGTTGAGCTGCAGCATGCCCGTGAGAGCGGTGAGTGTCGGCACGGGTTTGCGCCACTCGGGAATGAAGATGTTCAGGCTGCTGAGGAGAATGAGGTGGACGATCGCGAGAGCGAGGCCGAGGGCGAGTTGAGTTCCCATTCCTGCCAAGGAGAGTCGCATGACCGCGGTGCGGCGCGGGACGGTCTTCCAGAGAACTGCCGCCACGAGTCCCCACCAGCCCCAGAGGATGATGCCAAAGAGTAAAGAGGGGAGATGCGCGACGGATTGGCACTCTTGCGCGGTACCGAGAGCAAGGATGAGCGATGCGCCAGCGATGACGAGATGGCCGGTTCGCTGGAAATGATCGCGCGAGTCGGGAGATGCGGGTTGCGTGTCCGCCTGTATGGCGGGATACGAGATCGCGTTGAGCGAACTCATGAGATCACCTCGGTGAGGATGGGTCGGCTCCGGCGGGGCGGGACTCCAGGGGAAGCGCAATCATCCGTAGCTTGAGGATGGCGTGATTTGGGTGGGAGGAGCAAGGAAAAATCTGTGAAGCGGGTATTGGGTGCAGGGAATGATTGGTTCGGGCTGGACGATCTGAAGTCGGCCCCATGGGCACGGATCGGCGTTTGGCCGTTAATTGGTGGCTGTGAAGAGGTTTAGCGGGATCGAGTCGGCCATGGCTTTGAATCCGGCTGGAGAGGGATGGAGGTGGTCACCGCAGTCGTACGCGGGGAGGAGTTGATCGGGGTGCTTGGGGTCGCGGACGACGGCGTCAAAGTCGATGACGGCGTCGAAGTTGCCGGGGGTACGGGTCCATTTGTTGACCACCTGGCGGTCGGCTTCACTAAGCGGACCGGGGTGGTAATAGGCGGAGCCGACGTAGGGCGTGATGGTGGCTCCGTAGACGCGGAGCGAGTGAGCATGGGCACGCGCGATGATTTGCTGGTATGCGGCGATGACGCGCTGAACGAATGCGGCGTGGTCGGCGGGCGGAACTTCGCCGTCGCGGGCGAGGCCGCCGAGATCGTTGACGCCTTCGAAGACGATGAGCCAGCGGACGCCGGAGGGGGCGAGGACATCTCGATCGAAGCGGGCGAGCGCACTCGGGCCAAGGCCGTCGATGAGGAGGTGGTTGCCGCCGATGCCCTGGTTGGAGACTCCGATAGTTCGCGTGGCGGGCGAGGCCTGAAGGCGAGCGGCGAGAACGTCGGTCCAGCGGTCGTTGCCGTTCGTGGTGGCGCCGTGGCCGTCGGTGATGGAGTCGCCGAGAGCAACGATGGCGGCTGCCGCGGGCGGAGCCTGCACATCAATCTCGGTGATCTGATACCAGTGGTCGACGTGCTTGGGTTCAGTGAATGCGGGAGCGGCGACTTGATCTCCGTGGATGTACCAGGAGGTAGCACGGGAGCCGGGGTGGCCGGTTTCGCGAGCGGGTGGAGATTGCAGGTAAAAGGAGATAGCAATGTCGGAGAGAGCGTCGACGGGGTAATTGATGGGATCAGAGAGGAGTTCTGCGCCGGGCGGGATGTCGGCGTAGGCATTGCCGGCGAAGGTGAGCCGGCGATCGCTTGCGGGATCGATGGCCGAGGACGACGTTGAGAGCGGGCGCGCGATGTGGACCGAGGTGATGTGAAGGGCTTCGGTCCCGAAGGCGTTGGAGAGGTGGACACGGATGGCGAGTCCACCAATGGAGAGATGGACGATCTGACGCAGCGTGGCGTCAGTGAGGTCTTCAGGGGGCAACGCGTTGTGGGGCTCGGGGATTTGCTGCGAGGTTCCCCAGGAGGAGACCCAGATCGATGGGGGAGGAGCCTGCGCGAAGGTCGTGATGGAGAGGAGCAGAAGGGCGAATTTGAATGCGTGTCGCATAGGACCGGATTTAAGATGGACCGCCGAGTAAATCGCTTTGCGAAGCTGATCTCAAAGCGAATGAAAGCATATCACTGAGGAGCGAACCGTGACTTCTTTCTTGCGAACATCTGTTCTGAGTTGCGTGGTGCTGGTCGTTGCTGGCTGTGCGGTACCGATGAACGGACAGAGTTCAGCTCCGGCGCCGGTGACGTTCACGAGCGAACAGGATCACCAGAACATGATGGATCAGCTAGGGATCAAGGCGCTGCGGCCGGGGCCGAGTGGGAATGAGAACGCGCCGAATCATGCGAACTATGACGAGTCGAAGGCGAATCCGTTTCCGAATGTGCCTGATCCGTTGACGATGAACGATGGGCAGAAGGTGAAGTCGGCAGAGATGTGGCGGGAGAAGCGGCGGCCGGAGTTGCTAGAGATGTTCTCGAAGTACGTGTATGGCCGGGTGCCAAAGGATGTGCCCGCGGTGAACTGGAAGGTGAACACCGTGGATCACGAGTTTCTCGGATTCACACCGGTGACAGCGAAAGAGCTGATCGGCGAGGTGAACAACTCGGCATATCCGGCGATCAACGTGCACATTCACATGATGGAGGTGCTGCCTGCGCGTGCGAACGGGCCGGTGCCGGTGCTCATCATGTTTGGTCCAGCGCGATTCCCGAGCCCTAATGAACCTCGAGGTGAGGAACTGGCGCGTGTGAATGCCGCATACAAGGAACTGCTTCTGAAGCAGGATCCTTCGCTAAAGGAGATCTTTGATCGACATCCGGCATGGGAGCCGCTGAAGGAGGCGCCGTTTTTTCAGCGGCCGGAGCTGAACGAAGATGGAGGGCTGCCGAATACGTGGCAGCTGGCGGCTGCGGGATGGGGATTTGTGCTCCTGGATCCGACGAGCGTTCAAGCGGATGATGGAGCGGGAATCACGCGCGGAATCGTGGGGCTGGTGAATAAGGGTCAGCCGCGCAAGCCGGAAGACTGGGGAGCGCTGCGAGCCTGGGCATGGGGAGCGGCACGGGCTCTCGATTACCTTGAGACCGATTCAGAGGTAGATGCGAAGCACGTTGGGATTGAGGGAGTGTCGCGCTATGGCAAGGCTGCGCTGGTAACAATGGCGTTTGACGAGCGGTTTGCGATGGTGCTGGTGGGTTCATCAGGAAAAGGCGGATCGACGCTGCTGCGAAGGAATTTCGGCGAGGCTGTGGAGAGCCTGACCGGTGGCGAGTACTACTGGATGGCGGGAAACTTCATGAAGTATGGAGCTTCGGAGGCGAAGTTTGGGAGCATGACGCCGGGAGACATCCCGGTGGATTCAAACGAGCTGATTGCGTTGTGTGCGCCCCGGTTGACCTTCATCAGCTACGGAATTCCGGCGAAGGGTGATGCGAAGTGGTTGGATCACGAAGGAAGCTGGATGGCCACAGTAGACGCGAACCGTGTGTGGAAGCTGCTGGCCGCCAAGGGGCTGAATGTAGAAGGTGATTACAAAACAGCGAAAATGCCGCCCATGAATACGGGGCTGCTGGATGGGGAGCTTGCGTGGCGGCAGCACGATGGCGGGCACACGGATGCTCCGAATATGAAGTACTTCATTGAGTGGGCGGATAAGTTCATCGGCCATTCGCCGCCGCAGTAGTGAAGGAGATTCTGTGCAGGAAGGGCGCCGGATTTTCGGCGCCTTTCTGTTGATAGCGGTAAGTACTGGGAGCAGGTGATTACAATTCTCGTGATCCGAATAAGCGAGATTGGAGCAGCGAAGATGGCAGGAAGAAGGCGGTTAGTTCGCGGGATGTTCGGGCAGGCGGTGATTGCGTCACTTCTGATCTGTTCAGGAAATGCGCAGGACACACAGTATGGACCGAAAGAGCAGCAGATTCCTCCGCCGCCGTGCCTAACGCTTCGGGGTGCATGGGAGGGTGGGTACACGCCTTGTACTGCACTGACGCATGGGCAGTGGCTGGCGGACATCACGCACTGGCGGATGGAGCGGCGCATCCGGATTGGATATGATCCGGCGCGTTACGAGTTGCCGGCCTTTAAATGGGCGCAATCGGCATTCATGCAGCCGCAGATGATGGTGCATGACCGGTACTTCTACGATCCGGTGGCGAATGCTTATACCGTGGATCGTTATCTCGATGATTTGACGAAACGGTATGGCGGGATTGATGCGGTGCTGATCTGGGCTACGTATCCGAATATGGGGATCGACGACCGGAATCAACTGGACATGGTGCGATCGATGCCGGGGGGTGTTGAGGGAGTCCGGAAGATGGTTGCGGATTTTCACCGGCGCGGGGTGCATGTGCTGTTCCCGATGATGATGTGGGACCAGGGGACACGCGATCCGGGATTGCCTTGGCCGGATGCCATTGCGGCCTTGATGAAAGAGATCGACGCGGACGGAGTGAATGGAGACACGCAGGATGGCGTGCCGCTGGCATTTTCACTTGCGGCGGAGAAGATCGCGCATCCGCTGGCGTTCGAGCCCGAGGGTGGGCCGCACGATGAAGGGCTTGCATGGAACGTGCTGACGTGGGGGCAGTACACATTTCAGTTTGTGCCGACCGTGGACCGTTATCGATGGCTTGAACCGCGGCATCAGGTGCACATCCAGGGACGGTGGTTGCGCGACAAGACAGATGATCTGCAGTTTGCGTTCTTCAACGGTGAGGGTTGGGAGAGTTGGGAGAACGTGTGGGGGATCTGGAATGGTGTGACGCCGCGGGATGGTGAAGCGACCAGGCGCGTGGCGACGATCGAACGAGCGGTCGCTCCGTTCTTCGCGAACCAGGACTGGGAGCCGTTTTATCCCATGCATCACTACGGCGTGTTTGCCAGCAGGTGGCCGCTGCGCGAACAGACCGTGTGGACGATTGTGAATCGGAATGAATACGACGTGAGTGGGCCGCAGATGGAGGTGCAGCACCGCGATGGCATCCGGTACTTCGATCTATATCACGGCGTGGAGTTGAAGCCAGTGATGAAGGGAGGGGATGCGGTGCTGCACTTCGAAATGGAAGCGCATGGATACGGTGCGATTCTGGCCACTGCTGGCGAGCCGGATGCAAGTGCTAAGGAATTAATGGCGAAGATGGCGAAGATGACAGGCGAGCCCTTGGCGAGCTACGCGCATCAGTGGACTTCCCCGCCCCAGCAGTTGGTGGAAATCGCCCCGACGACGCCAGCTCGGTCACTTCCCGATGGGATGGTGAAGGTTGAAGGCGGGGATTTTGACTTCAAGGTTGAGGGAATTGAGATCGAGGGATCAGATGACGTTGGCGTCGACGTGCAGTACCCGTGGGAGAACAGCGCGCGACGGTTCCATGAACATCCGATGCAGATGAAGTTGTTCTACATCGACAAATATCCGGTGACGAATGCAGAGTTCAAGAAATTTTTGGATGCAACGCATTATCGTCCGAAGGACGATTTGAATTTTCTGAAGGATTGGAAGGATGGGAACTATCCAGAGGGCGCGGCGAAGCGGCCGGTGACATGGGTGTCGCTTGAGGATGCGCGGGCATATGCGAAGTGGGCGGGGAAACGGCTGCCGCATGAATGGGAATGGCAGTATGCGGCGCAAGGGAACGATCAACGAATTTACCCGTGGGGAAATTGCGATTGGCAGAGGCCTGGAGGTCGGCCGCCGAGTGCGACAACGACTCAGACGGCAGTGCCGGCTGTAGCGGCGCTCCCGGAGCCGGCGAATGCAAAGAGCGCTGCTCCTCCGCCGGGGCCACAGGCGACAGTATGCCATTGGGGGCCGGATGCGAAAGACTATCCTGCACCCCTCATGGATTCGGGACGCGTGATGCCGGCAGCAAGCGATGTGGATGCGCATCCTCTGGGAGCGAGTCCATCGGGCGCGATGGATATGGTGGGAAATGTCTGGCAGTGGACAGATGAATTTGTCGATGAGCACACGCGAGCGGCGATTTTACGCGGGGGCAGCCACTACCGTCCGGTGGGATCGATATGGTACTTCCCGCAGGCGTACAAGAACACGCAGCATGGAAAGCTGTTGCTGATGGGCCCGAGTTACGACCGGTCGGGTGCGGTGGGGTTCCGATGCGTGCGCGATGCGGAGTGAAGAAGGAAACGGCGCAGACTCGGGTGAGCCTGCGCCGCCGGGAATCGGTCTGCAATCGATTGCCTAGAAATAGATCTTGCCGGAGAGCTGCGTAGCGCGTCCAGGTTGAGGATCGCCTGAGGAGACGCCGAAGTTCGCGGGCTGGATCACTCCCTTGATTTTGCCAAAGTCCTGGTCGCCAAAGTTTCCGTCGGGTTCAGCAAAATTAGTGTGGTTGAAAACGTTGTAGGACTCCAGGCGCACCTGAACATAGACATGGCCATCTTTCACTAATGGGAAGTCTTTGTAGACTTGGAGATTTGTGTAGTTGTATCCGGGACCGTTGAAGAAGTTGCGGCCGACGTTTCCAAAGGTGCCGTCCTGTTGCGGAGAGAAGTTTGAAGTATCGAAGTATCCGTTGTCGTTTACCACACCTCCGTCTCTTGGATTCAACCGTCTGATACGGAAGTCGCTGAGATTCGGGGTGTCGCCGCAGCCGTAATAGGTGTAGCGGTCGCACCAACCGGAGTTATAGGCGCCGGCTTCTGAGATGGTTACGGGGAAGCCAGTCTGCAGAGCTGTAGTTCCGGCGATGTGCCATTTGCCGAGAAGCTCATTGAGGATGAAATTGTCGCGGATGGACGCAAGCACTGGAACTTCGTAGGTGTAGAGAGCAACGAAGCGATGACGGGCGTCGTAGTCGGAATTGCCATAGTTCAGGTAATCGAACCCTGGAACGAAGTTAAGGCCGCGGCCATTAAGTGCGCCGCTACCGTTCGGAGTTCCGTTCCCGTACGAAGACTCATACCCCGAGGAGTTGTCGAGGGCGTGAGAGTAGGTGTAGGCGAGAGTGAAGTAGAGGCCGTGCGAGAACTGCTGCTGCAGGCTCGCCTGAAGCGAGTGGTAGCTCGAGGCTCCTGTTGAACCTTGCTGGGCAACACTTAGATACCAGGGGAAGCCGTTCGATGTGACTGCGGGCTGTGCCGTGTATTCAGGGAAGAGCAGGTGGAGCTGCGAGATATTGTCGACGCAGTCTGCGTTGGCAAGGCAAGCGGCGTGACCTGCCGGAGTAGTTGGGTCGCCCTCATACGTGCGGGCCAGCTTGCGGCCGAGTGAACCCACGTAACCAACCTGAGCGACCATTTTGGTTCCGATCGCACGCTGTACGTTGAGGTTGAAGTTGTAGGAATACGAGGGCAGGTAATTCTGGCCGGGCTGGCTCAGATCGAGAGCGAAGTAGTTGTTATCCCAATCGAGCGCAGCGCCCGGCTGGGGCCGTTGATAGGGGAATGGATTGGTTCTGGAAGCTCCCGGCCTACCCGCGACATCAGTGAAGGGATCGGCAAGCGACGGGCTTCCACCAACATCCGCTGCGCCAATGGATTGGAAGAAGAATGGAGGAGCAGAGAGATTCTGAAGAGCCTCCTCTTCCTGATCACGATTGAAGTACAACCCGAATCCGCCACGTATGGCGAGAGCGTGGCCGCCGGAGTTGCCGATCAAAGCGGAAGAACCTGAACTGGGAGACCACACGAAACCGAGGCGCGGGCCGAAGTGATCCCAATGCGTCTTGGCGAGGCCGTAGTTTGTGCAGCCGGGGTCGCCGGGATACAAGAGTCCCGGAGGGCCGCCGGGGAGGATTTTCGATGTTGCACTGGAATTCTGCCAGCAGGTGATGGCAATGCCGCCGAACTGGTGATTGGCCCATGGAGTTTCCGTGTCCCATGAAATGCCGTAGTTGAGGTTGAAATCAGGAGTCATCTTCCAGCTGTCTTGTGCGAACGCATAGTATTCGCGGGATGTGGCTGCGATCTGACTGCCGGAGGTCTGGGTGTAGGAATCGGGGATGCCAAGGACGAAGTCAATGGCAGGATCGCCCGAGGAGAATTCTCCCTTGCCATTCAGATTGTAGAGTCCGTCGTTATCGGCGTTGTATGGGTTGTCGACACCGAACTGCTCAAAGGTGGCTCCGAATTTCATACTGTGGTTGCCATGCACCCAAGTGAAGATGTCCTGACCAAGGAGGTTCGAATCGAGCCGGGGTTGCGGGCCCTCGTAACTGAAGCCGAGGTTGAAGTAGCCAGTCAACGCGATTACCGGCAAACCAGCACCCGGTGCCTGTGGCGTGATATTGAAACCAGCGGAACTGGGCTGCACGATCTGCGCAGGTTCGACAGAGGCATAGTTGAACCGGAAGTAGCCGCCGCGGAGTTCGTTGATCATGCGCGAGTTGAAGATGTGAGTGTAATCGGTGTTGAAGATCTTGAAGTGCTCCGCGTTGGTCATCGCAAAGCCCGGCAGCGTAGCACCACCGAAAGGCAGGTCGCTGGAGAACGGTGTGGACTGAAAGAGGACCGAAGACCAGATGGTGTCGTTGGGGGTGAGATGGTAGTCGAGGCGAATGATGCCCTGGTCGCTTTTCGTACTTCCCCCAGCCGGGAAATTGTAATGAGAGCCTGCATTGGGAGCTGGAACGTACTTATTGAACAGTCCGGTGGCGACCGAATTCCACGACGAGGTCGGGATATTTGCGGCGGTCAGACCGGGACATGCATTCCATGGTGTTCCTGCGGGGCAGCCGTTGAGCGCGAAAGGCATCGGCTTATCTGAGAGGCCGCCACTTCCCTGGACCGCTACGTTTGGACCATTCGTTGCGTAGTTGTGGTCGGCGCTGAAATCGCCGTTTCGCTGAGCCGTTGAGAATACCTGTGTTTGCGTGGTGCTCGCGAGTCCGCTTTTGGCTCCCTGATAAGCGGTGAAGAAGAACAGCTTATTTTTGAAGATGGGACCGCCAAAAGTGCCGCCATAAACGTTCTGGTGGATCGGCGGTTTCGTACCGACGGGATCAAAGAAGCTTCGAGTGTTGAGGAAAGTATCGCGATAGAACTCGAAGCCATTCCCGTGAAACGAATTTGTGCCGGTCTTCAGGGCCTGATTGACGATGGCGCCAGAGTTGCGGCTGTACTCGGGATTGATCGTGCTCGTAACGATCGCCAGTTCGCCGACTGCGTCGGGGTTCACGGCAAGCCCTTCCACTTGAATCGCGGAGTCGTTCACATCGGCTCCATCAAGGAGATAGCTGTTTTGTTCGATCTGGGCTCCGTTCGCGGAGAAGCCACCAAAGCGGTCCGCGGCTTCAACAACGCCTGGAGCGGACTTCTGAAGAGTTGTCGCGTCGCGTCCCAACAGAGGCATCTGGCTGATCGTGTCAGAGAGGATGTTGGTCTTTAGCTGAGTTTCAGCGGTTTCAACCTGCGCGCTGGCTACAGTGACCTCTACTGTCTGGGCTGTGGATCCGACTGAGAGTTTCGCGGCGACTTCGCGGTCATCGTTGACGTTGAGTTGAATTCCTTTTGCAGCAAAGCTGGCGAAGCCCTGTGCCTCAACGGTCACGGTGTAGGGGCCGCCGATCTGGAGCTGGCTGAGTTTGAAGTAACCGCCGTTATCAGACTTCGTCTTGGTCGAAATGCCAGTGCTGGTATTCAGAACTGTGATGTCGGCATTGGGGATGACGGCGCCCGCGGGATCGGTCACTATTCCGTGGATGGCTGCGGTGGTCACCTGGGCATTCGATGGAAGTGCGATGACAAGTATGGCTGCCAAAAGAGATAGTGAAGCCGCAATCGCTTTGAATTTCATGTGGACCTCCTCCGAAAGCTTCATGCCGGGATGACGGCAATCAGCAAAAGAACGCGTACTACGCCTGGCGCGCGTGCATTCACTTACCGGGAGAACATCTGGCGCGCCAAGTCATCCGATTTGACCACGCATCCGGATCTGCGGTTTCTCGAATGTGACGAAGAGGAGGTTTTGAGGACGAGTCGCGAACAGGGAGGTTGGAGTTGCGTTCACTCGAAAGGCGATTTGCGATTTGACTTGGGACAGGCAGCAGGCAGGCTTAGTTAGATGGCCGCGGTTCGGGTATCAAGGTCTCGCAATGCTTCGATCGTCATTGTGACGAATGGTCGTGACGGAGGATCTACATACAAATGAGGACACAGTCACTCCCCGATTAGATAGAGAATGAATGTGTCCGCATTTCGAGATTAAGCCGATAACTCAGCTTCGATTCAGGAGATCGCCGATGCGAGCGCGATAACTTCGACTCATCGCGAGCTTCTGGCCATTGACGAGATGGACCATGAAGTCTCCGCGAGACTCACTGCGAACTTCCTTAACATAGCGAAGGTTAACAATGGCCGAACGGTGAACGCGGAGGAAGAGCTTGGGGTCGAGACGTTGTTCGAGAGACGTCATTGTCTCGCGCAGCAGATGTGTTTCAGTTCCGGTGCAGATGCGGACATAGTTCTCCTCGGCACTGATCCAGCGGATATCAGAGACGGGAAGGAAAAGGATGCGGCCGCGCGATTTGAAGACGATGCGGCCGGTATAAGGGCCACCTTTCGTCTCTTCTAAATGATTGCGGTCGCTGTTTCGGTCGCCCACGCGTATCTGATCGCGGGCCCGTTCGACCGCGGAGTGCAAGCGCTCAGCTGTAAAAGGCTTCAGAAGGTAATCTGTCGCATTTAATTCGAACGCTCTCAGCGCATAGTGATCATAGGCCGTCGTAAGAATCACGCGTGGCAGCTTGACGGAGTTGCGCATGGAGAGTTCGGCGATCACGTCGAGGCCGTCCATACCAGGCATCCGAACGTCGAGGAAGAGCAGTTGCGGCGAAGTTCCCTGAACGAGTTCGTACACCTCGCGAGCAGAGGAGGCTTCGCCCGCAATCTCGATGTCTGGCTCACCGCGGAGAAGTTGACGTAGCTTTTGACGGGCGAGCAATTCATCGTCTGCAATCAGGGTCTGGATAGCCATTTGACGTCCTCACAACGTAATGTTTTTGCAAGACTTCGGGACAGGAAAGCAGATACTGCTGATAAGTCTTTCGCAACTTCCATGCCATAGTTTCGCGATGGCTCTCGAACTGATTAGACAAGACTTATCACTGTTGGCATTCGGCGTAGGTAGAGCCGCTTGTTCGTATTCGCACTCACTTGTCCGATTCCGAACACCATGGGGAATCTGCCCTCTTGTCGGAGAACTACGTGCCGTTTCCGGCAGAAGTTCCGTAAACCTCTCTTCCAATTGAGTAATGCCGCGTTTGCAAGCAATCAGCTGTGATGAGGGACTCTGCACGTGCTGGCAACGGCTCGAAGTTTCTTCTGATTTGTGACGAACCGGTCAATAGGAAGGACGAACCGCGAGTTGATCCAGACAACCTCCCGGTGATTAAGGGTGGGGATGAGGGGCGGATCGTGCCAGGCGTGATGACCCATTGTTAACCCAGAAGTCTGAGAAACGTCATCGATGTGGGCACTTTCAACAGCGTTCGTTGGATTTGAGTCCAGTCTCAGGGGAACTCGTCGTTCAGGACTCCACGAATGACGGCAGACAAATTGCTGTATTCCCTGTCAGAGCGGTGATTCACTTGCTTCTCTGACGTCGCCGCAGGATTGAGATAGCGAATGAGCTCCGAGTTACAGGAGCATGACGTCGCGAGTAATTCGCGAAGTCATTCGAATGTGAAAACGAGTTTGTGACAACCGCATTGCAGTCCGGTGACACTCCGCGTAGAGCGACCTTTTAGCTCGTGCGCAACGAGCATTAACGCATCCCCATTGCGCTGAAGCCGTGCCGGCACGGTTCCTTCAATTCAACGATTCAGGCTCGTCCTTTCAGGATGGAGGTAGTATGAAGTGCACTCTTCGTCGTCGTGTATTCGCGCGGATCGTATTGCATTCAGCAGGAGTTCTCTTTGTAACTTTGTTCGCGCTGAAAGATGCGAAAGCTGTGGATCCAGATATTCCGCGAACCCAGGCGGGCGCGGAGCGAGGCTCGATTCAGCAGCAGATTCAGCTTGCCGCAGCGTACTTCTCAGGGAAGGGTGTAACGCGAGACGAGAAACAAGCTGCCTATTGGTATGAAAAGGCAGCAAACTCTGGAGATCCGGCTGCGCAGTTGCAAATTGGATTCTTCTACGAGGCGGGAATAGGCGTTCCCCGAGATTCCGCTCGCGCAGTGGCATGGTTTGAACGTGCTGTGGCAGGCGGGTCCGTAGCCGCCAAAGTGAATCTGGGTGTGGCCTACATGTGGGGCGCGGGCGTACGCAAGGATCCAGAGCTTGCAACGCAGCTATTCCGAGATGCCGCCGAGAAAGGCAGTGGACCCGCTGCCTGCTATCTGGCTGACTCCTACTACTACGGCGTTGGGGTTCCGAAAGACCTGGACAAGGCCAAGCACTGGCTGGAAATAGGAGCCAAGAGACACGATGCGCAGGCTGAGCTTGCCCTTGCAATTTTGCTGGTTCGCGATCCTGATCGCGGTGCAGAAGACCGGGCGATCAAGCTATTACGCGATTCCGCTAAGACAGGCCTGGTTGCAGCAAAGCACGAGCTTGCGTTGCGACTGATAAGAAGGGCTGATCCATCCGCAGTACCTCAGGAAGCGTTTGAGAAGCTCACTGAAGCGTCATCGCAGGGTTACTGGAAATCGACTCTTGTTCTTGGGGTTCTTTATCGCGATGGACGGGGAGTAACCAAAGATCCTGAGGCCGCTTACGTGCACTTCCGTATCGCCATCATGCAGGGCGGCGATCCCGCGACGGCTATGCTGAGGAACGATGTGAAGAGCCTTACGTCAAAGATCGGCTCATCGCGACTTCCGGCGCTGGATGAGAAGGCCGCCGACTGGATGTCGACTCACAACCGGAAGCTCGAGTACATTCGCTACCCCGCCGGCAATAAGGACCTGACTTTTGCGCTTGCCTACCCTGAGGACGGGTTACATGCCGGCCGCATGATTCCGATCAACGATTCTGAAGATCCGGTTGGAGAGACTTTTCAGCCCTAGACCCAGTTGCTCCAAGCACAACGGAGAGTGCGCATATCAGTGAAAGATAAAAATGCACCGGCGTTTATGAACCCGGCGGTTTTCATCACCACCTCAGTTCTGGTGGGAATGCTCTTTGCATTTCAAGAGTGGCTAAGCCTGCGCCACATGGGCTACCACATGCACGCTCCGATTTTTTTCGAGTCCTGGGGCTTTCAGTTTCTGGTCTGGGGAAGCCTTTGCTGGTTGTTGTGGCGATTTCTGGGTGCTTCAATCCAGCGAGCACGCCTAGTCACTATACTGGCTGGTTTTCTGCCGCTGAGCATAGCGACCAGCGTCGGCCAGCAGATGCTGTTTGTCTACATTTTTCGCAGCCTGCCGTTGAATCATCCAGAGATGAGTTATTGGGAGCGGCTGTCGATGTATGTATACGCTGAGTTGCTTGATAACCTGCTGATTTTTTGGTGCGCCTTTTTTCTATTTCGGGGCATCGGATACTACCAGCGATACAGGGAGCATGAGCAGGCAAAAAAGGAGCTAGAAGTTCAGCTTGCGAATGCACAACTCGCGGCACTGCGCATGCAGCTGAATCCGCATTTTCTTTTCAACACAATGAATGGCATATCCAGTTTGATGCGCAGCGATGTGGAAGCCGCGGACACGATGCTGGAACAGCTCAGCTGTCTGCTTCGGCTGTCGCTGGAAAGGGGCGAATCGCAATTGATTTCTCTCCGTGATGAGCTGGATTTCATTGAGCTCTATCTCGGAATGCAAGGCCAGCGGTATGCGGGGCGAGTAACGCAGTCGGTGCGTTTTGATCCGGAGTTGTACGACGCACTTGTTCCCAGCATGTTCTTGCAGCCGATTGTCGAGAATGCCTACGTACATGGAATCTCGAAAACCGAGGCGAACGGGTGTCTCCATATCGAGGGCAAGAGAGACGGAAGCTACATGAAGATTTGTGTGATGAACAGCGGAATCGGACTGAACCGAAGCGCGAACGGAAGGAGCCGTAGAGGTGTGGGGTTGCGAAACATCGAGGAGCGACTATCGCTCCATTACGGAACAGATGCCAGGTTCGAAATCACTCAAGTCGATCAGAGGGCTGTTCAGGTGACGATCGTCATTCCGCTTCAGTTTGCGGAAGAGGAAGTAGCACTCCAAACAAGGCCAGGTATACGATGATTCGCGCAGTAGTTGCAGACGACGAGGTTCTGGCACGACAAAAGCTCCGGCAGTTGCTGAAGGATATAGAAGGCATTGAAGTCGTCGGTGAATGCGCAACGGCGGCGGAAACGATCGAGCTTGTTCGGCTGACGGATCCGGAACTTTTGTTCCTCGATATTCGCATGTCGGATATGGACGGGTTCGATGTGCTCGAATCATTGTCGGCTGATGCCGACCGAACCCTGCCCCAGGTGATCTTTGTTACCGCAAACGATCGCTATGCGGTTCGAGCTTTTGAGATTCATGCAATCGACTACCTTCTGAAGCCATTCACACCCGAGAGGCTTCAAGCCGCGGTGCAGCGCGTTCGCGACAAGGCGGCGTCGGCTGAACCCGGCCATAAGGCCCCCGGACGAAAGAGCGAACCGGAGCGGTACACAACGCGCATGGTGTTCAAGTCTCGTGGACGCATCCTGTTTCTTTCAGTGGATGACATTCGGTGGATCGAGGCCCAGGAGAACTACGTCAAAATCTGTACCGGCAAGGATTCGCATTTGCTGCGGGAAACGATCGGGAGCCTGGAGAACAGGCTGGACCCAAACTCGTTTCTTCGCGTGCACCGATCAGCGATTGTGAATCTGCATCACGTCAAAGAAGTCAAAAACGAGGCTGATGGCGATGCGATTGTCGTGCTGAAAAGCGGTGAGCAGGTGCCCATGAGTCGAAGTTACCGTTCCAAAATGCAGAAGCTGCTCAGATTCCAATGAGCCTTCCGTTTCTGGAATCGTCCGGCGGGGAAAAACACAAACGTCAGTTTGGTTTCTACCCGACTGTCATGGATTAACCGTAGTTCGTGTCATCTAACCGCGAGTCGTCACTCTGTCTGGAATTTTGAATCTGTGGTGCGTCAAATCTTATTAGTTGGAGCAAAGCGATTATTGGGGGGGACAGTCCAGCCGGCGGCTATCCGCAACTTATCCGAGTGGACCGCTCCCCATCTCCCGGTGAAGCAGATCGGTCACAAAACAGCAGATCGCACGATCGTGGCATGCGATATGCATATAGGACTTTCAGGGGTTCAAGCTATGAGTACCAGCAATTCTGTTGCACGCTACGAGCGGCTACCTCAGGAGTGGGTCAGGGGCTCGGATTTTAGGCGTGGTGTTGATATCAAAGTCACGAAGAGCGTGAATGCTGATCGAAACAGGCTTTTTCAGGCGCTCACTTTGCCTGAGTACATTGATGCCTGGTTTGCAGCGCCGCGATCGATTCCCGGGAGCACTGCGGTGACGATGGGACCGGATTGCTTTCTTGTGAGCTACAAGCGAGTAGACGGGGGAGTGGAACGTTTTGTCGGTTCCTTCAAAGTTCTCAGGAGAACGAAGGTTCAGTTTTCGTGGAAGCGCGATCATTTCTTCGAGTCAGATCTATCGCTGGTGAAGATTCGCCTGCAGGGTGACTTCGGCAGAACGACGGTGCAACTCAATCACGTGGGATTGGAGGAGCACGAGGCTCAGTGGTATGCCAATCTGTGGGATGCCTCGCTAGAAAGGCTCGCAAGCCTTTTCTGATTATCCGGCCGCGGGGAGGGCGAGCAGCAGAGTGCGTTCAGCGGAGTGATCGCGCTCCATTCTGTACTGGATCAGTTGCTCGACTGAGATCATCTTCAAGCCGTGGACCTGGCAGAAGTGGATGAGATCAGGAACGCGTGCCATTGTTCCGTCGTAATTCATGATTTCGCAAATCACTCCGGCCGGTGTAAGGCCCGCGAGTCGCGCAAGGTCAACGGCAGCCTCGGTCTGTCCGCGGCGTGATAGCACTCCACCGGGCTGCGCCCGCAATGGAAATACATGCCCTGGGCGCGAGAGGTCTGCCGGACGGGTGGCAGGGTGAACCGCGCACAAGATGGTTGTGGCACGATCGTATGCGGAAATGCCGGTGGTGACGCCGTGACCGCACGCATCGATGGACTCTGTGAAGGCGGTGCCGAAGAGCGAGGTGTTGTGCCGCGTCATCGGGGGAATCCGCAGGTGATCGAGACGGTCGGCGGTCATCGCCAGGCAGATTAGGCCACAGGCATACCTGGCCATGAAGTTGATGGCTTCGGGAGTAATCTTTTCCGCGGCGATGGTGAGATCGCCCTCGTTCTCGCGATCCTCGTCGTCAACGACGATTACCATGCGTCCGCATCGAATATCCTCGATCGCACTCTCGACATCAGCAAACGAATGTGCAGGCATTCCCGTAAACCTCAATCTCTGACTGGAATCTAAGCCTTGGTATGCGTGGAGTTGTCAGAGGTGTGTCACCGGATTGTCAGAAGAGTTCGCGGGCAGTTTTGAAGGTGCGGGGTATTCAATAGGGCTGTTTTGGCAGAGGGATGTAAGGCTTGCCGAATTTGTTGGGGTGAGAGGCGCCAGAGCCCGCAGCAAGGGGCAAGGCGATCGTGCCCAAATCGACGGCGTGACCGGCCAAATGAATTCGGCGGGTCTGGTCTTGCAAGATCGATTCCGGTACGCCCTCTACCCAGATGTGGACCGCATAGTCACCGGGAGGGATATTACGGATCGAGACGGAATTATCGACATCTGCGATTCCGTAGAGTGAACTGGAGAGAGCAACGACAACTGCGCTCATTTCGGGATGGATATTGCAGAAGATGTAGGAGACGCCTTCGCGCGAAAACGTTACCGACTTGGTTGCTCCGGCTTCATAGAGGCCCAGATCGAAGCGCTTGCCGGCGTACATCGAAAAGACGTTGTGGAAGTACGGGTCTTCGTTGGGGAACTGGACCGCCGCACCAATGGGGACAACCTGCAGATGGGGAATGAAAGTACGATTCTTCTGGAGCAGGGTATATGGCCCATGGGAGGTAAAGGGAGCGGGCGGTGTTCCGGGCTCCGGAACGAGCCAGACGACTGCGGGGACTGGGTGTGCCTTCCCATTTTTGGGCAGACCAAAGTGCAGGTGGATGGACGCAGCAGGTTCCTCGGCTGCAGTGAGGGGCGCCAACGCAAGCACCAGCAGACAGGCGAACACACCGAGTTGGGAACGATTTGTCAAAACTTGAATCCTGCTGCCAAGCCGATGATGTCGCTCGTCCACTGGCGGTCGAGGATCGAATAGCTCTGGATCCGCCGGTACTCGAGAGAGAACAACAGATACGCGCTAGGCTTGAAGATGAAATTACCAGTGGCGGCTCGATTTCTGGCAAGGTTCAGATAATAGTTTCCACCAGGAACGGCATAGGGACGCAACTCGCCGGCAAAGGCGTTATCCATTCCCAGCGCGGCGTTGAATTCGACATGTTGAGAAATCTCGGCCTTGAGTTCAGCCCAGCCACCTACGTCGTCGAGTGAATGGAAGTAGTAAGTTCCCGTGTCGGGCTCAAAGTAGTAGAGGAAATCTTTGTAGGTTCCTCCGCCAAGACCACCGAGGGCCGAGCCACGATAAGCATTGGCTGAAATGGAAAGACCGGCTGGAAGAACAAAGTGCGCATCTGCAGTACCAGCCCAGGAGGTAAATCTGCTGCCGTTTGGATCATGCAGAGGAGCGACGTGCCCGCCGATTCCGATCCGGTTGGCTGATTCGCGAGTAGCCGATCCCAGCACGGCGATGTGAGCATCGAGTCCCGGCCAACGGCTCGCCTCAGCACTCGTTGGAATGGCATCCAGTGCATTCGTATAGGAAATCTGGGGGGTGATGGGCGCCTGGCCCACGTTGATGACAGCGGCCTGCAGCTGTAGTTTGCGAGATCCAGGGAGCAAGATGTCCTGCTCAACGCCGAGCTGCGGATTCCATGTCCACAAGTTTCCAGACCAGGCGAGCGCAGGAAGAGCAACGGCCGTCAAAGAGGTTGGTGCGTCTGGATTAAAGATTGAGCGATCGAGAGCAAAATATGCGTTGGTGTGTTTCCACTGCAGTCCCGCGTGCGCGGTGCGGAGTCGCAGGAATGTGGAATTTGCGGAGTATCCGGACGAGCCGGGCTGCATAGAGCCGTCGAAGTCAAGGCGCAGGTCGGCATAGCTTTCTGCGCCGGCAAGATGGGGTCCTCGCGCGTTAAAACCGAGGATAGTCTGGCGTACGGTTGCCCCTGTGCTCCCTGGTCCGAACAACGAGACTGAGGGCGTTGCAGGCACGTCAACTGCCCGGGTATTGACAAATGCGTTGAACAGCATGAGGCCAGTCACTTTGACGGGATATCGTGATTCGGTCTCCAGCTTTGTCTGATCATGCGTGGCTATTTGCGTTGCCTGGATAGATTGTTCCTCGCGGATGTTGTCGACCGCTGCGGCGAGGTCCTGAGCACCACTCTTGTCGGCTGAAGGAGCTAATTGGCTTTTAGATTGGTCTGGCTCGATTGTCGTGGCTGGGGTGACCTGACTTTCAAGTACGCTCAGTCGCTGGCGCAGCGTATCCATCTGGCGCTGAGATTGTTCCAACTGGGCCTGCGCTGCCGCCATTGCGGACTTAAGAGCTTGTATCTGTTCGGCAATTGCAGTTGGATTTGCGTCTTGCGCCTGCGCGGTGTTCGCGTTCAGCATCGCGGCCATGAGGCCGGCGATTAAGCAACCGGTCAGATAGGTCGGCTTTCGCATATATTCATTGCTTCTCATCCGCGTCACCTGCTCTCATCGGGCTCTCGATTGCCGGACTCTCAATCGCTGGGCTCTCGTCGCTCTGTTGCTCATCTCGCGCAACCTTCATCTGGAAGATGGTCTCTCCAGGGCGGCTGCCGAGAAGTGTGACTTCGCCGCTGTGCTCAGAGGCTATGCTTCTAGCGAGTGTGAGACCAAGGCCCGTACCTTTTTGCTTTCCTTCACTGACGAAGGGTTCAAAGAGACTATTGCGAATGGCTTCGGGAACACCGGGGCCGTTATCGATGACATTGACGACGACGTGATGATCTCTGACTTCGATTGTAGCGAGAACGTATCCCGCAGCTCCGAGGGGCTGAACCGCCTGACAGGCATTGAGGAGCAAATTGAAGATGGCACGTTCAATCTGGTTGCCATCGACAAGTACCCTTGTTTTTGCCGGATCGCTGTACCTGGTTTCAATTCGGACTTTTTCACCGTCGGGATGGTTGCGGGCGAGAGTGGCGGCACGCTCCAGGAGCGTAGACATGAGTTCAGGGCCGCGTCTGACATTTGCCCCGGTACGACTGAAGATCAGAAGCGATTCGATCATGTCAGTGGTGCCGAGAACCGCGTTGCGAATGTCAGCGAATATCTCAGAGCGTTCCCGTGGTGAAAACTGATCGCTCGCCAGGAACTCCGAATTGGCATAGATGGTTGCCAGGTAATGGCGAAAGTCGTGTGAGACCGAACTCGCCATGCGCCCAATGGTAGCAAGACGCTCGGACTCAAGCAGCGCGAGATTCGCGTGGTGAATCTCATTACGCATTCTCGCGAATGCATCGCTCAACTCCATCACTTCCTGAGTGCCGCGGCGGGGGACACGATAGTGAACGTCGCCCATCCCAAAGGCCCTCACTCCTTTGGAGAGTTCTTCGAGGGGTCTGGTTACAAGCCGCGACAGCGCGATCATCAAGATCGTTCCGGAGACAAGTGCGAGGAGGCCGGCGGTGAGGACCATTCGGTCCATCTCGCTGATGGAGCGCTTCGCAGGCTCAAGTGATTTGAGCACAACGAGCTGGAGCGGAGCCGAGGCGGAGGCCGAGAGATCTTCAGCCGCTGCAAGAAACTGCGCATCACCAAGTTGCACGGTGGACGGTGCGACTGAAGTTCCGGTAAGCAGGCCAGGCTTGGAGGTCAACCCGGATTGATCAGTGGGCGCGAGAGTAGAAGCTACAATTTTTCCGCCGCTGAGGAAAGTGGCATCGACGCCGGTAGGCTGGCTGATCTGTCGGACAGTTCGCTCGATGGAAACACCGCTAATGACATAGCCGAGAAGCGTACCGCTTTTGTCGCTTCCCAGATACATTGGTCTCAAAGAGCACGCATAAAGAGATTGTCCATCGATGAGGTAGTGAGTGCCCTGAGACGACAGGATGATCGAAAGACCCTCCCGCAGATGAGAGTCCTGTTTGGGAGTTTTAGAGTAGGCAACAACGATGCGCCCACTGGAGTTTGCGAGCGCAAAGACGTCGGTGCCGCTGATTTCCCAGAAAGGGACCCCGCCATCCTGGATGGTGAGGTCGTCTCCGCTCGTCATGAGGGCTTTCAGGGTGGGCAGTTCAGCGAGAAGGGCGTTCTCGCGATCAAGAGCGGCCAGGCGTTCGTCTTGAAGATCCTGGAACGTGATGACGGAGTGCTCAAGATCGCGAGAGAGGTCGTTGGTGATCTGGGCGCGCCATCGATAGCGGATAACGAGTGCGCAAAGGCTCGTCACGATAAGGGTGACGACTGCCATGCCTAGGAGAAGAAGGGCGTAGGTCCGGATTCCCTTCCGGGATCGCATAGTCGCGGGACGAAGGGAACGATCGTTATCGGGAAAGGACGCAGCTTCTTGCTTCAAGGGACAAATTTGTAGCCGGCGCCGTAGATGGTTAGCAGATGCCTGGGATTCGCCGGATCCGGCTCGAGCTTTTGGCGGAGCTTGAGAATCTGGTTATCCACGGTGCGGGTCGTAGGATACGAATTATATCCCCAGACCTCGTTGAGAAGAGCATCTCGTGTGAGGACCCGCTCAGCCTTCTCGGTGAAGAACTTCAAGAGCTTGAATTCATGGGCTGTGAGGACCACGGGCCTGCCACTGCGGTGAACGGTCATCTTGTCGAAGTCGATTTCACAGTCGGAGAACCTGTAGACGCTGGGAAGAGCAGGCTTACGCTGACGTCGGATCGCGGCATAGACCCTGGCGGTAAGCTCCCGCGGACTGAAGGGCTTAGTGACGTAGTCGTCGGCACCGAGTTCGAGCAGAAGCACCTTGTCAGCAACTTCTGTGATGGCGCTGAGCACGATGACAGGAGTGTCGGCAGCGTGAGCCTTGAACTTCTGACATAGCTCACGTCCGGAAATGTGGGGGAGAATGAGGTCGAGAATTACGGCGAGCGGCCTTTCTCGACGAAACAGCTCCAGGGCGGCGTGACCGTCGGGGGCGACAACTGCGGTGTACCGTTCCTCGGTGAAGATTCTGCGCAGCACACGCTGCATGCGCTGGTCGTCTTCCACAATGAGGATGGTGCCCAGGCTCGGGGAGGGCGCGGCTTCGGTTTCGGCTAGCAACTCAAGTTCCTGCATATCATTCAAGACCTTTGTTCCTATTTTGATCAATCCAAATCGAATTCGGGTCCGCTAACTGACAGAAATTACAATACAGTGACAATTCTCGTGCCGATGGGCTCGGAAGGCCCAAGTAAGAGTCAGACGAAGTCCGGATTTCCCTCAAGAGGAACACCGGACGTTGATTCTGATGTGACAATTTCCTGGTTCTCGCAGGGTGATGCGAGCTGTTCATGCTCAATGAATTCGCTGATGAGCAGGCCCGCCCAAATGGGCAAGGATAGGTCGAAGCGCTCGGTATCCGCGAAGCCGCGAATGAGGAAAAAGAGAAGGCATGCGCGCAGAAACAGCCTCATAGAAGCCGAGGGCAGCTTCTTTGTCTGACGATAGAGGCTGCCATAGTACCCAATGAAGATGGAGACGCCGGCGACACCGTAGGCATAAAACTGCTGAATCAGCTCGTTGTGGGCATGAGCTGCTTCGAACTTGTCGGGGCCGAAGGGCGGGACAATGCCCCATACTGAGTTAAAGCCATGTCCTAACCACGGTTTCTGTAACCCCTCGACAAGGAAGTAAGCCCAGATGCCGAGGCGTCCGGACAGAGTCTCCGATTGATTGCCTGCATTCAAGTAAATGTCCCAGTAGGCAATGAGGAGAGCAGAGAATCCGACAAAGACCAGGCATGCGCAACCAATCAGAAGGGCCTTCGTTCTGCGACTCATGGAGCGGTCGGCGATGAGCACCAGAGCCTCGGCAGCCAGCAGTGCCAGGATGGTTGTTTTGCTGAGACTCCTGAGAACCGTAATTCCAAGGAACGTAGCCGGAAGCGCCCAATTGCCCAGTCGCTTTCGCATCAGGAACTGCGCGAAGAGGAATGCAATGGCAAGAGGATATGCGATGTTATTCGGTCCAAGAAGCTCCTCGTCGCCCAGGCGAAGATCGGACTGCGCCGGCAGGAGCCAGGCAACGACACCACCGAGACAGGCGCCCCACACGTAGCCCATCATCAGGGACGGCACTATGACTGCGGCGGATCGAGCTCGCAGCATCAGGACGACCGCGAAGAAATCCGCAGCCATTCCAACCCAGTAGACCACTGCAATCGGAAGAGACGAGGTTTCACTCCAGAGCAAGCTGGCGCAGGATAGAACGAGATATGCAAGACACCACCGAACAGAGGCTGTTCTGGACATCTCACCCAGCTTGCGATTTCCTTCGCCGATACAGCAAAATGCTGTTGCGAGCAGGAGCAGAGCGTCGGCGATAAGCGTGATGGCAGTACCCGTCTGCGGGTCGGTTCCGAGCAACCGTACAGACAGCACCATGATGAAGGCGCGAAAGGCGAAGAAGATCCCGGCAAATTGCGCCAGGGTGTCTGTGCCGTTTTCTTGCCGAGCAGGCACTTCGCGGTTGGGTAAATACGGCATTCGATTCTGCTCGCGGGCTCTCTTTCAGTGCGTGTATATCTCCGGGATGCCCTGACTGCCTGCCGGAGGGAGATGCCTGATGAATACGACGATGGACCAGAGTTCGTCGTCGGAGAGAACGCCTTTGGAACCGGGCATTCCAGATGGCTGAATACCGTAGTCGAGGATGGCTTTCAACTGGCCGTCTGTGTAGCTTTGAACTTCAGGGGACGCGAGCGAAGGAATTGGCGGAGAGATGTGCTCGACGAAAGGTATCCCGGTATTCTGTCCATCATTGCCATGGCAAGCAACGCAGTAGTGGGAGAACGCCTCCTTGCCATCGGCCAGGGTTTCGGCGTTCGATGGCAAAGGATTCTTCTGGTTTTTGTTGCCGATAAAGATGTGGTGCTTCGCGAATGTCACTGTTCGCGTTTCAAGCTTCCCTGGCGATTTCGCTTTGCAGCCTGCGAGCACGAGAAGAGCGATCGTCAAGATCGACGCGGAGAGGCGGCGCACGTCAGTCCACCACATGGAAGGTGAGAACCATGGAGCCGTGTCCCCTGCCGCAAAACACGTAGCAATGACCTGTGAAATTGCCCGTTTTTTGCGGAGTGAACTGCACCTCTGCTGTGCCATGTTCGCTTACTTTTAAAGCCAGGTTAAGTTCACGTACGCGGAGGCCGTGCGCGACGTCCTGACTTTTCAGCACGAGGACGACCGGCTGGCCCTTTTCCAACGTAATCTCGCCCGGCGCGAAAGAGAACTGGCTCGCAGTGACTTCGATGCGACGGGGGCCACTCTGTGCCGAAAGTAAAGCCGAAAAGCCAATGAACATTGCGATCAAGGTTGGCAATAAGAGTGCCCTGAACCTGGGGTACATAGATCTCCTCTTGGGGGTTCGTTCCGCGTATAACACCCGCTTGTCGCGGGCGTGCTCTGCGGTTACGGGTTGAGAAAATGCAGCAAGGCTTTGAAGTCGGAATCGCTGAGGTTCGCGCGAACTCTCATGTGTCTCGCGACTGCTGCAGATGCGCTTGGGGGAAAGCCTTCCGGAGCAGAATGGCAGCGAGCACAATTCTGCTGGAAGACTCGCTGACCTTGATCCGGAGCGGCAGGGTGTGCCGATCGGACCAATTTGGAGTTTGTCTTGGATTGGGCAGCGTCGTCGGATTGGCTTTGCGGAAGACCTGATGCCGCGGCAAGAGCCGTGATCGAAAGCGCCAGTCCGAGCGCAGTGATTTCAAGGTGCTTCATTGGTTCTCCTTCGAGATTTGCGAGACAGAAGCGTTGAAGTGGTCAGCAGCGAAACTGGCCGCTGATCGGTCCGGCCTTTAGCGTTTGCTCTTCCACGTGGGAATGAGCAGGCGATAGACAAGGGAGGTCTCCCAGATGTTCACGTTGCCGCCGGGAGCGAATTGACGACCGTAGCTGGTGTGGATACGGATTTCGTGGGGGAGATGATAATCCAAACCCAGATCAGCTCTCTTCGTATTCACAAAAGGCAGGCCATCGTTATTGTCTGGTGCGTCGCGGAATGTCTGCTGCATTCGGAAGAGGGGCTCGAGCCGTCCAAGCGCTGAATCAGCGCCGCCAAATTGCTGCATGCGATAGTCAGTCTCGAACCAATAGCCTTTTGCATGCGGAGCGCGCCCGAATTCTGAGCGGAAGCGAAATCCGGTGTCGATTGGCTCCCACCAGAGATGCATCCCTTCGAAGTTCTCATGAGTACTTCCAAGCGAACGGCCATACGACGCTCCAACTTCGAGGCCTGATTCGGGGAGGTAAATCTGAGCCTGGCCACCACTCGAGCGTTCAGCACCGAAATACCCGCTGGTGCTGTTCCCCGAGTAGTAGGCAGCATAGGTGAGCGTGGCATGCTGATTGGCAAAAGCGTTTCCGCGCACCATACCCCCTAATGAAGAGCCGGTGTTCATTGTGCCGATGCCGTATATCAGGGGAAGGTCTTGAAATGTCTGATTCCAGATCTGCGTGAGGCGCTCGTTATAAGTTCCAAACGGAGTGAGGAATTCTCCGGCAACGATGGTAGCGTGGGGTCCGGTCTTGACGTCTGCTTGGAGGTAATCCATTGTCTTGAAGACGCTGTTGTCATAGCCATCGCCGGGCCGGTGGAAGAAGTTGGCGAGGATGGTGGCTCGCGTCTCGATGAGAACGTGATCTCCCAACGGCAACGCGGCGACAGGCTTTGCGTAGGGCAAGTAGTTCGTGTTGCCGCCATTGGTGGTTGTGAGAAAGCCGACACCACCCGAGATGATGGCGGGATCCTGGCCAACAGCAGATCGTGCGCTGCCGATGGCGAAGACAATTGCACAAGCGCAAACTGCTTTCAACCAACGGCTCGAGATCGCGACAGTGTTTTTCCGATCAGTCTTCATGAATGCCACCTTAGTTTCATTTGCGTTCTGTGGTGTCTCGACAACGTCTGTTGTTTGTCAAACGATTGTCAGTTCAGCTGCGCAACAAGTACGCAAGAGAAAAATCAACTGAGTTGAGCGAGGATCCTGCCATACCTAGCTCGCATGGAAGGCGAAGTGGCGAGTCTGGAGAGATGCTCAATTTCGACTCGAGATGGCTGTAGATTCAACGGAAGTGACTTCCAGTAGTACTGCAGGTCCTGAGAGCGCCATGACCGGTAGATCTCGTCCCAGGACTTACCCGAGCCGCCAGAAAAAGCGAGATTCGCGGGATTGATAGCGCGTGCGTAATCCTGAAAGCGACAATCGAGAGAAATACGCATTCTGTCAGAAAGGTTGGGCGCAGCCGCGTGAACAGTGAGGCTATGGAAGATGAGAACATCGCCTGCATTGATGTTTCCGCCTACCCATTCATCTCCGATCTCTGTTCCTGCCGGAATCTCTGGGACATGCAGGTTTTCGTCTACGTGAGTCTGAAACCCGAAGCGATGAGAGCCCGCGAGAATCTGAAGAGGACCGACCTCAGTCGGACAGTCGTGCAAAGGAATCCAGACGGTGAAGCACTCGGGATCGCCATTCATGAACCGGTAATCCTGGTGAGCATGGACTCGAAGGCGTTCGCATTGAGGGAAGATGAGCCGGCCAATCGGTTTGGGATGAACGAGGACTCTTTCGCCGACGATCATCTTCATCACTTCTTTTAATCGAGGATGATGCGGTAGAGCGTGAAAGCGCTCGAGACTAAAGACCTCACGGTAGGCCCGCTTGAACTCCGGGTCGGGATCTCCACAGGCGGCAAGCCTGTTAGCCACTCTTTCTACCGGGTCGCGGCCAGGTAGCAGCCAACCGGAACGATTGAGGATTTCGGTGACATCGAAGAGGACATCCCGCAACTCTGCTGTTGGCAGCAGATTTCGAACAACGGCATAACCTTGTGAACCAATCTGCTGGCGCAGGATGTCAGGGCTGAGACCATCTTGCGGCAATTCGTGGAACGGCTTCATATCCAATGCTCCTGGATATCGAACTCCGCAGGGTTCCGATGGCGGAGATGGCGATATCAGACAAGTCGGAGCGTAGCGGATTCGAGACTCTGTTCGTGTCTTTTGACAGTCTTCAGTTTGTCAAACGATTGTCACGCCACTCGTTGACGCAGCAAATCCCGGATACGGGTTTTGGTTTCTGCCCGTGCACAACAAAGGGGTGACATTTGCCTTACTCGCGCATGACAAGGTGCGACCTTACGAAAACTAGCATTTGCGAGAGGATGGTTTCCGAGCGTCCAGGACGTGTCGAACCAAAAGAAGGTGCCGCACATGGACTCGCATCTAAATTTGAAGCCTGCTTCCGGCGCCGGCGCTGATTGCTTCAGCACTGGAATGAGCGGCGCTTCGGCGTGCCAGGTTTCGGGCGGCTCATGGTCTCTTCGCCGAGGGCAAGCGGGAATCTCCTCAATCAGCGCATGCGCACTCAACCATCGGGAATCGGTGCGCTTCGCAGCCTTGTTGCTGTTTTGCGATCCCGTCCCGGATGATTGCTACCGGCTTGTGGATCTGTCCCCGGCCAAATGGCGGGGTCTCAAGAGGTGGTTGGATCTTAGCGGGCTCGCGCTTTACTTTCTGGATCGAGTTGCGGAACTGAAGCTGTGCGAGCTACTCCCCTCTGATGTCTTTACACAACTCCATCTGAATCTGATCGACAACTCAGAGCGAACTCGTCACATGATTGCTGAGTCCTCGGAGATCCAACGCGGCTTTCAGCGCAATGGCATTTCATACGCGGTACTGAAGGGAATCTCTCTCTGGCCAAACGCTGCGTCGCGACCTGAGTTGCGCTCGCAATTTGATCTGGACTACCTGGTTGCGGAGAAGGACGTGCCGTCGGCGCGAGCGATTTTAGAGCGCCAGGGATATCGAATGTATGCGGAGAGGGGCAGGACTTCGGAATTTAAGAAGAACGAGCGACCGGGCGTCTCCCTGAAAGACATATACAAGCATTTCGATTCCTACGGCGTGGAAATTCATGCGGAGATCGGATCGTCCTCCAAGTCATCTCTTTTCAATCGCGTTGAGTGGCGACAAATAGACAGATTGATGATGCCGGTGCTGGGCCAAGTTGATCTGTTTCTGGGCCAGGCTCTCCACGTTTTCAGACATCTTCGCGGAGAATACACTCGAGCCAGCCTGCTGCTGGAGCTTCGACGTCATATCCTGACGCACCAGGACAATGAGAAGTTTTGGGGTGAACTGCGATCCAGAGCGGCGCTCGACCGGCGGTCTGCAATAGGCCTTGCAACTGCTCTGTACCTGACCGAGCATTTGATGGGCCCGACTGTTCCTGAGCCTGTTCACGATTGGTCTGTTGACATCCTGGCCGAGCCCATCCGCAACTGGGTCAGGAGATATGGCCACCGAGTGGTGCTCGGAGACCCGCCAGGAACGAAGCTGTTCCTGATGCTGCAGCATGAGTTAGAACGGCTGGGCATTGAAGGAAAGCGCCCCGCAAGGAACGTCCTCCTGCCCGCTCAACTGCCTCGCATGGTCATACGCGCTCACCCCAGCGAGAAACTAGCGATCAGGATTCGCAGATACGCGATGCAGATCGGAGTCGTCCTGAGTCGGTTGCGGTTTCACACTCTGGAAGGACTTCGCTACCTGATTGAAGCACGGCGCTGGCGCAGGTTTGCGGGAGAGGCGCGATGAATTCTCAGATGCGTGCTGCTGCTTTTGCATTTGACGCAATTGCGGGTCGGTTTGACGATCGGTTTGGCGGCTGGCATAGTGTGGCAGCTCAACGCCGAGCAGTGAGGCGTGCGCTTGTTGAATTGTTCGCACCAGGCGGCCGAATCCTGGAGATAGGAGGGGGCACAGGAGAAGATGCTCGGTTTCTTGCCCGTGAGGGTTATCAGGTAGTACTGACAGACCCTTCTTCGGCGATGGTGAACGCGGCGAGAGCGAAACTAGCTCCACTGGGCGGGCGTGCAGAGATCGCCAGCGCAGAGGATCTCGAGAACATTGCCGGGAGGCTGACCGAAAATGGCCTTGCAAAGTTCGATGGGGCTTTTTCTAACTTTGCGCCACTGAACTGCGTGCTTGATCTGAATCCGGTCGCTCGAGGCCTCGCGCACATGCTTGAGCCCGGAGCCCCGGCGCTGCTGGTGCTCTTTGGCACATTTTGTCCGGGCGAGATGATTACCGAGCTTGCCCGCTTCAGGTTCGGCCAAATGTTCAGACGTGGACAACGCGGACCGATCGTCGCTCGCCTTTCGGAGAGAAAATTCGAAATCGTGTACCATCGTCGCGCTGAAGTGAAGAAAGCGTTTGCACCCTGGTTCGACTTCGAGGGGTCTCTGGGAATTGGAGTAACGGTTCCCCCAAGCGGTGCCGAACCGTGGATCTCTCGTTATCCAAAGATTCTGGCCGGGATGGAAGCGGTCGATCGCATTCTCTCAGGTCCGCTCGCGGTACTCGGGGACCATGTGCTGTACCACTTTCGCCGAAACAGTATCACGGCGCCACAAACAATTGAATGACGTACTCCAGACATTCCGCGGACACACTCGAAGGCCGAAGTCACTAGGCTCGATAACTAGGTCTCGCTATCGCTACCGAGGTGCGGGATTGCAGCCGCTGGAGGTCACCGTTTGCCGATCGTGATGAACAAAGTCGCCGACGTAAGTTTTCCTACGTATTGGGCGGAGTTTCGACTGCTTGCATTCAGGGGGCAAACCACCACCAGCAAGGGATTACAGCCCTCTGAGACCGTTCTGGCCCTCGTTCTTGGCGACCTTCACAGCAAACCGCCAATTATCCGGATTCATTCTCAATGCACTACCGGGGACGTATTTCACTCCCTTCGATGCGATTGCCACGACCAGCTTCACCTGGCGCTCGAAATGATCGCAGCAAGTGGATCAGGCGTAGTCGTCTACGAGCATCAGGAAGGAAGAGGTATCGGCCTGGTTGAGAAATTGCGCGCTTACGAGCTGCAAGACCAAGGCCTGGACACAATTGAAGCGAACCTTCAACTTGGCCACGAGATCGACTTGCGTGATTATGCACTTTCGGTAGAGGTGCTGCGTGCGCTGCAAATCAAGTCCGTCCAACTGCTCACCAACAATCCCGAAAAGATTGCGGCCGTACTCGCGGGAGGAATCAAGATTGCTGAGCGGATCAGCGCCGATGTGCCAGTGAGCCCGCACTCCGCACGATATGTATCAACCAAGCGGACCAGGCTCGGTCATCTGTTTGGTTCTGGAAGCACGATCCATGATGACGGTGCACACCGTCTCCGGCTGAGGAACAGCAACCTTTAGTTATTGATTCCGTATGCTGGCCGGATCTCGCGAACGTATGACATTGAGTTGACAATTTCAGGACAACTCAAGCGACTCACAATCCTACGATCTGGGTCAGGTTGATTGTGCTGCATGGCGCGATCTCTGGCACTGAGGTGAATGTGGCTCAAGTTCTGCTAACACACTCCTACCATCTCCCGTTTGATTCGAAGCAGGTACGCAAAATGCAGCCTTATGCGCCTCTTGGCATGCTGTATGCGGCAACAGCGCTTCGAGAGAGCAACATTTCAGTGGCGGCATTCGATTCGATGCTTGCGGATCCCATGGTGGGATTTCCTTTGGCACTCCGCCAACACTCGCCGCGCATCGTGGTCGTTTACGAGGATGACTTCAATTTCCTCTCCAAAATGTGCCTGACAAGAATGAGAGAAGTTGCGTTTGCGATCGCAAGCGAGGCGCACGCTGCCGGCGCGGTCACAATCGTGCATGGTTCGGACTCGACCGACAATCCTGAGCTTTTCCTCGCGAACGGATTTGACTATGTCCTCTGCGGCGAAGCGGAAAGTACGGTTACGCGCCTCTGCCGGGCAATTCTCAGAGGTGAGACTGTGCCTGACTTAGCCGGTCTGGTTACATGCGACAGCTCAAGCAAGGTGGTCAGAAGTGTTGACCGTCTCGCGAAGAATCCTGCGTGGTCCTCTCTCGGCTTTCCAGCGCGGGACTTAATCGATTTGGAGCCCTATCGGAAAGCTTGGACGAGCACGCATGGATACTTCTCGGCAAATATGGTTTCAAGTCGAGGATGTCCCTTCCGGTGCAACTGGTGTGCAAAGCCAATCTCGGGGAACAAGTTTCATTTGCGCTCGCCCGCGAGCGTTGCCGAAGAGATGAAGATGCTCAAGGAGGAGGCTGGAGCCGAACATATCTGGTTTGGAGATGATGTGTTCGCGCTGGACAGGCACTGGGTTCAGCAATTCGCCCAGGAAGTAACGAGCCGCAAGGCTTCCCTTCCCTTCAAGATTCAATCGCGGGCAGATCTGATGAATGAGGATACCGTCGCGCACTTGAAAGCGGCCGGGTGTGCGGAGGTCTGGATGGGAGTTGAATCCGGATCTCAAACCGTCCTGAATGCGATGGACAAAGGGTTGAAGCTTTCGTCGGTGCGGTCCGCTCGAAGGTGGCTGAAAGAAGAGGGAATACGCGCCTGCTTCTTCTTGCAACTTGGCTACCCGGGTGAAGGGTGGCGCGAGCTGCAGCAGACGGTCGCGTTTGTACGGGAAACGCGCCCCGACGATATTGGAGTCTCATTCTCGTACCCTCTGCCGGGCACCGTTTTCTATGAGCGGGTTCAGGCGCAGCTCGGCGGGAAGCGGAACTGGCTGGACAGCGATGATCTCTGCATCATGTTCAAGGGTGCCTATAAGACTGAGTTTTACCGTGCTGTTCGAGATGCTCTGCACGCGGAGGTAGATAGTTGGCGACAGCCACCGTCGCGGGCAATGGATGAAGAGATCAATGCGCTCTGGAGATCGGTTGCCAAACTGGAGCCTATCAGCAGGGAGCCGGACGCAACCGCCACTACGAACAGCTACTCCCCGTCGCAATCGAGCAGATTTGTTCCTCTGCACGAACTTATCCAGGCCGCGGAGAGATGACATGGCGATCGCACACGAGAAAGCGGGAGTTGCCAGCGCGGTTTCATTGCGGCGCGAAGCCGGGAACGATGGCAAGGATGTTAGGAATGCGACAAGCGATCGGTTTCCTCGGATCCGCTGTCCACGCTGCAAAGCGAGCCTGGAAACATTGAATTGTGACTTCTGCGGGCTAACTATGCGTGTCAGCCGCGGAATCGTTCATGCTCTTCCGCCCGATCGCGTTTCGCACTTCGCCCGATTCATTGCGGATTATGAGCACATACGGAAGGCAGAAGGACGCGGCAGCACTTCGGACGAGTTTTATCTAAATCTTCCGTTCAGGAACATCTCCGGCCCGAAGCAGCAATGGGACGTGAGGGCATTGACCTACAGCTGCCTCATGGATGAGATCTTCTGGGGTGACGGATCCTCCGGGAGAGCCGTATTGGATCTTGGGGCAGGAAACTGCTGGCTTAGCTACAGACTGGCGCTGGCGGGCCTGCGTCCTGTGGCTGTCGACCTACTTACGAACGATTTCGACGGGCTCGGGGCGGCCTGTCATTTCGAGAAGCAGCTCCCTGGTTTGTTTCCAAGGTTTCAGGCAGAACTTGCATGTCTCCCCTTTGAGGATGATCAATTCGATGTTGTGATCTTCAACGCGTCGTTCCACTACGCCGAAGATCCGTCGCGCGCCCTAGGCGAGGCGCTTCGATGCGTCAAGCCAGGTGGCATCGCTGTTATCGCGGATACGCCCTGGTACTCGAAAGACGAAAGCGGACGAGCGATGGTCGCGGAGCGGCGCGCTTTCTTTTTACAGAGCTACGGGACTGCATCGGACTCGATCCAGTCTTTTGAGTACCTGACCGATCAACGTCTCGACGCGCTTGCGGAACGGCACTCGATCGAGTGGCAAGTGCTCTACCCGAGTTATGGTCTGAGGTGGTTGATGCGGCCTTTCGTTGCAAAACTGCGCGGACGTCGCGAGCCTTCCCGTTTTCGAATATACGTCGCAAAGAAGTGTTGAACGTAAGTGCAGTGATGCGCATCGGCTCGTCATATCTCGGTGGAGGAAGGCATTTGGAAGCGCGCAAGGGTCAGCATCTGGTTCTGCACGGAACACGGCTGGTGGCCGATCATGCCAGAGCCGGTGCAATCTCTCTGAGAATCCTTGACGGCAGGATCGCGACGATCCGTGAAGAGAATTGCCCGAACGACGCGAAGACGGACAGCGGCAGCATTGATCTGAGCGGATTTCAGATAATGCCTGGCTTAATCAACGCGCACGATCATCTTCAGTACGCATTGTTCCCACGACTAGGCTCTCCTCCGTACCGGAACTACATTGAGTGGGGTGAGGATATTCACCGAAGACAAGCGGATCTGATTGCTCAACACAAGCGTGTTCCGAAACACGTTCGCCTCTGGTGGGGAGGCTTGCGCAACCTTTTATGCGGGGTAACCACGGTTTGCCATCACGATCCGCTCTGGCCTGCACTGCTGGAAGATGATTTCCCCGTGCAGGTGGTGCGCGATTTTGGCTGGTCACATTCTGTCGCGCTGGGAACTGATCTCAAAGGGGCCTTCCAAAATACGCCCAAGCACCAATCTTTCGTTATCCACGCTGCCGAGGGTATCGATCAATGTGCAAGCAAGGAGATACTCAAGCTGGATGAGCTTGGGCTGCTCTCTCGCCAGACGGTGCTTGTGCACGGTATTGGAATGGACAGCGATGGGGTTGCGCTCCTCAGGAGACGCGGGGCTTCGCTTATTCTCTGCCCTTCTTCGAATAGATTTATGTTCGGGGTCGTGCCCGACGTATCTCTGCTCGGCGGCGTAGGACGAATGGCTCTGGGTAGCGATTCGCCGCTAACGGCGCTCGGCGACTTTCTCGATGAGATCCGCTTTTCGATTCGGCATTGCAAACTCTCAGCGCAATCTGCTTATCGGATGGCAACCAGCGGAGCAGGCACGATACTACGGCTTGATGAAGGCAGAGGATCGATTGTCGAGGGGGGTCGCGCAGATTTCTTTGCGGTTCGACATACCGGAGAGCCCCTGGATAGCCGTTTACAGAAGCTCACCATCCACGATATCGAGCTTGTGATGATTGGGGGTGAGATCAGGCTTGCTTCGCCACGGATGCTGGAGAGAGTGCCTTGTGAACTAAGGAGAGGGCTGGAAGCGCTGCAAATCGATGGCTCTGTTCGCTGGCTGCGTGCACCCATCAGGGAGCTATTGATGGCTGCCGAAGATGTTCTTGGCGAGGGCCGAGTGCACCTCGGGTATCGCAGGGTCTCCATCCCTTGCGGAGTTGAGGAGCCGCATGGGTGCTGAACCGAGACACTTCGGAGTCCTGCCGTTTACCGGATCGGGACACCTGAATCCTCTGATCGCGCTGGGACTCGAATTGCGATCCCGGGGACATCGGATCACCTTTTTCGAAAAGCCGAAGATCGCCTCGCAGGTGTGCAAGTCCGGCCTTGAGTTCTGCCCGATCGGAACACGGGAGTCCTCCTTCAAACACAAGACGCCCAGCGCAGACAGCGCAAGCCTGTTCAGTGAACTGCGCACTCTTCGTTTCAACCTTCAACGAATCGCCTATGACCTGGACCTCTATTTCCGCGAAACCGAGAAGGCTCTGCGGATAGCTGGTGTCGATGCGTTGATTGTGAATGAGATCGCAGTGACTGGCCCGACCATCGCTGAGCTGCTCGGGCTGCCATATTTCATTCTGTCCACGTCGGTCCCGCACAATTTCGGATGGAATTGTCATCGGCCATTCGCAGGTTATCGGTACAGACGATCACTCATTTCTTATGTCGAAAGAGCGCTTCTTGAGGTTTCATCTGTAAAGATGCGAGGACCCATCCGACGTCTGGTGAACCGATACCGGGCTAAGCGAGGACTTGGGCCCGTCGATGACCTTCCTCGATCGCACATGCCGCTTGCTCAGATAACACAATTGCCTGAATGTCTTGATGTTTGGCGTGGTTGCTTGCCTGAAAACTTCCACTATACAGGTCCATTCGCGATGCAGGGCGGACGACAGGAAATAGACTTTCCGTGGGAACAACTGGACGGAAGACCACTGATCTACGCGTCAATGGGAACGACTCGTAATGCTCAGGCGCGTGTTTTGCATATGATCGCCGAGGCATGCAGGACGATCGACGCACAGCTTGTGGTATCGCTGGGGGGTCGATTCGACCAGGAAAAGCTGGGGCGCCTTGCCGGAAATCCGCTGGTCTTCAATTTTGTTCCCCAACTCGAGATCTTGAAGCGAGCTTCTCTTGTCATAACTCATGCGGGTCCGAATACCGTTTTCGAAACGCTGATGGAAGGCAAACCAATGGTGGCCATCCCCATTGCTCACGATCAGCCAGCGATCGCAGCCCGTATCGCGCGCCTGGGAACGTCGGAGGTTCTTCCCATCATGCACCTTTCCAGCGAGAAGATCGCCCGTGCCGTCGAAAAGACTCTTAAGAGCCCCTCTTATCGAGAGGCTGCACTCAAGATTCAGCGTACGCTTCGTAGCCTGAACGGAGTTCAGAGGGCCGCCGACATTATCGAACAGTCGCTCGATAGCCGGGGCGCAAATCGACTTTCAGTACGGAGCGAGGCCCTGGTTTCAGCCTGAAGCTTGTTAGTCCAGGGTGACCAGCAAGTCGAGGATTTCCATTGCTTCTTCAGAGCTTTGGTATTGCAGTTCATAAGAGGGTACTGTCCACAGAGCCTCGAGCTTCTGCTCGTGGAATTCGCGAATCTCTCCCGCAGAGTAGAGCTCACTGCACAGGCGCCTTGCCCCGGCCCCTTCAGGAAGTTTCGTCAGGCGACCGAGACCGGGAGAAGTCCGGTTCAGGTAGACAATGTAGGCGATATCGACTTCTGTCGAGGTGGAACGAACGGGAAGAGCCGCGGTGGGAATCTCAATGGATGGCTTTCCTTCCAGACGAGGCGTGATCTCGAAGCGCGCCAACTCTGGGAAGAGTTGCTTAGCCGCGGGACGGAAACGGGCTCGATGCGAGTGTCCAACGACGCGTGCCGGATGTGAATCGTTGATGAGATAGCTTGTGTCGTCGGAGGTGTACGTCCATCCTGCTCGGGCGCAGGAATAGGCGAGAGTCGACTTACCGGCGCCAGAATCGCCACACAGGAGTATTCCCCGGCCATCTTTGCTGACACATGCAGCATGAAGATCTGTGACCACCGAGGAGCCCAAAAGCAGGTAAACCACTTTCTCTAGAAAGTTGTGCCGGAAGTAGAGCCGATTCCGAGCCGTCTGCTCCGATATCCAGGTGAAACCGACACAGCGGTGCAGATCAAGAAGTGCCTGGTTGTCCACATCGGCGACAAGGGAATACAGGTGGCTGTATTCCCGGCGCGTCGGCTCGGGAGGACAGGGAGAACCAATGCGATCTGTAACAGCTACGCGAATATCCAGAGGTGGGCGGGATCGGGCTTCCCGAGCATGACCGAAGCTTTCAAATGCTGCAAGCAGGACGTCCGCACTGTTCGTGAAGATGTCGACGGGATAGCCCAGCGGGTAGAAAGTACTGCTGAGCGGCAGATCGATGTTTGCCAGCAGGGTGTCTTGCCGGCCCGCAGGAGTGCGGGGCTCCGCTGTTTCACATCCGATCAGCTCTGGGGCTCTGGAATTCATGATTGCAAGCACGGCGAAATTGTTGGTTTAATTCCTGACTTCACAATAGCCAGCAATCGGATTCTGAATGTCAGCCGATTGTATGCGGATTGTCACTTTTCGCAGGCTTCTGGGGTCAACAAACTAGTGACAATCTCCTGACCCATTCATGACATGCGTATCCTCGCGCTTTCTTAGGCTCAAGGTCTACGAAGAGAGTCATGGTGCAATCCGAATTCAAAACAATTGTGAGAGTGGCTGGAGCGTTGTGTCAGGTTCAGTCGAAAGGCGCTTCCTGCTTCCAGAGAGCCCGGCGGATTGCTCCTGCCTTTCTATTCGCATGCGCACTATCGAACGTGCATGCTCAGATCCTGCCTTCTTCGAGCTCATCGCAGGGCGCTTCGGGCGTGAGCAACGACCAGGGAACATCTGTGCGGCTTACACCCGGCGATACGTCCGCCGATCAAGACTCGGAGCGGGATGAACTAGCAAGAAATCGCGATTCACAGCCAAATGGATCGCTTTCTGCCGATCAAATTATCGCCATCGTAGAGCAGAACCCAGAACTTGCCAGCGAATTGAAGTCGCAAATCGCGGATCGCCTGCGAGGACAAGGCGTGGATGTCTCGCCAGAAGATGTATCCGACGAGATGCTTTATCGGCAGATATCGAATAGTGCTGAATTGCGCACTGGCATCACGACGGTGTTGCGAGCGCGCGGATATGTTTCGGGCGATGTGCCCCTTTTGGCAAATTCGGGGGGACAGGCTGCTTTGACAACGGTGCAGCAATCGGATCCAACAGAGATCACTGGCATGAGCGGAGTTGCAAATGGGGAGGACGGGGCGCTACGCACAAGGCGTAATCTGAAGAGCCAGGTTGAGCAAACTGTGCCGCGTGATCGCGGGCGAGCATCGACCGACGAACCGACCGTCGTTCACCAAGCTCCCCCGTACGACCTGCCTTCGGCACGCGACCTCTATGCCCAGGTTCCTGATCGCAACGACTCTTTGAAGCGATTCGGGGCTGACCTTTTCGTCCGCCGCAAAACATCTCCCGTGGGAAATGGCGCCGCGGCACGGGACTCGGCGCTGGACGTGCCCATCGGGCCTGACTATGTGCTCGGTCCCGGCGATAAGCTGACGATCCACTTGTGGGGAGGCACGACTCAGACGATAAGTCGTACGGTGGACCGGGATGGGACTTTGTTTCTCCCTGAGGCCGGGTCTCTGCTGGTTGGCGGCATCACTCTTGGCAAGGCCGAGGATTTAATTGGGAGCGAACTGCGCCGACAGTTTCGCGACGCACAAGTGTCGGTGTCCATCTCGAGTTTGCGATCGGTTCGGGTGTACGTGGTGGGCGACGTACAGAGGCCGGGAGCCTACGATCTGAGCGAACTGGCAACTCCTCTGAGCGCACTGCATGCCGCCGGCGGGCCGACCGCAGTTGGATCACTGCGCACTTTGAGACATCTCCGCGGAGAAAAATTGGTGGAGGAGATCGACCTGTACGATTTCCTGCTGCACGGAATTCGCGGCGGGACTGTCCGCTTTGAGAGTGGGGACACGCTGCTCATTCCACCTGCTGGCATGCTTGTCGCAGTTGCTGGTGCCGTGAGGCGTCCGGCCGTTTATGAACTCAAAGGCGGTGAGAACACTCTCGCCAAGGCGCTTGATGATGCCGGCGGACTGACGGCCGACGCATCGCTCGATCATGTCGTTGTGGAAAGCATTGGTGCGGACCATCAACGAAAGACAACTTCGTTGCGCAATGCAAGCCACCCGGAAGAGCGTCTCGAAGAATCCGCGGCGTCATTTCAGCTCAAGGACGGAGACCGAATTGCAGTTGAGTCCATCTTGCCGTACAGCAAGCAGGTTGTTTACCTCGCGGGCCACGTGGCGCGTCCGGGACGGGTTGGCTATTTCGAAGGAATGCGGCTGAGCGATGTACTGCGGAGTTACGAGGATCTTCTTCCTGAGCCTTCAGCGCGTGGCGAGATCGTGCGTCTCATTGCGCCAGACCTTCATCCGGAGACCCTCAATTTCAATCTCCCGGATGTCTTGATCGGTAACGCGAACCTCGCGCTGCTTCCATTCGACACTGTGCGGGTGTTTGGGCGCTATGAAGCGGATCCTCCGACGGTGATGATTCTCGGAGAGGTTCTTCGCCCGGGGAAATACCCGATGTCGGAGGGGATGAGTGCCGCGAAGCTTGTTCGGGCCGCGGGAGGCTTCAAGCGCGACGCCCTGGAGGATAGCGCGGATCTGACCAGCTATGAAATTCATGACGGCAAACAGGTCGCCCAGCATCTTCTCGCGGTTCGGATTGGGGCGGCTGTTTCCGCAGGCGATCTTCAAGCGGACGTGCCGCTGAAGCCGGGCGACGTTCTGACAATCCATCAGATTTCGAACTGGGATGATATCGGCCAGTCGGTGACCGTCAGCGGCCAGGTACGGTACCCGGGCAGTTATGGATTTCACGACGGTGAGAGGCTCAGCTCCGTGCTCTTGCGCGCGGGTGGGCTGCTCCCAACGGCGTATCCCTCCGGAGCAATCCTGATTCGCGAACAGGTAAAGGATCTGGAACAGAAGAGCCGCGACGAACTGGTTCGTCAGATAGAGGCAAACACGGCGGCGGCAAGGCTGGCTCCGGGAGTGTCGAGCGCAAACGGCGCAGGTGTTCTTCAGCTGATCAAGGAACAGCAGTCACAGATTCTGACGGATCTGAAGAGTCATCCGCCGGTTGGCCGAATGGTGATCCATATCGACGCCGACATCCAGAAGTGGGCAAATACGGCGGCAGATATTGAACTTCGACGCGGAGATGTACTCACGGTTCCGAAGCAGCCCGGCTTTGTTCTGGTCAGCGGCCAGGTTTACAACTCGACCGCGCTTACATTCACACCTGGAAAAAGCGCGGGGTGGTATCTGAGCCGCGCCGGCGGGACGAATTCGACGGCAAACCGCAAGGAAATCTTCATCATTCGGGCCAATGGCACTGTCGTAGGACGCAGGTCTGGCACTTGGTTCGAAGGTGATGTCCTCTCTACAAGGCTGAATCCGGGTGACGTGATTGTCGTTCCTCAAAAGATTATCGGCGGATCCTTGTTCTGGAGAAACCTGCTGACGGCCGGACAGCTTGCTGCATCGGTGGCCATTACTTCAGGAGTAGCGATAGCAGCGCTATGAGCGCTCAGCACGTGCGGGCAGATTAGGGATACCTATGATTTCGGCATTTCAACCCGGAGCAGTTTGCGCGTGTATCTCACGGCAACTCCAGAGGAGGCTGCGATGACCCCGCCGGCTGTCGCTTTGCACCCGCGTGTGCTTATCGCATCTCAGCCAGACGCAGCCTGGGTATCGCGAGCTCTTCTGCTCTGGAGGAGACGACACCTGCTTGCGCGCACGACTGGCATTGCATTGCTCCTGAGCCTGGCGATTGCATTTCTGATCCCCAAGCAATATAAATCGACCGCCACTTTCTCGCCTCCCGACCAGCAACACTCGAATGCGATGATGCTGGCGGCAATTGCTGCTCGATCGGGCAGCCTTGGAGCGCTGGGCAGTATTGCTGGAGGTCTAATCGGCGGCCATTCGACAGCGGACTTTCTGATCGATCTTTTGCGCAGCGGCACAGTCAGCGGACACCTGATCGATCGGTTTGATCTGCAGAAGGTCTATCGCAAGAAGTATCGGATCGACGCCGCTAAGCATCTGGCGCATTGCACAAAAATCACTGAGAACAAAAAAAGCGGCGTAATTACGATCGAGGTCGAAGACACAGATCGAGTTCGTGCAAGAGACCTGGCGCAGGCATATGTCGAAGAACTCAACAGCATCGTGCTTCGAACAAATAACTCTTCGGCTCATCTTGAGAGACTTTTCATTGAGAAGCGCTTGAAAGATGTTCAAAAAGATCTGGAGCAGGCACAGCTCCAGTTGAGCGATTTCTCCAGCAAAAATACAGCCGTCGATATCCGGGAGCAAACGCGTGCACTGGTAGATGCGGGAGCGCGGGTTCAGGCGCAGCTTCTTGCGGAGCAGGCTGGGCTTGAGTCGCTGCGCCAGATGTATGGCGAAGCGAATGTCAGAGTGCGCGAATCCAGAGCACGCATAGCTAGCTTGCAGCAGGATCTCTCGAAGATGGCGGGCACGACTGAGCCGCCATCCGGGCAGGGCGAGCCTCAATCCGTCGGGGGCACCTCAGAGCTCTACCCTCCCCTTCGGCAACTCCCCCGCCTTGGAGTGGCCTATGCAAACCGGTACCGGCGGGTGCGCGTCCAGGAAACGCTCTTCGAGCTATTGACGCAGCAGTATGAAATGGCGCGCATTGAAGAGGCCAAGGACGTGCCGGCGATCTCGGTGATCGATGCTCCGGGCATCGCCGAGAAGAAGTCTTTCCCGCATCGCTTGTGGGTCACGCTTGCTCTCACATTCATCGCTTTTGCCTGCACTTCATTCTGGATCATCGGTCGCAGCCAGTGGGATCTCCTTCGTGACGATGATCCGCGCAAGGAACTTGGAGCCGAAATGTGGGCTGTGCTCCACCGGCGCTTGCACTCGCTACCGATAATCGCGCGGAGACCTGAATGAACAGGCAGCTCACAAATTCAGCCTACGGTATTCTCGATTACGCTTCCTACCCGGCTGCGATGCTTCTGGTCGCGCCGGTGGTTCTGCACCGGCTGGGTGCCTCGGAATATGGCCTGTGGATCACGTCAACTGCCGTGATCAGCGCCGGAGGGATCATTGCTTCCGGCTTCTCCGACAGCAACATTCAAAAGATTGCCGAGCATCGCGGAACTGGAAATCACGATCTCATCGGCCGAACAGCCGGCAGCATGCTGGGCATCAACATTGTGCTGGGAGCGCTGATCGCGATCTTTGTGTGGTTTGCGGCTCCTGTTGCGGCGAGACACATGGCGGCCTCAAAACCATTCTCCGCCCCTGAGTACCTTTTCTGCCTGCGGGCGGCGAGTATCGGAATCTTCCTGAGAGCTATCGAGTCTGTCGCGGTCAGCACTCACCGCGCGTTTGAAGAGTATCGGCACACAGTCAAGATCAGCACAGTATGCCGGCTCGTAACTCTCGGGATCGCCGCCATCCTGGCCTACTTTGGGCAAAGAATGGCCGCAATTCTCTCTGAGACCGTTCTGGTGTTGGCGATTGGAGTGTACCTGCAATTTCACAGTCTGCGTCACCTGATGCGTCTTTCCGATTTGTATCCGAGGGTCCATGCAGACACAAAGAGACTCTTGAGCCTCGGCGTGTTTCCGTGGCTGCAAGCGCTGGGCAGCATTCTGTTTGGGCAATTGGATCGTATCCTCCTGAGCGTTTACATGGGCACAGTCGCCGTTACGCCATATGCCTTATGCGTGCAATTCGCGCAGCCGATTACGGGTGTATCGGCTTCAGGTTTGAGCTTTCTTTTCCCATATCTTTCCAAGCGGGCGAGCACCATCACAACAACAGAATTGAAGTTGAGGTTAGCTCGCGCATTCATGTGCAACCTTATTGTTGCTGTTTGCGGAACGGTGGGGATGCTGAGTATCGGAAGATATGTGATCCAACTCTGGGCGGGCCCGGCGGTAGCACAGAGCGCTACCGGTCTTCTGCTGCCAGTCACTATGGGATCGGCTTTGGCCAGCTTGGGCGCAACAGCAACATACGCGATGCAGGCGATGGGAAAGTTTCGCACCGTTGCGTTGATTGCGCTGGGCGGCCGATGCGGATTGTTCTTTCTTATGGCTCTTCTGATGCGTCGCTTTGGAATCGAGGGGCTGGCCTATTCACGTCTCTGCTATGGAGTGATTCCGCTGGCGGTCTACATTCCGCTGCTTCGAGCGATCCATGCGAAAGAAGCGGCCGAGGAGCAGAGCGATCTGACTCTGTCGACGCCTTGTCAGGAGGTCTCGACGACGTGAGAGTCCTCGTTGCTGCAGTCTCGCACGGATCAACGATCTCGGGAATACAACGCCACGCGTTGAACATGGCGTCCTGCCTTCTTCGAGCCCCCGAAATCGACTCGGTCCATTTAGTCATTGCACCGTGGCAGGAGCAGATGGTTTACGCAAGTGGTCTGCAGTTGGATGCTCGACTCATTCTCCACGTTCGCGAGATGGGCAGGGGCTCAATTGCTCGAAACACCTGGTATTACAGTATGCTTCCTCAACTGGCAAGAGCCATCCGGGCAGACGTTGTTCATTTCACCTATCCCATGCCGGTGAACAGTCCCGCGTTTTGTGCCCCAGTCGTGGTGACTCTGCATGATCTATATCCGTTTGAAATCCCGATGAATTTCGGGGTGCCCAAATTCATCTTCAATCGGATTGTATTGCGGCAGTGCCTTCAGGCTGCTGACGCCATTGCATGCGTCTCTGAAGCAACGAAGACGATGCTGCACCGCTTCTTGCCGTCTGTTTCGACAAAAGCTCTCCGGGTGTACAACTGCGTCGACCCTCAGCCTGTGGCTGACCAGGTTTGCTCAATTGAAGGCTGGGGTTCCGAGCGATTCCTGCTGTGCGTTGCGCAGCATCGCAAGAACAAGAATCTGCGTTTACTCATTTCGACTTACAAAAAGCTGATGGATGCGCAACGGATACCCGCCGACACCCAACTTCTCATTGTGGGCGTTTCGGGCCCCGAGACCAGAGATCTCCGCGAGCTCATTGAACATTGGGGACTCGATAAGCGGGTGCACCTGCGATCGGGACTGACGGAGTCTCAACTGCAGTGGTGCTATCGCAATTGCGAGGCGCTGGTTGCACCGTCGATTACCGAGGGCTTCGGGCTGCCTGTGGCGGAAGCTATGCTCGCCGGATGTCGCGTGGTCTGTTCTGAAATCCCTGCGCATTGGGAAGTCGGGGCGGGACGTTGCCACTTCGTACCGATTGACCGACAGGGAGAAGAGAGGCTTGCGGATGCGATTGCCGCCACTCTCACTGAGGCAAAACCACGACCGATCGATCTTCCGGAACTCTCCTCGTCCGCTCTGGCGAGAGAGTACCTTGCGCTTTATCGAAGACTGACGTCTTCCCATGCAGTAGTCAGAGGGGCGGCTGCACTCCCGATTGCAATCTCAGAGAGGCAGTCGCTATGAGTGCATCTGATCACATAAGCCCCGGCATATATCCTGCAACCCTCGCAGGCTCGGGAAGAGTTTCGCCTCCAAGACCAGTGCGGCTGATCAGAAAGGCATTGGTAGCGTGTGAGGAGCTGGCAGATTTCGCGAGTGCAGCAGTGGGGTTGGCTGCTTCCTTACTGCTGGCCGACGCCTCACACCACTATCGACTGCCCGAAGCAATGGCAATCAGCATTCTGGCCGGCGTTCTGGCCGTTCTCGACATGAGGGCCAATCACGCTTACGACGAGGGCGGCAGCCTTCTACATATTCGCGAGACAGAACGCATTCTTCGTGCCGGAATACGTTGCGTCCTGTTTATCGCGCCGGTGCTGCTTGTACTGACACCGGGAATATCGAAGACCGCATTCGCATTGGCACCTGTCTCCGTTGTCAGCATAATGATGCTGCAAAAGAGATGCTTCTTTTTTGTTCTGCGTCACCTCGACAGGGAGCGAGATGGGGCGGAACGCGTGGTTGTCTACGGTAGCGGATCGGTCGAAAGGCGAGTTGTTTCCGCCCTGTCAAGGTGCGTGCGCCTGGGATTGAAGCCCATTGCCTTTATCGATGACTCACCAGCGGCGGTAGATCGCTGCATCCTTGAGCTCGGGTATCGCGGTCGGGACTGCATCAAAGTGCATGCCGAACCGATCACGCCGGCACTGCTTCTTGCCTGTGGGTGCAATACCCTTGTGATTGCCGGCGAAGACCTTTCTCCTGACCAGCGAACCACAGCGGCTCAATGCGCGCGAATGGCGGGCATTCGCGTTGCGTACCTCTCAGACTCGCGCACCGAGGGTGTCCTCAAAGCCCGTGCAAAAAGGATCGATGGGCTCAGGATGGATTTCGATGGCGAAGTGGATGTTTCCCGAGTCATGTACGACCTGAGCAAGCGGCTGCTCGATGTGACTCTGTCAGCGCTCGCTCTTATCGTACTTTTTCCCGTCTTCCTGTTGATCGCCCTCTTGATCCGGTTGGACTCGGCCGGACCGATTATCTTTATCCAGGACCGGGTGGGACTGGGCGGCAGGCTGTTCAAGATCTTCAAATTTCGGTCGATGTATCCCAACTGCTCGACCTATGAGCCGTCACCGACTACATCCCTGGATCCAAGGCTCACAAGGGTGGGCAAGATCCTTCGTCGCCTCAGCCTGGACGAGCTGCCGCAATTTGTCAACGTTCTGCTTGGAACTATGTCGCTCGTGGGGCCGCGACCCGAGATGCCATTCATTGCGCGGAACTATACCTGCGCAGAACAGGAACGGCTCCATGTAATGCCGGGAATCACCGGATTGTGGCAGTTAAGCGCTGACAGGGCGTTTCCGATTCACGAAAACCTTGAATATGACCTCTATTACATCCGACATCGCGGAATATTCATGGATTTGGCCATTCTCATCCATACCGTTGTATTTGCTATGCGAGCCGGGATCTAGCAGAACGGTCGATGATCAGCCTGGCAGACGCTAAGCAGTGCGCGCCGCGGCAATTTGGCCAGACTTGGGAAGGAATTGGACCCGTCCGGGGGAAAACCAGCTAACATGTTGCTTAAGCCCAAAAACTGAACCATCAGCGGCCTTGGAGCAATGCTGTGTCTGGAACGCAAGAGAGTCACCCGGGCGCGAAGCTTTCGAGTAGCAAGCGGCTGCGGCAAGCCCACCGCAAACCTACGATGAGCGACGTTGCTCGTTTGGCAGGCGTGGGAACAATGACGGTGTCGCGTTTCCTGAGCGGCACGGGCGGGGTAAACGAACAGACAGCACGTCGCGTTCAGACCGCGGTGGAGCAGCTACACTATCGGCCGAATGAGCTGGCTCGTGCATTCCGCGGGCAACGCACGAGAGCGATTGGCCTCATCATTCCCTACCTTTATGATTCATTCTTTGCGAACTGCGCGCACGCAGTGACTGAGGTCGCCAGAGAGCACGGCTACTCGGTGCTTACCACTACATCGAATGAGGATCCGGATCTCGAGTTTGCAGAAGCGGAGCGCATGCTGCAGAGGCACGTCGATGGACTTGCACTCATCCCGGCCCGTTCCCGGCAAAGCCGTCTCACGCGGTCGTTTTTTGGGAGGACGCCGGTGGTCGCTTTTGACCGTCCTGTTTCAGACCAGCAGTTTGACGCTGTGCTTGTACAAAACACCGCGGGTGCACACAAGATTACGCAGCACCTCATTGATCATGGTCACAAGCGCATCGCCTTCATGGGACTCAGCCGGGGGCTCTTCACCATCAACGCCCGCTATCAGGGGTATCGACGGGCCATGCAAGACGCTGGACTCGCGGAGTATTCCTTTTTCGCTTGCGGATCTCCCGAAGAAACTCGTCGATGGCTCGCAGGAACGCTGGAAGAAGCAAACGCGCCGAGCGCGATCTTTACATCGAACACGCTCGCAACCCGATTCGTCCTCAGCTCTCTTGCATCCCTGGGAGTGAGAATCCCAAGTGACATCGCAATCGCGGCATTCGACGACTTCGAACTAGCCGATCTTACCTCGCCTCCATTGACTGCAGTTCGCCAGCCAGCACAGGAGATGGGCCGAGTTGCTGCCGATCTCCTGATCGGTCGCATCGAGCGGCAAGAACATCCGGACATGGGGCGGCGGATCGTGCTGCCGGTGGAGATTGTGGTGAGACAGTCGTGCGGGTGCAAACAGAAATCGGATTCGGTCATTCGCTGAGCACTGGCTCCAAGCGCCCCGTAAAATGTCGACTCGCCCCCTGTGACACAGATCAGTTATGGGACCGTTACCACTCGTTTAGAATGGAGCCCCTGAGCAAAGCCGCGCGCTAACGCTGCGGAAGTCAATCGACGGAGAGGGATGTAGAGGCGGATGACGAGATCGAGAAGAGATTTTCTAAAGACAACGGTGATTGCAGGTGCTGCGATGGCAGTGGATGGTCCCTCGACCTTTGCACAATCGCGGGGCGATGGAGGCCGCGCTCCTGCAGCCGGTTCGGTCCCGGCGGTGAACCAGGTAAAGCCGGTTGAGTACACCGCGGGCATCGGCGTCTATCCGGGCGCTCCTTCTGAGAATTTCAGCCCTATCATTGAGCCGGATTCAAGCGGAACGTACAGAAATCTTGCGCTTCTTCGACCTGCGTACCACTCCAGCAGCTACGACTACAATCTGACTGCCCAACTGCTGACCGACGGGATCAAAGATACTCGCCTTCCCCAATGGATTGTTGTCTCGGAAGGGACACGGGGACCACTGCCCAAGACTGAGCGCGAGACTGTTCTTGACCATTGCCCCATGAACACGCTGGAGGTAGCCGGCGCGACGGCACAGATTGATATTCAAATCGCGGGCGGAGAAGCTGCGCCTGAGATCGATCGATTGCAATTGTTTGTCGTCTCGCCCATGCAGGCTTCTGCCGGCTCTCTTCAGTTCACGGTGTCAACCTCTGAGGATGGACGCTCGTGGCAGGAGGTGGGCAGTACTTCGTCGCCGACCCCTGCATCCACTGCAGGCTACCCACCCGATTTTTGCGTTCCGAATCACTTCTTCACGCCGGAAATCCCCCTGAAGGCGGCAAGCCGTAGCCGGTACTATCGCATTGAGTGCTCGACGGGGGCGCGCGGAACATTGGCCGCCTTCATGACAACCTGGCGTATTGGACAAGTCGCATTTTTCAAGGGAGATGCGCGAGTCGAGTTGGGAGGGCCGTACAACTTTACCAGCGCGTGGATGAGTGCAGGGCTGGGCGAAGAGTGGGTCTATGTGGATCTCGGCGTCCGGTGCGAATTCGATCGAGTGAAGCTGTACTGGATATCGCGAGCATTGCAGGGTTCGGTGCAGGTTTCTGACGATGCCGAGAGTTGGCGAGATATCCAGGCGCTGGTGGAAACGACTGAACCGTTTGATGATTTCAAGCTGGCGCAGCCGATCTCCGGACGCTATGTCCGTGTCCTCATGATGCGGCCGGCAACGGAATATGGATACATTCTGAGCGAGATTGAGGTTTTCGGCCGAGGCGGCTTTGTGTCAAAGCCGAAGCCAGCACCTCCAGCATCTTCGGATCAGAAGCTCCTGCTTGCAGGCGGCCTTTGGCGACTTCAGCGCGCGAATTTCGTCAGCGAAGCTGGAGAGGCACTTTCGAAGGCTGGTTTCCATGATGACGAGTGGCTGGTGGCGACCGTTCCGGGGACCGTACTGACTTCCTATTTGAATCTCGGTGCTATTCCGGATCCAAACTTCGGTCAGAACCAATTGCATATTTCGGATAGCTACTTCTATTCCGATTTCTGGTACCGCACGGAATTTAACGCGCCTGCCAAGGCTCCGCAGCAAACAGCATGGTTGAACATCGGCGGGATTGATTGGAAAGCTGACGTATTTCTTAACGGAGAGAAACTGGGTCGCATTGAAGGCGGTTTTATCCGCGGACAGTTCGATGTCACCCAAAAGCTGCTCGCCGGAAAGGTGAACGCACTGGCTGTTCGCATCGAGAAGAATGCGAACCCTGGCAGCGTGCACCAGAAGACGTTTGAGGTTTGCAGCAAGAACGGCGGCGGGCTTGGGGCGGATAATCCGACGTTCCATTCCACAGTCGGATGGGACTGGATCTCGACAATCCGCGGCCGGGATATCGGGCTCTGGGGTGATGTCTGGCTCGAGATCGCGGATGAGGTGACGATCGAAAATCCGTTTGTCTCGACGAAGCTGCCGCTACCGGATGTCTCGACTGCCGATATCACAGTGCAAGCTGACGTAATCAATCACCGGTCACATTCGTGGAGCGGGACTCTCTACGGCAAGATTGGAGAGATTAGCTTCCAACAGCGAGTGAAGCTGACCGCCAACGAACGCAAGACCATCACTCTTGATCCAACCAATACAAGCGCGCTGAAGATCAAGGGTCCGAAGCTCTGGTGGCCTGTGGGGTATGGTGAACCCTACCTATATGACGCAGAGCTCTCCGTCAGATCGGGCTCGAAGGTCCTCCATTCGAAATCCTTCAAAGTGGGCATCCGCCAGATGACATACAGCGAAGACGGCGGCGACCTGCGCATCTGGATCAATGGGCGCCGATTCGTCGCACGCGGCGGTAACTGGGGCTTTGCCGAATCGATGCTGCGTTATCGCGCGCGTGAATATGATGCTGCCGTCCGGTATCACCGTGAAATGAACTTCACGATGATCCGCAACTGGGTGGGGCAGATTCCGGATGAAGCGTTCTACGAGGCATGCGATCGCCACGGCGTGATGGTATGGCAAGACTTCTGGCTTGCGAATCCATGGGATGGGCCAGAACCGAACAATAACGACATGTTTCTGAAGAATGCGAGGGATCTGGTTCTGCGCATTCGCAATCACCCGTCGGTTGGGCTGTATTGCGGGCGAAATGAAGGATTCCCTCCTCCGCCACTGGAATCGGGCCTGCGGCAGATCCTCTCGGATCTGCATCCGCTGCTTCATTACATTCCGAGTTCTGCAGACAAGGTCGTCAGCGGGCATGGTCCTTATTGGGCTAACCCCGCGTCATTCTATTTCGAAGTGGCCGACAAGCAGTTGCACAGTGAAATTGGGGCACCCAACATACCACCGATCGAGAGCGTACGGCTGATGATGCCGGAAAAGGCTCTCTGGCCTCAGGCGCTGGACTGGGGTATGCACGATTTCTGTCTGCAAGGCGCAATGAACGGAGCAACGTTTCGCAGCATCATCGAGAACAGCTACGGAGGCGCTAATAGTGCCGAAGAATGGATTCGACTTGCCCAGTTTGTCAACTATGACACTTATCGAGCGATGTTTGAGGCGCAGAGTAAATACCGCATGGGCGTGCTGCTGTGGATGAGCCACTCGTGCTGGCCATCGTTTGTCTGGCAGACCTATGACTACTTCTTCGAACCGACAGCAGCGTACTACGGCTGCAAGAAGGGATCGGAACCGCTGCATATTCAGTGGAACGGCCTTGAGGAAACCATCGAAGTGGTGAACTACAGCGCTGGCAGTGTCACTGGCCTTCAGGCTTCAATAGAAATCCTGAATATGGACGGAAAAAAGGTCGATCAAAAGACGGCCAGCCTCGATAGCGCGGAGGATTCGACTGCTTCCTGTATTCGCATGAGCTACCCATCCGGGCTAACCCCGGTTCACTTTTTGCGCTTAGCTCTGACGCGTGGATCTGAGACGATCTCTAGCAATTTCTACATCCGCGGTCTCAGGAAGCATGATTTCAGAGCCATTCGTGAATTGCCGAAATCGAAAGTGGAGATCAACGCTACCGAAGACCGGAAGGATCAGGAGTGGTTTCTGACAGCGACTCTTCAGAACGCGGGTCAATCCCCAGCACTGATGGTACGGGTGAAAGCCGTGCGCGAGAAGTCAGGTGATCGCATTCTCCCGGCAATCTACTCCGACAACTACATTGCCCTTATGCCCGGAGAATCGCGCAAGATCACGGTTGAGTTGAACGAAGCGGACACCCGTGGTGAGAGGCCCAGGCTGGTGCTCGGCTGAGACTCGCTGCAGAAGCGACTTTGATGACGGCTGGTCTCTCATTCAAAGGAAATTGCATCCCAACCTGAAGAAGGAGACTTCAGGTGCGGAAAAGAGAAATTGTCGTCATCACTGGCGCGTCAGCCGGGGCAGGGCGTGCTGCAGTTCGTGAATTTGCAAAGCAAGGAGCCCATATCGGACTCATTGCTCGTGGTCGCGACGGACTGGAAGCGGCGGCCAGAGAAGTGGAAGAGTACGGCGGACGGCCGCTGGTGCTACCCGTGGATGTGGCCGACCCTGCCGCAGTGCAGGATGCGGCCGATCAGGTAGAGCAGAAGCTGGGTCCGATCGATATCTGGGTCAACAACGCGATGACGTCGGTATTCTCTCCGATCAGAGAGATGACGCCCGAGGAGTTCAGGCGCGTCACCGAAGTTACGTACCTCGGCTATGTTTACAGCACGCTGGCTGCCCTCAAATACATGCTGCCTCGCAATCGCGGGACGATTGTGCATGTTGGTTCTGCGCTGGCCTATCGGAGCATTCCTTTGCAAGCTGCATATTGCGCTTCGAAACACGCGGTTCTCGGCTTCTTTGCCTCTCTTCGCACCGAGTTGATTCACGACGGAAGCAACGTACATACAACCATGGTGCAGATGCCTGCGCTCAATACGCCGCAATTCGGGTGGGTCCGCAGCAGGCTTCCGAGGAAGGCGCAGCCTGTTCCGCCGATTTATCAACCTGAAGTTGCCGCGCGGCTCATCTACCATGCTGCTCATCATCCCGAGCGCCGCGAGTGGTACGCATCCTGGTCTGTCCTGAAAGCGATCTTCGGGAACAAGCTCGCCCCTTCGTATGCGGATCACTATCTGGCGAAGAATGGATATGATTCGCAACAATACGACGGATGGGAAGATCCTAATCGGCAGGACAACCTGTATGAGCCTTTATCGGGAGATCATGGCGCACATGGCGTCTTCGACTGCCGAGCAAAGAGCTGGAGTGCCGAAGCGTGGGCAGAGGAGCATGGCGGAATGCTCGGTGCTGTTCTGCTCGGCCTCGGAGCTGCGGGAGTCGCATTTGCCATGCGACGGAAACTCACAAGTTAGGTTGGCATCGCTGCACCGTAAACTGAGTGCGTTGCCCGACTGCGTTCAGAAATACGTGAAAGCAGATGTCACGACCAGTCGTTCCTCTCGCCGAGCGATGAACATGACGACGGGCAATGCGGACGGCACCAGCCGATCCGGACATCGGTCAGTACGCTCTGAAGTGCTGTTCTAATCTGAATTGAAGCATTCGAGGAGATGGCACCCCTTGCCCTCTTCAAGCACACTGCGCAGGAGGACAATGTCTCGCTTATCTCGCTGCCTCATCGGCATTGTTGTAATCGGCTGTCTCTTCCCGGCCACGCTCCGTTCTCAGCGATCTGCTGATGCTGCTCAACCCGGAACGCGATCAGTTACAGACGCGCATAATTGCTACCCCTATCTTGAGTGGTGGAGCAATCGGATTGATCGCGCGCTTTCAACAGGCACGCCGGTTGCGATTGAACAGGATCTCGGATGGTACACCGATCCGAAGACCGGTCGTAGCTGGTCCGTCGTAACTCACGGAGAGCCAATAACGGGACATGAGCCGACGATCGAGCACTATTTCTTCGATCGTGTCCGGCCCATCGTAGAACGAGCACTTCGAGAAGGCGATAAGAGCCGGTGGCCCCTCATTACCCTGAACCTCGATTTCAAGGACAACAAGCCTGAACACCTGGCCGCGGTGCGCGCGCTGTTGATGAAGTATCGAGCATGGATCACGGAAGCACCAAAGGGCGATGATCCGAAGATCTTGCGACCCCTTCTAGTCCGCCCGATCCTGGTCCTGACGGGAGAGCCGGATGCACAGCAGGCGGTGTTCTATGACCAGCTGCGTCCCGAGGACCCAGTGTTGGCCTTTGGCGCAGTTCACAGTGAGGGGAAAGACTTCCACGCCGCTCCGGAAGTCATCGACTCCGAGAAGGCCTCAAACTACCGCCGGTGGTGGAACAATCCATGGCGTGTGGTCGAACCGGGCGGGCAGCAGCATGCAGGAGATTGGACGCCTGAGAAGATGCGTCGCCTACGAGCCCTGGTACAGCACGCACATGCCAATGGCCTCTGGATCCGCTTTTACACGCTCGATGGATCTACAGAAGATGAACTAAGCTGCAATGGGTGGTTTCATACCTATAACTTCGGAAGCGTTGCTGCCGCTCGCCAAAGATGGCAGGCAGCCATTGCCGCCGGCGCAGATTACATCGCCTCTGACCAGTACGAGCTTCTGGGTCAGGAAATTCGTGAGTCGGCAAACGGACATGCTGCTCAACGGTGATTCACAGCCGCTTATCGGACGATGGTCGTCTTTGCCGAGCTTGAGAAGAGACGATTGCTGTTGCTTATGAATGACAGCGCGAACGAGAAGTTATAACTCACGGTAACGCTAACGATGCAGTTAGGGCTATTTGAGCCGTCTACGGTATCGCAAGTCGCGCCTGAAGACGTCTTTCCCGGCCAGGACGTTGAGACGGTTAAACTGCCGGCTGATATTCCCGCCGGCACTTCGTTTTTAATGTAGCTTGCGATGTCGCTGCTCGATGCGGCGCAGTCCAGCGGGTTGGAACTGCACGAGGCGCTGCCCCAACTCGAACCCCGCACACTGGCGTAGCGAGCGCCAACTTCTGCGGCGTTCGCAACAAAGTGTGCGGCGTATAGAGCGAAAGAAACATACATGATGAGAAATACAGCAGCAACCCAGACGGACATCGCCAGAGCAAACTCGACGATCTCCGACCCTTCTTCGTTTGCTGAGATATTGTTCAAGCGCACGAAGAGTCGTCCTGTGCTGGCGATTCCTCCGCCTGCATACCCGCCGCCACCGCAACCGCTGACGACCGAAGCGAGAGACATTGTCGCGGCAAGTCCGATAGCAATTCGCGTACTCGCTAAATGGCTCGAACGCTGTAGCTGCTTCGAGAACGCCGTTGCGACCGACTCCACGATCCGGTCAAGGAAAGTCCCTGAAATCGCCATGGGGAATCTGACCTCCATCATAGAACTCCTGACTCTGGTTCTTGCTCGACAGGAACGTGGCATGCGGGGAAATACCTGGGCATGCGAGTCAATGCGTGGAGTTTTGCTTTGATCGTTACATCAGGTCTATACAACGAACGGACTACCGAGCCCCCATAAGATCAAGGCTGATGTAAATAAATATTCGTATTGATGGACTTATCGGGATGTGTAACTTAAGTGTGCCACTAATAAGTCTTCGTGGGTTCCAATGCCATCGGCAATATTACTTGCATATAGGAAATTTGCGATCGAAATCGAGATCTGCGATTTCCGATCGCGTTTCTAGATTCAAACAATCCAGGAAAAAGATATTGCGTGCAATATCATCCGCGATATCTAGCCATGTTTGCAGTTTGTCTCTCGACTAACAGGCTGATTCCCAAATCTTCTGCGGCCCAACGTGGGCAGAAGCTTATCGCCTCAGACTCGATGCTCTCTCCAGAGTGCTTCCATCTGTTCGAGAGTGCGCCCCTTCGTCTCCGGAACCATTTTCCACATGAACAAGGCGGCAATGATACTCATCACGCCATAGATCCAATAAGCGAACCCGTGGTGGAAGTGCTCCACAAGGTAAGGATTCTTATCGAGAATGGGGAAGGTCCAACTTACGAGATAGTTGGCAATCCACTGAGCAGCGACGGCCAGAGCCATAGCCTTTCCGCGGATCTGATTAGGGAAGATCTCGCTGAGGAGAACCCAGGTGACGGGTCCCCACGAGACTGCGAAGCCGGCCGTGTAGACCAGCATGCTGATCAGAGCGATGATACCTTTACCACCGAGCCAGAAGCCGGTCCCGAGCGCCACCATGCTTACGGCCATGATCAGCGCTCCGATAATCTGAAGCGGCCGGCGGCCGAATCGATCGACCGTCAGAATGGCAACCACGGTGAATGTGAGGTTCACAGCACCAACAATAATCGTCTGGAGCAATGAGGCATTCGTTGTCATGCCCATGCCCTGAAAGATGTCAGTGGCGTAATAGAGGACGACATTGATTCCGACGAACTGCTGGAAAACTGAGAGCATCAGCCCGATGAAGATGACGAGCGCGCCAAAAGAAAGAAGCTTTCCGGAGTGATGTTCGCTCAGCGAAGCGCGAATTTCAGAAAGCTCCTTTTCCCTCTCCTGCTCAGTTACGAGTTTGGCGAGAACTGCGCGCGCACCCGCCTCATTTCCTCGCAACATGAGATAACGCGGCGTTTCAGGAACAACCAGGAGGAGGATAAGGAAAAGTCCGGCCGGGATACTGCCGGACAGGAACATGTAGCGCCAGCCGATTGAATTGAGCCACACGTCGCCGCTTCCGGCGCGCGAGATGCCATAGTTGACGAAGTAAATCACCAGCATGCCAAAGATGATTGCAAACTGGTTCCAGGCTACGAGGTTTCCCCGGACCTTAGGCGGAGCTATCTCAGCGATATACATGGGCGACAGCATGGAGGCCAGACCCACGCCGATACCGCCGAGGATGCGATAGAAGACGAAATTCGCCATGTACCCAGCTCCACCATGGCCGATGGGCGCAAATGGGAACTCGGGAGCGGAGGCACCAAGGGCCGAAAGCAAGAAGAGCACTGCGGCAATCACCAGCCCGCGCTTGCGACCGATGTTGGTGCTGACCCAACCTCCGAGCAGTCCACCAATGATGCAGCCGATCAGTGCGCTCGACACTACGAAGCCAAGGAGCGCGTTTGCAGCGTTGGCCTGGGCAGGGCTCGCTAGATCGGTAAAACGGGGATCGACGAAGTACGCCTTCAGACTGCCGACTGCACCGTTGATGACAGCGGTGTCATACCCGAATAGCAAGCCGCCCAGTGTGGCGATCAGAGTGAGCAGCACAACGTATGGATTAATCTTCGACATAGTCTTTCCAGATCCCTGAATTCGAGAAAGTTTACTACCCGGATTGTGCTCCGCACCCCGAGCCATGCCGGACTTCCCCGAACGCTCGAATATACAGGCCCGATTGGACGATACACAAGCGAATAAATCGCTTTATTTGCCCACCGACCGCCAGCGCTGAAGCTTCATGCCCACAGTCCAATGCAAGGTCAGACGGCATGAATCGAAACGAGGCAGAAAACTGCTCGCTCACCTTGGAGATTGCACATCTAACCGGCATGAGGCTTCCCAATGCTTAGAAGAGAACTTTTGTCGACCTTGCCGGCTGTTGCCGGGATGGTCGTGGTGGGCCCAAAGAGAGCGCTCGCTTCCCCCAATTCTAGAAACATCCTGGAGTATGGATCGAAGCCAGACGGAAGAACACTCAACAGCAAAGCCATTCAGCGCGCGATTGATGACGTTTCCAAAGGCGGCGGAGGAACCGTAACAGTGCCCGCGGGGGTATTCCTCACCGGTCTGATCGAGTTGAAGAGTGGCGTGACACTCAACCTCGCCGAAGGGAGTACCTTGCTTGGAAGTGCGTTAATCGAAGACTTCCGCTCCGATTCCAGCGTGTTCGGACACGGCGGACCGAATCCGAGGCACCTCATCTTCGCGATGAACGCCAGTGACGTCGCGGTTTCAGGTAGCGGACGAATCGACGGCCAGGGTGCTTCTTTCTGGGAACCGTCCGACAAGCCTCCGCTCCCGGAAGACCAGCAGTGGAACGCTGTAGCTTCGCATGACTTGACGCCAAAGGAGTCTGGAAGGCCAAGTCCGATGCTGCTGTTCGTCAATTGCCGAGGATTGAGGATCCAAGACGTTCATATCCAGAATTCACCCGGTTGGACCGTGCATGCCATCAATTGCGACAACGTTGAGATCAAAGATATTTCGATCAAGAATCCCGTCAATGGGCCGAATACGGACGGAATCGACATCACAGGGTGCCAGAATGTGACGATCTCTGGCTGCAATATTGATACAGGTGACGATGCAATCTGCCTCAAGACTTCTGGCTCGTTCGGTGCGGAGCCACGCCTACTGAAGAACGTTGTGGTGACGAATTGCCATCTGACAACCTGCTGCAACGGATTCAAGCTGGGTACTGAATCTGAAGGCGGATTCGAAAACATCACGTTCTCTGATTCTGTGATCCACAACGGCGAGGTTCCTTACAAGGAACGAGTGATCGCGGGGATAGCGATCGAAGTGGTAGACGGAGGCTGGATCGACGGGGTCATCGCGAAGAACATTCAGATGGAGCGGACGCGAACACCGATATTCATCCGGCTCGGGAACCGGAAGCGGGTTCACGAGTATCCGCAGCACGGGCTGCGCAATGTGAGTATCGAGAATGTGCAGGCGACGGCTGGACTGGTTGCGAGTTCCATCACGGGCCTGCCAGGAATGAATGTGCAGGACATAGCGCTATCGCACATACGGGTTCAGAGCGCGATGCAGGGACGCCCGGAATGGGTAGGCCGCAGCATTCCAGAAAAGGAGGCTGCTTATCCGGAAGCCAGGATGTTCGGAATGCTGCCGGCATCGGGAATGTATGTTCGGCACGCTCGCGGACTGCGGATGGAGGATGTTGCCTTCACTGCTGCGAATGGGGAGGGGCGGCCAACCATCATTTTCGACGACGTTGTGGGAGCACGGCTATCTGAGATTCGCAGCACACCTGTGAGTGGCGGAATGCCCTCCATCGTGCAAAGTAACTCGCGCGACGTACAGATCCTGAAACAGACCGGTTAGCTGTTCAGAGTCTGCACGTCGCGCGAGCATTTCTTCGCATGCTTCAGAGCGGCGGGAACCTCACGGTCCCATATCATCGGGGGTGCATGCGCTGACGGTTGAAGGCTTTGGCGGCGTCGGCGGCGTCGCCCACGGGGTAGCGTTGAAATCAAAGAAGTCAAGCAGGTCGGGCTGTGCCGCATCCCGGGCTGTGAGGTGTGCGGACGGACCAATGAACCGATTCTCGACGAACTTGATGATTGCCGTGTGGTCCATCGGAATGTGCGAGACGTAGTGCTTTCGCGTGAATGGCGAAATCACGATGTTTGGCACCCGGAATCCGATCTGGGCTCCGAATCCCTGCAGCGCCGCTGCGTCGGCCGGTTTGGCTCCGGGGTCGCTCGGGTACAGATCACAGTGAAGATCAGGTGTGGTCGTCGGCACGCATGGGAAGTAGGCCGGATTAGTATCCGGGTTCACTGATATCGATGAGACGTCAGGGATGGTGCCCATCGAAGCGGAATTGAAGTCATTGGAGTGACCCGGGACTGGCGGAACGTGATCATAGGGACCGCCGCCCTCATCGTAGCTGAGGAAGAATACAGAGTCCTTCCAGGATGAACTGCCCATGAGAGCGTTGATGACCGCGGCAACTGCTGTTTGTCCAGCTGTCACAGGCTGCCCGGATCCTGGATGTTCGTCGTTTTGCCCGTAACCTGCCTCAATGAAAGCAAAGCTGGGCAAGGCGTTGTTTGCCAGATCAGTGTAGTACTGCGAGAGCGGCGCAATGTGTGTCGGATCGATGCAGAAAGAGTTCGTTTTATCGCCGACAACGCTTGAGGGCTGCGCAGGTGCGACGCAACTCCCGGCCTGTGCATTGAGAAAGCGATACGAGTATGTGAAATTCGAAAAGTGTATGGCAGGGTAGTATTTGTTACTGTTCGTACTGAGACAGTCATCGTCATTCAGGCAGAACCCCTGGGTCACCGTGTAGTAGATTTTCCATGACACCTTCGCTTGATCAAGTTCCTGGAAAATGTTCGCGATGTTGAGCTGAGGGAGATGATCATTTCCACCCGGATCGTGCACCAAACCCTGGGACGTACCTCCGGTGAACGTTACGAGGCGATTGGGAACGCTCTTGCTGGCCATCGGCGAGAACCAGCGGTCGGATACGGCGAACTGCGAAGCCATGTAGTAGTAGTAGTTGAGGAAATCCTGATCGTAATAACCCATGGCGCGCCGACCGGTGAGGTCAGTAAATGTGCCTGCGCAGTTGCCGCTATTTGCACAGCTGTTTGCAAACCCCTCGGCTGTGTGAACGAATCCGTCCATGTAAATCGGGCGGGTATCGAGGAAGTTGTAACGGTTGACATCGCCGTAGCTCGAGAGCCAGTCAGATGAATCGTCGTCAATGCAGGTGCTCTTAAGCTTGAACAGCGAATAGGCGGTATGTTCGTCGTCCGAATTCGTAATCTTGTTGAGTTTGTCGTCGATTCCGTCGACCAGGTATTGAACCCCGTCATCGCCCACATCCCAGTGATTCGCAGATCTGTATGGATTGAGCATGCCGAAGTAGTTGTCGAAGGAGTGATTCTCCTGGAGCAGGAAGATGACGTGATCGATGGACTGAACAGATCCAGGCGGCGCTACCGTCACAGACGTAGACGCAGTGACAGTTCCGCCGAGGCCGGTAGCCGTTACCTTGTACGAGGTCGTTGCGGTCGGCGTGACCGCCTGCGAGCCGCCAGCTGGCTGTAAATCGTATTTCGTACCATCAGAGCCGCTGACGCTCACCTGCGTTGCGTTTGTGGCGGCAACCGTGAGCGTGGACGAGTTGCCGGTGACCACAGTCGTTGGATTCGCTGTGATCGTCACGGTCGGCGCAGGATTGGCAGTGACGCTGACCGTGGCTGATGCAGAGACATGACCACCAGGCCCAGTTGCAGTCGCGGTATATGTGGTGGTCGCTGCGGGGCTGACAGCCTGCGTGCCGCCGGCCTCGTTCACAAGCGTATAGCTGCTGCCATCGCTGCCAGTCAACGTCACCTGCGTTGCGTTCACCGCGGTGACTGTGAGCGTGGAACTTGCACCAGCGTTGATTGAAGTTGGGTTTGCCGTGATTTGCACGGTAGGCGCGGGATTGGGTGTGACTGTTACCTTAGCCGTCGCGGTCACGGATTGGCTTCCGGACTTCGCCGTTGCCGTGTAGGTAGTGGTCGCCGCCGGACTAACGGCTTGCGTACCTCCGGTCGCCCCCAGCGAGAAAGTGCTTCCATCCGATCCGGTGAGAGTAACCTGAGCGGCATTCGTAGCCACGATGGTAAGGATGGAGGAACTGCCTGCGGCGATTGAAGCTGGATTGGCACTGATGGTGACGGTCGGCGAACCTGAAGTCACGGCGGAGACCGTCACTGTTGAGTTCGCTGTGGCCGATCCACCCGGACCGGTAGCAGTTGCCGTATAGGTCGTGGTTGCAGCCGGGGTTACGCTCTGCGTCCCGCCGGCTTCCGGCAGCGTGTAGGAGCTGCCATCGGACCCCGAGACCGTCACCTTGGAAGCATTGCTTGCTGTGACCGAGAGGGTCGCCGCGGTACCAGCTGACACAGTTGTCGGGTTGGCAGCAATGCTGACTGTTGGTGCAGCAGCGGTCACCTTGCCGCTGACACCCCCACAACCCGCCAGAACGAGCACAGATGCGAAGGCACAAAACTCAGCAGAGATCACACGGCGAAAATGATGAAAAATCTGCAACACGGGAGAGGCCCTTCCTTTTCCAGCACGGCATCAATGCGCGCAGGACAGAACATTTGCAGGTTGCAGGGCGCAGAAATACCGGCTCCTCGCTACGGGCAAATAGAAAAAGTCGTTCGATGACATCAGACGAGGATGAGAGTGCTGGCCCTGGGGGCAAACCTGTCACATTCATTTACAGCGGGAACACTGATGATTAGATTCGGTCAGTGGGCGATCTAGATGCCTGCCGCCCGTACGTAATCTCGCTCAGATTTGATCAATCACCGATCCGGAATATCCCGGTTACAACTGGACTGTCTTTCTTGCCCCATGCTGTCGCGAACGCCTTGATGGTCAGAGCGGTTCCTTTCACTTCGATTGGCGCGCGGTAAACCGTTGTCCCTTCAAGCGGTTGCGATCCATCAACGGTGTAGTAGACGACGGCGTCGGGCATGCTGCACTGCAGCCGAACCTCCAGGTCTGCTTTGAAAACTCCGGGGGCAGGAGTGAATTGGGGTTCACAGGCAGCATCAGAACTCGGGGTTCGTGTTGATGCGATCGAAGCGGAGTGGTTCTTGAGATCGGTCGGCTCGATGTGCAGCATGACCGAACGCAGATAGTCTCTTCTGAACTCATGGATTGGCCAACCCTGATAGTCCTCGTTCCAATCTTTTAGCAGCGATTCTGCAGCCTGAAATGATTTCACGACACCTGCCAGCTCGCGCTGCGGGACAGCAGCAACCAGCAGGTCGATGCGGGGCGCGTTCATCTCATCCCTGATCAGGACGTCGAAAAGTCCAGCAGATGGCAGGATCAGGTCGACGGAAGATCCCTGCTTGTTGAATTCACGCCGCGGTTGCGCTTTTGAGAGATCCGAGAGGGAGCTAACCGTGTAGGAATAAGTGCCGCTGTAAAGTCGAGCGGCCAGGCCGGCGATTTGCACCCGATTGCCAGATCCGAGCAGCGAGACAGCTTCGTCGCGCGGAATTTGCGATTCGCTTTGCTGCTGCTTGCCACCCGATGGGGTGGCTCTCTGCTCCTCGACGGCGCTAACACGCTTGAGCAGATCGACAGCGATTGGTTCCGGTCTCCGGTACAGTGATGGAACGCGGAAGCCTCGAGCACAATCGCGCTCGGCATAGCATTCGTAGAGCACTCGCTGACCATCGGGAAGCAGGAGGGTGATGGAGTGTTCTCGCGAGTTTCCCGCGGTCTGAAGCAATGAGCCCGGCAGGATCGCATCGCCATCTGCAAGAGATTTCTCAGAACCGTTCACCCGCCATTGGCCAATTACACGCCAAGCCACTCCGGAGGCATCCGAGTTCTGGCCCTGTTCCGTGAAGAGAGTGAGTGCATGCAAGGATGCTGCAAGAACACACAAGCTGAGCATACCGAGCCTCATGCGCGGCACTTGATGATGGGTTAGCTCGGAGTACATTGCTCGACTATTTTGCCGCACCAGCCCCCGCCACGTCGATTCCGGACCGGATAAGCAACCGGAGTACGATGGACAGCCATCGAATACAGTGTGACGCGTGTTGAAGTCTCTGGATCTTGTGTCTCTGACAGAGGGTCCATCAGTGCCCTAGTGCAGCATCAGAAAAGAACCTGAGCCGGTCCACCATTTTCGCTGGCAAGGACCCTGTCGGGAAGCGACACGCAAGCCCGCTAGATATCCTCTCCGGCCTTAATGCGGCGCGCCTCACGCCGCACTGCTGTCTTGTCTGCTCACTGCTTTTCAGCTGACCTCAACAAGTAATTCATTCCTTTGTTTGCTGGTGCAGGTAACTTAAGCATGTCTATATCCAAGTGTTCGTCCCCGAGTCCGTCAGCGTATGGATTTTTAACAAATAAGAAAACTGCGTCGCATATTCAGATGCTGTGTTTCGCGGTCGTGACAATTTTTTGTTCAACAGCATCCTCCATCCTGGCTCAAACTCCAACACCGGTTCCAGTTCTGACCTGGCGCTATGACCAGACGCACGCCGGTCAAAACACCAATGAGACAGCTCTCACGCCAGCGAACGTGAATCCGGACTCCTTCGGGAAATTGTTTTCGTTGAAAGTGGACAGCACAGTTTATCCCCAGCCTCTGTATGTCCCTAACCTGAAGATGAGCGACGGCCAGACTCACAACGTACTCTTTGTTGAAACCTCGAACGACACGATGTACGCCTTCGACGCTGACTCTAATGGCGGAGCCAATGCAAGTCCGATCTGGAAGGTCAGCCTGACGGCTACGGATCATGGCGCAGCATCTGGCGCCACGGCGATTCCGTGGCAAGACACTGGTTCCCCCGATGTGGCGCCAACGATCGGCATCACAGGAACACCGGTGATCGATCCTGCCACAAACACCATGTACGTCGTGAGCAATACCAAAGAGAACGGCGCATACTTCGCGCGCCTCCATGCGATTGACATCACGAGCGGAGCTGAGCGCTCTGGTAGCCCCGTTCAGATCAAGGCCACGGTAGCGGGAACCGGGAATGGTAGTTCCGGGGGACAACTCGCATTCAGTCCGCTGTGGGAAAACCAGCGGCCCGCACTCGCTCTCTATAACGGGTACGTATATATCGGATTTGCGGCGCACGGAGACAATGGCCCATGGCATGGCTGGTTGTTCTCCTATGACGCCAATACGCTCGCGCAAAAGGCAGTCCTATGTCTCAGCCCCAACGCCTACGGGGCGGGAATCTGGGCTTCAGGAGCGGGTCTTCCCATCGACACTGGCGCATCCGGAGGACGGATGTTTGTGGTGACGGGAAATGGCACGCGAACGACGATTCCGCCCTTTAGCGCAACCAGCGAAATGGGCGAGAGTATCGTTGCTTTCAGCCTCGCGAACGGTGGAATCACGCCAATTGACGCGTTCACGCCCTTCAATTACCAGACTCTCAATAACAGCGATTGGGACCTTGGCTCGGGCGGGATCCTGATGATCCCCGATCAGCAGGGCGCTCATCCGCACGTCCTTGTCCAGGCCGGCAAAGAGGGCCGCATTATCGTCCTCGACCGCGACAATCTCGGCGGCTATGCCTCTGGTGCAACTTCGAATACCAACGCACTGCAGGATATCTCCGGTCTTATTCCTCAGGCAAAAGGCTTTTGGGCCACGCCCGCATATTGGAATGGCCAGGTCTATCTCTGGGCGAGAGACAACGTCGGCATGATGTTCAAGATGAACACCGGTGTCATGGACGTGGAGCCCGACAGCAAGACAACTGTAAGCTCCGGATGGCCAAGCCCGACGTTCTCGATCTCATCGAACGGAACTCAAAACGGTATTGCCTGGGCAGTGCGTTCCGATCAGTTTGATAGCAACGGACCCGCCGTTCTCTATGCGTGGGATGCAAACGATCTGAGCAAAACAATCTATCAGAGTGATAACTCGTCACGGGATACCGCGGGGCCGGCCAATCGCTACTCCATTCCGGTCGTGACCAACGGCAAGGTTTATGTCGCGACACACGGAATGATCAATGTCTACGGCCTCCTGAATGCACAGGATACCGCCGCAGCGCCGGTGATTTCGCCCAATGGAGGAACGTTCGCGAGCGGCCAAAGCGTGACGCTCTCCAGCACGACTGCGTCATCTTCCATCTATTACACGCTGGATGGGTCTACTCCCACTTCAGCTTCAACTCTCTACAGCGGGCCGATCACGATCACGACGAACACCACATTAAAGGCCATTGCGAGTGCGCCAAATTACCTGCAAAGCGCTGTGAGTACGGCTAACTTCACATTCAGCGATCAGGCACCTACGGTCGCCTTCACGCCGGCAGCTGGCACTTATCCATCGGCGCAATCGGTTACGCTGTCAGATACCGATCAAACGGCCAAGATTTATTACACAACCGATGGCACCCAGCCTACGGCTTCTTCTACCCTCTACACCGCCCCCATACCAGTTCCGGCAACGACGACCATCAATGCCATTGCAATCGATCCGGCGCTGCGCGACTCGAATATTGCGACCGGAACATACACAATCCACCCCATTGATTTCAGCCAGGGATTCTCATCCACAACGGGCCTGAACTTCAATGGAAGCGCGGTGGCCTCGAACGACACGCGACTTCAGCTGACCGACGGCGGACTCAACGAGAGCGGGAGCGTGTTCTGGGGTACGCCGGTCAACATCCAGGCCTTCACGACAACCTTCGAATTCCAGATCTCTGGGGCTGCCCAGGCGAACGGCTTCACCTTCTGCATTCAGAATTCTCAGCAGGGAGTGAATGCGCTCGGCGGCGCTGCGAGCGGTCTCGGATATGGAGGGATAACGCAGAGCGTTGCCGTGAAATTCAATTTCTACGACTTCAGCGGCTCAGGCAGCGATTCAACGGGGTTCTATACGAACGGGGACGCACCGCTGGCGAACAGTATCGATATTAGCGGAAGCCAAATCTATCTCAACAGCGGCGACTCAATCCAGGCACAGCTCACCTACGATGGCACCACGCTCACACTGACGCTGCTCGATTTCGTAACGAACAAAACATTTACGGCCTCCAAAGCAATCGACATCCCGGCTGCCGTTGGCGGGAAGACGGCTTATGTCGGGTTCACCGGAGGAACGGGAGGACTTTCATCAAGTCAGAAACTCCTCACCTGGATATACGCGGTGCAACCTGCACCGCCGCCTCCGCAGACTCCCGCAGTGACCTTCGCGCCCGCACCCGGGCCGTATGCCTCGGCGCAGTCCGTCACCCTCGCGAATACCGACGCCAATGCGAAAATCTACTACACATTGGACGGCTCAGATCCCACGGCATCCTCGACGATGTATACGGGGCCGATTCAAGTGTCGACTTCCCTAACGATCAAAGCGATTGCGATCGATTCGTCAATGCAGAACAGCCCGGTTGCCAGTGCGGCCTACACGATCCAACCGGTCGTAGCGAACCCGGCATTCGCGATGAGCGGCAGTTCTCCTGCAGTCATAGCCGCGGGAAGTTCTACGACATCGACCATCACAATTACTCCAAGTGGCGGTTTCACGGGCGCGGTCAATCTGACATGCGCTCTGACATCGAGTCCTACCGGAGCTAAAAACGTCCCGACGTGCTCGATCGATCAAACAGCCTCAATCTCCGGTGCCCAACCGGTTACCGCGACTCTCACGATCAAGACGAGTGGAGCAGCGTCAACCGCAGCGAACTCCTCCTTTGGTCATTTGTTTGCGGCAGGGGGCGGATCGGTTGCAGCCTCGGTGCTGTTATTCTTCCTGCCAATTCGTCGTCGCAAGTGGCAGACACTTTTCGGCGCTGCAATGCTGGCTTTCGTTCTCATCGCAGCAAGCGGGTGCGGCGGAGCAAGCACACCGGTCACCACAGGCGGTGGCAGCACGGGAACAACTCCCGGCAGTTACACAGTCACTGTCACAGGCACGAGCGGCTCGTCAACCGCAACCACCAGCGTTTCTTTCACAGTCCAATAGAGCGAGACCTGCCTCGCAGTACAGCCCTGCCGCATTCCATCGGTGCTCATCGATGCGAAATGCGGCAGGGCTTTTTGGCTTTCTACCCAAATTGTCTGCACGAAGGAGAAGTGGTCGATTCGTGTGTCCTTTCGCCTGTGGGCGGGATGCGCGCGCTCCAGTGATGCGCGCTTCTACGACAACCTTCCTTGGCCACAAAATTACCTCAGTAATCCAGCCACTGCCCTCGCATCTTCCTCACGATTAATGCACCCTGTATGCTGATTACCAACTAGTCAATCAAACATCGTGCGAATCACTGGTAGAACTTGTTCCCGGTAGATGAGCACAACGTCTCAAAGGTCCTGCAAGGTGGATTCTGACGAGAATTTTTGCAGGGCGGCGCACCGATGGTGACGGCCCTTTGGTAACGCATTTTAGCTCCCCGATCTAGAAAAGATATTCCACTTCAGGATCGGTCAGAATGCACCTTCGTACGCTTCACCGATATGGCCTTCTAAAGACCTCCTGCCAGATATATTTCTCAAGCGTCTTACCAGACACACAAGGAGAGGCAAACCTCGCTTTTCTCTTTTCTTCACGAAACTCGATATCCGGTCCTTCACGTCGAACGCAGGAATGTTCGAAAGACAATGCGACATTACGGTTGGACTCTTCGTTAGAAACACCCGAAAGTGATTTCTCCCCGCTGTTTGTTCCGGTACCGCGAACGGTAGTCCTTACTGCCTGAACGCATTCACCGCCATATCACTCGAGGTTGGATTTTATGAAGACATTATTCTTTGCTGCATTGGGGCTCGCTACTTTCTCTGTGCCCGCGCAAGCCATCACAGTAACTTCACCATCGAACGGCGCAGTCGTCACATCGCCGTTTGCGCTCACCGCGAGCACGAACACTTGTTCAGGTGTTGCCGCAGTTTCGATGGGTTACTCAATCGATAACGGCCCGACCACAATCGAGCCCACTTCCTTCAGTGCTTATGTCACGGCCTCTCCCGGATCGCACGTTCTTCACGTGAAATGCTGGGGACAGAAAACGAACGGTGTCACTTCGCTAAATATCACCGTCGCTTCCGGCTCGACTTCATCGAATATTGCGGTCGCCACACCTTCCAATGGCGCCACCGTTAGCTCTCCCTTCACCGTGACAGCGAGCGCTACCACCTGCGGAGGCAAGCCTGCGGTATCGATGGGATACTCCATCGATAGTGGCACAGCTGTTATCGAGCCAACGTCATTCACCGCTTCTGTCAGCGCTACTTCAGGAGCCCACGTCCTGCACGTCAAGTGCTGGGGACAACAGGTGAATGCCCAGGTACTGCTCAATATCAATGTGGCATCAAGCAGCCCGACAGCTACGCCGGCGATCTCCGTTCCTTCAGGGACCTACAGCACCACCCAGATGGTCTCCATGGCTTCAGCGACGACTGGCTCCACCATCTACTTCACGACGGACGGCTCTGCGCCATCGACTGCCTCTTTCAAATATGCGGGCCCGGTGCCCGTTGCCAAATCGATGGTTCTGCAGGCGGTCGCTGTCGCCCCGAGTCACTCCAACAGCGGGCTTGCTCGCGCCAGCTACGTGATCTCGTCTTCTCCTTCGAAGGGTCCGTCGATCCCTTCGTATGCGAGAGTTGAGAAGCAGGTGCAACTGCTTCCGAACTGGCGTATCAAGCACGACCCCGCGACGCCTGGTACTTCAACGGGCTCGATGACACTGGTCAGCGATCCCACACTCTCCGGTCAGACAGAGAGATATCGCACGACGTTCACAAGTGGCGGCGGCGAATTGTACTCCGTCACGTATGCAAACGATACCGACGCCAAAAACTTCGTGTACGACGCTCAGGTCTGGATCTCCTCTGACAGTGTGATCAGTAATCTCGAGATGGATAACAACCAGGTGATGAGAAACGGCGACACTGTCATCTATGCGTTTCAATGCTCGGGTTATAACAACGTATGGGAATACAGTTCCAACGCCGGTACGCCGTCTCATCCCGACGTAAAGTGGGTCAAGTCAACAGTCCCGTGTAATCCCTCCAAATGGACACGCAACACTTGGCACCACATTCAGATCTCCACCTCGCGCGATGACTACGGAAACGTCACGTATCACTCCGTGTGGTTCGATGGAGTAGAATCGCCGATCAACAAAACAGTCAATTCGGCTTTCTCGCTCGGATGGGCTCTCGGTGCGCTCGTTGCAAACTTCCAGATCGATGGCATCGGAACCGCATCATCAACTTTGTACCTCGACAACTTCACGATGTCTCGCTGGTAACAACCGTCCGCACAGAATAAGGTGGGCTGATCATCTTACCCGTTGATCAGCCCTCTTTCTTTTTGATGGAGTTTTGTCGATCGGGGCAGGAGTGACAAACGGCACTTCATCATCTGGGAATGTGCAGTTTCAGCGAAGTGAATGAATTGCTCAGAATTCGACGCAAAGCGAAGTTTTTACCTAACAAAGAATGTATGTTTTTCCCGATGCGGGTAAATATTTCCAAGATGCCCGAGGATTGAAATTTTTATTAGAAAATCGATCAATTTGCGTTGAACGTACAACTAAAGTGTGAAAGGATTCTCCCAGACATTAAAAAAGTTGCCTGTGGTCATAAAGACCTGGTGACGAATGGGCCCTACCAGCGGAATCAGACTTGAAGAGAATCCGCTAAAGAAGTTCCCAGTCGGACGCTTCCGGTCTTTCATGAAGTTAGTCCGGGAGTCCTTTAAAGCCGGGGACCCTGGCACTGCGATTAGAGGTTGCTGAGCAGTAAGACCAGGTACATCTCCTTCTGTGCCTCTCAGACCAGCCCACTCAAAACTGAAAGTCTTCGACCTGCGCTCGCGGAAACGCTAGTGGGGAGTCGGCGAAATCTGTGCACTCAAATCGCAAAGGAATCCAATGAAGCTTTTCAGAAATCTGACCGTCACGTTATCCGCAGCTCTAACGTTTTCACTTCCGGCCCTCGCTGGTGTAACCGTCAATAGCCCTTCGAACGGTGCGACCGTTTCGTCCCCATTTTCGCTCTCAGCTTCCGCATCAGTCTGCTCGTCGCAAACGGTGAAGTCGATGGGTTGGTCATTCGACAGCAGCAGCGATACGACCGTGGTGTACAGTCAATCGATCAACAAGAGCATATCGTCCTCCACAGGCGCGCACACCCTGCATGTAAAGGCGTGGGGCTCGAACGGCGCGGCATGCGTTACAGATATCGCCATCAACGTGGGTTCAACATCGACCACCTCCGCTGCAATTCCGTCCTACGCAGAAAGCGTGAGCTCGATTGAATCACTGGGCGGCTGGAGAGCACAGCATGACAGCGGCGGCGCCGGAACCTCCACCGGCAGTATGAGTATTGTCTCCTCACCTTCCAAGTATGGAAGCTCGAGGAAGTTCTACACCACGTTTACAAACAACGGGACTGAACGTTACAGCGTGTCCTTCTCTGACAACACGAGCGCGAAAAACATCTTTTACGACGCGTGGGTATACATCGCGAATTCTTCCAGCAAGATCGGCAATCTGGAATTCGATGTGAACCAGACGATGGACAATGGACAAACCGTCATGGCCGGCTTTCAATGTGACGGCTGGACAGGGAATTGGGCCTACACCGTCAATAACGGCAGCGCGGGTAGCCCTCGGCCGCATTGGGTAAGCAAAAGCGGTACATCTTGCAACCCTCGGAATTGGGCTCCAAACACTTGGCACCATGTCCAGGCAAGCATGTCGAGAGATAGCTCCGGGTATGTGACCTACCATTACTTCACGCTTGATGGCAAGCAGACCAATATCGGCGCGAAAGCATTTTGCGCCATGGCGCTCGGCTGGGGAGATGTCATCAACACTCAGTTCCAGGTTGATGGTTATGGATCAAGTGGAAGTGTGACCGCCTTTATCGATGGCCTCAAGGTCTCGGTGTGGTAGAAGCCTGCTCGTAACTACACGCAATCAAAATCCCCGGAACGCGATAAGCCGTTCCGGGGATTTTTGTTTTCGGCGGAAGCCCGCACTGCTTTCGCCTCTACCGCGAATGAAGTATCGTTTACGTCAGAGATGAGAGCCGCAGAACTTACAGCTCCCCGCAAGTTTCGCTTTGTCGAGATGCCGATTGAAGATCCCGGCCCCGGCGAGGTACAGGTACAGATCGAAGCGATCGGGGTCTGCGGATCAGACCTCCATGCCTATTCAGAAGGCGCTGTAGGCAGCACTCCCAATGTTTATCCGATGGTGCTCGGCCACGAACCTGCGGGCAAGATCGTGAAGACAGGTGAAGGCGTCACCGGTTTGAGGATCGGCGATCGAGGGGCTCTTGAACCCGCACTCTACTGCTACCATTGCGAGTTTTGCTTAAGCGGACATCACAACGTCTGCGCGAACCTTCGCTTTCTGAGCAATCCTCATAATCCGGGCTTCTTCCGCGAACGCGTGAATCTGCCCGTATCGAACTTCATTGAAATTCCTCCCGAAGTCTCGTTCGAGCTCGCTGCTCTCGCCGAGCCTCTTGCCATCGCTCTACATTCCCTCAGTCTGGCTGGCATTCGACCAGGCGAGCAAGTCGCTGTCATCGGCGCTGGCCCGATTGGACTGCTGACCATTGCAGCTCTTCGCGCTGCAGGAGCAGGCCGGATCTGGGCCATCGAGCCTTTGCAGCATCGCCGCGAACTCGCCAACCTGCTTGGAGCTGATGCTGCGATCGAGCCCAACTCTGCGGTACAAGAAGTCCTCCATGACACGTCGAACCGAGGTGTAGATTGTGCGATCGATTGTGCCGCTGGAGCAGATACGACTAACCAGGCAGTCCATCTCGCGCGTAATGCAGGTCGTGTCGCACTGACAGGGATCCATTCTTCCCCGTCAGTGGCACTCGACGGCTCCTCCATGAGGAGAAAGGAACTCACGATATATAACGTTCGGCGTTCCAATCATGAAACCCGAGAAGCGCTCGAACTAATTCGGACACATCGTGAGTGGTTTGCTCCGGTGCTCACCCATAGGCGAGAGTTGGATAAGATCGAGGAAGCGTTCCTGATTGCCAGTGAGTATCGCGACGGCGTGGGGAAGATGACCGTGACGGCTCGTCCTGATCTCTAGCTCATTTCTTGTTTTCGTTCGGGCGGAGCATTTCCGTCCGCCTCCAGCTAACTCCCTCATTCGATAGCCTTCAGGGATGTTTGAGCAGGATCATGGCACGCGGCTTCTGGCTCAATTCCCCAGGAACTGAGATCATAGAACATATCTTGAACGAGAGAGTCCCCATGACAACGCAGCAGTTGGACCGATACACCCGCACCCAGGAACTGATTGAACTGGAAAGTCTTTATGGTGCGCATAATTATCATCCGCTGGACGTCGTCATCGAGCGTGCTGAGGGCGTTTGGGTATTCGACGTCGAAGGGAAGCGGTATTTGGACTGCCTAGCCGCGTATTCCGCCGTCAATCAAGGGCATTGCCATCCGGAAATTCTGCAGACCCTTCATGAACAAGCTGCGAGAGTTACACTGACGTCGCGCGCATTTCGCAATGAGCAGTTACCGCTGCTCTACAAGGATCTTCACGATCTGACCGGCTTCGAGATGACGCTGCCGATGAACACCGGAGCCGAAGCTGTTGAGACAGCGATCAAGGCTGCACGCAAATGGGGTTATAAGGTCAAGGGCATTCCGGAGAACAAGGCTGAGATCATTGTCTGTGCGGGAAATTTCCACGGCCGCACAACTACGCTTGTCAGTTTCTCCAGCGACGAGCAGTATAGGGATGGCTTCGGTCCATTTACGCCCGGTTTCAAGATCATTCCGTATGGCGACTCCGAAGCCCTTCGGCGGGTGATCACACCCAACACCTGTGCTTTTCTTGTGGAGCCCATCCAGGGTGAAGCAGGGATTGTTATTCCTCCCTCCGGCTTCCTCCGCATGGCTGCCGAGATCTGCCTCGAGAATCGCTTGCTGCTTATGCTGGATGAAATTCAATCCGGGCTGGGACGAACAGGCAAGCTCTTTGCATACATGCATGAAGAGATCAGCCCCGACATCCTGATCGTGGGCAAGGCTCTGGCTGGGGGATTCTACCCCGTGTCCGCAGTTCTCGCATCACGAGAAATCCTCGGCGTCTTCCAGCCCGGCGAGCACGGCAGCACCTTCGGCGGCAATCCGCTGGGTTGCGCTCTGGCGAGAACCGCGCTTCGCGTCCTCATCGAGGAAAAGATGGTAGAACACTCAGCGGAGTTGGGAGCGTACTTGCTCGAACGACTTCAGAGTTTGCGCAGTCCGGCAATCAAAGAGGTCCGCGGAAGAGGTCTGTGGATCGGCATCGAGCTGAACGGCAAGGCTCGGCCCTATTGCGAGAAACTCAAGGATGAAGGGATCCTTTGCAAAGAGACGCATGATCACGTAATTCGCCTCGCGCCACCGCTCACGATCACTCGAGCCGAGGTAGACTGGGCGTTCGAGCGCATCGCCGCCGTTCTCGAAAAAAAGTAAATTTCGCGACGAAGCACCTATGGCGTTTGGCCGATAGCTCTATCAGTCGCGCTGCCGGGTAAGTTTTTTCACCCTTCCGGTGCGATTCCAGTCAGAAATGTAGATGTTCGCTTCGCTGTCGACAAAGCAGCCATGCGCGGCGCTGAATGTGGTCGCTAAAATCGTCTTAGGATCGAGATCGTAGTTCGCCCATTGCGCCTTATTTGAATTGTCCCCGAGAAATGCAACCGGCACATTGTCACGGTCGATGATCGTAACGCGACCTTCAAGCTCAGAGACGATGGCATAATCGCCATGCAGCGAGATCTGGCAAGGCCGGCGCAGGTGTTGCGTGACTGTCCCGACATACTTACCGTCAAAATCGAAGTGGCAAAGGCGGCGGTTCTCACGATCGCAAACGAGCAATAAAGGCTGATCGTAACGCGCATCCAGAGCTAATCCGTGGCTGCAATCGAGGAGTCCGGGCTCTGATCCTTTCCCTGAATAACTGCGCACATAATTCCCTTTCTGGTCGAAGCGGAAGATGCGCGAGTCGCCATACCCATTAGCGATAAAGATCGAACCATCTGGCGCGGGAAGAGCGGCTGTAATGCGCCATTCATTCGGCGCTCTGAAACCGGCCTCAGCAGGAGCAGTGATTTTGAGTACCGGCGTGCCGTCTGTCTTCATCTTGACGAATAACCAGTTCTCTTCGGGCGTGCCTTTCTGAACTGTCGCGTAAAAGTACTCGGTCCCGCTCTCCTCCGTATGCACCATCGAATGCACTTCAGGGCAGCTCTGAGCGATCTTCCTGATCAAACGTCCTTCACGCGAGTAGACGAGAACTCCTGTCTGGCTTTGCGTGCTGACATAGATGTTTCCAGCCTTGTCCTGTGCAATGGCCCCGTGTGTACCGCCGAAGTTGGTACCAGCCGGAAGCGTACCCCAATCTGGGCTGACTTCGTAAGTCCACTCACCATTTCCAGTCAACGCCACACTATCCGAGCATTTCTCCGGCATATTCTCTGTTTCAGAATGCGCATCCATGGAAGAAAGTGTGGCACATGCAATTGCTCCGGCGGACACAAGAAATCCACGGCGGGATTGATGAATGCGGCTGTTCTTCATCGTTTGCTCCTTGCCGTCGTCTCTTCGGCTTCAGCGGCCGTATCGAACACGTAGAGATGACGTAGATTTTTCATGTTTCTCATTGGCGTCAACGATTGCGCAGTTATCTTTGTTCCACTCAGGTTCAGATAAGTGAGCTGCGTCAGCGAGCTGAGCTTTCCGAGATTGCTGCCTGTGATGGAGGTGCGCTCAAGATGAAGGGTGCGAAGATGCGTAAACGTTCGCAGCGTATCGATGCTCCCATCCGTGATCGCGGTACGGGCCAGTTCTGCCTCGACGATGTATGGCGCGAATTTCTGGAACTGCGCAAGCTGTGCGTCACCAAACGAATCCGAGACATCAGCCGTTCGCAAAATCAGCCCGTCTGAAGGATTCGCCGAGACCGGAACCAGCTTTGCACCAATTCCCTGCTGCATTCTGCTGATCTCCGGCATCAACCGACCATAGTCGCCTACAGGCTGCTGCGGCGGCTCTGGCCGTTGCTCAACACCTGTGAAGCCGGGAATGCTGGTAGCGCTGGGGGTGGCACCGGCTTTAATCCAAGCACGTAATGAAGAAATCTCCTCCGACGTCAGCGGAGTTCGTCCTTCCGCAGGCATGAAATGCGAGTCACCTGGCACGAGAGTGACACGCGCAAGAAGCAAGCTTGCCTCCGGTCTCCCCGGCACGATCACGACGCCATCTTTGCCTCCTCGCATCAAATCGTTGTACGAGTCGAGCTTCAATCCACCTTTTTCGTTAGAGGCCCCATGGCAGGCAATGCATTTTGAATCAAGCACCGGATGGATGCGCTTCGCATAAAAGGAATCCTGGCTCGCACCCGACTCACTCGAAGATGGAAACACACCGCGTAGTGAAGAGGGCATATATCGGGTGAGGTATCCGCTGCCGTGCGTGATCGAGCCGCCCTGATGCCCGGTCCAGAGAAGAGCGACCAGGGTTGCGGCGAGTGTTGCCGGATAGATGAGACCTCGCTGATTTGCGGCCCACGCGCTCCGCGATGCAGAGCACAGCAGGAGTCCAATGCAAAGGACGATTGCACCCCACATGTGACGAACAACGGTCGTTCCCGTATCACCGGATCCATACGCAAGCATGAAGCCGAGTGCGAAAGTAGCCAGGGATAAGACCAGCGCTGCCCGAAGAACAAATTCGGCCGCCTCTCGCAGCGGCCGCTGCCTGGCGCCAACGATCTCAAGGGCAGGCAGCAGAACGATCAAGCCGATCGGCAAGTGCAGCAGGACGGGATGGAAGCGTCCAAAAAATTGCAGCCAGTCCGGATGTGCTCGACCGTCAAGCTGAAAGATGAACGGCAAACCAAGGAGAAGCGCGATCAAGCCGGAAACAACGATCGCCGATCGTCCTAATCGGGTGCGTTGAACGAAGCTGCGCGCTGCACCCGTCACTCGTTCGGCGACGATCACGCGAGAAGTCCTTTGATAACGTAAGCCGGTTGAGGTCCGGTCAGCCGCTGATCCAGCCCCTGGAAGTCGAACGTCAGCCGGTTGTGGTCGATGCCTAGGCAGGCGAGGATCGTCGCATTGAAGTTGCGGACGTGCACCGGATCTTTGACGACGTTGTAGCTGTAGTCGTCAGTCTCTCCGTATGTGAGCCCCGGCCGAACGCCGCCGCCGACCATCCACGTTGTGAAGCAGCGAGGATGATGATCGCGTCCATAGTTTTCTGCGGTGAGCCCGCCCTGGCTGTAGACCGTGCGGCCGAATTCTCCGGCCCAGATGACAAGCGTGTCGTCGAGTAGGCCGCGGCGCTTGAGATCGGTCACGAGCGCGTACGACGCCCGATCCGTCTCCTGGCATAGCACCGGAAGCACTCCAACCACATCGCCATGCACGTCCCAACCGCGTTTGTACACCTGCACGAATCGCACCCCCCGCTCCGCCATGCGACGGGCGAGCAGGCAGTTGTAAGCAAAGGTGCCAGGCTGCTTCGCATCGGGACCATACAGGTCCCATGTGGACTGAGGCTCTCTGCTCAGATCCGTGAGTTCCGGAACAGAAGCCTGCATCCTAAACGCCATTTCGTATTGAGCAATGCGCGCATTGGTCTCAGGATCGCCAACTTCAGCTTGGGTCTGACGGTTGATCTCTTCAACTGCATCGAGCATCTTGCGGCGGACTTCGCGATCGATTCCGTCAGGATCTGCAAGATACAGAACCGGATCACCGCCCGAGCGCAATCCCACGCCTGCATATTCAGAAGAAAGGAAGCCACTGCTCCACAGCCGCGAAGAGACCGGCTGATTGTTCTCCTTTGGATTGGTCTTCGTCTGCAGAACAATGAACGTTGGCAGATTGTCGTTCATGCTACCGAGTCCGTACGCAAGCCATGATCCCAGACACGGTTTGCCGGGATTCATGTTTCCAGTATTTATGAACATGATTGCCGGCTCGTGATTGATCGCGTCTGTGTTCGTTGACTTGACGATTGTGAGATCGTCGACCATCTTCGCCGTGTACGGCAGCAGATCGCTGACCCATGTGCCGGTCTCGCCGTACTGCTTAAAACCCCAATGCGATGGCGCGATCGGAAAACGCGCTTGGCCGGCAGTCATGCCAGTAAGCTGCTGGTTGCCGCGAACCGAATCAGGAATGTCCTTGTTGAATTGCGAAGCGAGATTTGGCTTGTAGTCGAGCAGGTCGATCTGCGGCGGTCCACCTGACATGAACAAATAAATCGCCCGCTTCGCTTTCGGTGCGAAATGCGGCAAGCCGAGCTGATTTCGCCCCGGAGACGTGACCGTGCGTTTGGTATCCCCGCTGGCGGCGCGAACACGGAGGGTGCCTTCACCAAAGAGGCTTGCAAGCGCTGCCCAACCGAGAACCTTCCCCGAGCGGCCAAGAAACTGACGGCGCGTTTCAATGGCGGACCACTCCCGCTTGAGGCCGTTCGGAATGGGAAGAGTCGTCAGATCGAGTTCAGGTTCGCAATCGGTACAAAGCGGGTGCTGCTTCATCAGGTTCCTCGGCTATTTGTTCAGCGTCTCATCCAGGTTCATCATCTCGTTCGCGATCATCGTCCACGAAGCCAGCTCAGGTTCGGGAATACTCGCAGTCGTCTTGCTCTCCCCTTCGTGCACCAGCGCTTTAGCAGCCTTCGGATCAGCCGTGTAGTGCTTCTGCATCTGTTCGAGCGAACCCTGCAGGACCGCCATCGTCTTCTGCGACGGATCGCGAGAAAGCAGGATCTCACTCATAAGATCGATGCGGGCCTCCGGTTTTGGCCCGGCTTCGCGAATCACCCGCTGGGCTAAACCACGCGCAGCCTCGATCCACTGCACATCATTCATGGTTACGAGCGCCTGCAGCGGAGTATCTGTGCGTTGGCGCCGCGTGCATACGGTGTCGCGCACGGGTGCGTCGAAGACATCCATGCTTGGCGGAGAAGCCATGCGCTTCCAGTACGTGTACATGCTGCGACGGTAGAGCGAGCTGCCATGATCCTGCACGTAAATCAGTGTGTCGCTCGTCGGATAGCTGACCTGCTCCCAGACGTTGGCGGGCTGATAGGGCTTGACGCTCGGGCCGCCAATCCGATGCGCCAGCAGCCCTCCGGATTGAAGTGCAATGTCGCGGAGCATCTCCGCATCCATGCGAAAGCGCGGACCATGAGAGAGCAGCAGATTGCGCGGGTCCTTGGCAATTTGCTGGGGCGTCGACTTCGCGCTCTGCCGATACGCAGCCGACATCACCATCAGCTTGTACATCTTCTTAGTGTTCCAGCCGCTCTCACGGAACTCGACTGCCAGCCAGTCGAGTAATTCCTGATTCGTCGGACGCTGGCCCATGATGCCGAAGTCTTCGGTTGTCTCAACAATGCCCGTACCGAAAAGCTCATACCACATTCGGTTCACGGTCACTCGTGCAGTCAGCGGGTTCTGCGGGCTCACCGTCCATTGCGCCAGAGCGAGCCTGTTGTGTTGGATATTGGCCGGCAGTGGCGAAAGATAGTGCGGAGTATCGGCCTCTACCCGCTCGGTTCGAGCCGCGTAGTTTCCGCGCTCCAGGACACTTGCGTAGGCCAGCGTGGGCTTCTCCCAGGCGACTTGCGTGATGTCACCCCCAACCGAAAGCTTGTCCAGTTCCGCATCAAGGGCATGCATTTTGGAGTACGTCGTCCGGAAGCTTGGATCAACGCTGTTGAGGTAGAATTCGCTCGCAATATGCCATTGATCTTCCGTCCATTGCGACATGGGCCTGGCAGCGATCTCGGAGACGTAGTCCTCGAAAGGAAGGCGGCGAGTTTCACCTGCCGTCAGAGCGCGGCCATAAAGGCGAATGTCCTGATAGCGAAGTTCCTTTGCGGGGTTCGCTTCCGGAGCACGCCAGCCGAGTTGCATGGGAGCGCTGGTGCGAATGCTCTGGCCATGCAGCGTGTCGGTTTCAACTTCCGTTGAAGCCGGCTTGCCGTCGACGAAGATCTTCACGCCGGAAGCATGCCCTGATCCGTCATATGTGAAGAAAATGTGGCGCCACTGTCCATCAGTAGGTAATGGGGCAACCGTGGAGACACGCACAGCTATGAGAGGCGTTGTGTCCGGCGGTTCCTTCTTCTCCGGCTTCTTCTCTTCCTTCTTATCCTCCTTCTTTTTCGGTTCCTTCTTTTCAGGAGGCTTGTAGGTTGAGAGCTCTTTCTTGGTCAGATTTTGCGGAGAAGGATAGAGGAACGCCTCCTGATGATCGGGATGCTTCTTATCTTTCACGTCCTTCGGTGATGAATTGACGAGTTCAACGGTGACCACGCCATTGCGAACGGCGAGATCCCAGCCACGATTGTGCTGAGACGTGTTCATCTTAGAAATCATCGCGCCAGGCTTATCGTCAAGCGCGAAGTAAGGCGCCGACCGGAACATAAACCAGCCACCAGCCGAGAATGCCTGGTTGCCTTCGAAGTCTCCTGATCGATCCAGCACGACGCGGGTGTTTGACTGCATTCGGAAATCGGGCCAGAGCCACGTAGTCTCACCCCACTGCGGCGGAACCGTCGTCGCCTTGAATGCAGCCGGATTTGCGTTAGGAGCGCTGTTGTGCAGAACTTCGCCGCTTCCCTCATCAAGTCGGAGACGGATTAGTAGCTTATCCGTTGAAACTCCCTGCGGCGGGTCTTTGCGCGAAGTTATCCAGTTACGGACCAGATCCCGCTCGTGAGAGCGCATGGACCTTAGCTGCCCGAGCAGTTCGGAGCGATTCGCATACACCCGATCGTATACGTCGCGCTTCTGCGATGTGGGGATGCGCAATACCGGCGTCCACACAGGCCGATCGCCATTGAACGGCTTTTCGTCGAGATTATTAAAGAAGGCGCTGAGCGAGTAGAAATCCTTCTGCGTGGTCGGATCGAACTTGTGATCGTGGCAGACGGCGCATCCGACGGTCAGGCCCAGGAAGGTTGCGCCGTACGCCTCGGTACGATCTCGCGCGATGTTGAAGCGCAGCTCTTCGGCAATGGTTCCACCCTCATTGCTACTCTCTCCAAGCCGAATGTATCCACTGGCGATGAGCGGATCGAGATCTTTTGCCGGGAGCAAGTCGCCGGCGATCTGTTCCGTGGCGAATCGATCAAAAGGCTTGTTGGAATTGAATGCGCGGATGACGTAATCGCGGTACGGCCAGATGTCGCGGCTGTTGTCGTAGTGCAAGCCGTACGTGTCGGCGTACCGGGCATAGTCGAGCCAGTAGCGGGCGCGCTGCTCGCCAAATGCCGGCCGCGCCAACAGACCATCGACCAGATGTTCGTAAGCGTCCGGTGATTTGTCCTGCTGGAATGCGCGAACCTCCTCCGGGGTGGGCAGCAGGCCGGTCAGATCCAGGGTGACGCGACGGATGAGAGTGGATCTGTCCGCTTCCGGCGACGGTTGCAAGCCCGCCTTCTCGAGCTTCGCCAGAACGAAGTTGTCGATCGGATTGTGTAACCAATCTGCGTGGGCCTCTGGTTGGGGAACCGCCGGTCGCTTGGGAACTTCGAACGCCCAATGCGGACGATATACGGCGCCCTGGCGTATCCATTCTTTCAGCGTTGCGATCTCGGCGTCGCTCATCGGCTTGGCTTCACCCTGCGGATTCTGCGGCATCAGATAGTGCGGATCGTGAGACACGATGCGCTTGATTAGTTCGCTTCGGTCAGGATGGCCGGGAACGATCGCATCCGGGTGACCGGGCCGCTTCTTCTCTGCATACTCGGCGAGATCGAGGCGCAATCCCGCTTTTCGCATTTCGGGGTCGGGTCCGTGGCAACTGAAGCAGCGAGAGGCTAGTATCGGCTGCACGTCTTGATTGAAATCGAGTGTCCGGCCGGCTTCCGCCGTCGTGGCATGATGGCAGCCTGCCGTAACGGCGAGAGCTGTAATCGCCGCCAATCCAAGTTTCCGCCGTCCGCGAAGAGCTTCGGCTCCTGATCGTCGCACCGTGAGGAATGTAGGCAACCCAGAATACCCCTGTGAATGTGCTGCTTAGAGACGTTCGATCGTCTTCGCTCTGGAAAGGGGTACTGGGGAACGTGCCGAGAGGCACCTTTCCAGAGAGCAAAAGTTTCTCACTTTGAATTTGCCATTGTCTATGGCTGAGGCTCAGTGGGGAAAAAAGGAGGAAATCTGGGGTTCGATTGTATGGAGGAGAAGTTCAGCGAGCGCCCTGGCATTTCTGGCCCGGACGCTCGCCGTACTCAGCTCTTTCGATAAGGCTTGCTGTAGTGAGTCGACCACTCAACAAGATCGGCATTCAGAAACCGCCATGTGCCGCGGTTCTGGTCGATCTCGAGCAACATGTAGGCGTTGGGGTCATAGCGGGTAGCAGCCATAATGTAGTGCTGCGGCCCGTAGGTATGGGCGAAGTCGACCCATTTATGCACGTGGCCCGAGACAACGAGTTGAATGTTCTCCTGGTATTTGCGCAGAAGAGGATGAAGGCCGAAGTCCCGGAATTCGGTAGCCTGCACCGCGAGCAGAGGGTAGTGCACGAACACAAAGGTGGGCTTTCGTTCCCCGAGTTGCGCTTCGAACCAGTGCAGTTGCTCCTCGCCCAGAGAGCCCGTATTGGGGTTGAAGTCCGCTGCTTTGTTGTCCTGCGTTGACCCCAGAAAATTGTTCAGGTGCACGAACTTGTAGCCTTTGTAATCGAAAACCCAGTACGGGTCCGTGTTGAACTTGGCCTTAAAAAGCCGATGGCTCATTTCCCTGGGTACATGACGGACGTCGTAGTCGTGATTCCCCCAGCCAATATGAATCGGCATGTGAAAGCCGTCGGTGATGGCCTTTGCATTGTCGAGCCGGGTTTTGTTCTTGAAGTAAAAGTCGTAATCCGTTGAAGGGTAGTTGTGGAAGTAGTCCCCGAGGAGGAATACCTGCTCAATAGCAGGGGAAAGCGAATTGATGAAGTCCCGTGCTGCGATCAGACGTGGAGTCGTTACCAGGATGCTTTCGTTGTCTTCTACCCCGTTCTCACTTCCCTTCACATAGAAATCGTCAATGATGTGGGTATCTGCGATGAGGGCAACATAAAACCGGCCATCTCCCGAATGCGGCGCAACCTCACGCGCCCAGAGAGAGCGCGTGAGGTTTGCTGTTACTGCTCCCGCAGCAAGAGCACCAAAGCTCCGCCGCGTTAGTTTACCCATTTGAATACTCCTCAGGTCTAGAAGGTGATCTTGCCTGCTACCTGCAATTGACGCGGTGGGAAAGCACCCGTAATTGAACCGAAGCTTCCAGAACTGCGATTCGAATTCGGCGCCGTGTAGTTCACCTTGTTGAGTACGTTGAAGGCTTCGCCTCTCAGATCGAACGCAGAGTGTTCGTTCCAGAGCCGGAAGCTTTTGTGAATACCCAGATCCAGTTGATTGAAGGTCATGTCGCGGAGCGAATTGCGGCTCGCATTGCCATACGGATGAGAGGGATCGCCCGGCAACGTGACGTTCGTCGTGCTTAGGTAACCGTTAAGAGCCGAGCTCGTCTTCACCCAGCTGCTGCTCGGGTTAATCGGCTTGCCAGATACGTTCGGCCGCTGGCTGAGAAGTGGGCTCAGCTGGTAAGCGGCAGCTGGACTATAGGTCAGGTTTACGGGCTGTCCGCTGGTGTCTGTGTTGATCGCTGTTAACTGCCATCCGCCGAGGGCGGTGTCGACAGCGCGTGGCATATGGCTTGCGAAGCGGCGGCCATTGCCGAACGGCACATCCCACACCAGGCTCAGCGTCTCGTTGATGGGCTGGTTATAGGCCGACTGTCCGCGCTCGCCTTCGAGATTCGCGATGTTCACGCGCGAATTGTCGCCGTTCGGAGTGTCAAGATGCCCTGAGGCGTTATCGATTGCATGCGACCAGGTAAAGGAGTTGAGAAGATAGAGTCCGCCAGCAAAGCGGTGTTCCAGCTTGGCCTGCAGGCCGTTATAGCTCAGGAACCCTGCCGGTATCGATTCTTCAATGGTGGTAAACGTCGTGATCGGACGCCGGGCCTGCACACTGAGCGTGCCGGTAGGCGAGTTGGCAGCGGCCTGATTGAGATCCGCGAGCACCCAGATGTGTACTCCGTGCTCACCAATGTAAGAAGCCGTAAGTACGGTGTTGCGCGCAATCTCACGCTGCACATCGAAATGCCAGGATTGCACGTACCCGGTAGGAATGTCCTTCGGGATGTATCGCGTCTGCGCGATGAGAGTGTTGAAATTGCTCGCATCGACGAAGTTCGATGGGTAGCCCTGCATGACGGTCCGGAAACAGTTGATGTAGCTGTCGCCGGTACACACCGGCTGCTTCGTCCCGGTGAATGCGAAAGGCGCCACCTGGTTGACCGTCGAGTTGATGATGAACGGGCCGTTATACGCGAGCAGATTCTCTCCACCCTCACGGTTGAACTGGTCGTAGCTGATCCCGAATGCAGACCGGATGACAGTCTTAGGATCAACCTGCCAGGAGACACCGAAACGCGGAGCGAAATCCATCTTCGGCGTGTTCACTAGTGCGCGTTTGTACATCGAACCGCTCGATGCTTGAATCAGCGTATTCGTCGTTGGATCGAAGTTCGCCAGATGGTTGCCGTCAACAAACTGCGGAGTGACCCATTCGTAGCGAAGGCCCGCATTGATCGTGAGGTTGGGCAGCACCTTCCAGTCGTCCTGGACGTAGAAGTAGTTCATGTACTGGTGATAGTTCACGATCCGGAAGTTATTGAGCTGGTAGCTATCGCGCGCGCCAGTCAGGAAGTCGGTGAGGTAGGCGGCCTCCCCTGCGCCGGCATCGCTGGTCCCACCACCGTTTTGACTGAATCCCTGGCTGAATGTTTCTCCGCCGTATACAGGATTGAAGTCATCCACCTCGGTATTAATGGCGAGGTACTCCCAGCCAAACTTCATGCTGTGCCGATTCCTGATTAGTGAGTAGTTGATCTTGGGGTTGATCACAAACGGGTTCTGAAACTGCGGATTCGAGGTCTGTGCTCCCCATGTACTGAAGTTCTTCACGCTCTCATTGCTGAGTCGCCGCACGACCGTTTTGTCCGTCGGTAAACCGGGAACGCCCGCTTGGGTGTTCAAGCTTTCCTGTCCAGCGAGATAAGGAGCCTTGCCACCGTGAGTCCATGTGAATCCAATGCGAGCGTCCAGCGTTGAACTTGGACCGAATGCATGCGTGATGCCGGCAGCAATCTGACGATTGTAGGCGTGGATGGTTCCATTGCCGCCGTCGCCCGCGTCGCCCGGGATTGAAGTAGCGTCGACGATATCGCCCTTGTGGTCGCTGTAGCGGCCGAAGATAGTCGTCTTTGAGCTCCAGGTGTAGTCGAGCCGCCCGTCACCCTTGTTATCGGTGAGTGTGGCGCGCGGAAATGACACGTAGTTGTTAGAAAACCCGGACACATTCGGAGAAGGTAGAGCGTTGATAACCGATACGGCGAGAGGCGTCCAGTCTGATTGCGGGACGATGCCGTTTGCGTAGACCACACCGGTGATCGGATTGCGGAGCGGAACAGCAGCCCCCGTGGTCGTTTGAAATACGCCTTGACGCTGCAAGTCTGTCGGGACCGTAGCAGCGGCGTACTGCGCTTGAACCTGGCGATTGCCCTCGTAGTCGGCAAAATAGAAAAGGCGGTCGCGGATGATCGGCCCGCCGATCGCGCCACCGAACTGATTCCTGATTAGTTCAGCCTTCTGAGACTTGCCCGTAAGTTTGTTGACAGGAGGCGCGAAGGGCCCGATCGCGTTGAAGATTGTGTTGCGGTGGTACTCCCAAAGCTTTCCATGCAGGTTGTTCGTGCCGCTGTCGATGGAAACGTTGATCACCGCTCCAGAAGCTCTGCCAAATTCAGCCGAGTAGTTGTTGGTTTCCACCCGGAACTGATTGATGGCGTCGGGCGACGGAGGGATCGCCTGATTGGAGAAGCCTTGGTTTGAAGTGCCGTAGGCATTGTTATCGAGACCGTCGAGCAGGAAATTATTGAACTCGGAGCGCTGACCGTTGACGTTATAGGACGCGTCGCGGCTGGTGACTGACTGGTTCTCGAGATTGTTTCGCCGAACGCCTGGAGCGAGCGACATCAGATCGCCGTAAGCGCGGCCATTCAGCGGAAGATCGTGAACCTGCGTTTCAGATATCACGGTTCCGGTCGATGATGTTTCGCTCTCCAGCTGAGTTGCTGCTCCTGAAACGACAACCGTTTCAGCTACGCTGCCGGGCTTGAGAGTGACGTCAACTCGCTGACGTGTGCTCACGTCGACGCCAAACGGATCGGTCACCGAATCGCTGAAGCCGGGCGCGGAAGCAGTCACCTTATACCGGCCAACGTGGACATCGGGAAACTGGTAGTGACCATCATTGTCGGTTGTCGAAGCGGTCTTTACACCGGTCGCCGTGTTGACAAGAATGACCTTGCTGCCTGCAATGGGTGCCCCGCTGGAATCACGAACGAACCCAAGGACGGCGGACGTATCAAACTGCGCATGCAGAAGTGATACACAGGCGAGAAGAATTGTTGCGAGGAGAAATTTGCGTCTCACGATCTACTCCGAAAGTTGGTGCTGATGCTTTTGAATTTGTGAGTTCCACCAGAGTTCTTCTGGTGCGCACACGTCAGGTGTACGGTTATGTGCACGGACAAAACCCTGAGCCCATCGAACTGACGTCGGGGGGAAGTCTCTCAGATAAACTACACCGGGTCTTTACTCCTGTCGATTGATCGCTAGGGTTCCTGCGGCCGTTCGGTCACAAATCTGCCCCGATCGCGCTTAAACCCTGTCTTTCAGCTACATACATCAAGAACCCGTGATCTTTTCAGTTCGACGGGACCCCTCATACAAAATACGCAACGCGGATGAATATGCTGTAAATGGCAGTGGCAATAGACTTAGCGGCTCCTCCCACAACTAACTGCTTAGCTCTTTCTTTCATTAGGAATTCCGCTTATTCGCCTGAGACTGCGGCAGGTCTCCAGTTGGCTCCCCACTTTGACGGCTTCGGCCCCATGACAAAATGCAGGGTGCCACCTGCCTGTATCTGTTCCCATGTGATGAGCGGCGCATCCATCGGCTTACCGTTCAATTGCGCTGACTGGATATATACATTGCTCGCAGAGTTGTTCTCTGCTTCAATGCGGAAGCTCCTTCCATTTCCCAAGGCAAGCGAAATACCTTCGAACATCGGACTTCCGACCATGTACTCACCGCTAGCCGGATTTACGGGATAGAAACCCATCGCGGTAAACAGCAGCCACGCAGACATCTGACCGCAGTCATCGTCCCCGTCCAAGCCGCCGGGGGTTGCGTCATATTCCTTCGCTGCAATCTCACGCACCTTGGCCTGCGTCTTCCATGGCTGGCCGCCGAAGTCATATAGATAGCCATAATGGTGGCTCGGCTCGTTGCTGTGCACGTTGTGCCCACCGCTGAAATGCTGTTCCAGTTTCCTGTCGTAGTTCTCCGCCCCTCCCATCAGCTGAATCAGCCCTCCTTGATCGTGCAGGGGCGACCATGTGTAGACCCACGCATCGCCTTCCGTCCACCCGGAGGCAGATCTGTTCTGGTTATCGTCTTGGCCACCACCGATCGGAGCCCACTTTCCATCGGATGTTCTGCCGTTCATCAGGCCCAGAGCAGGGTTGAAGAGGTTGCGGTCGTTCAAAGAACGCTTAAGAAAAAAGCCATAGTCTTTTGATCGTCCGAGTGCCTTTGCAATCTGGGCAACGCACCAATCGTCATAGCTATCTTCGAGTGTCCGCGAAGCTGCCTCATCTGTCTTATCCGTGGGAATATATCCAAGTTTTTTGTAGTAGGTGAGTCCCGCTCGAGCCTCATACGGTGTGTGCTCTTCGCGATCAAGCCAGCGGCGAGTTATATCTCCCTCCGGCGGAGTCATCGCATCCTTATAGACAGCTTGCCAGGCAACATTGCGATCGAACCCATGGAAACCCTTCCTGATCGCCTCAGCAACCAGAGAGTCCGCGTGAGTGCCGATCATGATGTTCGTGTAGCTCGGGTTTGGCCATTTAGGCATCCAGCCGCCTTCTTTGAAGTTCTGGAGAAGCGCCGTAATCATGCCGTCAACGCGCTCGGGAGCAAGCAGCGTGATCATGCTGTTTTCGGCTCGAAAGGTATCCCAGATGGAATAAGCTGTGTAGCTTTCTCCTTCATGAACTCTGTCGTCGAAGGCGCTATAGTATCTTCCGTGTTCTGAAAACATACGCGGATATAGAAGCGTGTGGTACATCGCCGTGTAGATCAGGGTCTTGTCCTGATCCGAAGCTCCGGATATTTGAAGCTGCGACAGCTTCTGGTTCCACTGGGTGTGGAGCTTCTTCCGCACGGCATCGAAATCCCATCCAGCAATTTCGTGCTTCAGGTTCTCACGCGCCTGCTCGATGCTGATGAAGGATGTGCCTACCCGCACCTGGACTGTCTGTCCAGCTTTGAACTCCGCGTATGCACCTCGGCCCGATGCAGCTTTGGCATCCTCCATTCCATAGGTCTTCATGTGGACCGGAGGCTGGTCGAACTGAACGACAAAGTAGCCTTTGAAATTGGGAAGGGCGAGTGGTCCCAGATGCGCATCCATCCGGTGTGGGTTATAGCCTGCGATCTCGCCGCGTGCCTGGTCCACGGCCGCCATTCCCGCGATGCCGGGCCGCGATGCCTCAATGATCACGCGTGAAGCTCCTTCCCGGGGAAATGTGAACCGGAAAAAGCCGCACCGCTCCGTGGCGGTCATCTCCGCCTGAATGCTTTGATCCGCACCCTCGTTGAGCAGGACTCGGTAATAATCGGGGTGTGCTGTCTCAGAAGAATGATGATAGGAAAGGCTCCGCGATTCCGGCGTAACTCGCAGATCACCAACCTGGGGAATCACCGCGACGTAGCCGTAATCTCCCATCCAGATAGCTGGCTGATGCGTACCGATGAAACCAGAAATGGTCGTATCGTCGTAGTTGTACGAGACGACGCTGATCTTGTTCTGCCTCGTCTGAGGTGTCCAGTTGGCCATACCAAACGGAGGCGTCACGAACGGCATCGTTCCACCGTATCCAATCGCACTCTTCTGCGTACCGACTAAGGGGTTTACGTAGGAGACCGAGTCCCTTTGCGCGTGCAGACCTGAAGGCACGCAAAGGAGCAACGCCAGCGCTGCTGCCAACCTTTTCATATCCGGGATTGTATCTGGCTCGCATCAAATGTCTCCGGTTCTATATCGATGCGCAGATCTGCTTCCGCTATGCTGGACTGCGTAGCTTAGCTCGCGACGAAATCTTTCGGAGCCCTATGAAGAAAGTTCTACTTGCCATTGTCACTCTGTCGCTCTCGCTAACTGCGTTTGCTGCCTCGGTGATCTCTGCACGCCCCAACGATCCGAAAGCCATATATGTGGATGGACCAGGCAGGAGCGACAGTACCGCAGCTCTTCAAGCGGCGATCGATAAGGCATCTGGGACCGGACGCGAAGGAATCGTGTTTGTTGCAGCAGGTCGCTACAACATCACTCGAACGCTATTTCTCTGGCCGGGCGTTCGGCTCATCGGCTACGGGTCGATACGGCCTGTATTCGTTTTGCCGCCGAATACGCCTGGATTTCAGAATGGAATGGGAGTGATGCTCATGTTCACCGGGCTTACTCCTCACGAGCATGCGCGCACCGGGGATCGTATCGCGTTCCCTCCTACAGGTTCCGTGCCGCCAAACGAGAATATAGCCGACGCGAATCCGAATACGTTCTACTCCGCAGTGAGCAACATCGATTTCGAAGTTGGCGCGGGCAATCCGGCGGCGGTGGCCGTTCGCTTTCACGTGGCGCAGCACTCTCTGCTCGCTCATATGGATTTCCATTTGGGCTCTGGGCTTGCCGGCATCTATCAAGTGGGCAATGAAGCGGAAGATCTTCACTTTCACGGCGGCCGCTACGGTATCCTCACCGAGAAAACATCTCCTGCGTGGCAATTCACGCTGATCGACTCTTCGTTTGAAGGCCAGAGAGAAGCAGCCATACGCGAGCATGAAGCCGGGCTTACCCTGATCCGCGACACGTTCCAGAACGTTCCCAAGGCCATCGACATCGACGAAGGCTATCCGGATCAACTCTGGGTGAAAGACTCTCGGTTTGAGAGCATCAGTGGACCCGTGGTAACCATCAGCCTGGAGAACAGCCCACTTACGGAGATCGGGTTCCAGAATGCAGTCCTCAGCAAAGCTCCCGTGTTCGCGAAATTCCGTGAGAGTGGGAAAGCGATTGAGGGCAAAGGCCCCATCTACGACGTGAAAAACTTTACTTATGGACTCATCGTTCCAGCTGTGGGGCAGATGGGGTCCATCGGGATGCAGTATGACGCTGCTTCGCTTAACGCACTCCCCCCGGCTCAGCCACCAGCGATCCGTCCGTTACCACCGAGCAGCGAGTGGGTGGATGTGCATCGTCTGGGTGTCAAAGGCGACGGCGTCAGCGATGACACCGCGGCGATGCAACAAGCCATCAACACTCATCGCATACTTTACCTTCCAAGCGGACACTATGTGGTGCGAGACACGCTAACCCTCAAGCCCGAAAGCATTCTCATCGGGTTGCACCCAACATTCACTCAAATCGATCTGCTCGACGATACACCGGGATACGGCGGCATTGGGGCTCCGAAAGCAGTTCTTCTCACCCCGCCAGGAGGAGAAAACATTGTCAGTGGAATTGGTGTTTTCGCTGGCGGCTCCAATCCACGGGCTGTGGCGGTGTTATGGAAATCCGGCGGGAAGTCCTTGATCGATGATGTGCGTTTCCTTGGTGGACATGGAAGCGGCGGCAATCCTTACAATAACAATCACACGGCTGATCCAGACTTGCATAAGCGCTGGGACGGGCAATATCCCAGCTTATGGATTGCAGACGGAGGCGGCGGAAGCTTTGCCAACATCTGGACGCCAAATACTTTTGCCCAGTCTGGCTTTTTGGTCTCGAACACAACTACCCCGGGGCATGTGTACGAGTTGTCGAACGAACATCACGTACGCAATGAGATCAAGTTCGACCACGTGGAGAATTGGGACATCAACGCGCCGCAGACTGAAGAAGAAGCCGGGGAGAGCCCCGAGGCACTGTCGATCGAGATCGATAGCTGCCGCAATCTGACGATTGCAAATTATCATGGGTATCGCGTGACGCGTTCGCGAGCTCCCTTTCCGGCAGCAGTGCGTATCTATCGATCGTCAGACATTCACTTCCGCAACGTTCACGTCAACGCGGAGAGCGGCTACGGAATCTGCGACGCGAACGGCTGCGGCACATTTCTGCGCCTGAGCAAATTCCCCTACGAGAACTCCATCGAAGATGTTACCCATCATCTGCAAGTTCGTGAACGGGAGTTTGCCTCGCTCGACATTCCGAGGACTCCGCAGCAGACAATGGAAAGTGACGCATCAGCGGTACTCGACCAGGGGTCTTCTGTAAAGAAGCTTGAAGACGGCTTCTTTTCCATATCGGGTGCGGCGGTAGATCGGAAAGGCAAGCTCTATTTCGTCGATCACCATAACCAGCGCATATATGGATGGACCGAGACAGAAGGACTCACGGTCGAACGTGATAGCCCTCTCGATCCGGTAAACCTTGCTTTCGACAAGTCAGGAAACGTGATAGTGGTTTCGTCTGCCGGGCCGGAAAGCACGGTATACACCTTTCAACCCGGAAGTTCTGCAGAGACATTGACCGTACTCCAGCCCCAGTCGGCCGACGCTCAAGGGAATACTTCGTTCATCTTGCCGGCGAACTGGTGGAACAACGGAGAATTCAAAGACCAGTTGAATCTGGAGACGATGCGTTTCACCACGCTCGCGGAACTGTTTGCCGCTGATGTGACCAAGGCAAGGGCGCGAGGCTATCTCTCTCCCGACAGGAGCGTGTTCTTGCCGGAAGCTCGCGTGTTTCAGCAGGGGCCGGCCGATGATACGTCTGGTTGGAGATTCAGCGACAACCTCGACACCTATGGACTTCTCGTAGCGCATCCAGGCGAACAGGTTTACGTGAGCAGCGAATCTGAAGACATCACGTACCGAGCGATCGTCAAACCGGACGGTTCCCTGGCTGAGTTAACGCCTTTCGCGCAGCGCGGTGGAGAGAGCGTCGCCGTTGATTTACACGAAAACGTCTATGTAGCTAACGGACAAATAATTGTCTATTCGAAGGACGGGAAGCAGATCGCCGAGATCGACATTCCGCAGCGGCCTCTGCAACTGGTGTTTGGCGGCTCGGACCGCCGAACTCTTTTCATCCTTACGCATCATGCGCTATTCGCGGTGCACGTGCGATGACGGATGAGCCATCGCTTGCTGCCTAAACGGTTAGGTTGAGATGCACCACTTATGGCCCAGGGTTGTCCTCTAAGGAGCTTAAATTCACGATGTTGAACCAACAACCAGAAATTTGTAGGTGCTCATCAAACCTACGATTAGATTCTTGTCTAGATTTAATACTCTCGGCTACACTTCGATAATCTGAAAGCGGGAAGGGCCACTATGAAGGACGCAAGTTGCCTTTTAGTTATCGAAGATGAACCGAAAGATATGAGGAACGCGGCAGATTCTGCGAGACTCGTAGGCTTCTCTGATGTAGAAGGCAGAAACTCGCCCCAGGCAGCGCGGATTTATCTGGAGGACCGCCTCGCCAGTGGAACTCAACTTCCCGATGGAATACTCCTCGATCTCGACTTTGGATATGACAGTGGATATGAATTGCTTCGGTTTTGGCATAGCACTCCGAAACTGCGAGAGATTCCCTTGATCGTGTGGTCGATCCTGGGCGAAGAACAAAGGCAGATGTGTGAGTTGTTCAAGGTGAAAAAGTTCGTAGGCAAGTGGGAAAGCAGCGACGTGCTGCGAGATGCACTCAAAAGTATCGTTCAGTCTGCCAACTGACGATTTGGCTCCTCGATTCCTCCTGAAAGTAATCTAGACCTCGACCGCCCCCTCCGTGGTCTGAACCTCAATCGCAAATTTCAAAGCTGCGTAAGCAGTTTCCGGAGAATTCAATGAACGATCTGGCTGAGATCATCTCTCAGAATGAAGACAGACTTCGCTCGGAGTGGATCCGCACCATGTCGACTGCGGTACAACGCACCGATTTGATCAGCAAGGCCGAGATAGACGAGCAATGCAGCTCGATTCTGCAAGCCGTAGTCGAAGGGGTTAGAACAAGCGGAGCGCAGAATTTGAACGGCGCGGGATGGAACTCAGCCCGGGATCTGCTAAGCTCCATTTCGGCCTCCCGCGCGCGACAAGGCTTTTCGCCATCAGACGTGGCGACCTTCGTTTTATCTTTCAAACAGCCGCTATTTGCACTTGTTCGTGAGAAGCTCGCAAAGAGTACGGACGCTCTTTTCGAGACAATCTGGTCTGCGACGCAGCTGCTCGATAGTCTGGCGCTCATTACCACAGACACATTCATCGCCACCCGCGAAGAATTGATTCACCGCCAGCAGCAGGAGCTTCTCGAACTCTCAACTCCGGTCGTAAAGCTCTGGGAAGGGATCCTCGCTCTGCCGATTATCGGCACGCTCGACAGCGCACGCACACAGGTCGTCATGGAGAGCCTGCTTCAAGCAGTGGTTGCGAGCAATTCGCGTTATGCCATCATCGACATCACGGGTGTACCCACGGTGGACACGCTGGTCGCTCAGCACCTGTTGAAGACCATCACCGCCGCGAAGCTGATGGGGGCCGAGTGCATCATCAGCGGAGTACGGCCTCAAATCGCTCAGACAATCGTTCACCTGGGCATCAATCTCGAAGATGTCATTACCAAAGCCAAGCTTTCTGACGCCTTTGCCCTTGCCCTGCAACGCAGCGGACGGACGGTAGTTCGCAGCTCGAATGGTCCCGCAAATCCGATGAGTGGCCTGTTCACGAAGCGGGAGGAGTAATGGAACGCATCCCGGTCTTGCGCATGGGCCCTCTGCTGCTCATCACCATCCAGGTGGATATGCACGACAAGCTTGCATTGCAGCTTCAGGACGACGTGACGGAGAAGATTTCGGAATGGGGATCGACCGGAGTCTTGATCGACATCTCCTCCCTGGAAATCGTGGATTCATTCATCGGCCGCATGCTGGCAAACATCGCAGCGATGTCCCGCGTCCTGGGTGCTGAGACGGTGGTCGTGGGGATGCAACCTGCCGTGGCTATCACCCTTGTAGAGTTGGGCATGTCTCTGCCAGGTGTAAGAACGGCGTTGAGCGTCGAGGCAGGAATGGAGTTGCTCTATGGAGCAATAACAGACGGAACTGAGAATGAGCGTTCAGAAGCGTGAAGTCCTACCCATCAAAGTCTCTAATGACGTGGTTATAGCCCGTCAGAAAGTGAGACAGCTAGCCGTTGAACTCCGCTTCAGTCTCGTAGATCAGACGAAGCTTGTGACTGCGGCAAGCGAACTGGCTCGAAACGCCCTCGACCACGGTCGAGGCGGCAGCATGACCGTGGAGGTGCTTATCAATGGCGGACGGTCCGGATTGAAGATGATCTTCGAAGATCAGGGTCCGGGGATTGCTGACATTGAGCAGGCTCTCAAAGACGGGTATACGTCGGGGGGAGGAATGGGTCTCGGTCTGGGCGGAAGCAAACGCCTGGTGAACGAATTCAGCATCGAATCAGAAGTGGGGAAAGGGACCCGGGTGACAGCCGTGCGATGGAGATAGCATTCACAGAATCGGTGCCGATCACCGACCAGACCTCGGTCGGGGCGGCACGTCGATCGGCGTCAACCGCTGCTGCCAGGCTTGGACTCAACGAAACGCGAGCCGGAGAATTCGCGCTTCTCGCGACCGAAGTATCTCGCAATGTGCTGATCCATGGCGGAGGTGGACAGGTGATCGTCACCGGCTCCAGGACAAACGGAGCTGACCCGGTTGCGAGGATACTCGCTCTCGATGGCGGGAAAGGCATCGACAATCTGGCCCAGGCCCTCACCGATGGGTATTCGACCGCAGGCACCATGGGAGCCGGTATGGGTGCAATGAAGCGCCTTGCTACCAGGTTCGAAGTCTTCACGGGCCGAAGTGGCACAATCGTTCTCCTTGAACTTGGCGACTCGGAACCGAAAACGTCTCTGCAATTTGCAGGCGTGATCCTCCCCTACCCTGGAGAACACGTATCAGGAGATGGGTGGCACTGCGAGAGCACCAGCGATCGCGCCGTTTCGCTGCTTGTAGATGGACTTGGTCACGGCCGGGGCGCAGCAGAGGCTGCGCAAGAAGCGATCACGACCTTCCGCCAGCGTTCAAGCTTGTCACCAGCTGAAATTTTGAGCTATGTTCACGACGCTCTCAAAAAGACTCGCGGCGCCGTTGCTGCTGTCACTGAGATCCTCCCCTCGCAAGGTGTGCTGAAGTACGCAGGGGTTGGCAACATCTCCGCATCGATCATGAGCGGTGGTAAGTCGAGAAGTCTAATCTCATACAACGGCACGCTCGGCATGGTTATTCAAAAAGTTCAGGAGCTTCGATTCGAGTGGGCGCCGGATTCAGTGTTTGTCAAGCATTCTGACGGATTGCAGAGCAAATGGGACCTGTTCTCGTACTCAGGCCTGATCTTCCGTCACCCCGCCCTTATTTGTGGAGCATTGATCCGGGACTTTCGACGCCACCGAGATGACGCCGGCGTCGTAGTCTTCAAAGCCGCATGATGTCGACACAGATTCTCCAGGTCGCCCTCCAATCTGAACGCGATGTCGTTCAGGCGAGGCAGCGCGCTCGCGAGGTCGCCGCTGAACTGGGCCTGGACAATCAGGACCAGATTCGCCTGGCAACAGCGACCTCAGAGATCGCACGAAACGCCTTCCGCTATGCGCGGAGCGGGAAGGTGACTTTTTCACTGAATCTGATTGATCAGTATCTCGAGGTGGAGATATCAGACAGCGGTTCGGGAATTCCGAATCTCGATGAGATTCTGGAGGGACGATACCGCTCGAGTACCGGGATGGGCATGGGCATCATCGGCACGAAGCGCTTGATGGACGCCTTTCAAATTGACACGTCGCCTGCCGGGACTCTGGTCCGGATGGGCAAGCGACTTCCCTTCCAGGATGTCTGGACACAGTCGTCGGCACGAGAGCTGATTCATAAACTACAAGGCCGAATCCCAAAGAGCCCCTTTGAGGAAGTCGAACAGCAAAACCAGGAACTGCTCAAGACCCTGCAGGAGCTGCGCACACGCCAGGAAGAGTTGGAACTGCTCAACCGTGAACTCGAGGACACGAATCGAGGAGTGGTGGCCCTTTATGCAGAACTGGATGAACGGGCTGACTATTTGCGCAGGGCCTCAGAGCTGAAGACCAAATTCCTGTCGAATGTCTCGCATGAATTTCGCACACCGCTGAACTCTATTATTTCGCTCGCCAGAATGCTCCAGGATCGAATCGACGGCGATCTCACGTCAGAGCAGATGAAACAAATCCGCTACATTGAGTCATCCGCGCGCGATCTGCAGGAAATGGTCAACGACCTCCTCGACCTGGCGAAGGTTGAAGCGGGTAAGACCCGCATGCGCCCAAAGAGGTTCGAAGTTCACGAGCTTTTCAGTGCTCTCAAAGGCATGTTGAAGCCGCTGCTCGCCGAAAACAATTCCGTAAACCTTGTTTTTGAGGAGCCGGAAGACAGGTCTCCTTTGCGGACGGATGAAGGCAAGGTTTCACAGATACTCAGGAATCTGATCTCGAACGCGATCAAGTTCACTCCGCAAGGTAGCGTCACCGTGTCGGCTACTGCTCTCCCTGGGGGTGAAGTGGAATTCAAGGTTGCCGACACCGGTATTGGAATCGCTCCCGAGCACCATGAAACGATCTTCAAAGAATTCAGCCAGGTTGAAAATCCCCTTCAGGAGCGATATCGCGGCACAGGACTGGGTTTGCCTCTTTGCAGGAATCTCGCAAAGCTTCTTGGAGGAAGCATCTGGCTGGAGAGTGAACTAGGCAAAGGCACCACGTTCTTCGTCCGAATACCTACTGTGTACGTCGGCGAAACGATGCAACTGGACCCTACTGAAATGCCGCCGCCTCCGGAGTTTCACCGCTCACCGGTTCTGATCGTCGAAGATGACTTGGAGACAGCTCAGTTGTTGGAGAGCCACCTTCGCAATTCCGAGTTTCAAGCGATACTCGCATCGAGCATCGCGCAAGCTGAAGTCTGGGCTGGACGCCACACCCCCGCGGCAGTGATCTCCGATGTTTATCTCGAAGAAGAAGTGTCCTGGGACTTCTTATCAAGAATCAAGGAGCGCTGGCCAGAAGTTCCCCGCATCGTCACGAGCCTCAGAGATGAGTCAGAGGCAGCTCGACTCAATGGGGCCGATTGCTTCCTTCAGAAACCGGTGGAGTGCGACGTGCTCCTTCAAGAATTGCGAAAGAGGACTGCGCAAACCGGTGTTCGCCGCATTCTGATGGTCGACGATAATGAGATCGCCAGATACATCCTTCGCGACCTCCTCGATCGGCCATGGCTGCAGATCCGCGAGGCCTCTTCAGGGCGCGAGGCTCTCGCCGCATTGGCGGGAGAGAGGCCGGATGCGATCATCCTCGATCTTCTTATGCCCGATATGAGCGGCTTGGAAATCCTACGCCAACTTCGGTCCAGCAACGCAACGGAGGACCTCCCGGTCTTGATCTATACCTCGAAAGAGCTCACCGAGCTGGAGCGATCCGAACTTGAGCGATTGAATGCCCCGATTGTGAGAAAGAGCGATGTCTCCACGCGCCTGTCGGCGCAGCCCTTTCTCGACTGGGCAAGATCTGTCGGACTTTCACCAGAAACGGTTACTCCAGAACAAAGTGCATGAATTTAGCCAAGCTCGGATTTTGATCGTCGACGACCGCGAAGAGAACCGGTATGTCGTAAAACGTATGCTGGACAGCGCCGGATACCTCTGCGAGGAGGCGGACCGCGGCGACCTGGCTCTCAATATCGCTCGGACCATCCCTGACTTGGTCATCCTGGATGTAAACCTCCCGGACATGTCCGGCTATGAGGTCTGCCGCACCTTGAAGGCCGATCCGTATACAGCGTCGATCATGGTACTGCAGGTGTCAGCCTCGTTTATTTCGAACGATGACAGGGTGAAAGCCCTGGAGGCCGGGGCCGACGCCTACATCACACAGCCATTCGATCGCATGGTCCTGGTCGCGACGGTTCGGGCTCTTTTGCGCCTGCGAACAGCTGAAACTCATTCCCGCAAGGCATCTCAGCAATGGCAGACCACCTTCGACTCTCTTTCGGAAGGCGTCGCTGTCATCAACGAGGACGGCTGTTTGACTCGATGGAACAACGCGTTCCAAACCATCTGCGGAATTGAAGTGGATCTGGAATCCGGACAGGATGCACAGCTTCTGCTGAACAGCTTGATCGGAACCAGCGAACCCCTCGTCAAGAACGAAACCCGTTTCAATGGCGACTTCAACATCGGCAAGCGAACCGTTCAGCTTTCTGTCAATCGAACCGACGGAAAAATGAGTACCGGCGAGAAAGTCCTGATCCTTGCGGATATTACAGATCGAAAGTTAGCCGAGCATGCATTGCGAACAGCCGAGAGAATGTCGGCGACAGGCAAACTCGCCAATGCGATCGCCCACGAAATCAATAACCCCCTCGAAGCTTTGACCAACCTCATCTATCTTGCCCGCAGTTCCGGATCTATCGAAACCGCTCTGCCGCTACTGGAGAGTGCGGCCAGGGAGTTGGATCGAATTGCCCGCATAACGAAACAATCGCTCTCATTCCATCGCGATACCGACAAGCCAATCAAGATCAATTTGGAAGAACTCCTGACTGAGGTTGTCTCACTGATGGGACGCTCCGCCGCCGTACATCGCGTTCGAGTGCAGCTCCAGACCAGGTCCGTTGAGAGCATTTACGGTTTTCCGGGGCAGCTCGCGCAAGTCTTCAGCAATTTGGTGCGCAACGCAACCGAGGTTTCAGCGCCGGGTTCCGACGTAATTATCCGTATCAGCGCTATTCACCGTGCCGGTCGCCGTGGCAATCGAGTAACGATTCACGATCGTGGCGCCGGCATCCCCGAGGAAATACGAAGAAATATCTTCGATCCATTTTTTACAACTAAAGAGCTGCGTGGCTCTGGACTTGGTCTTTGGGTTTCGAAATCACTGATCGCTAGACACCAGGGAACGATTCGTTTCCGATCCTGCAAGCAGGCAGGGAGAAGCGGAACTACCTTTGAGGTCTTTTTGCCCGCATATGGCACGACAACCGAACCCGCAAGCTGATGAGTTCGGCCCAGCCCTTCTAATCCTTCAGGCCTACCGCGACTCGTAAGGGAGTCCCTTTTCGCAGATGCTCCTCTTTTGACTGACGATCGGGCTCGCCTTCAAAGCAGCTTCGCGCGTGCTTCCAGTGCTCCAGGCTCCGCCCAAGGTGAACTTCAAGTTGTTCAATTTCCGGTCGGAACATCGATGCCAGTTCAACAAGAGTCGCGTGGGGAAGCTGAGGAAGCGAGTCACCACCTCCCAGGAATAATCGAATCAGAGCTGATTCGCGAACGGACGCAACGAAGTGGTCAAGACGCCTCGACTTGCACCAGTCCGCAAAAGCTGTGGCAGTGCGAGTGGCAACATAGCTTCGAGGCCGCGTCATTCGTTCTGTCGAAAACACTCGCTTTAGCTGCGACTCCGGAAGTGTGATCTTCGGCAGACCGACGAACGACGCGATGTTGTCCACGAACCTTTGAGGATCGTCTGCTAGATCCTCATACATTGTCACCAGCAACTGCTCATGCGGGAACCGCTCGCTCCATCCCGATAGGTGCGTCCAATAAAGTCCCGAGGTGACCAACTCTGGATCTTTATTCAAGGCTTCCGCGAAGTTCCACCGGTACATGCCGTAAGCGAGCTTCAAGCGGTAAAGGGAAACTGCGCGCTCAACCGGATTGCGAAAAACAAAAACGATCTTCGCCTCAGGCAGCGTTTCAGCAATGCGATTGCGAGCTTCCGAGGAGGCGAAATAGGTTGGCGCGACCTCTCCGATCGGACCGCGACGCTCTTTAGGGAAATGCCAGCTGTACCAATCGAAGCCGCGGTGAAAGTGAAGATCGAAAAACCGCGTCTCTTTCGAAGGAGAAGGCAGGGTCGCGTGTTGTTGCAAGACCCTGTGAAGCCAGCTCGTACCGGTCCTCGGGGGACCAACGACAATAAAAGAGGGTTTCGCCAGTTCTGTCATTACCTTCGCTTCAGGTCGGGATTTGGAAGCAGGTATCGATGCCTGAAACTCAAACGGGAAACGAAACACCGCGGAGCATCAATGCAGGCCCTTGGGGAAACACGTCTTTGGGTTGTTCAAAGCCCTCTCGTGGGATCGAGAGTGACGTAATTTTGCGCTACAGAATGGGCCCGTAGTCGCTTCGATGCAACCGAGTCGCCGCGGGGTTGGCCTCCCCCAGAAAACTCCCGTTTACATTTAGGTGCCAGTGGGAGCTTTGCTTGAGGGCCAACAATCCACTTGCAGCACTGAGCTGTAACGGCCTACCAGGATCGTAAATGCAAGCATCCGGCAGTCACAGCCTTCAGGCTCGATCTCTCGTAAGTTGTTGAAAATTAGCGCCGAACGAGGGGAAGGTAATTTCCTGCGTGCGAACCTGCCCGTAGCTACCGTTGAAATGGTGTCTCCGGGCATCGCCACACAGGCCCCGATTGCTCATGGATCAAAGGATGTAAATGAAATTTCGCCTTCCGACCCCGCGATTCGCTTCGGTCTTGTATTTCCACCACCGAATGACCCGACTTCGTTCAGCAACTCTGATCGCCCCAAAGCATGGCGAACCCCAACATTGTGATTTCTGACGTGGATTCTTTGTTCTCCGCGGGTCTTGAGATCTCATCGCCTGAAGCTGTCACGAATTGGTATCGGCATCGTTCCAGTTCACTAGGGCGCGCGCAAGGAAACAGCCATGCCAACCCCTTTTTCCGCAAGATGCTGGACGGATTGAGCGAGGTACCTGGCACTCATCTCGCTAAATACCATTCGTTATCTAGGGGTTTTCGCGAACGGCCTTGGGGCATTTTGAAAAGATCCCTCTAAATAAGGAGGCTGGGCTGCGCTGCGCTTCCTTTCAGAAACAGGGACATGCTCACTCCAGCGATTCGGTCTGCTGTCCCTGCAGTTCCGGCCATTCTCTGGCATTCTCAACGCTTCGGGACATAATTCGACCCAGCTCTGATTCGCGAGCCTTTGCCTCTGAATTTGACCGTCATATAACGCGTTGCTACACTAGCAATGCGGGGTGGAGCAGCCCGGTAGCTCGTTGGGCTCATAACCCAAAGGTCGCTGGTTCAAATCCAGCCCCCGCAACCAATTCCATCAATAACTTAGAGGTTGTTGCTAGCTCGCCCCAAGGGACAGTTGAGGACAGATAGCGCGAGCCCACCGTGCGGTGGGTTATTTCATCTGAAGAACGAGTGGTCTCTTCAAACCCCAACCGACTCCCGTTCCCCATCCCGACGGGGTGAGTTAATTGGCGATTTTCCGCCAACTGACGATAAGGGCGTTCATGGTTACAGATCTGCCAATCGTTGGTTGGACGGTAAGCAGGCGACGGGAGAAGTCAATCTGTCCAAACAAACTCGTGAAGATCTAATAAGTCCCCAGCCGTACATGAGGATCGGGAGGGCAAAGAACTGATTGTTGGGCGGGTCATTCGGCGTATTCTCGAACCCCTTTATCACGTGAGAACTAGGGTGTATCAACTTCGATGCCATTCTCCCAATGTCAACTCTTCCTGGTAGCCTGACAAGAGTTCATGTTTATGGTCGGCTAATTGCGTTATGCCATTGATTAGATTTGTTTTACGTAACGCACGTTATCAGACATTGAGCTTCTTGAGAAAGTCAAAACCATTGGTCATCGTCCGGTGTCTAAATGGTTATACCCGCATCCAATGGATGTGGGTTAGAATGGGCTCCCATACACCCGGAGGTGGCTTATGACAACAGGAGGCGTGATTCTCAGGGCTATGCTCGACGGCATCACCGGTGCCGGCCTGTTCCGTCGTCTGGACTATCCGGGCGCTCCAAAGGAGTTCGTCGACAGCCGCCCACCGCGTGAAGTTGTGCAGCAGGGTGTGATGTTTTCTGATGAGATCACGAAGCGTGTGCGAGAGGTGACGTCAAGAAGACCAGAGGAAAACAAGGCCCATGTCTACGCTGCCCCCGCAACAATCACCTTCGAAGACGCGCACGTCCACGACACCGAAGAAGAGCATCACGTCTACTAGCATTCCTCCGGCATCAATCCCCGACCCAGCATTACTCGCATCCCTCGGGCAGATATCTCCGGAGCTGCCGGGGATGGCCATTCAAGAATGGTCGATGCGCCATCATCGAGCATATCGATACGCCATGGTTTCGCTCGGCATTGGTGGTGTTCTGGGCATGTCTCTGATCGGAGCATTCACGTACCTAGTGATGCAGGGGCATGGTGGCTACGCCGCAGGGCTGCTCGGCACCAGTGCAGTTGGACTGGTATTGGCTTTCTAAAGACCAGACTTGATCGAGAAACATAGCCAGGACCGCAACGAATTCATGGCCGACTGCGAGGCTCTCTTGCAATATAGGACCGCAGCAGTTAGTCTCAGGCGCGTTGTTAAATTCAATGCGGAGCAATACTGAATGGCAACGAATCTCGGAATGGTCGGTGTCGTCAACAACGCGAGCAACTGCTACCTCCAGTCATATTCCGGTGGCAACAATGACGGCGAAACCCACTGTAGCAATCCCCATCGCAATACAGAAGAGACTTGGTTTCTCATTGAGATCGACAAAGAACGGCACCTCTATTCCCTTTTGAACTTCGCCAACCAGAAGTATCTGAGCAAATTCACGAACGGCCAACCATGCGCAACCGCCAAAGGTGATCAGATCACGAGCACGGAGACGACTTGGATTCTTATGTCTGGTGTTCCTTTTGGACTACCGAATTGCGTTGCTTTTCGATCAGCTTTTGATCGCACCGTTCTGGGAGCGAACGACCCAGGTTCCGACTCCCCGTGTGGAGGAGAAGTAATGGCTCGCGACGTGGTAGATCCCATCAATCATGCTGATTGGCCTGGCTGGTGGCGCATCGATCCGGCTGACTACCCTACGACAGGCGGCCAAGACTTCTGGAAAGGGGTTGGGAACTTCTTCGGGGGCGTTGCTGTCAATTTAGTTGAGGCAGCAGTCGTAGAAATCATTGCAGACATTGCCGCTGCACCCGCCAGCTGATGGGAATTACACCGATCGCATCTTTTCAGTAATCAACTAAGGTCTAGGGGCTGCCTTGACCGAGGCCGCCCTAGGCTAAGAGTTCAACCTCTGCAAGCTAAGACATTGGGGCTATTTAGAATGGCTGGTTTGATTCTGCTTGTTGCTGAATCAAGCGGATGAGATGATTCAGTGCCTTGGCGACATGCGGAGCAATAGTCGCATTCGTACAGAGAACCTTCATGATCACTATTTCCTCCGAAGCGCCGTTTCTCTTGTTGTCCGAATTGATGCACCGAGTCATCCCCTTACATGAGATATAAACTTGATCGGCAGGATCCGCCGATGTCGAAGTTGCTTCGGCATTCAGCAGATCGATTTGACGATTCCACTTTGAATTGGGGGCTTCCAAGAGCGTCCCGTGAAGAGTCACACCGTGGACAGTGTTCGCGTTGATGTACGCCACAGTGTCAGCGATAGTCGGAGTATCTGCTTCGCGTTCCACCTGCGCTCCGCAAAGTGCAGAAGTTGCAATAAGAATGATCCCTAGAGTGATCTTCAATTGTTCTCTCCGGAAAGCTCAAAAAGGACCATCGCGGAATACGGGTCCGCCTTCTGGCACACCAACTGAAACGTAAACTGGTTTGTTGGCCCTACCAGATACACGGATTGCTCTCCAAGCGCCTGTGTTGTTGTTGGAAGCCACTACGAGGTAGCTTTTGTCTGGTACTAGATATCCAAAGACCGCGCGCCCATTGTTCCCTACTGCGTAGTCGATAGCCGTCGTGAACGGTTGATGGCATTCCTTCATCTTCTTTCCACTCAGCAAGCACTCTTCATACTTTTCCTGTGCCGGACCTGGCTCAAACATCGCAACCGTGAAAGTCGCACTCACCGCACCAGATTCGGATGAATGGACTTTGATAGTAATCCCCACGCCTTGCCCGCAGGCCACGTGGGACCCTGCGCACAAAGCCAATGCGGCGATTAGCAATCCACGCAAATGCATACACCTCTCCTTTCGTCTACTTAGGCCTATGCGTATACATCTCCGGGAGAGGCCTGAAAGAGCACCAGGTGGCTTCGATCAATTCAAGATCTCTTCCTCAAAAGGTAAGCCAGAGTTGTTTTTCATACAAGATCTTATAGATACTTTTGCTGACTTGCGGTACGCCGGCCCTACATCCACCGTTGGATATTGCGATGATTGAGAAGGAACACGTTGAAGAGAATTGTGTCTTGTGGGCACGAGTGCAAGCACGTCTCAAGGACAAACTCTCCCTACCGTCCTCGTTGTGCGAGGCACTCGTCAGCAACAGGAAGGTGGAGAAGAACCATCGGCGACAGCTACTCGCTACAACGTCTTCGAGAATTGGGCCAAGAGACTGGAAATTTGTCTCTACCCTTGTTCTCTTCGCCCAGACATCACCGGAACTTTCCTAGATGGTTCTATTCCAATCGATAGCTTTCTTGCTACATCAACTTGACAAAGACAATGATCAAGAAGCGGCCAGGAAACTGTTGCCTCTACAGCCTCTCGAGGTAATGCCTAGGGAGTTACAAACTTTAGCACCGCGATTCCGTTCTTACCTGGGATGGGAATCACGGTGCCGACTCTGCCTCAAATTAAGAACTCTCCAAATCTCAGCAGCCGTAGTCAGCGGACCTGGCGTTTCGGGCTGCTTGGACGGGCGAGGGCAACGAGGTTAAGGATCTTACTTGGCGGGCTCCTGCGGAGGGGACGTCTCCGCAGCCGACTCTCGAATGAACCTTATCAATCGATTTTGTGCCCTGCGCTTTGCCGCGAGGGACAGCCCACCATAAATGTCACTAGTGGTTTGTAGATTTGCGTGTCGCAATAGCTCCTTTGTCTCCTCCAGCTTCAAAGCTTCTTTGCCCCAGGAACTGAGGCTGTGCCGAAATGTATGCCATCCGATCTTTCCGAAGCCAGCAGCTACCGCTACTGGTTGAATATATTGAGATAGCATCGAATCTGGCCAGAAGGGTCGTTTTCCGTTTGTTGCCGGGCTGGCGAAGACCCAATCGCCCGGGGACCTGTAGGCAGTCAGCTTCTGCCAAGCTCTGAGCGAGTTCAACACGTCTTCAGGGATGCTCACTTCGGCTCGCGAGGCCTCAGTCTTTAGGAGTGAGACCCGCCCTGATACAAACCCTTGCCGAAAGGTGACTGCGCTATTCTCGAAATCAATGTCCTGCCACTTCAAGCCGAACCCCTCGCTACGTCGGGTTCCGAGCCAACCTGCGATCTCGATCGCAAGCCGTTCTCGCGGCCCGAAAAGCTTTAGAAGCGATAGGTATTCAGCCGGAGACAGAGTCTTGGGCTTTTCTTTGCGTCGGGTAGAGCCGGCAGGCAGGTCCACATAAACCATGGGATCGCCGTCGACGTATCCCCATTTGACTGCGCGACGGAAGATCAGGCGCATGAGAGACCCAATGCCGCGAACCGTCTTTGGCGCGAGCGTGTTGGACTCGCAAAGTTCTGCAAGCCATGCCTCAACAGCAGAGCGAAGCTGAGGCTTGTTGAAATCAGTGACGATGTACTTGTTCCAGCGAGGAGAGATCCATCGGCGAATATAGGATCGGTAAGCCTTTGCAGTCAACGCGGTGATCTTACCGTCGTCGACCTCTCCCAGCCCCACTGTGACATAAGGCGTGACGTACTCTCGCTCATACCGCTCCAGGAGCGCGGCCATTGTGACCTGAACTGCACGATCACTTTCACTGTTCGCGCTCAGCCGATAGCTGTCCGCCGCTTGGCGAACGGCCTGCATTGTTTTGAGGTCCTTTACCGTTCCGAGCGGAACACGACGGCGTTGGCCGGTGTTTCTATCCACCCATCTATATGTCCAGATATCAGAGCCTTTCTTTCTCGATTGGCGCTCCAGCGTCCCATTTTGATAGCGCACACGTTGCTCTCGCCGAGAATTCAATTGCTCACCCGACGGGTGTTGATTGCGTCTTTCATCATCTGATCGATATCGGACCAGCGGAAGAACCAACTCTTTCCCAATTTGAATCCTGGGAGTATTCCATTGCGGGCGTGACGCTTCACTGTTTCGCGATCCTGACGAAACAATGCTGCTATCTCAGCCAATTGTGTACCTGTTACTATGCGGGGCGTGAATACATTGCGGAATTTTGCTTTTCTTGCTGTACTAGCGGGGCTGATCGCGAGCGGTTCAGAGGCCCAGACATCCGCATCGGCAACGGTCGCGCGTCCTTCACACAGCGTGACGGTGATCAACGGCTACTCACAGCGCTGGTGGAAGGAGGCGGTGGTCTATCAGATTTACCCGCGATCGTTCCAGGATACGAACGGGGATGGGATTGGAGATCTGAACGGCATCACTAGCCGGCTGGATTACCTGAAGAACCTGGGCGTGGATGTGATCTGGCTGAGCCCGCATTTCGATTCGCCCAATGCGGACAACGGGTACGATATCCGGGACTACCGCAAGGTGATGACGGAGTTCGGCACCATGGCGGACTTTGACCGCATGCTGGCGGGTATCAAGAAGCGGCACATGCGGCTGATCATCGACTTGGTTGTGAACCACACGAGCGACGAGCATCGCTGGTTCCAGGAGTCACGGAAATCGCGGACCAATCCATATCGCGATTACTACATCTGGCGGGACGGAAAGCCAAATCGCGATGCGCCGCATGGGTTCGATCCGCCGAATAACTACCCGTCGTACTTCAGCGGCTCGGCCTGGCAATGGGACGATGCGACCGGGCAGTTCTACCTGCACCTGTTCGCGGTGAAGCAGCCGGATCTGAACTGGGAAAATCCAAAAGTCCGCCAGGACGTCTACAGCCTGATGCGGTTCTGGCTGGACAAAGGCGTGGACGGGTTCCGCATGGATGTGATTCCGCTGATCAGCAAAATTCCGGGCTTGCCCGATCTGACGGCGGAACAGATGAAGGACCCATCGAAGCTGTGGGCCAATGGGCCGCGACGGGATGAGTTTCTGCAGGAGATGAACCGCGAGGTGTTGTCGAAGTACGACGATATGAGCGTGGGTGAGGCGATCGGCATTGGCCTCGCGGAGACGCACCCGCTTGTGGGCGAGGATCGGCATGAGTTGAGTGAAATCTTCAACTTTGACGGAGCGCGGATCGGCGGCATGGGCGGGTACAACTACCGCCCGCTGCACCTGCCGGAGTTGAAGGCGGTGTACGACAGGCATGCGCAGGTCTTGGGCAAGCAGGACTGGGACACGATGTTCCTGGGCAACCACGACATGTCGCGCGTGGTGTCGCGGTGGGGAGATGTGTCGACGCCGGAGATGAGAGCGCTCTCGGCGAAGCTGCTGCAGACGATGGTGCTCACACTGCGCGGGACCGCGTATCTCTACCAGGGAGACGAGCTGGGGATGACGAATTATCCCTGGACCAAGGTGAGCGAATTTAACGACATCGAGGTGCAGAACCGGTTCAAGACGGATGTGGCGGCGGGCCGGCTGACCGAGGAGCAGTTGATTGCGGGCGCGGCGGCCTACGGGCGTGACAATGCCCGCACGCCCATGCAGTGGGACGCCACGAAGAACGCCGGCTTCAGCACCGGCGAGCATACCTGGGAGCCCGTGAATCCGAACTACACCGAGTTCAATGCGGCCCAGCAGGAGAACGATCCCGGTTCCGTGTACCGCTATAACCAGAAGGTGATCGCGCTGCGCCACAGTGACCGAGCATTTGTATATGGCGATTATGAAGATCTGGACCCTACCGCGGAGCACGTTTACGCGTACACGCGAACACTGGGCAAATCGAAGTACCTGGTGGTGCTGAATTTTTCCAGAGAACCGATGGAGTACACGCTGCCGCAAGGCGTGAAGACGGGAGAGCTGAAGCTGGGGAATTATTTTTCCACGAGCGATGCGCCGGGTTCGTCGATAGTGCAGCTGAGGGCGTGGGAAGCGAGGGTCTACAGACAGTAGGGCTGGCGGGTCGCTGTCCAACAACCGCGCATGCTGATCTTGCCGAAATTTGGTTCATTTCGGCGTTGGGGAACCATTGCGGACAACACACTTACGAAACCTAGGAAAGTACTATTTACAGGCGGAATGTGGGCCTAAAGTCGCCTGCGCGGTGTCTAAAACATGTATGACTCCACAACAGAAGAATGCAGCTTTTGTGACTGTGTTGATGTGTGCTTCACTCGGTTGTCAAAGAGCACCGGTTGTTCCCGTCCAGGTGCAGCCTAAGCACGCTATGCCGCTCGATGGGAAGCAGTGGGTCGTATGGCAGAACGCCGACCTCGAGGACTTCGTCATCGCTTACCTGAGTGGGCACTATTACGGAGTGAAAGAGGCGTGTGAAATCCACGATGGCCTTGCACCCGCCACCAGCCTGCACCACTCCGTTGATTGCAGAGCAATAGCTCCCAGATATTCGTACAAGTCAGATTCGTTCGGAAATCCAGACCTAGGCAAATACACAGATGTTCTCACCAGGTTCTATACCGAACACCCGGAATATAGATTCGTCCCATGTGCTCGGTTGATGGTCTATTTGACAGATGATCAGCACAAATCAGCTGATGATCTCTACACTATGGCGAAGGCGGGGAAATTCCCGGCAATGGGAGCGAGCTTAGGGATAGGTCCGGGAGTTCCGGTCGAATGACCGCTCATCCGGAAGTTTAGCGAGTTTTTGCGATCGAAGTTTCAGAAGCAACTGCAGATCCTTCGACTCACCACCCCCAAACTGAAGAAAGCGTTTGGGGCTCCGTTCGCTTAGGATGACAGCCCGTTTTAGGGCGTTCTGAGCTAATCACCGCGCACCCGGACGTAACCTGAAAAGGCGAAAATCTGGCATACTTCCGGATTG
>Ga0105241_10000015_pt1 | contig 163907 bp, 114 predicted proteins | sample KBSC64metaG_FD_80422 | JGI IMG/M metagenome (GOLD analysis project Ga0105241, IMG submission 80422) | Corn rhizosphere microbial communities from Kellogg Biological Station, Michigan, USA - KBS C6-4 metaG | ecosystem: Host-associated > Plants > Roots > Rhizosphere > Soil | place: Michigan... | reverse complement strand
GGCGACGTTTCCCCCGCCGGCGGCGCTGGCGCAGTTGTACGCTGGACGGTTCAAGATGATGGGCGCGTTTGATGGACGGGGCCAGAGTGATTCGGCGGCGGTCTGGGGGCTCAAGGCGTATGCGCTCCTGAAGGACATGCGCTATGCGGGGCGAGTATACTGCGCGAGCGAGCGCGAACACTTGGAGACGATGGTGCGCGTGCTCGCGGGGCAGCCCCACGGGGCGGCCCGGCGCGATTCGCTGCTCACGGTGCTCAGAGGATATCTCCGCCCGCCGAGTCCGGCTGACTTAGCGGCGGATGACTGGCTGCGGGAGAACCAGTCAGAAGTGGCCAAGCAGGTTCAGTTTGCCCAGGTGACGTTCGCGCGCATCGCATCGGTTGGCCAGCCCATGCCGCCCTTTGTGGCGACGCATTGGCTCAATCATGACCGTCCATCGACGGCGTCGAACGCCACGCCGGGCGCGCGGATCCTGCCGCTCAATGATGGCGTGATTCGCATCATTGGCTTTGGGTGGCTGGATTGTCCGCACTGCCAGGACATGATGCGTGAGATGCAACGGGTGCGCGCGCAAGTGCCGCCGGGGGTGCAGTTCCTGTACTACGATATCGCCCAAGGATACTTCAACGGCGACATCTGCACGCCTGAGGAGGAAGCCGAGAACCTTCGTAAGTGGTACCTCGAGGGCATGCAGCTGACGTTTCCGATTGCGCTGTGGGTGCCGGTCAAGGATTCCACACCGGGCGGCGCGGTGCGCCCCCGGCAATCCCCCTTGTGGGAGGCGTTACATGTCACCGCGGGGCCGACGATTTACATCGTCGATGGCCAGGGGGTGATTCAGTATCGGGGGGAAGGGTTCGAGCGCTTTGACGAGCACAGCCAACTCAGTTCCTTCCGGCGGGCACTCGAGGCGGTGGTGCGCGAACGGGACGCGCGCGCGGCACCAACGACGGTACAAACGACGACGCAGACGACGACACAGGTGACAGATGAGGCGCTACGATCACCGTCAGAACCACTGGGACACTAATGCGGACTCATCTCTGCGGATGCACTCATGTTGAATTCCCTCACGCTGACTTCCTCATGCTGACTTCTTCATGCTGACGCGTCGTGGGTTTCTGACCACCTCATCGCTGGCGCTGACCGGTGTCCGCTTCGGGCCGTCCCTCTCTGGGGGATGGGCCGTCTCACACCCGCCGGGGACACGACGGATCGTCCTCCCGCCCCGCGCGGCGGTCCCCGTCGCGCATTTTCTGGAACCGGTGGCCGAGCCGGCGACCATGCGTACGTTGGCGGCGACCGCCATCGACGCCGCACGGCAGGCGGGCGCCGACTGGGCCGATATCCGACTCGGAGCCGGGCGGGTGTACCGTGGGAAGGAGGCGCTGCTCACGTATAATTTTGGGCTCCGGGTGCGTGTGGGCGGCGTGGAGGCCTTTGTCGGCGGCGGCGATCCCACCCCCGCCCGGCTGGTCGCGGGCGCGCGGTCTGCGGTGGCCACCGCGCGCCGGTTGGCGCAAGGGCTCCCCTCAGGGGGCACTTCAGGGCTCCCCTTAGGGCTCAGCACAGGAGAAACCACTGGGCTGACGGCCGTGCCCGCAGAGACGGGGGAGTGGGTCGCTCCCATGGAGCTCGATCCGTTCGCGGTCACCGTCGATGAGCACGAGCATGTCTTGTATTCCCTCAATGGGAAGGACGATGTCCGGCTGGATCAACTGAATGTGCAGCGAAACTGGTGGGTAGAGTTTCGGGCGGAGACGCGGGTCATGGCCTCGTCCGAAGGGACGCTGCTGACACAAGAGCTGCGCGATGTGGTGGTCACCAGGAACTCCCTGAGCCGATTGTCGTGGCGTCTCAAAGGACCGGGGGAATGTCTGGAACTGCCGTTCCCTGGCTATGGCTCGTGTACTGGCGGCTTTGAAGTGGTGGCGCGGCTCAACCGGTTTGCGCAAATCGAGCACGCGGCGCAGGAACTGTTGCGGTATGAATCGTTGCCAGGGAAGATCGTGGACGTCGGCCGCTACCCAGTGGTGCTGGATGGCGTCGCCCATGCCGCGGTCCTGCAGAGCGCGTTGGTGCCGGCGTTGTCGCTGCGGCGCGCGTTGTGGAGCGATCTCGATCTCGGCGGCAGCAGTCCATTGCGTCCCGTCGAGGAGGTGCTGGACCAGCCCCGCTTCTCACCCCTGCTGTCTTTACAGATTGACGCGGCGCCGCCGGTGTTTGGCGCGTGTCGCTGGGACGCCGAAGGAGTCCCGGCCACCGGAGGCCCGTTGATTTCGAAGGGAACGGTGGTGAATTACATCGCGACCCGGACGACGCACGCTCTGCTGGCGGCACGACTGGCGGCTGCGTCGCCCACGCGCGCGGTGCCGCCACTGCTAGGAGGCATCGTGGCGCGTCGGGCCTCGGATTCGCCAACGGAGTTTCCGGCCGCGCTGTCGATGCCGGCGGCGGCGGGGGGAGAGACCCTCGAGGCGTTGGCAAAACAGCTGGGGACGGGCGTGCTGGTCCGCGGTGGCACCGCGATGGTCAATCCGGAGGGGACGGGCGGCATCCTCTATCCGGTGATGATGTTCGAGGTGAAGGGGGGGCAACTGGTGCGCCGGCTGTATGGGGCATCGCTCCAGTTCAGCACGAAGAAACTGTTCACGTCACTCAAAGCCGTCGGGAACGCGAGCACCGTGGGCGAGACGACAACCCGGCGCGCTGTGGGCTTCCCGCACAATAGCATCGATAGCAGTCTAACCGCTCCGGCGGCACTCTATGCCGGTATGGACATCACTAATCATCAGTAACGCACACACGTAACGCACCCAATCACCGTACACCCACAGGTCCCTTCAGGACCCTGGGACTTCCGCGGCTACGGATACCAGTGTCTACGAGTCTCGCCGGTATTCGCCCCGTCGGTGTCCGCCGCGCACCTCCTCTTCCCGTCTTTCACTCGCGATAGATAGCATGTCTGCCTCTGCGTTCTCCTCATCATTCCCCATGTCCTCGTCGCGAGCGCACGCGGTGGTCGCCGCATTGCTTGCCCGCCGCGCGGACCATGCGGACGACCCAACCGTGCCGCGGCGTATCATGACACGCGAGGACGCGGTGGCCTTGGGCCAGTTCGTCCGTGAAGTGCTCAATCGGCCGACGGAGGATGTACAGCTTGAACATCGCGCCATCGCGGTAGCGCTGCGTGCCCCCGACGGTCTCCCGCGCTGTGTCGATGTCGACCAGTTTTGGCTGAATTGGAACGTCAAGCTGGGGAACTTCGCGCGATACCAGGGGCATGTCGAAGTGGGGACGGATGTGCGTGATCTGGACACGTTACGCCACGTGTTGCAGCACGCGGCGAAGCCCCTCCCCGAGCCGCCGCTCTCCGCAGGGAGGCTCGCCGAGCAGACGCGATGGAAGACGCTCTTCACCCCGCATACCCTGACCTATCTGCCGCAGACGACGTGGCATGCCAGCACGGCGGCCGCGACCGACACCCAGCGCGGGGCGATGCTGGCGCGCCTCTTGGCGCCGCTCCACGGCACGCCGTGGCGTGGGGCCGGAACGGTGGCCGTCTCCCAAATTGGCTTCTGCGCTCTCAATAGCAGCATGCGCGTGACGCAGTGGGGCGAGATGACCGATAGTGAGATCTCGTTGTCGGTGCATAGTCCCGATGGCGTCACGTCGGGGTGGAGTGGCCACGCCCATCGCGATTGGGACCGACTGCAACCCGACCGTGTGGCTCAGGAGGCCATCACCGCCGCGACGCAGCAGCGGAATGCGGTGCGCGCCGAGCCGGGGCGCTACACGACGATTCTTTCGGCGACGGCGGTCGGGCAACTACTGCAACCGATGGCAGAGCTGTTCAACGTCGAACAGGCCAGCCCGTTTAGCATCCGCGGGAACGCGTTGGGGGAGCGTGACCGGAAGGGGGAACGCCTCTTCGATCCGCGCATCACGCTCTCGACCGATCCGACGGATCCTGAGGGGGGCGATTTCCCCTTCTTTCCCGAAGGGGCGCCGTGTCCGAGCGGCCAGGTGACGTGGGTCAAGGACGGCGTCTTGAAACAGCGCTCGATCAATGTAGGGATGAACCTGCGATTTGGCGTGCCGCCGTTACGCGATCCCGACTGCATGCGGATGAGTGGCGGGCCGACGAGTGTCGAGGAAATGATCGCCCAGTGTGAGCGGGGGATCTATGTGCATCGCTTCTCGACGCTCCGGATGATCGACCGGTGGTCGGCGACATTGGAAGGCTTCACGCGCGATGGGTGTCTGTGGATCGAGAAAGGGAAGATCACACACCCGGTGAAAGACTTCCGCTTTTATGACTCGCCGGTGTTGGCATTCAATCGCGTCATTGCGCTGGGGACACCGCAACGCGTGGCGTTTGGGTTCACACCACGGGCGGAGGACGACTATAAACATCCCTGGCCGTATGCACCCGTGATCGCGCCCCCCGTGATGGTGCGCGACTTCAACTTCTCCGCCTTGGCCGACAACGCCTGACCAACTATCGGGCGGCGGGACAATCGGCCCGATGGTAATGTCATGACATATGTATTGACACTACCAGTGCGCCGGCATACGTTCAAGTATGGCCGTCCGTTCCCAGCACATTCAGGTTCGTGTGACGCCCGCCGAAAAGACGGCGCTCGAGCGACTCGCCCGACGCGCCGGGCTCAACCTCTCGAGCTATCTCCTGTCCAAGGCATTACCGCAGGAGCAGGCACAATTTGATCGCGTGCTCCGAACCCTGCACTCAGAGGAGCACGGACGGCACGCACTCGCGGAGCTGAACGATCTCCTGACCGAACTGACGCCGATGCAGTTCGCTCCGGCCGTTCAATCCGCCAATCTTGGCGGACTGACGCCGTTTCTGCAGAACTATGTCGCGGCGATGGTGGAGGAGGCCGCCCACCAGAAAGGAGTTGCGCCGCCAGCATGGACGCGCGACGTCATCCCACTCGACACTCCCACTTTCTCTTCGTCGCTCCGTCGGCTGCGCCCGTATTTGCTCCGTGTCGCACCGGTGCCGTTCAAACGGAGAAATATCTTCGTGGATGCGAGCGTCGGGGCTCGGGTGTAATCAACCGTACAACGATCGTCACCATCAATGAGTCTTCTGACGAAGGCTGACATGCTGCGGCTGCTCCGCCTCCTCGACGCCGAGCTTGGCAAGCTCGACGTGGATGGCGAGCTGTATTTAGTTGGAGGTGCGGTGATGTGCCTGGCACTCGACGCTCGTGCGTCGACGCATGATCTTGATGGCTATTTCAAACCGACACAGCTCGTGCGAAGTGCTGCCGCGACCGTGGCCATGGAGACGGGAATGCCGTCATCGTGGTTGAATGATGCGGTCAAAGGGTACTTGAGCCCACGTGGTGAGTTCGACCCCTTTCTGACGTTGCCGCATTTGCGAGTGTTCGTCGCGCACCCTCGGTATTTGTTCGCGATGAAATGTGCGGCGATGCGGCTGGGTGAGGAATTCCACGATCTCGACGATGTTCGGTATCTGTTGCGATATCTGAATGTCGAAACCGCGGACGATGCCTTAGCAATCGTCACACAATACTTCGACGCGTCGCAACTCTTGCCCAAGACGCGGCTCGTGTTGGAGGAATTACTCGGTCAATAGACCGTGATCCTGTCCCATCTTCGGGCGTCCCATTTTCGGATGGCGCGTTCCCGTCCCCTGCACAATATTGTCCGGCATGAGCACGGCCCTCCTCTGCGCGATCGCGGGCTCGGACGACACCGGACCCGTCACGCCATCGCCAACGCGTGTGCGCGACGACGCCTGGGTCGCTCGGCTCCAGCGCGGTGACGAACGGGCATTCGAGGAGCTGTTCAAAGCCTACATTCATCCATTACTCCGGTTCGCCGCCTCGTACGCCATCGACGATGCGGCCGCGCACGAAGTCGTGGACGACGTGTTCATGGCCATTTGGGAACGTCGCGGAAGCTGGAATCCCACCGAAGGGGCCGCGGCCTATTTGTTCGCGGCGGTGCGGCATCGCGTTTTGAACGCGGTGCGCGATACGAGACGGCGAGAGCGGCGCATCGATGCGTTCGTGGCACAGGACGCGACACGAGACACGGCGCATCTCTTCACATCGCATGAAGATCCTCATCGCCCAGACGCGCCGGTGGATCTCGCCGACGACATTGCGCGGATCGACCGGATGTTGGCCGCGCTTCCACTCCAGCGCCGGCGCGTGATGCTCCTGCGCTGGCGCTACGAAATGTCCCCCGACGAGATCGCCGGCGTGCTCGGCATTTCCCGTAATTCTGTCTATCTGGCGTTGAGCCGGTCCTTGGAGACCTTGCGACAGCTGTTCGGCCCGTCAGTCCGGGGCGAATCGGCGAGGTGACAGATCCCAGCCGCCGGTGGTGTCGTCCCCGCGATGACTCCTCAGGCGACTGATCCGATCGACGGCGCGGCACTCGAGCGCTACCTCGCGGGGGCTTCCCCCGCGCACGAACGTGCGATGGTCGAAACCTGGCTGGCCGCTGAACCACGGCGCCGGCAATGGGCCGAGCTGTTGCGGGCCCGATTGGATGGGGGCGCGCGGCAGGGAGATGTCGACCCGGCGCGTGAATGGGCACGGTTTTCGGCGCGGATGCAGGGGATCCCCGAGACGGAACGTACGCAACGCCGGCCGTCGTCCCGCCTCGAGAAACGTGCGCCGAGCGTTCTCACGCGGTTCCTGGCGGTTGCGGCAATCGTTGTTGCGGCAGGGAGCGTCTTCACCTATCTCGGGCACCGGAGAGCGTCGCCACTCTCCTCCCACATCACATCCCATACGTACGCGAGCGGCAATCAGACCGCGATCGTTCGGTTGACCGACGGGAGCACCATTACCCTCGCGCCGCGCACGCACCTGGTGATGTCCGAAGACCGATCGACGCAGGCGCGCACCGCGACACTCGTCGGTGACGCACACTTCGACATCGAGTCGCACTCGCGCGCGTCGTTCGCGGTGCGCACCGGGCTCGTGACGACACGCGTGCTGGGGACGACGTTCGACGTCTCCTACGATGACGAAAAGCATGTCGGGCGCGTCGCGGTCACAACAGGACGAGTCGCCACCGTGCGTGGCGAACAGCACGTCACGCTGTCGCCGAAGATGATCGGACGGTTCAACGACTCGACGCTTGTCGCCGTGACGGGGGACGGTGAGGATGCGACCGCCTATACGGATTGGGAACATCGCCGATTGGTGTTCCGCAATGCCCCTCTGCCGATCGTGCTTCCCTTACTGGAACGGTGGTACGGTTACTCATTCCGAGTGACCGATTCGACGATCGCCAAACAACACATCACCGCGGAGCTCACCGTCGGTGACTCCGTCGAAATGCTTCGCGCCGTTCGATACATCCTCGGCGTGCAAATGGAATTTTCCGGGACTGTCGTGACTCTCCGTCCGTCCACGGCGCGGCGTGATCCCCCGCGCCGGCTGTCTTCTCCCTTATCCTCACCCTCGACCGTGGAGGTCGGACGATGATGCGTCGGTGGTCCGTTCGGTGGTTCGTTCAGCGCGTCGCGATTGGAATGCTTTTGCCGATCGGCGTACACGCGATCCACGCACAGCAGGTCGCCATCGACCGGGCTGGAGACGCCGCGGAGGCGGCAGTGCTGGCATCGCCCGTCACGGCAAACGTGCCGCGGATGCCGCTTCGCCAGGCCGTGGAGCTCTTGGCGAAAGCGGCGCACGTTCGAGTCGGATATTCCAAAGAGCTTCTCGACGCGATTCCCGATTCCGTCGCGTTGCACGTGAAGAACGTCGCCCTCGGGCGTGCGTTCGAGATGCTGTTGACGGGAACGCAGCTGCAAGTGGTCGCGATCGCGCGGGACATGATCAGCATTACTCCCGCGACGGCGGCGCGTACGACGACTGGGATCATCACCGGAACTGTGCGGACCGCGAAAGGGAAGCAACCATTACACGGCGCGACCGTCGTGCTCGATGACAGCGTCACGCGGGTGCGCACGGACGAAGCCGGGCATTATCGATTCGCGGGGGTCGCGGCAGGGTCCCATCGGGTCACCGTGCGGTTCATCGGATACGCTCGGCAGACGCGTCTCGTCACCGTGGTCGACGATTCGTCCGTCTCACTAGATATGGACCTCGAGCCGAATACGACCACGTTGGACCAGATCGTCGTGACGGCAACGGGTGAGCAACGGGCGCGCGAAATCGGGCACGTCATCGCGCACATCAATGCGGACTCGCTCGTCAAGGAAGCCCCGATCGCGAGCGTGACCGATCTTCTCCAATCGCGCGTGCCAGGGTTGCAAGTCATCACCGGGAGCGGTGGCGTCGCGGGTGGCCAAGTGTCGCTGCGGCTGCGCGGGACGTCGTCACCGAATTTGGGGGCGGAACCGATCATCATCGTCGACGGCATTCGGTACAAGAGTACGAATAGTGTGTCGACACCGGGCGCGGGGAAGACGGAAGACGTCCGAGGCTATGGCGACTTGTTGCGCAGCCCGCTGAACGATCTCGACGTGAACTCGATCGAAACGGTCGAAGTCGTCAAAGGGCCGTCCGCGTCGGCGCTCTACGGACCGGATGCGGCGAACGGCGTCATCGTGATCACGACCAAGCGGGGGAAGGCGGGGAAAACCGAATTTCGGTGGTTCATTCATCCGATGGCGACCGACGTCCCGGGGCGTCCCGCCACGGACAAAAAGGCGTACCGCGCGTGGGGGCACGACTCGGACGGGAACGTGTTCCCGGGTAACTGCAATCTGATCTATCAGTATCAGTACCAGATCTGCACCTTGGACAGCATCTCGGCGGTCACGATCCCGCCCAACGATTCCAAGTACGCGATTCTGGCCAAAAATCGTCCGACGTGGCAGTACGGCGCGAACGTGAGTGGCGGAAGCCAGACGCTCCGGTATTATCTCTCCGGCGATTACAGCAACCAGATCGGATCGCTCGTCATGCCGGCCCCGGCACAGCAACTCATCGAACAAACGCTCGGCGTGACGTCGATTCCCGACGACGTGCGCAATCCGAACGCGCTGCAAAACATCTCCCTGCATTCCAACGTGTCGGCGGACGTCACCTCGCGCGGAACAGTGAATGTGACCGCCAGCTATACCAAGGTGAATCATCGCCAGACGGCCGCCGACGCGGTGTTCGGTGCCTACTATTATTCCGGTGTGACACCGCCGGGGGGTGACACCTCGCTCGCGCGTCTCTTCTCTCCGATTACGTCGATCGCGTTGGTCAGAACCAACGACAACGCGAACCGGTTCGACGGCCAGATGAATGGCTCCTGGCAAGCGCTCCCGTGGCTCACCGCCAACGCGCTCGTTGGCGTGGACATCGACAACGATTTGACGCACACGCTCCTTCCAGCTGGACAGCCTACGCCGTCTGATGGTGGATTCGCGGCGGACGACCGGCGGGACAGTCAGAATCGGACGATGACGATGGGGTTGACCGCCAACGCGCGCCCGGGGATGCTGAGCTTCCGGAGCTCCTTCGGCGTGCAGTACCTCACGACGCAGCTCGACGGACTCACCGTCCAAGGGGGAGGGCTCGCGCCCGGCAGCAACTCGATCTCGACGGCGACGCAGCCGTCGGTGACGCAATTCTGGACCGATGAAAATTCGCTGGGCAGTTACGTCGAGGAAGTTGTCGGCCTTCGCGACCGAATCTTCCTGACCGGATCGCTGCGTCTCGACGGGTCGACCTCGTTCGGCGAGAAGTACAAGCCGCAACCCGCGCCGAAAATCGGCCTGTCGTGGGTAGCGTCGGACGAGCCATTCCTCAAAGGGACGCCTGGACTCACGGAGCTGCGGCTTCGATATGCGTACGGCAAAGCCACTCGCTATCCGACGAGTGGGATGCGGAACGGGCTCGTGATTGGATCCATTCGCGATCTCGGCGGACAACAGCAGGTCATCTTCGACCGCACGATTCTCGCGAACCCGTTGCTCCGCCCCGAGCGGACACAAGAGTCGGAATACGGCGCCGATGCGACCCTCTGGTCGCGCGTCCAAGTCGGGCTCACATGGTTCACGCGCCGAGCGACGGATCAGTTGCAAGTGCTTCGGACGCCGGATGGCATGCCGGGGGTGTGGGGGAATGTCTCGAGCGTATCCGCGCACGGGTTCGAAGCGACCATCAACATTCCCATCGTGAACACGTCGGTGATGCGCGCGGACCTCGGATTCAACTACGGCTATCACACGGACAAAGTCCTCAACCTCGGCGATCTCCAGAATTCGCCGCTTCCAGACGGGACTGGATATGTGGTCGGTTATCCAACTGGCGGCGTGTTCGTGCAACGCATCCTCGGCGTGTCCGATTCGGCGAAACAGCGTGGCATCGTCTTCACGCAAGACATCATTCGCGACAGTGTCTCGCGTTTCCTCGGTGTGATCCTCCCACCGCAGACGTATGCGCTGACGCCGACCGCGTCGCTCGCGGGGGGATATCTTCGCATCTCCGCGGTGTTCGATCGGCAGACCGGATTCTGGGTGCGGAACGACGTGTCGTGCTGGGACGGTGGGCTGTGTCTCGGTGCGTTCCTCACGAGTACGCCACTCCTGGAGCAGGCCAAATATGCCGGGGGGAATTCCTCCGATTTTCTGGAGCGCGGCGATTTTACCCGGTGGCGGGAAATGAGCTTCACCGTGCAGGTTCCGCCGCGGCTGCTGCGCATTCCGCTCCTGCGGATGGGATTCTCGAATGCCACGGTCAGCTTGCAAGGGCGGAATCTCGCATTGTGGACACGATTCCATGGACCGGATCCCGAAAGCCGCTCTGACCGCGCGTTCAATGGGAACGCGGTCAATGGAATTCCGCAAGGAAGAACGTGGGCCTTCCGATTCGATATCACGCCATGATGCGCTCACTCTTTCATCCGACGGCTCGTCGCGATTTGCCACTCATTCTCACTTCTCGGATGCAGACGACTCTGAAATCCTCGGGCGCGCGAGCGATCCAACGGCGTTTCGTGTGGAGCGTGCTCATTGGGCTGTGCGTGTCGGGGACGACCGCCTGTCATGGCCTGCTGGACGCGACCGATCCGACGGCGATTACCGATGCGGACATCGCAAACGCCGCGGGTGCGAACGCCCGCCGGAACAACGTCGTGTACAGCTTCTCCGACCGCGTCTTGGACGCCGCGGTGGACGTCGCGCTCTTTACGGACGAGCGCGCGTATCACGTGCCGGCCACCTTTCTGACGCAGCCGTTGCAAAATTTGCAGCTGCAGACCGATCAGCGGAATAGTCTCGGGATCGAGCAGGTGTACGCCAGTAGTGATCCGCATCTGGGACACTTGGACGAGATCATCACGCGCTCCTCGGTTGCGATTCCACCAATTCGGTCGTACGTCCCTGATTCGCTCCGGGGGGATTTCCTGGCGCAGATGTACGCGATGCGCGGCTACGCCATCGTCCAAATGGCGGAAGACATCTGCTCCGGATTTCCGATCAACGACGTCGACGCCAACAATTTGCCGGTATACAGCGCGCCCTACACCACGGATTCGGCGTTGGCGTATGGCATCACGCAGCTCGACTCCGCGATCGCGAACGCGCATGACAGCGTCCAATTCTTGAATTTCGCGAATGTCTTGAAAGGGCGCGCACTCCTGGATCTCGGCCAATATGCTCAGGCTGCCGCGGCTGTCGCGAATGTTCCGACGGATTTCGCCTTCTCGACCGATCCGTCGTTCAACAATGCATTCTACGTCCCTTCGTATCAGTGTTGCACGTACATCGTCGGTGAGCGAGAAGGGCAGAACGGCCTTCCGTTCGGCTCGGCGCAGGACCCACGCGTGCCGACGATGTTCGTGCAGTCGCACGTCGGGTCATTGATCGATTCGATCTACGATCAGCGCAAGTATCCCGCTGCCAGCACGACGATGATCGTCGCGAGCGGCGCCGAGGCGCGGTTGATCGAAGCGGAGGCGGCGTTGCAGGGGGGTGATGTGAATGGCTGGGCCAACGATTTGAACGCACTTCGGCAGAATGCGCCGAGTACGTATTTGCAGCTCGCCAATCCGATTCCGGCGCTGACGACCGATTCGACGACGCTCGCGCCGAGTGCCTCGTTCCAGGTGGACGTGATGTATCGGGAGCGCGCATTTTGGTTGTATCTGACGGGGCGGCGGTTGGGCGATCTCCGGCGGCTGATTCGGAATTATGGACGCGATCCCGAGGCCATCTTTCCGACTGGGACGTATGCGCTCGGTGGTGTTTACGGCACCGCGACCTCGATGCCGTTCTCGCGAGCCGCGGAAGGGCTGTTGAACCCGAAGGTGACCGCTGGATGTATCTCTCGGTAGGGAGGCGATACAGACTGGCTCTCATCGCCAGTCTGGGCGTGTGTGCGGTGTGCAGTGGTCGTTCGTCAGCGTGGGGACAATCATCGGGCGGGGGATTACCCTCACTGCCGCCGTCGGTGCTCGCGCAGCAGCTCGACGCGCAACTTCCCCAGATTCGATCATTGGGTGCGCTTCCCGACGTCGCAGATGTGGGACGGCTTCCCGGCACGGGATCCGGAAAAGCCTACTCCATCCCGATCACGCCGACCGAAGCGGTGATCGATCTGCAGATGTACGGATATCAGCTCGAATCGCTCTTCCCGGGCGGAGCGCTGCACTATCCGGCTGATTCGTTACATCGCCTGCATGTCGCACGTGCCGCTGCTTGGATGCGCCGCCTCTCGACGGTCTCCAAGGTCCCCGGTGCAGACGTGGACGGGCGACAGTTGCTCGCTTGGGCCGAAGTCGCGTTACGCGCCGAACAAGATTCGGCGGCGCAACGACTCTTCGACATGCGGCTCGCGGCGTTGACGACGTCGAACGCGGTTGGTCCTGGAGAACGGTCGGTGACGCTCGAGCGTTCATTGACATTGGCTGCTGCCGTCGCGGCGTTGACGGGCGCGACAGATACAGGGCCACATGATCCGGCGTGGTGGGCGCGCACCTTTCCTTTGGCGGAAGCGTATGCGACACAACTCCTTGCACTTCCTGGGCACGGCTATTCGACCAAGAGTGACAGCTCGAGTGTATTGTTCCGCCAGTTCCAGGCGGCGCGCGAGCTGCTCGCGATTGCCGCGATACCGGAAGTCGAGTTGCCGCCTGGAACCTTGAAAGCAACCGTCGATCGTGCCCTTATCGCCGTGCGTCGTTTCCCGTCGCGGGATTGGGCGCGGCAAATCTCCAGGTTGCCGTATCGTGACGTCGCCCTGGCGCTCTTGAGCCAGCCGCGCGGGACGGAACTACTCGCCGCATTCAATGCACAATTGTTGGCGGTTGCAACGCAGGGCACCGAGGTCGCGGCTCGGCGGGAAGAAATTCGTGCAAGTATGGCGTCGGAATTCGCGGTGATGGCCAGGTTGGGTCGCACGACGGTGCCACCGTTGGCGGCGCACGCGTGGCTCAACACCCCCGATTCGCTCTACAACGCAACACCACGGAGTCACACGTTCAACGACGGTGTGGTTCGTGTGCTCGTCTTCGGTGATCTGAACTTCGATGTCTTCCCGGCGCTCGAAGAAGTGCACCACTATTTCTCGTTGCGCACTGACTCGAAGTCGGGCACACGAGTGCAGGTCCTATTCATGACCGAAACGACGGGGCATTCCGGATCAGACGTCGTGAGCCCGGCGGACGAAGTCGCGTGGCTCAAAGCCTTTTATGTCGGGAAACGTGGCGTGACATTTCCCATCGCTATTTGGGCCGGTTCCAAAGTCGCTGGCGACGAGGGGGCGATGATCCCGACGCCGTTCCCTTCGAAGAGCGCATATGGCGCCGATCTGTTGGGGTCGACGTGCATCGTGATCGACGGGCACGGTGTCGTTCGGACGTACGTCGACATGAACACCTATAACATGCGACGGAAGGAGCGCTCTTTGATTCGTACGATCGAAACGCTCCTCGCGGAATCACACGCATGAGGCGCATTCCCGTGTCGCGCGCGTACAAGGGCGTACACGATCTCCCGCACAAGCGCAGCATCACTCGCCGCACGTTTCTCGGAGCGAGTGCCGCCGTACTGGCCGGCGCCGGTGCGCATCCCACGCGTCTCTTCGGGATGACGAACACGATCCTCATGAGCGCACGCACCCGGCGTACTTCGCCCAACGCGTGGCTGCCGGAACCGACACCGGCGGAGCAGCTCCGGAGCTTGGCGCTCGTGGCCATGGAAGCCGCCAAGCGGGCCGGCGCCGACTTCGCCGACATTCGGATCGGGGTCCAGCGCAACGTCAGTGTGCCGCGCTATCCGTACAGTCCACATACAGGACTCGACGTCGGCTACGGCGTTCGGGCATGGGTCGATGGAACATGGAGTTTTCAACATGGAAACTTGTTGACGACCGACGCGGTTGCCACCGCGGCTCGCGGCGCGGTGGCTGGAGCGCGCACCTATGCGCGCGTCAACGCCATCCTCGCAGCCGCCGCAGGACACGGGGGATCACCGACATGGGCACCAGCTCCCGCGGTGACCGGTGAATGGCGCGCACCCATGGAGCTCGATCCCTTTCTCGTGCCGCTCGACGACTATCATCGCGTGCTAGACACGTTGGTCGATACCACCGCGGACATTTACAAGAACATCAACATCGGTTGTCTCGCCTTGGGGTGGCAGGCGGAGACCCGCGTCTTCGCATCGACCGAAGGGGCGTTGGTGACGCAGTACCTGCTCAACGGGGGCGCGGCAGTCGACGGCAGTGTGAGCCTTCCAGTCACTCGAGACGATCCACTCGGGGGGATCCCTATCAACATCCCGCTCATCACACCGTCGACCCGCGGATTCGAAATGGTGCTCAGATCCGACTTGGTGTCGCGCCTCCTCCCCGGCGTCGACGACGCGGTGCGGTTGCGCGAGCTTCCGTTTCGCCAGTTCCGCGACGTTGGACGCTTTCCGGTGGTCCTACACGGGACGACCGCTGCCGATCTCCTGGGAAACGTGGTCAGTTCGGCGCTCGACGGCGACCGGGTTTCTGGCCTTGAAGCCGATGCGGCGGGGACGAGCTATTTGACCCCTTGGGAAGAAATTCTCGGCGCGACAACGCCGCCATTTTCGCCGTTGCTGACTATGACGGCTGGTCGCGCGATGCCCTCACCGATGGCTGTGGGATGGGATGATGATGGTGTCGTTCCTGAATCATATTCGTTGATCGAGCACGGGCGCGTCGTCGATTATCATACCACGCGAGAAACGGCGCCCATGCTGGCATCATGGTACGAACGACAGGGACGTCCGATGCGTTCTCACGGGAGCTGCGTCGCGACGACGCCCGATCAATTACCAATGGGGAGCGGAGGACACGTGACCGTGACCCCCGCGTTGGGACACGCCAGTTTGGACGACCTCGCGCGTGAAATGACGCACGGCTTCATCGTGTTTCGCGGAAGCACGGAGCCTGAGCCCGGGCTCTCCGCCGGCCGATTGGGAGTGACGCACGCGGTCGAAGTGCAGCGCGGCGTCCCGGTTGCGTGGACGGGGCTCGATCTGTTGTTCAGATCGAAACCACTCTTGCAAAAGCAACTCCTCGCGCTGGGTGACGCCGAAACTGTTCGGACGGTTGGCCTCGGTGTGATGAAAGGGATCCCGTGGCAGGGCGTCTCTCAGTTCGTCACGGCTCCGGCGATGCTGTGTAAGGACCTCGACGTCGTCATGCTATGACGCATGTTATGCAGCGGTCTTCGAGGTCTCCGATCACGCCGATTGTGTCGATGCATCGGGACGCCGCGTCGCCCGTGCTTTCTCCGGATGCACTCCGCGCGCTTGCCGAATATACGCTGAGCTTGACGTCGGCGGATACCGTACGGGTTCGCATCACGCACGTAGCGATCGGCTCCGCGCGAGTTGCGCGCGATCGGTTACGTGTGCGCAGCAGTGGGGATAGGGTACAGTTCGAGCTCGACATGGCGTTCGGCCAACGTGTTGGCGCGGGGCTCGACATCAATCAACTCGATCCCGCGAGCTTGCGCCAAGCGGTCGCCTACCTCGAGCGAACGGCGCACGAACAGCGCGGCGATCCGACGTCGATCACGATGCCGGTTGCGCCGCGCACCTATCTCCCGAATACCTGCTGGCACGAGTCGACCGCCGCGGCGTTTGGAGATGCGGCACACGTGGTCGTCCCGCCGCTCGTGCGGCCGATCCTGGAGGCGAAGCTCCACGCGTCGGCGTTCGTCGGTGTGTATCTCCATTCCACCGTCTTCGCGACGAAGGAGGGGATTCTCGCGACCGGGCAGGAAACCGACGTCGAAATGAACGTGACCGGATGGACGGCGGATGGGAAAGGATCAGGATGGGCTGGGCAAGTCACACGCGACTGGAACATGTTACACCCCGATGCTGTGGCCGCCGAGTCGTTGCGATTGACGCAGCTGGCGGCGAATCCGGTGGCGTTCGAACCTGGGCGTCGGGTGGCAATTCTCGATCGCCCCGCGGTGGCCCAACTCGTTCGCGCGATGGGGAGCGCATTCGACGCCGCGAGTACGTGGCGCGGGCAAACGCCCTTGTATAACAGAGCGACGCGTCGTCCCAAAATTGGCGAGCACATCATGGACCCGCGCATTACCGTGTCGACTGATCCCAACGATCGGGAGGGGGGCTATCTGCCGTTCGATAGAGCGGCGTATCCGCTGGTGCCGATGACATTCGTCGAGCGTGGTGTGCACACGCATCTCGCGTACGATGCGTATACCGCTGCGAGTCACGGAATCGTTCCCGCGAATGATGCGCCCGATTCATTGCGGATGAGCGGCGGCCCCACGAGCGTCGCCGATATGATTGCCGGGTGCAAAGAAGGGATCTACGTCAATCGACTGGGATTCATCGAAGGGGCCGGGAGCGATCCGGTGAGCGGGATGCTCACCGGGGTGACGACGGGAGCCTGTTTTCTCGTCCGCGATGGGAAAATCGAGAAATCGATCAAACCGCTGCGTTTCCTGGTGTCGCCGTGGCTGTTGTTCAATCAACTCGAAGCGATCGGCTCGACGGAGCGAACGGCGTTCGGATCGTCGCCATGGTTCGGTGATTGGCCGATTGCGCCCACGATCGTCCCGCCGTTGATGGTGCGGGATTTCAATTTCGTGGCGTTGGCCGCGAACGCTTGAGATTGACGATCAGCTTTTAGGGATATTCCACCGATCCCTGCACCCACAATAACGACTGAATGTCGATCAGATCTCGCGGCCGTAGATCCTTCGTATCTTCGCGCACCGTTTTGGCGAATCGCAAGAGACTCTGATAGGTCTCCCAACCGGGGCGCGGGCGTGCCACTTATAGCTCCGTTCCCAGTCGACGTACGTCTCGTCGTGGTAGCCGTCCGGGAAATACCGAAGAAATTTTCGGCGGCACCCCTGTGGCCCGGGAATTCGTCCCCGTGTTTGGGTTCGAGTGTGGTGGATGGTCGACGTGCTGTCTACATGTGCGATGCTTGCCATAAAGTACTCCGTCAGTGGTACGAGCTCGATCAGGTGTCGCGCACGAGTGGAAGCGCGACCTTTCCCGATGCGTCTGGTTTCGCGAGTAAGGTCTGTACGACATTCAGCCGGCCCGACGCAAAGCCGTGCGCCGACGCGGTCATGTACAATGTCCAGGTGCGGTAAATCCGTTCGTTTGCCATGGCGATGGCTTCTGCTTTCCGCGCGGTCAATCGTGCCACCCAATGGCGTAACGTCAGGGCGTAATGTTCCCGCAGACTTTGCACGTCCCGGGTTTCGAATCCCGTCGCTTCCGCCGCTTCAATGACTGCCGCCAAGGGACCGAGCTTCCCGTCGGGAAATACATATTGGTCGATGAACGCGTCGCGTTGCCACAGCTTCCCTTCGATCCATGTTTTCACACCGTGCGGCCGAGCGGTGCCTTCGTTCACGATGCCGTGATTCAGCAGCAGGCCGCCGGGGGCGAGCGCGCGATGGAGCGTCTGGAAATACATCGGAAGATTCGGGACGCCCACATGCTCTACCATTCCCACACTGGCAATCTTGTCGAACTCGGCATCGTCGGGGAGCCCGCGATAGTCGAGAATTTCGACACGACAGCGCGTGTCGAGTCTGGCAGCGCGAATGCGTTCGCGGGCGAGCGTGGCTTGCGCGTCGCTCAGCGTGAGTCCGAGTGCCGTGACTCCGTACTGGGCCACGGCATGCATGATGAGCCCGCCCCATCCACAGCCGACGTCCAGGAGCCGGTCGCCAGGCTGTAGGCGAAGCTTGCGGCAGACGAGATCGAGCTTCGCGAGTTGCGCGTCATCCAACGACATCGTTTCGGAGTGGAAGTAGGCGCAGGAGTAGACCATTCGCGTATCCAGCCACAACGCGTAAAATTCATTCCCGACGTCATAGTGATATCGGATGGCCGCTTGGTCGCGGGACGGATCGTGCTGGTGTCCGGTGTGCTGCACGATCGATGAAGCACGGGCGCTGCGCACGTCATGCTCCGCCTCCGTGTCGTGCGCCGGCAGTGCCAAGAGATGCCGAGTGATCGTGGCAAGGGTGCGTGGCGACTTGATTCGTTCGTTGATGGCGTCTGCAAGTGTAACGGCGGATTCCAATGTTCCCTCGACATCCACGTCGTCCGACAGGTACGCTTCGACGATCGAGAGCTCACTGGGCGGCAGTAGCATGCGTCGGAGCGCGCCGGGGCGATTGATGACGAGCGTGAAAGGAGGTGGGTTGTGCTGGTCGTGTTCACCTCCGTGTTCAAGCGTCCCGTCCCAATATCGTACATCGAAATGCCGCGTAGCTGGGGCGCCGAAGAGCGCGTGGACGACCTGCATTCCGTGGTGTACTGCTGCTGGTGAGGCCGGCATTGAAGCAGGAGGGTGTGGGGGAGGGGAGGCGGCTGTCGTCTGCATACGTTTTCTCTATGCAGAGAGTGCACCGTTCTGTCCGCGGGTGACTGTCGGTGTTCCGGGAATAGATCACAATGTATCAGGCGCGCATTGAACTCTCTGCTTGACGCCGATGTGACCTCGATCACATACTGTGGCCATGGAGCCGGCTGCTGATGCTCGCGACACGACGGACAACGAGATCATCACGCGTGTCGCGCAGGGTGACTCTCTCGCCTTCCGTCACCTCGTTCAGCGATACTATTCCCCACTCCTGACGTACCTCACCTACGCCGTCGGGGAGCGTGATGCCGCCGAGGATCTCCTTCAGGAGGTGTTCCTCCGGACGTGGAGCGCGCGTGCCACGCTTCCGCGCGACGGGAATCTCCGGCTGTACTTGTACGCCGCGGCGCGAAACGCCGTCCTCAATCATGCGCGATCCCGGCAACGCGCGGAACGTCGGACGACTGCCTACGCGCAGACGGACGATGGAGCTTCGGCGACCGCCGACGTGCTCGCCGATTTGGAGCATGAAGAGTTGACGCGGAGCGTGCACGAGGCCATTGCGACACTCCCCGACCGTGCGCGGGAAGTCTTTCAGCTCCACCGGGAACAGGGGCTGACGTATCAGGAGATCGCGACACTGTTGGGGATCTCCGTCAACACTGTCAAGTTCCACCTCGGGCGCGCGACCCAACTGCTGCGTGCCGCCATTGGACCGTTGTTGAGTCTCGTGCTGATGCACCGGTCCTGATGGAAATTTTGGGAGGGACCTACCCACCTTCCTGAATGCGGTGTTGTACTGGGTAACCATGTCTCCACACGATCGGTACGATCCGTCCGGTTCCCTGGACATCGACAATATCGCGCTGAGCGCGTACTTGGCCGGCGAGTCTTCTCCGGAAGAGCAGGCGCGTGTCGAGCAATGGCTCGATGCTGATCCTGGGAACGGCGCCGTGCTGGACGCGGTGCGGCAGGCGTGGCATGTCGCGGCGCGGCCGCTCGTTGCTGGCGACGTCGATCGGTTTCTCGAGCGGTTGGAGCCTCGACTTGCGGCACCGGCGCGGACGCCTGGCGCACGAGGTGGTTGGACCCTGCGCTGGGGAGCAACCGCCGTTCGAACACGTGTGAACGTTCTGAGCGTACTCTGCGGCGTACTCGTCCTCCTTGGGATCGTGAGTCGTTTCTCTCAGTCGCCCATTCGTCACACGACACGTCTTTACGTCACCACCTCCGGAGAGCGGGCGACGGTGCGGCTCGCGGACGGGTCGCGTGCCATCCTCGCGCCAGCGACGACATTATCTGTCACGACGAGTCGCGCTGGTGTGGATGCAATGGTTGTGGGCGAGGCATCGTTCACCGTGGTTGGGCATTCCTCCGTTCCTTTCACTGTGCATGCTGGGCGAGCGATGGTATCGGTGCTCGGCACGACCTTCGACGTGCGACACTATGCGACTGATCGTGTCGCACGGGTGGTCGTTACGAATGGCCGGGTTGCGGTTCGGGATGGAGCGCGCGACCGACGCGTCGCACCGCGTGTCGTTCTCGGGGCCCGTACGCTCGGCGTTGTCGACGATTCGGGCGCGGTGCGTGTCATTCCGGACATCGTGAGCGAAGACGAGATCGCGTGGACCACGGGACGACTGGTGTTCCGTGAAACGCCGGTGACCGAGATTCTCGCTGAGCTCGGCCGTGCCTACGCGGTGGACATTCGGCTGACGGACTCTGCGCTTGGCCGAAACACGTTGACGTTCACGGTCCCTGTCGCGAAACGGTCACTCAATGATGTGTTGGATGCCCTCGCGGCCACCCTCGGCGCTCACGTGTTGCGATCCGACAGTGTCATCAGACTTGTTCCCGGCGTACGTACGCCAACGCAACATTCGATTTCACGCCCTACTTTCATTTTGGAGAGTCAGCATGGCAAATAGTCACGTACGACATCAGTCCGTTGCACTGCGCTCCCGGTCCTTCGGTGTGTTGGTCCTGCTCATCACGACGGCGGTGTTCCCGTTGGCCGGCGTGCATGCACAGGCGAGCAGCGTCGCGATGGCCGTGCCGAATAATTCTTCGTCTGTGACGCAACGCGTGACGGTGAACGTGGATCGAGCGCCGCTCGAAGAAGTCATTGCATTGATCGCGCGGGAAGCCGGGCTCATTCCGATGTATACAATGCGGCTACTTCCCAAAGGCGCGACGGTGACGTTGCACGTCCGGCAATATCCGGTCGACGAGGCATTCCGCGATGCTTTGCAGGGAACGGGGCTTTCCGCGTTATTCCGTGGTGTGGGATATGTGTCCATCGTTCATGACTCCGCCGCCGCAAGTACGGGAACGATCGCCGGGCGTGTCATTGACGCGACGACGAAGCAGCCACTGCACAGGGCAACGGTATTGCTCGATAGCGCGAGCCGTGGTGCCGCGACCGATGAGAATGGCACCTTCCGTATCGCTGGGGTCAGCACAGGAGTGCACCGCGTCACGGTCAAGCGGATTGGATATGCCAAGGCGTTTCGTGCTGTCACCGTGGAAGATGGGGTGACAGCGACGGTGGACGTTGCGCTCGATGTGGCCGCGACCGCGTTGGACCAGGTGGTAGTGGCTGGGACGGTGATCCCAACGGCGCTCAAAGCGGTGCCGAACGCGATGACGATCATTACCTCGAAAGAGATCGAGCAGCGGGGAATCACGCGCATTGAGCAGCTGTTTCGTGGTGACGTGCCGGGCATGTTCGCGCAGAATCTGGGAGCTGGCGCGTCGGTCGACAACGTGATCATGTTCTCGCGTGGGACAACGACATTTTCCGCGTATAGTGCCGGCACACAATATGGCACAAATCCCATCAAGACCTATGTGGATGGCGTCGAGCTGGCGGACGCGCATTTTCTCAACCAGATCGATCCGAAGAGTATCGAGCGCATCGAGATCCTGACGGGGCCACAGGCCTCGACGATCTACGGCTCCAACGCCATCAACGGCGTGATGCAAATCTTCACCAAGCGCGGTGCAAGCGTACGACCACAACTCACGCTCAACCTGTTGAGCGGATGGGTGGAGAACGACTTCAGCAGTGCGCGCACGCCGCAGCATGATTACAGCGCTCAATTGAGCGGCGTGGAGGGACGGATTTCATATAACGCTGGCGGCTCGTGGAACTATACCGGGCCATGGACTCCGTCCAAGCAGACCACCCGCACTGGGGTGTTCGAAGGCACACGGCTCGAACTGCCTGTGCACGGGGAGCACGTGGCGGCCGATATGACGTTTCGGCGCACCGCCACGCAAAATCGGAGTCACGGTTCGCCGTCGCAGAGCACGACGGGTCTCTGGGAGTCTGGATGGTTCGAGCCATCGCTGAGCCCGGGCGGCGGGTCGGGTGGTGGTGGTCTCGGCGATCCGAGCACCGAAGTCCTGCTGGGGCAGACGTTGGGACTCACACTCAGTTATGCCCCCACCCGTTGGTGGTCACATGAACTCGGAATCGGGCAGGATGCGTCAGACGACGAGCTGCGTGGTACGACACCAGGGTATCTGTCAACGAGAGATACGGTGGTCGGGCTGTCGTCAACGCACACCGACCGGCGTTCACTTCGGTATACGACGACCGCGCAGGTCCCGATAACCGCACTGACACAGGCGACGGTCACCGTCGGCATCGACGGGTGGCAGAGCTTGACCTCGTACTTGGATCTTCGGTCTCGGACGCTCACGGGAACGATCACGGACGTCAATGGGTCGCCATACATGACGCGCCAGCCGGGGCACAACACGGGAGGGTTCCTGCAAACGCAATTCGGTGTGCGGGACCAACTGTTCCTCACCTATGGCCTTCGCGCGGAATGGAACCCGAGCTTTGGCGCAAACGCCGACCCGAGCTACGCCCCGCGCTATGGTATCGCGTATACACAGGATGTGGGCGCGGTGACCGCAAAATTGCGCGCCAGCTATGGCCGGTCGACGCGTCCCCCGCCGATCGGAGCGAAGAATGCACGAGCCGCATCGTTCGGCAATGCCGTTCTGGCCGACTACGGAAATTTCGACTATTTCCTCGCGAATCCCGAGCTCACGCCAGAACACCAGCAGGGGAGCGAGGGAGGCGTGGAGCTTTATTGGGGCACGCGTGGCTCGCTCGTGGTGACACGGTATAACCAAACCGTCGATCAGCTGATTGCCCCGCCGAAGGTCGACAGCGTTCGCTCCCGCACGACGCCGATCACGAGCTGGGCTTATAACTTCGATGCCAACGGCTATGGGTACATGTACCAGTACCGATATCTGAACATCGGCAGCATCCGGAACCAGGGCTGGGAAGCGCAGGGGAGTGTGACGACGGGACCTGTCACGACGAAAGGCACGTATAGCTGGACCAAGAGTCGGACGATCGGGGTCAATCCCAAGTACCGCGCGTCTTTTTCGGCCGAAGATTATCCGCAGTATCAGCCTGGGGCGACATTCGATTTTTTGCCTGAGCACACCTGGGCATTGGCGGTCCTGTACTCCCGTGCACAGACCACGGTGGGACTCAATGTGTCCGGTGTGGGGCGAATTACGAATCTCGAGGATGATTTCTCACTCAAGTATCTCGGCAGCGGTCTCCGTCTCCGGCAGAACAGTCAACGCATGCGCCGCTCAGGATACGTTGACGTCAACAATGGCTACACTATGGCGGATCTGACGGGCTCGCACCGGTTTTCCTCGCGTGTGGAAGGGGTACTCCAGGTGCAGAATCTCATGAATTACTACGTCAACGATTTTCTGTCTACCTATGCGACCATGGGCCGACAGGAGAAAGCCGGATTGCGAATTCGGTTGTGACAAGTTTTGAGTATGAACACTGATGTTGCTGTTTCAACGATTGTCCCGATTACCATACATGCTACTGCACATCATGCCGCGCATCATGTCGCGCGTCGCTCACGGATTCGTGATCACCGCCGCGTTGTTTCTGATGCCTGTTCCCGCGGCGCAAGCACAGCCAACGTCGCCCGAGGTGACAACGATCAGTCCCGCGACCACGACACGACCGATCTCCGCTGCGGAAGCCGCCCATCATATCTGGATCAAAGACGGCCGACTGAGTGATTTCGGCGACATGCTGCGGACGCCGGACGCTCCGCGTGATTCCATGCGGAAGGTTCTCGCGGCGACGGGCGCGGAGTGGCTTGCCCGGATGCGAGAGGGCCGGATCCAGGGGATCCAACTCGATCCCTCGGGGAAGGTCGGCATTGCGGCCGAGCAAGAGGCCTACGCACAGCACCAAATCGCCGAACGGCTCGCGACGCCGGGATTGTCGTTCCGGGACCGCGCATTCACGTACTTGTCTGCTGTGCGAGCCTTCGCGGATGCGGACCATCCTGACCGATTGCCGCAGGCGGAAGCGTATCTCCGGCAATTGGATGCTTTGGGCGACAGCGCCGTTTATTGGCGGTACCACGCTCGGGCCAGTCTGGTGTACGTGTACTACTTGCTCGGCCGACCTTCCGACGTCATACGGCACGGGGTTCGAGCCATTGAGTTGGGGCCGTTGATGGATTTTGTGGATCGTGAGGCGCTGCTGGGCGAATACATGTATCCCGTCGTTGTCGAAGCGTTGGCGGGACAACCGGGGGGCGCCGACAAAATCGCGGCGTTGAATAGGTCGTTGCTCGCCGCCGTGACGCTCTCGCCGGCTCTCCTCGCGCAGGACAGCGGTTATGCGTACTTGGCCAGGTATAACGTGCCGGATGCGAAGAACATGATCGCGGTCAATGCGTTGTTGGGCACGCCGGGGCACCCGCTCACCGCGCAACTGTGGCTCAACCGGCCCACGCGTGATTCGGCGACGATCGCCGTCAACGATGGCAAAATTCGCATTGTCGATGTCTCTGACTACAATTGCCTCGCGTGCTTGCTCGCACTCGACCGATTGGAGCGATTGCACCGGAAATTCCCGGCTGTCGAGGTGATGGTAGTCACCTCGACCGTGGGCCACTGGGAAAACCGGCTTCTTTCGCCGGAGGAGGAGGGCAAAGTCTTGACCGACTATTTCCTCAACTACCGGAAGTTGACGTTCCCGATCGGGATCTGGCTGGCCAAAAAAGCCGCGAATAGCGACGGCGGTCTGACGCCCGAGTCTAGTGGGCCAAATGCCTCAAACTACCCGCATGCGGTGCGTCCGACGTTTCATGTGCTGGATGGGAAAGGGACGATTCGGCGCATTATCCAAGGCAACAGCGATGACATGGAAGCGCAGCTGGCGCGCACCGTCACGTTTCTGCAACGCGAGGCGAACGTCGCGGCCACCACGCACAACGAAGAACAACACGCGACACGCTAGGACTATAAGCATGACAACCCGCCGAGACTTTCTGGCGACGACCTCGCTCGCCTTGGTGAGTCCGTTGCTGGGCGCCCGCCATGGGCATCTTCACGGACATACACAACTATTACCGGCCGATGCCGGCCGATCGCGATTGCCCGCCACGGCGTGGCTCCCGAATGCGATGCCAGGCGATGCGCTTCGCGCGCTGGCCACACACGCGATCAACGCGGCGAAAGAGGCTGGAGCGACGTACGCCGATGTCCGGGTGGCCGAACGGCACTCGATGACGATGTTGCTGAGCCCCGCGGAGCCGCGTCTCCCTCAGCCACGACTCGAAGTCACCGTCTCCTACGGTGTGCGTGTCGTCGTCGACGGGGCCTCCGCCTTTGTCTACGGGTCGACGCCCTCGCCCGACGCCGTCGCCGCGGCGGCCCGGAATGCCGTGCGAACCGCACGCGGGTATGCGCGTCGCGATGCGCAGAAGACGACACATCGGATCGAGCTTGCCCCAATTCCTGTCGTGACCGGCGAGTGGACTACGCCCCATGAGCTGGACCCCTTCACCGTCCCGCTGGAAGATCATGCCGCGGTGCTGGGGGCCTATCGGGCGGCCTCGATCCGGGTCGCGCACGGCAGAGACACGCCGGGATTCGGAGTGAATCTGGACTGGACCCGTGAGCAACGCGTGTTTGCCTCGACCGAGGGGGCATTGGTCACCCAGATGCTCTTCTCCTCTGCGCCGTCTATGCTCGTCATGGGTAATTTCGGGCTCGGCGGCAGCGGCATTAGCCTGACCTCGCTCATGATTCCCGATCTGATGCCCATGTCCGGTGGGTTCGAAACGGTGACGAATCCAGCACGACAGGACTCGATCAAGCGGGTGACCGAAGAGGCGGTGCAGCTAGCTTCGCTGCCGCGACGAATGGTGGACGTCGGTCGGTATCCGGTGGTGTTCGACGGGATGACCTTCGGCGCGATCCTCGGCCAAACGGTGGGGCCTGCGTTGGAGTTGGATCGTGTGGCGGGCTTCGAACGCGATGCTGGGGGGGACAGCTTTCTGAAACTCTCCACGTTGGGCACGCAGATCGCCAGCCCACTGCTGTCCGTCACGGCGAACCGTACACCGCCCTCGGTCGTAGCGGTGCAGTGGGATGATGACGGGGTCGCTCCGCGGGAATACACCTGCATCCGCGACGGCCGGTTAGTGGACTATCATACATCGCGGCAAACTGCCCCGATACTCGACGACTGGTATAAGACTCAGGGGATACCAAGACGGTCCAACGGATGCGCCGTCGCGCCTCACGCCGACTATCCAGTCATGGTTCGCGCGCCGCATCTGACGGTCGCCCCCACGGCGCGCACCGCGAGTCTTGCAGAGTTATGTCGTGACCTGGGACGCGGACTCCTCATTCGCGGGATGCCGCATGTGTCCACGGATCAGCAATTCGTCTCCGCGAGTATGTCACTGAGGAATTCCGAGTTCGGCGCCTGTGAAATGTTCGAGATCGAGCGCGGCGTGCCCGTGCGCTCCATTCACGGCAACGCGGTGGAATTCGCGACGTCCAAGTTCTTGAAGGCACTCGTCGCCTTGGGGGATGCGACGACGACCCAGAGCACCGCCCTCAGTTTCTATAAAGGGAATCCCTGGAAGGGCGCGCTGCAGAGCGTGACGGCCCCAGCGGCGGTCGTCAAAGAGCTCAATGTCATTGCAGAGGATATCCAATTATGAGCCGTTCATTGAAGTCGTTATCGACGCGCCGACGCTCCAATCTGATTCCGCCGTTGGCGGATCGTCTGCGTGCCGGGCGTCCCGTGCTCGCGCGCGACCAGATGTTGGAGCTCAGCAACCGAATCCTGAAGATGAGCACGGCCGAATCGGTGGCGATCTCGGTGACGCACACCGTGCACGTCGTGACACGGATGACGAACGGCAAAGTCCTATCCAGTAACGACGGTGAGACGCTCTTAATTACCTTCAGGACAATGTTCGGCGATCGCGGGATGCGCGTCTACACGAATCAGGTGGATGACGATGCCCTCCGCACGATGATGCAGCAATGCGAGACGTTGGCACGCGACGGGCTGGGGCGTGCCCAAGCGCTCCTTCCGCCACACCAGGTACCTGATCCACTGGTCTCCACCGCGCTCTGGAAGGAATCCACCATTCAGGCCATGACGGACACGCGCGGTGTGGTCATCCCGGAAGTGATCGAGGCGGTAAAGCGGGAAGGGTTGCGGGCGGCAGGCTTTCTGGGGTTGATGGCGCGCTCGGAATTTTTTATGACGAGTGGGGGCATCTCGGTCTACAGCGAAGAGACCGATGGCGAGCTCACGGTCACCGCGCAGACAGAGGACGGTACCAGCTCAGGGTGGGGGGGCCAAGCGGCACGTGACTGGTCGGTAATGCGGCCACAGGCGGTGGTGGCACGCGCGGTGGAGACGGCCAAGCGCGGGCGTAATCCGGTTGCGGTAGAGCCGGGACGGCGCACAGCCATTCTGAGCCCCGAGGCGGTCGCGCAGATCGTCCGTTATCTCGCGCAGGAGTTCGATGCACGTCTTACCGGCTATGGTTTCACGGCATTTTCCAAGAAGCCGAGCGGCAACAAACTCGGGATGCGGGTGTTCGATCCGAGGATCAGTATGCGCTCCGATCCAGCCGATCCTGACGGAGGCTACCGGCCGTATTTCAGTGGCGGTTTGGGGACACCAGCCATGACGTGGGTCGAGAATGGTGTGCTCAAGAATCTGGCGTACGACGTCGATACGGCGATGGCATCCGGTAAGGCGTACGCGGAGAATCCGTATTCTATTCGGCTCTCGGGTGGGACCACCACGGTGGAGGAGATGATTGCGCAGTGCCGAGAAGGGATTTATGTGAACCGGTTGTCGTCCGTCGATCTGGTCAGTCTACAGACGGGGCTGGCGACGGGCGTGACACGCGACGGCGCCTTTCTCGTGCGCAACGGGAAGATCGAGCGCGGGATCAAGAATTTTCGGTTTCGCGAGTCGCCCTTTTTCTTCTTGAATCGGATCGAAGCCCTCGGCGTTCCCATCCGCGCGGCGTTCGGGTATACGCCGCCAGGCGCCGGCGAAGACAACGAATTCCTGGAGTGGCCGCGTCGTCCCATCATTGCCCCGCCGATGATGGTGCGTGACTTTAATTTCTCCGCGACCGCAGACGCGGTGTGACGTGCGTACACGGACACAGATGTGCGCGAGTCTCTTCGCAGAGAACGTCATCACGGAATCTCAGGGTACCTCTGATAAAGGATTCACCATGCTCTTCCTCAATCGTGTCGAAGCGATTGGCGCGTCGGCACGTGCCCCGTTTGGATATGCATATTGGGCGGGGGAATGGCCTATCGATCCGATCGTGCAACCCCTCCAACCCCTCATGATCCGCGATTTCAATTTCACCACGTTGGCGGACAACGTGTGAGACAACGAAATTGCGCAGGGGAAGCAAAGAGAGATTGTGAAGGCAATCGGGGTAGTGGAAAGGGTGGATATACACCATTGACGGAAACGACACGCCGAGCGTATGCTACTGGAACTGTATGAGGCGGTAAATATGACAAAGTTGCTAGGCTCGTCGGTTCGCGGCACCGGCGACGATCATTTTGATGTCTTCGAGTGTAACAACGTCGTTTTTGCGCTGGACTTCGAACGCTTACATGCGCAAGCAGAGGCGGATGAAGCCATGGGGGCTGTGGATGACCATGCCGACGTCGCAGTGTGGGCGCACGAATACGCCGCGCGCCTTGCATCAGGTAAGCGTCCGCAGTATGGATGAACCGATCCTCCGCATTCGGTGGACGCGCAGTGCACGGCGCGACCTGCGAGTCATTCTGGACTATGTCGCCTCGTGTGAGTGGGGCGATCCCGTTGGCCGATCGGCGGCGATCATGCAGGCGGTGGACGCTCTGCGTGACGCACCTGAAGGATGCCGGCCGTGACGCGTACAGGATGGGACCATCTATCGTCTCCTGATCGTCGAAGGGCGCTTCCTCGTGCCCTATATCTATGATCCGCCAACACAACATCGTTCGTACGGGATAATTTCCGTTCGTGTGTTGTGCGGCTCCGGTCCATCTCGTATACTCGCAGTATGTGGTATATCCCGACCGGCGGATGACTCTCCCACTCTGGTTCGCATCAGACACTGACGTTCCCGATACATCGTCGGGAGGTCGCGCCGCTCGTGCCCCAACGTCGGACATCGTCGCGCCCACAATCGCGGAGACCGACGCGATCCTCCACCGGCTGCGCGCCGGCGACGTCGATGCGTTGACCGCGTTGTTCGATACCCATACCCCGGCATTGATCAGCTTTGCGACGGCAATGCTGGGTGGCGCTGACGCCGCGCGTGACGTCGTCCAGGACGTCTTTTTTGATCTGTGGGATCGGCGGGAAAGATTGATCGTACGAACGACCATCCGAGCCTATCTCTTCGCCGCAACCCGTGGACGCGCACTCCAGGCGCTACGGGCGACTCGGATCGACAAGCGTTACCGGGACGAGCATCGCGCACAGGGAACGTGGCTCGTCCCCGACGCTCCCGCTCGGCCGGACGAGATCGCCGAGCAAACTGAGCTGTCACAGCGAATCGCACAGACGATGACCACACTGACGCCACGCGTGCGTGCCGTCGCCGAGCTTCGATGGTACGGGAGGATGTCATACGCCGAGATCGCGAGCGTGCTGGGCGTCAGTGAGCGGACCGTCAACAATCAATTGACGACCGCGGCGAAAATACTTCGCACCGTCCTCGCCGCTAGGTAGTTTTTTCGCCCTCGTGCATCCTGAGGGTGCGATGGACACGTCACCCACGAATGGCTCACCCGTTATTCCCGACCCAGATGCGTCGCTCGACCGTCTGTTGGCGCGAGCGGGGACGCCTGACGAGTTGGAAGAATTGGAGCACACGGTGCGAAGCGCTGGCATCCCCCCCGAGGCCTTGGCTCAAGCGCTCCAGTTCTTCGGTCCCGCGACAGTCAACCCAGAACGTGACCTTGCCGCCGAGCGTGCTCGTCTCCTGGATCGCATTCAGGTGGCGCAACAGGCGCCGAGTGGAAAGGCACGGTCCGTCCTTGGACGGCACGCGACCGTTTGGGGCGCCACGGCGTTCCTTGCCCTGATCACCGTCGCTCTAGAACATACGTGGCGAGCGACGCCGCATGAACGGGGCGATACGCGGTCACACGTCTACACGACGCACGTCGGTGAACGGGCGACCATCGTACTATCTGACGGAAGTCATGTCACACTCGCTCCAAATACGACCCTCTCGACGGCGGCGGGATTCGGCGGAAGCGCACGTGAAGTGACGTTGCGTGGCCAGGCACGGTTCGACGTGCCGGCACGCTCCCAAACCCCATTCATCGTACGAACCTCAGGGCAATCCACCCGAGTCCTCGGCACGACCTTCGACGTACGCCGGTACGCGAACGAGCGCGCGACACGAGTCACCGTCATGACGGGAAAAGTCGTCGTCGAGAACACGAAGAGATCGGCCCGCGTGACGTTGGCTGGAGGAATGACGGGCCGTGTCTCGGATACCGGCGGAACTGTTGCGGACAGCGGTCACGCGACAGCCTACACCGTGTGGTCGGACGGCCAACTGGTATTCACGAACGCTCGTGTCGGAGACATGCTGGACGCGATTGGCCCGTGGTACGGATATGACATCCGCGTCGTCGGGACAGATAGCGCGGCGTTGTTGTCGCAGCACGCGAGCGCGGTGTTCGACGTCACCCAGCGCGCCGAAACGTTCCGGCTGCTGCGCAGACTCCTTGGCGTCACGATGACCATTGATGGTTCCGTGATGACATTACGAATCGATCACGCACCGGTGCCACCCTCACGGATGGCGCCTGTGCCCTGGCAGTCGACCCACCGTCCCGCGGAGGTTGGACGATGACACAATCCTGGTATGGTAAAAACGTCAGGTTCCTGATGCTCGTGCTCGGCGCCTCCTTCGCTGCGACGCCATGGAGCGCGTCCCTGCATGCGCAACAGGGCGTTGCTGCGGATCGCGTTCCCGACGTGGACGTCTCTCCCGTCGTGCTCACGCGCCCCGTGACGATCCAATTGGACCACGTCTCGTTACGCGACGCAATCGTCGCGCTCGGAGCGGCCGCACATGTTCGGCTGCAATATCGTACCGAATGGGTCGACGCCGTGTCGCATTCAGTGTCACTGCACGTGACAGATCTCTCCCTTGGGTCGGCTTTCGATCGTGTCCTGGCGGGAACATCGTTGCAAGCGGTTGCGCTCGGGAGCAATGTGATCGGCATCGAGCGCGTCGTGGATTCCGTGAGCCTTGCCGGTGGAATCATTACTGGATCGGTGACGACGGCGCAATCCAATCAACCAATTGCCGGTGCGAAGATCGGATTGGATGGACGCAATCATGTGACGGAGAGCGACGCTCGTGGGCGATTCCGGATCGCTGGTGTGCTTGCCGGACGACACACGCTGACGGCGCGCCAGCTCGGATACGAGAAAGCGGCGTTGACGATCACCGTTGCCGATGGCGCGGAAGTCCCCGCGGCAATCACACTGAAGCCGTCCGTGATCGCACTCGATCAAGTCGTCGTGACCGGAACCGTCATCCCGACTGAGCGCAAGGCGGTCCCCAATGCGATGACGGTCGTGACCGCCGCTGAGCTCGAGCAACGCGGCATCACCCACATCGATCAGCTCTTTCGGGGAGATATTCCGGGGCTCTTCGCGCAGGACCGCGGATCGCAAGCGAGCACGACACCAGGAAAAGTGTACATGGCGAGCCGAGGAGCGACGACGCTGGATAATGCGCTCTCGCAATCGATCAAGACCTACGTCGATGGCATCGAGCTGGCCGATCCGTCGTATCTCGGGTTGATCGATCCCAAGAGTGTCGAGCGGATCGAAATCCTCACGGGACCGCAAGCGTCCACGATCTACGGGAGCAACGCGATCAACGGCGTCATGCAAATCTTCACCAAACGCGGGGCGAGTCCGCGTCCCCAGGTGACTCTCCATCTGTCCACCGGCTTCATCCAGAATAACTTCAGCTCCGCGCTCACACCGCAGCATGATGACGCTGTCGATGTCTCTGGGCTCGAAGGGCACATGTCGTATAACGTCGGCGGATCGTGGGTGTACCAAGGCGCCTGGTCCCTCGCCCATCAAGGAACGACGAGCGGCTACGGCGGGGCCCGTCTCCAACACGGTCCACTCACGGCCGACGTGAACGGCCGTCGTGCGGAAAGTACGACGTGGGAAAACGGGAATCTCTCGCAAGGCGGCGAGACAGAACGTGTCTCAGGGGTGTTCAGAACGAGTGGAGGAAGTCAGGAGCGTCGCACCATTGGAAGTACCGGCTCGACGTTCGGAGCAACGCTGACGTATCTCCCGACGTCATGGTGGTCGATCACGACGACTGCCGGCAACGACGTGACGACGTCGCAACTATCGCAGTTGGCGCCGAGGTATACGTTCGGGATCGGGCCGCGTGATAGCTTGTTGTTCTTTTCGCAAAGTCAGACAGGACGTCGGTCGCTTTCCGCGGTCTCGTCGCTTCGGTTGACGGGTATTGTTGCGCAACTCACCGTCACATCCGGTGTGGATGGGTGGAACACGCTGTCGATTGGCACATCCGGGGCGCTTCCAGTGCTGACCGGTTCGCTGAATGGCATCGGCGTCACGCGTGGCGTGGGACACAACCGAGGCGCGTTCGTCCAATCGCAGCTTGGTCTGTTCGACCAGCTCTATCTCACGTATGGACTACGCGCCGAATGGAACCCAACGTTCGGCGCCTCGGCGACACCGAACCACGTTCCTCGGTATGGCATTGCATACGCGCACGACGTCGGCCCGCTTACTGTCAAGGTTCGTGGGAGCTATGGTCATTCCACCCGTCCCCCCGCGGCGGGATTGACCAACGCACTCACCCTCGATGCGAGTCCGGCGTGTGGTGCGTATCTCGCCGACTACTTCGGGCATATCCTCTGCCGGTTGGCGAATCCTGATCTCGCCCCCGAGTCACAACAAGGGGGTGAAGGCGGGCTCGAACTCTATCTCGGATCACGAGCATCGCTGGTCGTGACGCGATACAATCAAACGGTGGACAATCTCATCTTGTACACCGACATCGCGGACAGCGTGCGTTCACTGCTTCCTGCGACGGCGTACGGGGCCAATCCGGCCGACACGCCGTATTGGACGGATGGTTATTGGTATTGGTATCAAAGCCAGTACCTCAACCTCGGTGGTGTGCGCAATCAAGGATGGGAGTTGCAAGGAAGTGTGAACACCGGACCGCTGACCACCAAGGGAACGTATTCGTGGACGAAGAGCCGCATCATGGGAATCAGCCCGAAATATCGCGCGCTGTTCGCGCCGCGGTATCAACCGGGTGCGGTTTTCACTCTGTTGCCCGAGCATACGTGGGCATTGAATTTCACGTACGCACGGGGTGGGACAACCGTCTCGGCGAACGTGCAAGGGCAGGGCGTGTTGTATTATGCCTTCGAGGATCCGCTCGCGCAGGACATCGGGGCACGGCGTCTGCGGATACAAGCGGGACGGATGAGTCTCCCGAATGGATACGTGAATCGCGGTCCAGGGTACACGCGAACCGACGTGAATGCGTCGCATACATTCTCATCGGCATTGGATGGGACGTTACAAATCTTGAATGCGGCTGACCAGTATCAAAACGACTATGCGGCGACGGCGGCGGCGATGGGACGCCAGACGAAGCTCGGGATACGGTGGCGGTGGTAAAGGACGCATCGCTTCGACACACTGAAAACCCATGCGTGACGCCGGTGTGACCTCGATCTTGCCGGTAATAACGACATCCGTTATTATTCTCCGTGATCCAAAGTTTTGGAGATCGAGAAACCGAACGATTGTTCGATCGCCAGCCTGTTCGCAAATACCCGGCGGAACTCCGCCGCGTCATGCTCCGCAAGCTTGTCGCGGTCGATGCAGCCGAACGGCTCGACGATCTGCGTGTACCGCCAGGGAACCGGCTAGAAGCGCTCCGAGGCGATCGCGCGGGCCAACATAGTATTCGCGTGAATGACCAATGGCGAGTTTGTTTTCGATGGTCGAACGGACATGCGTATGATGTTGTCTTGGTCGATTACCATTGAGCTGAGTGAGAGATGACTATGTCTAAGAAAATCGCGCCCATTCACCCAGGGGAAATTCTCGCCGCCGACTTTCTCGAGCCATTCGGCCTGTCTCAATATCGTGTCGCACATGATTTGAGTGTTCCGCCGCGTCGCATTAATGAGATTGTGCAAGGGAAGCGTGGGATCACGGCGGATACGGCGCTCAGACTGGCTCGGTATTTTGGAACCACCGAACGATTCTGGCTCAATTTGCAGTCACGATTCGATGTCGAAGTCGAGCGAGATCGTTTGGGCGCACGGTTGCGGGCAGAAGTCGTCGTCTTGAAACGGGCGAGCTGAGGTAGCTTACACTACAGGAAGTTCAGCGTCTGACTCTGTCGAGCCCGGGATATCGATCGATACATCCCGCCCTTGCGAATGGGCGTATGAGGTGTCGATTGGTGCCTCGGGCTCGACTCGTTTCAACAAAAATGACGCTCCTGATACACAATTGCGCGTTTCCGTCCCCGCCCCTATACTCGGCACATGCGCCACCCCGCGGACCGGTGACCCTCGCATACTATCTCCTGCACGGAGACTCCGGCGACGATTCCCCGCCGGAGTTCCGGCACGGTCCCGCTCCGAAGCCAGCTGACACTGCACCTCGCACGGAACATCGCACCGACAACACCGACGAGACGCTCGTCTCCGCGATCCGTGCGAGCGACCTCCACGCGTTCGAATCACTCTTTCGGACATATCATCCCCAACTCCTCTCCTTCGCCACCGGCTACGTCAAATCCGTCGACGTCGCCGAAGAAGTCGTCGGAGACGTCTTTGCATGGGTCTGGGAACATCGCACGTCATGGCATCCGCACACCGGCATTGCCGCGTATCTCTTCAGCGCCGTACGAAACCGCGCCTACACCCTGATCAAACAGCACGCGCGCGACGTGCGGCGTATCCAGACCGCGCACGATCCTGACGTCCTCACCGACGTCGCTGCAGCATACGATCCCGCGCGGCAGACGGAGTCCGACGATTACGTCGCGGCAGTCTGGCGCCTCGTCGCCGCGCTCCCAGAACGGCGCCGCGCGATCATCACCCTGCGCTGGCAGTACGAACGCTCCTGGGACGAGATCGCCGCCATTCTCGGGATGACGCCGGATGCCGCTCGCGTCGATCATCGCCGGGCGTTGGAGCAGCTGCGGAAGCAGCTCCGAAGCGTCTAAAAAAAGTTGTTCGGTTGCCCCATTCGGCGTCGCCATATCACACGACGCCATGAGCACCGATTCCGATCTCCCCCTCGAGCCTCGGCTCCGCGACGCCCTTCGGCAGGGCGACCCGGCGACCCGGGTTTCTGACCCCTCCGCCCGTACGGCGACAGGCTGGAACGTACTGGCCGGCCGCATCGCTGGGGTGACAGATGCGCTGCCCCGTCCTCGTCCTTTTAGCGCTCGACCGTCACCCCGTCGTTGGCTGAGTGGCCCGCGTCTTGGTGGTCTGAGCCTCGGCGCCCTCGCAATAACGGGGATTTGGATCGCAAGTCGCGGGGACATCCGTCATGACGTCCCAGCTACAGTCCACGAATACGCCGCCACCGCCGGCCAAACGACGTCGGCGACCCTTGCCCCGGGGCTCGTTGCCGTGCTTGCCCCAGCCACCCGGATCGTCGTCAAGACGTTCACTCCTGGCGCCGGCATGCAGATCACGATGACCGGCCAGGCACTCTTCACCGTCCAACATCAGTCCGGCGTGCCCGTCACCGTCCAAACCGACGATGCCGTTGCGCGGGTACTGGGCACGACATTCTTCGTCCGGCATTACGCGACGGACCGGGCGACCCAGATCGCGGTCATCGATGGACGGGTTGCCATGCAACAGATACACGGTAGGTCCAGCGCGACACATGCCGTTGTTCTGGCGGCACCTACCTTGGGAACGACCAACGATTCCACAGGCGTGACTGTTCGCCCCATCCCGGCGACGGATCGGTACACCGTGTGGACCGCCGGCACATTGATCTTCGACGAGACGCCGGTCCGCGACATCCTCGCCGACGTTGCCCGAGCCTACGGGGTCGACATCCATCTCGCCGATTCCACACTCGCGGCGCACCGTCTCACGTGGGCGGTACAGACGACACACCGGACCGCGGACGATGCGATTGGTGACCTGTCGATTCTGTTGAACCTGCGCGTCCGTCACAACAAGAACGTCTTCACCCTCGGTCCCGAGCATGGCGCGGGATCGCATTCGTCTCCTCTGCCGTCTCACCTCTCTCCGGAGTCATCCTATGGCCGTTGATCGGGTCGATCGCTGGCGCGTGGCGCGCGTCTGCGCCGCGTGGCCGTTGTTGTTGAGTATGTCTGTCATGATGCGTGCTCCTGCCGTCCATGCACAACAAGTGGCCACCCTTCCGGCGCATGCGGCCACGATGCCCAAGATCACGCTTGACGTCGAGAATGCACCGTTGCGGACCGTGCTCAAATCGATTGGCGGACAGGCGAATATGGTTGCGTCGTACGACGCCGAGGCGGTGCCTCCGAGCTGGCGTGTGTCGTTGCACGTGCACGACGTGCCGGCAGACGAAGCCTTTCAACGTGCGTTGGCAGGGACAGGGTTGGTCGCGCACATGCGATCAGCGGGGACGGTACTGATTACTCCTGCCAACGCGGACGTGAGCGGTGGTATCATCGTTGGAACAGTGCGGGACGCCAAGACCAGGCGTCCGATCCTCGGAGCCAAAGTGACGCTGGATGGAGCGACACGCGGACAGACCACTGATAACGACGGACAATATCGGTTCGCTGGCGTCCCCGCGGGAACTCATCGTATCACGATCAAGGCGTTGGGATATGGGGCCGTGACACACGCGGTGGACGTCCATGATGACGTGAGCGTAACAGTCGATGCGGTCCTGGAGGCGGGGGCTCGGGTGTTGGATCAAGTCGTCGTGACAGGGATGGTACTTCCGACAGCACTCAAGGCGATCCCGAACGCTATCACCGTGATTACGGCGAAGGAATTGGAGCAGCGCGGCGTAACATCCATTGATCAGCTGTTCCACGGTGAGGTTCCGGGAGTTTTCGCGCCACGCCGCGACGAGTCGAGTGGAAGCACGCCGGGGGTCACGACGATGGCGGCGCGAGGATCGACCACGCTCAACAACGCGCTCTCGCAGATGATCAAGACGTACGTCGATGGTGTCGAGCTGGCCGATCCTACATACCTCGGTCTGGTCGATCCAAAGAGTATTGAACGGATCGAAATTATCACCGGGCCTCAAGCGTCAACGATCTACGGTTCGAACGCGATTAATGGCGTGATGCAGATCTTCACCAAGCGAGGAACGACCTCCAAACCGCAAGTCACGGCCACTCTGCAGAGCGGGTTCATTCAAAACAATTTTTCCTCCGCGCTCGCTCCCCAGCACGATGATGCGCTTCAAGTGTCCGGAGTCGACGGGCACGTGTCGTACAACGTTGGGGGGTCGTGGATATATGTCGGGGCGTGGACCCCAGATATTCATTCGGCAACGCTCAGCGGGTTTGGGGGAGGGCGCCTGGAACAGGGAATGTTTACGGGCGACGTGAGCATCCGCCGAGTACGTGGAACCAACTGGTCGGCCAACTTCGAGCTACAACCGCAATCCACGAATGAGGCCAATGGTACCTATCGTGTTTCCCCGTATGCCGGGATCGATGGGGGGCGAGTGAACCAATTCAGCAGTGAACAATCTACTGTTCTCTCGTTGGGATTTACGCCGGTGTCGTGGTGGACCCACACCGCGACGGGTGGTGTCGATCAGCGGACGACCGGCTTCATGGTCCCGCACCCGCGATTGGCGACGGTCGGTGACACGCTGTTGGGGATGTCGAACGACGACCTCTCGCGGTTGAGTCTCGCGTACACGACGACACTACAGGTCCCCGTGACGACGACGGCACGTGCTGTTGTCGCCATGGGTGTCGACGGGTGGCAAACCCTTGAGAATAGCGTTTTCGGCAGCCCCCTCAAGCTTTCAGGCACCTTGAACGCTCCCTATGGGTACAGCATAACGCGGCAACCTGCGCATGATCGTGGCGCATTCGTGCAAGGACAGCTCGGCATATGGGACGCCGTGTTTTTGACGTACGGTCTGCGCGAAGAGTGGAATCCCAGTTACGGCGGTGACGCCAATCCGAACATGCAGCCACGGTACGGGATCGCGCTGACCCAAACCTATGGCGACGTCACCGCGAAGTTCCGCGCGAGCTATGGTCACGCGACTCGTCCGCCTCGGGTCGGGCAATCCGAGGCGGAAGTGTGCGGCGCGTATTGCATTCCGAGGTTCGGAAATATCTTGAGCAGGTTCGCAAACGCGAATCTCCTCCCTGAGCAACAAAGCGGTGGGGAGGGCGGACTTGAGTTCTATCTCGGCAACCGGATCTCGCTATCGGTGAGTCGCTATAACAGTTACGTCAACGACCTGATCACCTCCGCCGTGGTCGACAGCGTCGATGCGCTGCCCGAACTCAAACAGAGCCTGGGGCTTCCCGATTGGGCGTATTCGTTTCAGCAGAGCGAATACTTGAACTTGGGCACCGTACATAACGACGGATGGGAACTCCAAGGCTCTCTCACGACTGGCCCCGTTACGACCAAGGGGACCTACTCATGGAACAAGAGCCGGATCGTCGGTATCACGCCGAAGTATCGCTATCAATTTTCGCAATACCCCGTGGGAGCACCATTCCGCGGCGTCCCAGAGCATACGTGGGCGCTCGATGCCACGTACGGAGTCGCCGGAACGAGCATTTCGTTGAACGTGCAAGGCCAAGGATTCATGTACGCGCCGGGATTCGACGCACGTACGAGCTTCGTGTACTACGGGCGCTTGAATTCGTTGCTCCCGTGGACGACTGTGCCCAGTCAGTACGTGAGGGTGACACAGCCGTACGCGATTGCGGATCTGAATGTCTCGCGCCAGATGGCCGCGCATGTGGAGGCGGTGTTCCAAATCCTCAATATCGGTAATGCGTACCGTGCGGATTACAGCGAAGGGGCGGCCAGTATTGGGCGTCAAACCAAATTCGGAATTCGTGCACGCTGGTAATGAAAGTTCGGACTTCTCTGACGTACTCCGGCCTCCGGTGTGCGTACGCCATTGCATCGGCTTGTGTGGTGGCACACGCCGTCCGGGCACAATCGACCGCACCGCTCCGCGTCACTACCGCCGCCGAACGCGCCGCGGAGTTGGATCTGGCGAACGCGTATGGCATTGTCGGCCCGGCAGGGGCGATCGTCCGGACTGACACGCCGCGGTTCGGCGTCGAATTGGCCGGCAACGCGCGGACGTGGATTACCCGGCTACAGGAATTGCCCTTGGAGGCCACACGCGGTCTCCAGCTCGATGCGATGGGACGATTGTACGTGGCGGCGGACCAAGACGAGGCGGCGCAGCGCCAATTCGCGGCACGGCTAGCCACGCCGGGACTCTCGCTTCCCGATCGTGCGTATACGCTATTATTGGCGACGCAACTATTTGCAGGACATCCACACGATCCCGCTCGCATGGTGATCGCACACCGGTATTTGACTCAGCTTGACGCACTTTCCGTCGCCGCGGTCGTCTGGAAATTTTTGGGATACACGGCCATTGCCGAAGCCTATGATGACGCTGGGAATGATTCCGCGGCCGCCGCGGCGTTCGGCGCCGCGTTCGCGCTGGTTCCGTCGATCCCATTCGCCGAGCGAGGGCAGGTGTTTCTGGGAATGCCCATGAAGGAGCTCGTGCGATTCGCCAACACCCTGGCCGACCGGGCCGACGGTCGCGCCAAGCTCGACTCACTCGGACAATGGCTCCTCCCGCTGACGCAAGCGTCGTCCGTTCAACTCGCCACGGATTCCGATTACGTGTACGAGAGTATGGCATTGAAAAAGGCGCTGCTCACGACATTGCAACTCACCGATCACCTACTTCGTCCGGCACCTCCGTTGATTGCGACCGATTGGTTCGGGACTACGCCACCGGCGGTCGCCAGTCCGACCGCGCCAAATGCCCGTGCGCGCTCATTCGACGATGACCGGGTGCACGTTCTGTTTTTTGGTGCAATCGGATTTGGTGCCACTCCGGGAATCCTTGCGACCTTGGCTCGAATTCACGCCGCGTTTCCGTCCGTCGATTTCTGGTATGAGACGCACACGAAAGGATATTGGGGAACAGTGACTTGCACGCCATCCGAAGAAGCACAGCACCTTCGGCACTACTATGTCGACCGGCAAGGGCTTCCGTTTCCGACGGCGCTCTGGGCCGGTCCCAAAGATGATACACCGGATGGCGGCGTACTCCCCCGGGACGATCCTAATCGCACCGCGTATGCGCTCTCGATGCCCCTGTCACTCGTCGTCATCGATCGATACGGACGAGTCCGCCACGTCCTCGATGGCACCGAGGACGGCTGGGAGTCGCGACTTCGGCGGTACCTCCGAGCGTTACAATCCCCGCTGTAACTGTTTTCTCCACGAATCTCGTGTTCTCCCATACTCGGCGCGCGTTCCTCGCGCACTCTTCAGTCGCAATCGCCGGCACAGCTCTCGGTCTTGCACGGCCAGCGTCTGCCATTCCCTTTCGTGCCACGCGAGCGGTCTCCACGTTTCTCCCCGACGTCATTCCGTCCGACGCGCTACGTACATTGGCGCGCGCCGGGATCGAAGCCGCGGAGCGGGCCGGTGCGACGTACGCGGACATCCGAGTGGCGAATCTCCGGCGTTTCACCATGGTCAGTTTTGGTATGCCGGACTTCCGAAGCCAAGTCCAGTTCGAATATGCCTTCGGAATTCGAGTTCGCGTCGGCGGTGCCTGGACGTTTGTCTCAGCCGCGGTTCCAACGATTGATGGCGTTGCGCGTGCGGCGCAGACCGCCGTCACGACCGCGCGTGGTCTCGCGTCCGTGAGTGCCGAGGCGCCTGCGCTTGTGCCCGCGCCCGTCATCGTCGGTGAATGGGCGACGCCGGTCGAGATCGATCCATTCGCGTTGGCACCCAGTGAGCATGCGGCGATGCTCAGCGCGTACGATGATGTCGAAGGACGTGTGCCGCATGGGCATTTGGTATCGAATTGGTTCACCTGGCTCGCCGAAACCCGCGTCTTTGCGTCGAGCGATGGGACCTTGATCACGCAGCACCTTGCACAAGCCAATCCACACGTGCGCGTCGGCGTTGGCGGTGCGATCGGCCTTGGGGTAATCCTCCCCGTGGATCGTCTGTCGCCGGCAAGCGCGGGCTTCGAGATAACTCAGGGCGCCGTCGTGCAAGAACGTATCAAGCAGGTGTCCGAGGAGGCGCTACGGTTGAGTGCTTATCCTGTGGGCAACGTCGAAGTCGGCCGCTATGAAGCGGTGTTGGACGGATTTTCGTTGGGTGCCGCGTTCAGCGCCACGCTGGCACCAGCCTTGGAATTGGATCGCGTGCTCGGGCACGACACCGACGGTGCAGGAACAAGCTTCCTGGCTCCCGTTTCCAATGTGGTGGGACAACCACTCTTCTCGCCGCACCTGACTGTTACGACGGATCGGGCTGCGCCGCACTACGGAGCCGCGCGGTGGGACGACGAGGGAGTCGCGACGGAGCCGTGCACAATTATCGAGCGTGGAAGGGTCGTCGATTATTTCACCACGCGAGCGAACGCCTCGGTGCTCGCGGATTGGTACGCCAAGCGCGGTGTTCCGCTCCGATCGCATGGCGGAGCCCTGTCGTGGTCGGTGCAGAACGTTCCCACAGGGACGCCAACGCACGTGGTACTCGCGCCGGGGGCACCGGGCGCAACGCTCGAGTCGATGGTGCGCGAGATGCGCAACGGAGTATTCGTTCGGACAGTTCCGCTCTGCGATTCGGATCCGCAGTTGATGGGCGGTGCCATGTATCCCACCTGTGTGTTCGAAGTCAAACGAGGACAAATCACGCGACGGTTGAGGAACGTGGTGGTGCAATTTTCCACCAAAAAATTGTGGCGGGCCATTTCCGTAGTGGGGGACGCGAGCTCGGTGCAAGTCAACGATTGTGAAATGATTCGCGGCCAACCTTGGACGGAGGTGTTGCAGCCCGTCTCCGCACCAGCGGCATACCTTCGGGAGCTCGACGTCTTTCGGTGGAACACATGACTGCCATGACGCCATCTTCGCTCTCTCCCGTCATGACGCGCGACACCGCGATCGCTCTTGGCAACGCCATTCTTGAAATGCTGCCGGAGAATACCTGGATGGTCACGATCGATCAGATCGTGCGGGCCGTCACGACCGTCGCCAACGGGGCCGTGTTGTCGAATGACGATGGAACGACACTCATACTTCGCTTCAACGGCCAGTTCCGCAATGGAATGCCTGTGACTATCGGCACCAACGTGCTCGATGATTCAACGCTACGTCGGGTCGTAACGAACGCCTTGGCATTGGCTCCCTCTCATCCCGGCCGTGAGCGCCCGCTCGATCCCGACGACGAGGTCTATTTCGGCGACAATCAAAAAGAATATCTTCCTGTGTCGCTGTGGCATGAGCGCACCATTGCCGCGATGGGGATCGCGCGCGAAACAGCGATTCCCGGATTGGTCGATCAAGTGCGCGAAGCCCGACTCATGGCCTCGGCAACGATCGGGTTTGCCGCACGGGCGTCGTGTTACGTTTCGCGATTGGGACTTTCGGCGTATAGCCGGGAAACGGATTGTGAGGTGACCGTTACGGCGCGAACCACCGACGGTACAGCCTCCGGATGGGGTGGGGCGGCGAGCCGGGATTGGGCGGACATCAATTTACAAACCATTGCGAGCCACGCCACGGAGATCGCCAACAAGAGCCGACATTGCTCCGCGTTCGAACCGGGTCGTTACGTGACGATTCTCAGTGCTGCAGCCGTGGCGCAACTTGTCCGGCAGATGGCTCCCGTCTTCGATGCGAACTTTGCAGATCAGGGACTGGGTGCGTTCGGGATTCCGGATCGCGACATCCAACAACATTTCGTCAAACATAACAAGATCGGAATGCAGGTGTTCGATCCGCGTGTGGTCATGATCTCGGACCCCGCCGATCCCGAGGGGGGATTTCCACCGTTCTTCGAAGTCGGAGGCAACGGTTTCGCAGGGCACCCCATTCCTGCCGTAACATGGGTGGATCATGGCATCTTGCGCAACCTTGCCTACGCGTCGGGCTACGCGCTCTTTTGTGGGAAAACTGCATGCGAGCAACCCTTCTCCGTGCGTGTGACGACCGTTCCAGGAACTCCCACAGCGACGATCGACGAGATGATCGCCAACTGCGAACGGGGAATTTACGTCAACCGTTTGTCGGACGTTCGGCTCGTCGACGCCAAGACCGGAATGATGACAGGCGTCACTCGCGACGGGTGCTTTTTTGTAAAGAATGGAAAGATCGATCGGCCGATCAAGAACCTTCGCTTCACTGACTCACCATTCTTTGCGTTCAACAAACTGGAAATGGTCGGAATCCCGGTTCGTGCCGCTTTCGGCTACAATGCTCGCCCGGTATTGCGCGACTCCCATCGGTGGCCTCGTCTTCCCGTGATCGTGCCACCAATGATGATTCAAGATTTCAATTTTACGGCCCTCGTCGACGCTGTCTAACACGGCTATCACAAAAAAAAACTATGCCCCAGCGCGCCCCCACCATACATTGTGGGGACCACGTATGGACTTGGGGCTGGTACTTGGCAGCGAGTGGGGCTGGTGGTTCACCCCCCGCGACGACGCTTCAGACGAACAGAGTCACGGCCGAAATCGTGGACTCGCGCCGAAGCGCCGCGCTGCCTTACAGGGCACCCTCGGTCCGACTCGCACTAACGCCGCCACGGATCTCGAGCTCGCGCGCCGAGTCCAAGAGGGCGACTCCGACGCGTTGGGAACACTGTTCAATACCTATTTCAGCGAGCTCGTCCTCTTCGCTCTTCCCTACGTCCGCTCGCGCGACGCGGCCGAAGATCTGGTGCAAGACGTCTTCGTCCACATCTGGGAAACGCGCACCACCTGGCACGTCTCGCAGACCGTCGCGCAATACTTCTACGGTGCGGTGCGCAACCGCGCCCTCAACGCCCGCCGGCACCAGGCGACTGTCACCAAGTACGCCGCAACAGTCCAAGCCTCGGGTGCAGGTGAAGCATCCTCCACCACCGATGTCACCACCCTGGAAGCCGCCGAGCTCAGCCTTCGCCTCGGCCGAACCGTCGCCGCGCTGCCGGAGCGTTGCCGAGAGATCTTCCTTCTGAGCCGTTCCCAACGCCTCGCGCAGCGCGAGATCGCCGACCTCCTCGGCATCGCCCTCCCCACGGTCAAAGTTCAACTCGGACGTGCGTTCAAAGCGCTCGAGCGCACCGTCCGAGAGTATGAAGAAGGCATTCCCCAGAGCGAATAATTTCGTGCCAGCGATTCGAACGGTCGATCGAACGCTGAAATAAAGAAAAATCCCACCGCGTGTAATACCAGCGCACCAGATGCGTGTCGTCCTGATGACGCCATGCCTGCACACATTCCTCCCGACTGGTGGGAGTCGCTCGCCGACTACGCCGCCAACACCATGTCCGCCGCGGAGCGAGATGCGTTCGAACAGCACCTCGCGCAACATCCGCATCTCGCGGCGGCGGCCGCGCGTGTGGCGCGCGGCGTAGCGTTGTCGGGTGAAGTGGATGGAGTGAACGAAACGGATCGCGCCGCGCACATCGCCACCTACACCGCGGCGGCGCGCGAGCGTTTACTCGCGCGCATCGCGACCGACGATCCCGCGTCGCAACGACGAAACGGGATGCTCAACGGACGGAGAGGGCGCTCCAACAGTACCACGTCGTCTACCCCGCGCTGGTGGTCCGACATACGCAACGACGTAGGAACGCGCCGCGACATGATGCGTCTCGCCATCATCGCCGTCGTCTTGATCGTCGGTGGTGCAGTGCGGCTGGCGCTGCAACATCGCAACAATACGACCGCTCACACTGATGTCCCCCAAGCGGTCACCTACGCCACCGCGACGGGACAAACGAAACGCGTTTCGTTATCCGACGGAAGCACCATCACCCTCGCGCCACGAAGCCGGATTGGCGTCCGTGTCAGCGCGACACGCCGCGACGTCGTGCTCGACGGCCAAGGGTACTTCGACGTCGTCGGGTCATCGGCGCCATTCATCGTCCATGCGGGCGGCATTACGACGCGCGTCTTGGGGACGACGTTCGACGTGCGCCACTATCCGAGAGATAGCGCCGTGCGCGTCGTCGTCCTCTCCGGAAAAGTGGCATCGAGCTCGGCGCACCGCGCCGCGATGACGCTCGCCGCCGGACGGATGGCGTGGCTCACCGATTCGACCGCGTCCGTCACCGACGCCACGGACATGACGCCGTACAGCGCATGGCGAGACGGACATTTGATCTTCCGAAAGACCCCAGTCTCCGAAATGCTCGACGCGGTCGGCGATTGGTATGGCTATCGCTTTCAGCTCGCCGATTCCACCATCGCGAACGATCGCGTCACGGCGACGTTCGATCACAAGACGGGCACCGATGTTTTGACGGCGATCAAGACCTTACTCGACGTCTCGATGACCTTTACCGACACCGCTCACGTCATCGTGTTGTCCCCGCGTCACGTCACGCATCAACCGGGAGCACGCACGAAAGCGTGGCGGGATTCGATCACAATGCCAGAGACCATGGAGGTAGGACGGTGAATACTTGGATGGTGTGTCGACGCGTGAGCGTTAGCGTCAGCATGATCGCGTTCGGCATCTCGGCGTGTCTCGTGCCGGCTGCTATCGCGCACGGACAAGCGAACGTCGCGGTCGAGCCGAACCGGGGCGCGGCTGCAACACATGCCGCGGACGTCTTGTTCGCGCGGCCCGTGACGGTGCGCTTCGAACGGCTCAGTCTCGAAGATGCGATCGCTCGAGTCGCCGCGAGTGCCGGTGTGCACGCGCAGTACCGAAGCAGTGTACTTGATACATACACGACTCCGGTGTCGCTGGACGTGACCAACCGTCCGTTGGGAGCCACCCTCGACGCGTTGCTCGCGGGGACAGGGCTTCGTGCCATCGCGGTCGCGGAGGACATCTTCAACGTCGCTCCGGTCAAGCGCGATCGCATCGCGGGTGGAATTAGCGGCAAAGTGACCGACGCGAAAAGCTCGCGGCCTGTCCATGGCGCCGTGGTCACGTTGGACGATAGTGTGAAAGTCGTTCGGACCGATGCGGATGGCGGGTATCGTTTCGCCGACGTTACGGACGGGCGGCATCGGATCACCGTTCGGTCCGTTGGCTACTCGCGGCAAACCAAGCTCGTCACGGTCGTCAACGATTCAACGACGACGATCAACATCGCCCTGTCGAACGCCATCAACACACTCGATCAAGTCGTCGTCACGGCGACCGGCGCGCAACGGTATCGCGAGCTGGGACACGTCGTGGCCACGCTCAACGCGGATTCGCTCGTCAAGAACGCGCCGATCACGTCGGTGGCCGAGTTGTTGACGGCGCGGGTGCCTGGGTTGCAGGTACTCACGAGCAATGGCGGTACCGCCGGCGGTGAAATCGCGATGCGGTTGCGTGGCCAAACAACGACGAACTTGGATCCGCAGCCGATCATCATCATTGATGGGATTCGGTACAAGAATACGAACACGGTTCAGGGAACCGACGGCAGTTTGAACGAGGATCAGCGCCCATTTCAAGCGGAAGAACGGAGCCCGCTCAACGATCTGAACGTCAACGACATCGAAACGGTCGAAGTGGTGAAAGGACCGTCGGCATCGACGCTGTACGGTCCGGACGCCGCCAACGGTGTCATCCTCATCACGACGAAACGCGCCAAGGCGGGAAAGACGGAGTGGCACATCTACGCCCATCCGAGACTCGCGGACATCTCGAACAATGGAAATGGGAACCGGCCGCAGATTGGGTATTGGGCTTGGGGACACGGTCCGAATACCGGGCAACCGGTGCCGTATAGCTGCGATTTGCTGTCACAGTATCGATGGCACGCGTGCATCCAGGACAGTATCACGGTAGCGCCAGCCGCGACCACGCTGCCTGACGTCAACGTGATCGCGCAGAATCGACCACAGTGGCAATACGGCGCCAATGTCAGCGGTGGGAGCGAAGCGCTCCGCTATTATTTGTCCGGCGGATATGACACGCAGGTCGGATCATTGCGGATCCCGCCACTCGCCGCCGCCGCGCTCGAGCGAGCGGTGGGGACGAAATCGCTGGGCGACGCGATTCGCAATCCGAATACACAGCAAATCGTGAGTACCCATGCGAGTGTGACGTCGACGCTGAACGCGAAATCGTCCGTCACACTCAACGCCAGCTACGCGCAAACGACGCAACGGGCCGTCAACGCGAGCGTGTTCACGTCGGGGCTCGGACTTGGCTCCAACGGGGTGCTGCAACCTGGGTGCTCGCAGACCAATCCCACGAACATGTGTGTTCCCTCGGACTATACGGACGGCGGCGCATACCTGAATACCACCAATCAAAACGGCACGCATTTCCTCGGGAACGCGGTTGGCACGTACCAGCCGTTTGGGTGGCTCAATCTCGACGCCAACCTCGGCCTCGACTTGGCGAACAGTATCGATCGCGGCGTCCATCCAGCCAACACGTTGAACCCCTACGACCAGGGACAAGTCGGCGACTATCGTCGCAGCAATACCGGGCGCACCGCGAAGCTTGGCGCCACGTCGTCGGCGCACGCGGGACGGCTCAGCTTCCGGACTTCGCTTGGCGTGCAGTACGACTATACACACCAAGATGGATTGAATGTGGATGGGTACGCGTTGGCGCCAGGGAGCACCTCGATCGCCACGGCGACGACGATCTACACGACGCAAGTGTGGAACGAGGCGGTGACGCTCGGAACATACGGCGAGGAAGAAATTGGCTTGAACGACCGGCTCTTTCTCACGGGTGGCTTACGGCTGGATGGCTCGACGTCGTTCGGCGACGCGTATCATCCGCACCCGTTCCCCAAAGTCGGCCTGTCCTGGATCGCGTCGGAAGAACCGTTCATGCCACACGTGCCGGGACTCCACGAGCTCCGCTTCCGATATTCGTATGGGGCCGCGAGCCGATACCCGACATCGGGAATGAAACTCGGAACCATCAGCCCGTATCAGTTCACCTTGAACGGGCAGGTGCGCAACGCCTTTGTTCGAAACACGCTCGCCAACCCGGAGCTGCGCCCCGAGCGGAGCCGAGAGTCGGAGTGGGGGAGCGACATGTCATTCTTGTCGGGAGTCGTGACCGCCGGGCTGACGTGGTACAATCGCCGTACCAACGACGAGATCCAGTATTTCGGCAATCCGGATGGGCTGCCGCCGCAATGGGGAAATCTGGGCGATATCGGGGCGCACGGATTCGAAGCGACGCTCAGCGCGCAATTGCTCGATACGAAACCGCTCCGCGCGTCGGTCCAATTCTCGTACTCGTTCACGACCAGCAAGGTGCTGAGCCTCGGGAAGCTCCGGCCGAACCTGAACTCGGGCGGCGACGGAGCCAGGGTCGGTTATCCACTTGGCTCGATCTTCATCAACCGAATTCTCGGCGTCGCCGATACGGTCGGTGGCGGGCCAGACGGCATCGTGTTCCCGCAGGAAATCATCTACGACACGCTCCGGTATCTCGGACCGAATTATCCGCCCCGCACGTACATGCTTACGCCATCGGCGGGATTGTGGAATGGACGCATTCGGATGTCGACGTCGTTCGACCGGCAAACAGGGTTCTATGCGACCAACGGAACCAACGAGATCGGCTTCAGCCGGTACACGTTGGATCGCACGACCCCACTGCTACTGCAGGCGCAGTATCAAAGTTATCAAGGGTTCTTCGTCCGCGGTGACTTCACGCGCTGGCGCGAGTTCACCGTATCGACCGATCTGCCGGACCGTCTCATGCATGCCGCGCTCCTCTCACGCGGGACGATCAACTTCCAAGTCCGGAACCTCATGCTGTGGACGCGGTTCAACGGCCCGGATCCAGAAAGCGCTCCGGGGGGCGGCACGACGGGACACGCAAGCTTCTCCTCAGGCACGTCCGGCATTCCCTTGGCGCGGGCGTGGACCATCAGCTTCGACCTGACCCCCTGACCTCAATCGCACCGATACAATGATGCTGCTACATTCTCATCAGATCGTCCGACGGATCAGTCAACGCGGCCGGAGCATGGCCGCCGCGACGGCGCTGCTCCTCGCCGGAACGGGGTGTCACGGATTGCTCGACGTCAGCAACCCGATGGTGGTGCAGGATCAGGACATCGCGAACGCTGCCGGAGCAGATGCGCGACGGCTCAGTGTGTTTCAGTCTTTCCAAGCGACCATTCCGAGTCGGGCTCGCGACGTCGCGGTCTTCAGCGACGAGATCACGATCGACGCGCCTGTGTTTTACCTAGGCATTGCCGACCCGGACCGTTTGCTGGATCGGCGTGACAGCCAGGGATTCGAGGCGTATTATGGCCGTGGGATCAATAATGATGATCCGTACCTGGGAGGATGGGATAACATTGTCACCAAATCGTCGATCGCGCTCCCGGCGGTGCGTGCATACACGCCCGATTCGTTAAAGGGAGATTATCTCGCGGAGCTGCATGCAATGCGCGGCTACGCGATTCTCGCGATTGCCGAAGATGTGTGCCCGGGGTTCCCGATCAACGACGTCGCGAACAACCTCCCAGTATACAGTAAACCATACACCACGGATTCCGCGCTGAACGCCGCGATCGCGTCGTTCGACTCGGTCATCGCCGACGCGCACGATAGTACCGAGCTCGTGAACATGGCGAGCGTCGCAAAAGGGCGCGCGCTTCTCGACCTCGGCAAGTATCCGGAAGCCGCCGCGGCCGTCGCCAATGTGCCGCCCAGCTTCGTGTATACGAATTTTACGGGCGACGGATTGAGCAGCAACATCTTCTACGGCGCGCACTACTTCTGGGACCCGACAGGAAACAATCCACGACAGCAGTACGCCATTGGTGACACCAACGGCGTGAACGGTCTTCCCTTTGTCTCGGCGCACGATCCACGCGTCCCCACCATTTACGAGCAGACACGTTACATCAATCCCGCCGATTCGCTGTACGATCAATTGAAATACACGAGCTTCACCGATCCGATCGTGATTGCAAGTGGGTTGGAAGCCCAGCTGATCACCGCGGAGGCTGACCTCAACGCAGGCGACCCGAGCTGGCTCACCATTCTCAACACGCTTCGCGCGTCGGCCGGGCTCGCCGCGCTGCAGGATCCCGGCACCACGGCCGCGCAGGTCGATCTCTTGTATCGCGAGCGTGCGTTTTGGTTGTTCCTGACAGGTCGGCGCCTGGGCGATATACGACGCCTGATCCGGAACTATGGACGCGATCCGGAGACGGTCTTCCCCACGGGATCGTATCCGATGGGCGGACAGTACAGCAACGGCACCGCGATTCCGTTCATCCAATCGTCGGAAGGACGGCTGAATTCGAACATCACGACGGGGTGCACGACGCGCTAGTCGAGCGTTCGTGGATATCCATGCAAGCTCGTTGTAGGCTAGCTCGATTTGTCGTCAGCATGTTGGTGGGGATCGCGCTGCTCCACGGCCCCCACCTCGTTGGCCAGACCACGGAGCGAGACACCGTCTCGCTCCCCCTCCCAGTGGCTCGGCCGCTTCGCAATCCGCCACTCGTCGACATCGTCGGACGCGTTGCCGCGATGGACGGAACGACCCACGATGTGCCGCTGCTGGCGTCGTTGGCGGTCACCGATCTCGATCTGTACGATCTCCAACTGCGCTCGATCTTCCCTCGGAGCGCGGATCACGTCGCGGATGATTCGATCCGCGCCGCCAAAGTCGCACGTGCACAAGTCTGGATGACGCGGTTGCGGAGCGCGCCGCGGAGTAGCGTCGAAGGGCGCCAAGCGGTGAGCTTCGCCGACGTCGCGTTACGCGCGGGACAGGACACCGCGGCCGAACGGATCCTGAATGGCGCGTTGAAGGTGATTCCATCCGGAAAAGCGGGAGCAGTGGCGCGCTCATTCGTGCTCGCGTCCGCCATCGCGCTGTTGACCCGCGCCGACCCAGACCCTCGCCGCCTCGCGAAGAACATCGCGAGAGCAGACCGGTACGTCACCGCGCTGGCCGCCATTCCCACGACGGGGTACGCGACGCGGAGTGATAGTACGGCGGTCTTGTATCGGCAATATTTGTCCGCGCTCGTGCTGACCAACGCGGCGGATCTGGCGCTGCTTCCAGAGCGCGTCGTACACTACGCGGAACAGTTGGCCTCGATCCTTCCGTCGATCAATTGGACCGAGCGCCGAGAGATCGTGATCGATCGATTTCCGTATCGCGTGCTCGCCACCGCGCTCATGAATGGACCAGGCGGACGCTCCCACATTGAGACGTGGCAGGCGAAACTCTTGACCCTCGTCGCGCCACGTCCCGGCGAAGTCATCGTGGGATGGGAGCCGATGAATCAAGTTGCCGCGACCAAGTCGGCCCAGGAGACGCTGCACGACCAATTCGCGTCGTTCGACTTATTGGGACGCCATGCTCCATCGATCGCCGCGCACGCATGGATCAACACGCCGGACTCCGCGTACGCGCCCGCGCCACGAACGCATGCGTTCGATGACGGCGTCGTCCGCGTGCTCGCCATCGCGAACAACGACGATGACGTGCTTCCCGTGTTGGATCGTCTGCAGCGGCAATTCGCGAGCGGTGTGCAAGTCGTGCTCGCCACGAGTACCGATGGGCACGTAGGACCGGACATCCTGACGCCCGCCGACGAAGTGGCCTGGTGGTCCCGCTACTATCACCAAAAACGGCATTTCACTTTTCCCGTCGCGCTCTGGGCTGGAAGCCGGGTGCCACAATCGTATGGCACGAGCCGTCCGGAGGGTTCGACCGCCGAGGTGGACTATCACGCCGGTTGGATCCACGGGATGTGCATCCTGGTGGATGGGCGCGGTGTCGTGCGAGCATACGAGCCAGTCGCGACACGGACAGAGGAAGAGCAACTCGCACGACGTGTTCGCGCCTTGCTCGGTGAGCGGGAGACGGAACAGCACAAGGAGCAGGGCGAATGAAGGAGCACGGCGAATGAGTGAATATTCGTGGTCGCGACGCCGTTTCATGGGCGCGGGCGCGATGGCGTTGGTGGGGGCGGCGCTCGATACCCGTCCGATGCGAGCGTGGACGATCACGCTTCCCACAACTCCTGCTGCGCGCCGGTTCGCCCCGAGAATGTTCTTGCCTGACGCACCGTCCGAAGAGACGCTGCGTCGTCTCGCCGTGGCGGCCATCGACGCCGCGCGCGCCGCCGGCGCTGAGGTGGCGGACATTCGCGTTGGTGTACAGCGAATGATTTCGGTGCCGCCGATTCCGTTCAATCCGGGCGCCAGCCTGACGGTCGGCTATGGGGTGCGGGCGCGCGTCGGTGGTGTGTGGGGATTTCAACACGGGAGCGTGTTGACGGTCGACGCCGTGACCGCCGCCGCGAAAAGCGCGGTCGAAGGCGCTTCTCGATACACGACGGTGAATGCGCGCCTTGGCCAATCATCGGTCGTCGCGCTCGCGCCGACGCCCGTGGTTACGGGAGAATGGAGCACGCCGATGTCCATCGACCCGTTCAGCGTTCCGGTCGACGATTATTATCGCGTGATCGGGACACTGCGCGAAACGACCTCGACCGCGTTTCGCAACCACGGTGGTGGATGCCTCGGACTCGGCTGGAATGCGGAGACGCGTGTGTTCGCGTCCACCGATGGATCGTTGATCCTCCAACGACGCATGACTGGTGGCTCCGGAATTTCCGGATCCGCCACGCTCCCTGAGAATCAGCAAGATGCCGTGCCCGTCGACCTTCCGGGATTCGAGTTGCAATCGGGAGGATTCGAGCTCGCGCTGCGAAACGATAGAGTGGATTACCTCCTGACGGGAATGGACGAAGCCATCCGGTTGCGTGAGCTTCCGCGTCGTCCGTTTCAAGATGTCGGGCGGTTTCCCATCGTCTTCGATGGCGCCGCGTTCGGGAACATCTTCGGCGCGACGGCGAGTCAGGCGGCCGATGCCGAACGCGCCGCGGGGATCGAAGCGGACGCGTCAGGGACGACGTTTCTCGTTCCGCCCGCCGACGTGCTGGCAGCGCCTGTCCCACAATTCTCGCCACTCCTCACCGCGTCCGTCGATTGGGCACTCCCATCGCCGGCGGCAGTCCGCTGGGATGACGAAGGCGTTGCGCCCGAACCGTACACGCTCGTCGAACGCGGGCACGTTGCCGACTACCATACGACGCGGGAGACCGCGCCGTTGTTGGCGGAGTGGTATGCAAAGCGCGGCCGGCCGCTCCGCGCGCATGGGTGCGCCGTCGCACCGACGCCAGCGAGTCTCCCCATGAGCGGTGGCGGACACCTTCGTGTGGCGCCGGCGACGAGCCGCGCCAGCGTCTATGATCTCGCACGCGACATCGCGCACGGGTTCATCGTCGTCGGCGGCGACGTTCGCGTGGAGCCGGGATTGACGCTTTCGACGCTGGCGCCAGACCATGTGATCGAGATCCAGCGTGGCGTACCAGTATCGCGCACCTTCGTCACCTTGCAACTCTCCACCAAGGAGTTATTGAAGAACAAAATCATTGCGCTCGGGGACGCACGGAGCCAGCGAACGAGCTCGGTCGTGACCGAGAAAGGAATCCCGTGGGAAGCCATTCGCCAGCCGGTCACGGCACCCGCCGCGTTGTGCAAGGATGTCGATGTCGTCAGCTGGATGTACCGCCCATGAGTGGCATCGCCATGAGTGGCGTCGCATCGAGTCGCTGGCCTGGCACGACGTTGCCAGTCGTCTCCGCCGATCAGCTGCACGACATCGCGCGCAAAGTCTTGGAGATGACGAGCGCGGATACCGCGATGGTTCGTGTCGATCACTTGGCGACGGGGGTCGCGCGAGTCGCGCGTGGGCACGTGCGGCTCAACAACAGCGGGGACACGCTCCGCATCGAGTTACAATCCCAGTTCGGACATCGTCTCGCCGTGTATCTATCGATCAATCAGATCGATGTGGACAGCTTGCGCAAGGCGGTCGCGTACCTCGAACGATTCGCACGCGAGCAACCCGGCGATCCCGTCGAGACGGCGATGCCGATTCCGCCACGCACGTATCTCCCGAATACGACGTGGCACGACAGCACCGTGGCGGCGTTCCAAACGGGGCGCCACGAGGTGATCGAGCCGCTCGTCGCTCCGGTGCTCGCGGCGCGACTCAACGTTGCGGCGTTCGTCGGCGTGGCGGTGCACTCGACTGTTTATGGCGACAAGCGGGGATTGCTCGCCTCGGGCCAAGAGACGGATAGCGAGCTCACCATCACCGGCTGGGATGCGCAGTGGAAAGGGAGTGGATGGGCAGGACAAGCCGCGCGCGACTGGACGATGCTTCGTCCCGACGATGTCGCGGCGAGAGCGATTCGGCTGACGAATTTGGCCGCCAATCCGGTGCGGTTCGAGCCCGGACGGCGCACGGTCATTCTCGACCGCCCCGCGGTTGCGCAAATCGCGGCGCGAATGGGACGGTGCTTCAATGGCGCCACAACGCTCGCCGGGATCGGTCCCTTGTACGATCATCAACGCAATCGTCCCAAGCTCGGCGAGCAGATTCTCGACGCGCGGATCTCGATCAGCTGTGATCCCAGCGATCCCGACGGTGGCTATCTCCCGTTCAACCCGGTGGGATATCCATTGATCCCGATGCGCTTCGTGGAGCGTGGCGTGTTGCGGCAGCTGGCCTTTCCCGCGGACTACGCCGCGGACCTCGGAGTCACCCCCGCGAACGATCCACCCGATTCGCTGCGGATCGAGGCGGAGCCCGGCGTCCAGACCAACACGGTCGACGAGATGATCGCCAATTGCCGAGAAGGGATTTACATCAATCGATTGTCCCAGATCGAGGCGATCGATTCGAATGACGGCGGCGCGATGACCGGGCTCACGAACGGGGGATGCTATCTCGTGCGTCATGGAAAGATCGAGAAAGCGGTGCGCAACTTCCGGTTTACCGAATCGCCATGGCATTTCCTGACGCGCGTGGAAGCGATCGGAACCGCGGAACGCGCGTCGTTTGGCTATTCGCCGTGGATCGGCGACTGGCCGGTGGCGCCGATGATCGTGCCGCCGATGATGATTCGCGATTTCAATTTGGTGGGATTGGCGGATAACGCATAGTACGCAGTCTTTTCACAACATCTTTCAACCGTCCCGTATGTATCTACGTGCCTTCATGGGATGCGCGCTCATCCTCGCGAACGTGGCATCGAGCCAACACGTGTCGCCGCCGAAGGATTCGACCGTCAAATCAGATACCTTGCGCTGGTATTTCGTCACGACGGAACGCCGTCCCATGGCCGGGTTGACGGTACGAACCAACGATGGCCATGGGCATTCCGCCACGTTCGTCACGGACAAGGCTGGGCTGGTGACCGTGGGCTGATGTCGTTGATTCGGCAGGCACGCAACGTTGCGTACTGAGCGATGAGATCACGCTTGATGGCAAGTCGAGCGCGATACTGAGCGCGCCGGATCCAGCTTTCCCGGGTCATCCTTCGACATTGCGCAATGCGGTCCGCATGGTAATATGTGTCGCATGTGCGCCTCCGCCGCCGCGCGACGCATCTCACGGGCTCGGCAATGACGTACCCATTGCTGGAGCTTTGGGCACGTTCCAGTAGCGATGACGATTCCTCGGCACTCCCGAGGCCAACCGTCATCCGCGACATGCCTCGTTCCGTCACGCCCACGGCCAGCGACGTGGAGCTCGCCGAGAAAATCCGCGACGGGGACCGTGATGCCTTGACGAGTCTCTACGAGGCGACTTTTCGCGACTTGTGGGTCTTCGCCCGACGATACGTCGGCCCGACGCGCGCGGAAGATGTTGTGCAGGATGTCTTTCTGCGAATGTGGACAAAGCGGACGTGGACCATCCAGACGACGGTCCGGGCGTATCTCTTCGGCGCGGTCCGGCACCGTGCGTTGGACGTCACGCACCGGACGTCGATCGAAGTGCGCGCGGAGGAGACCATCCGCCGGGACGACGCCATAGAGCAGGACGGGATACATCCCGCCGACACCGCGGTGAACGCGGAACTGCGGACGATGATCCACCAGACCGTGGCGCAGTTTCCCGAACGGCAACGCGCCGCCATCATCCTTCGCATCGACCGCGCCCTCAGCTACTCCGAAATCGGAGACGCCCTCGGCATCTCGGCGACGGCGGCCGGGAATTTGGTGAAAAAGGGGGAGGCCAAATTGCGGGAGGCGTTGCGCGCCTATCGGCCGCCGGCCTCGTTGGACGAGTCCGAGCCCTCGTAGCGCAAAAAAAAAGGGGGTTGTCGGTTCCCGGGAGCAGTTCGTCGTATGCACGATGCTTCCCGATTCCTCGATGTTCGGAATGGCCGATGACGCGGCGGCTGATGCCATCCTACACGACCTGGTGCACGACGCGCTCGGTAGCGAATGGCTGGCGCTCGAGGCTCCGCCGGTGGCGGCGGCGGGAGAACGGCTGTCGCAGCGGATCGATGCACTTGCTCTCCCTGATCGGAAGCTGGCGGAGGGGGATCCGCGCTTCGGGGGAAAAACCCCGCGAAGCGGCATGGGTTTCGGTGACCGGGGGCAGTGGGAGAATCCTAGTTCGAGAAAAGAGAGCTCGTGGGGCAAAACCCTGGGTGCGGCGATCGCCGGCATCATCGTCCTCGTGGTCATTGCCTTTGGACGATATCCCACGGCAGACACACGTCCCGAGCTCGTCAAGACATACGCGACGACTGTCGGCGAGCGCGCTTCGATCGTGCTTGAAGATGGAACACATGTCACGTTGGCACCGCGTTCCACGCTCGGTGTGACGCGCGGCTTCGGACAACACACACGTACGGTGACGCTGACTGGCGAAGCGATCTTCGACGTGCCCGCTGCGTCCGGCGTTCCGTTCCTCGTTCATACCGGGACGATCACGACGCGTGTGCTCGGAACGCGATTCGATGTTCGGCGATACGACACTGACACTCGGACGCGTGTCGCGGTATTGAGTGGTAAAGTGATCGTCACCGGTCGTGTACGCGCAAAGCTCGCACTCGCGGCGGGGACAGCGGGTGATGTGACCGACTCCACCGCGGCGGTCTTGCCGCAGGACGCCGCGGCCCAAGTGACGTCATGGAATGACGGGATGCTCGTGTTTCACGACGCACCGGCGCACACCGTGCTCGATGAGCTCTCGCATTGGTACGGGTACGAGTTTCAACTGGCCGATCCGGCGCTGGCCACAAAAAATGTGACTGCCCGATTCCGCATCGGATCGTCGTCGTCGGCACTCGCCCATCTCAAATTGCTGCTGGACGTGGATCTGGCGTTCGACGGCAAGATCGTCACGCTTCGTCAGCGGCATCCCGGTGGGAAGTTTCCCGATGGGGAGCTCGGTCATGATCGGCGAGAAGCGCAGGACACCTTCAACTTCACTCAGAGCGAGGCAGGACGGTGAACACACGCACAATGTCGAAGCAAATCGTCGTCGCGGCGCTGGCATGTCTGGCGTTTTGGGGGGGACACACTCCGGCGCGGGCACAAAGCGCCGTCGCATTGGGGGGTGTCAGCGCGAGCGACCCGCGGACCAAGGACCAATTGCTCTCCCGACGCGCGACGATCGACGTCAAGCGTGTGTCGCTCAAACACGCACTCGATGTCGTCTCGGCGAATACCGGAGTGTTCATCGAGTACCAAACCCAAGTCCTCGACGCGTACGCGACGCCCGTCTCGGCGCACCTGGTGAAGGTGCCTCTCCGTGTCGTGCTCGATCGGTTACTCGCGCACACGACACTGGGCATCGTGGCGGTCAACGACGGGCTCACGATCGTCGAGTTGGCGGGACGTTCCGGATCGGGGCATCGTGCGACCGGGAGCATTGCGGGGACCGTAACTGATCCCCAGACGAAACGGCCGATCGTCGGCGCGACGGTGCTTCTGGACGACGCCACGCGTGGCACCAAGACCGATGCGGAGGGACGGTTTCGGGTGCCAGGCGTCAGCGCCGGCACGCACCGGATGACGGTGCGGATGATGTCGTATCGGCGGAAAATCGGGACGGTGATTGTGACCGATGGGGAGACGACGACGTATGACGTCGCGTTGGAGGCGGGGGTCAACACCTTGGAAGACGTGGTGGTGACCGGGACGGTCATCCCAACGGAGCTCAAGGCGGTCCCGAACGCGATTACAGTCATTACGGCGAAACAGATCGAAGAGCGCGGCATCACGCACATCGATCAGCTGTTTCGCGGTGATGTCCCGGGACTCTTTGCGCAGAACAGCGGCTCCGGAAATGCGACCAACGCGGTCATCATGTTTTCTCGGGGAGCAACTGCGCTTTCGTACACGAGTGCCGGGACGTTTTTCGGGACGAATCCGATCAAGACCTATGTCGACGGCGTCGAGATGGCCGATCCTATGTATCTCTCGCAAATCGACCCGCACAGTATCGAGCGCATCGAAATCATCAGTGGTCCTCAGGCGAGCACCATTTATGGATCGAACGCCATCAATGGTGTGATGCAGATCTTCACCAAACGAGGCATTACGTCACAGACGCAGCTGACGCTCAATTTGTTGAGCGGGTGGGTGGAGAACAACGTGAGCACGGCGCGCACACCGCAGCACGACTATAGTGGAACGGTGAGCGGGGTCGAAGGGCGGGTGTCCTATAACGCCGGTGGCTCCTGGAACTATATGGGACAATGGAGTCCGGCAGCACAAGTCGCGACCACTGGGGGATTTGGAGGCGCGCGGTTCGCCCTCACGACACCTCTTGGACCGGTGACTGCGGATGTGACGCTCCGGCGCACGAACACGAATAACCGGTCGCGCGGCTCGATTTTTCAGACCGACACACGAAACTTCGAGTCCGGGCTGTATTGGCAGTATGGACAACAAGGCGTCGACAATCCCACGACCAACATGCAACTCGGACAGACGCTCGGTCTCACGATGAGCTATGCGCCGACAAGCTGGTGGTCACATGAATTGGGGATTGGGCAGGATGTCGAAGACGGCACGACATCCTATACCGCGGCCGGGTATCGGCAGCCGTATGATACTGTTCTCTACTTCAGGCAAGTCCTCTCGAACCGGCGCTCCGTACGGTATACCTCGACCGCCCGAGTGACCGTGACTTCACTGGTCCAGGCGACTGTTACCGTCGGCGCTGATGGCTGGCAGAATCTCAGCTCAGAGTACGACGTGTGGCCCCAAACGTTGACGGGACCGTTGAGCGGCTCCATGAATTTTCAGCGCCAACCAGGACACAACACCGGTGGATTTCTCCAAGCCTCGTTGGGGTTACACGATCAACTCTTCCTGACCTATGGCCTTCGCGCGGAGTGGAACCCGAACTTTGGTGCGGAGGCACAACCGAATTATGCACCGCGCTATGGCGTCGCGTATTCACAAGAATTGGGGATCATCACGGCGAGAGTGCGAGCGAGCTATGGGCGCTCGACACGTCCACCAGCATCTGGCCTGAAAGACAGAATTCCATGTACACAAAATTCATGTGTGCCAATCGGGCTGAGCTTGTCAGATTATGGCTCGGTTGACCGTCTCCTCGCGAATCCCGCGCTTGCCCCGGAACATCAGCAAGGGGGCGAGGGAGGACTGGAACTGTATGTGGGGACGCGAGGATCGCTCAGCATCACTCGGTACAACCAGACGGTCGATGGGCTGATTGCGTTGGTCAGGGCCGATAGCGTCCAACGGATCGATCGAAATCCAGACCCGTTTGGATACTGCGTCACGCTTCCATTCTTGTGCGGCTATGGGGCATACTTGACGGAGTTTCAGAATCTCAACGTCGGCAGCATTCGCAATCAAGGGTGGGAGCTCACCGGGAGTATCATCACGGGGCCCTTCACCACGCGTGGCACCTATAGCTGGACCAAGAGCCGGACAATTGGTGTGGATTCCCGGTATCGTGCAGTGCTCACGGAGCCACAATACAAGCCCGGTGCCACCTTCGATATGCTTCCGGAGCACACCCTGGCGGCTGATGTGACCTACGCGCATGCAGGGACGAGCGTGGGACTGCACCTCACGCGAACAGGGCCGCTCCGGAATCAAGGGACGGAGTTCGAACATCAATATCTCACGGGTAATCTGCGGCTGCAACAAAATCTGCTGCGCATGGATGCATCGGGGTATGTCAGAATGAATGCCGCCAATATGTTGGCCGATGTGACGGCGTCGCATCAGCTCTCTCCGCGAGTCGAAGGGTTCCTGCAAGTGCAGAATTTCATGAATCATTTCGAGAATGACAACTACGCGGGATATGCATCGCTCGGCCGGCAATCCAAGGGCGGACTCCGTTTGCGGCTGCAGTAGCGGAACGCAACTCGCGACTCGCGATTAGCGAAACGCGACGTCTCCTTTTCAACGTTTTTTTGGAGTAAATCATGATGTCTATGATGCTATCGCGCAGCCGTGCGCCGATCGCTCGATGTGCCTCCGTTATTGCCGCGATCGCGCTCAGCGGTCTTACGACGTCCGTGTCGGCCCAGGCGCACGTCGATTTGCCTCCGGTGACGATCTTGGGCCCGCGAGTGACCGCCGTTCCGCCGGTCGCGGAGGAGGCGCATGAGAATCTCGGGGCGGAGCGCGATCTGACGAGCACGATGGCGATGCGAGTCATGAGCGCCCACTACCCGAAGGATTCCATGCGCGCGGTGGCCGCCGCCCGAGCGGAGGCGTGGATGACGACGTTGCGCGCAACGCCGGTGACGGGAATCCAAGTCGACCCGTATTCGTGGATCGCCGTGACGGCGAACCAGGATGGCGTGGCACAGCAGCAGATCGCGGCCCGACTCGCGATACCGGGGTTATCCGTCCCCGATCGCGCCTACACGTTGCAGCACGCCGTGCAAGTATTTGCCGATGCCGACGTTCCGTCGAGATTGCCGATTGCCGAACAGTACCTCAAGCAACTGGATGCATTGGGGACTGAAGCGGCATACTGGCAGTTCACCGCTCGGTATCCACTCCTCTACGCCTACTACCGGCTTGGGCGAAGCACCGATGTTGCTCGCCTGGGTCTCCGGGCATTCGAATTGGTGGAGCAGATGCCGTACCTGTCTCGCGGCGCGTTCTATGAGGACAGCTTTTTGTATACCGCGACCGTCGACGGCCTCCTGCGGCAACCCAATGGACGCGCCACGGTCCGCGCACTCAACGCCCGGTTGTTAGCCGAAGCGTCGCCATCGGCCGAGGTCATCGCGCGCGATTCCTCGCTGCGATATTATCCCGCGGAACGGTGGAAGGGATTGATCCAGGCGTATGCCAGCGTCTCCGAGCGGATGGGACAGGCGGGAACCCCACTCGCCGCGAGCTACTGGGTGAATCGCGGTTCGACGCGCGATTCTCAATCGGTGGCGGTCACCGATGGGAAAATTCGCATCCTGGAAATTGGCTCATTTACCTGCGCGCCGTGTATGGCCGCGGTCCCTGCGCTGGAACGTCTGCATCAACGGTTCCCGGCGATCGAGGTCGACTTCATGACCTCGACACAGGGGTGGTGGGGCAATCGGGTCATCGAGCCGCGGGCAGAAGCGGAGCGACTGGCGGACCATTTTCTCACCGTGAAACATGCCACCTTTCCGATTGGTATCGCGTTTGCTCCACGTGCGCCGGACGATGACGGTGGCGCCATGCCGGTCGTGGCGACGACGACGTGGCACGCGGACAACTATCCGCAGATCTCCAAGCCGACGTTCTACATTTTAGACGGTCATGGAACGATTCGCCGGGTGATTGCCGGGTACAACAGAGATCTGGAGAATTCGCTCGCTGATGTCGTCGAGTTCCTCCGACACGAGGCACAACAGGATGGACCGGCGTCTCCAGTGGCGTCTGGTGCAGCGACTTCATCCACGCGGTGATGACGATGCCACATTCCCTCCACCGTGCCGTTCATCCAGCTTCGCACACGGCAACACGTCGCGAATTCCTCACAACCGCCTCCCTCGCAGCCGCGGGGACGTTGCTCGGCGCTCGCCGTTTGGCCGCGGAGACGGTCCAGTGGTTGCCAATACACTCCCAGCTCCCCGCGAACGCATTCGTATCGTCGACGATCACGGCGTCTGATTTGAGTGCACTTGCGAGCCGAGCCGTTGATGCGGCCACGCACGCCGGTGCGGGATATGCGGACGTACGAGTATCCGAGCGAAATACGCTCAATCCAGATTTCGGATTGGGGGAAATCCTCTGCCGGATGAGTACGTCCGCAAGTTACGGTGTACGGGCGATGGTGGATGGCGTGTGGGGATTTGCTTACGGACGCGTGCTGACACCCGATGCCGTGGCACAATGTGCACAGGACGCGACGGCGGCCGCGCAACTCGCCGCACGAAGTGCGAAAGGATCCCCGCGATCGGAGACGGCATGGGTCCCCGCTCCGGCAGTGACGGGTGAATGGCGCACACCGGTGGCCATCGATCCGTTCGCGGTGCCGCTCCAACAACAGAACGAGGTGCTCACCGCCTTGTTCATGACCATGGCGCGTGTGCCGACGGTCAATGGTAGTGTGAAGATGACCTGGACGCGTGAAACACGCGTCATCGCGACCAGTACCGGCTCATTGGTCACCCAATATCTCGCGAGCGCCGAGCCGGAGATCGAAGCGCAAATCATGAATGGGAGCAATTGGGTCCGGTTACAGGTTCCCGGACTCCATGGCGCGGCGACAGGGTTCGAGCTGCTCTGTGGCGCCGCGCTGCTCGAGCGCGCAAAAATCGCGGCGGAAGAGGCGAATGAGCTGGCGCAATTGCCCATGGGAATTCTCGATGTGGGTCGATATCCCGTTGTGTTTGATGGAACGACGATGGGGTCGACACTCCTGCATCTCGTTGGACCCGCGCTCGAGCTCGATCGGGTGCTCGGTGACGAAGTCGAAGGGGCGGGGACGAGTCTCTGGACGATCGACCGATTGGGAACGCCCGTGGTGAGTCCACTCATGACCGTCACAGGCACGCGGGCTCTCCCTTCAATTACCGCCGTGCAGTGGGATGACGAGGGCACCGTTCCCCAGGTGCACACGGTCATTCAAGACGGACGGTTGATGGACTACCATACGGACGGGCGTACGGTGTCGGCGCTGCAAAAATGGTATCAACAACACGATCGTCCACTCCGGTCGAACGGATGTGCGAGTGCGAGCGAAGCGCACCGTGCGGTAATGGTGGAAGCGCCACATCTGACCATGACGCCGGGCACGGCACAGCAGTCGCTGAACGATCTGTGCGCGGGGATCAAACATGGTGTGCTCGTGCGCGATGCGAATTTTCTCCAGACCGATCAGCAGTTGGCGTCCGGAAGTCTGAGCGCCGGTGGCGCGCCGATCCAAGGAGGACGTGGATACGTCCACGGCGGCGAATTGTTCGAAGTGGCGCAGGGGAAACCCGTGCGGAAGATCCTTTATAACACGCTGCAGTTCAATACGCTCCCATTTTTGAAGGGACTTGCCGCCGTGGGAGACTCGTCGACCGTCCATTCCCAAGTGTTCGTTGTGGAGAAAGGCTATCCCTGGCAAGCCGCCCGGCATAGCGCTTCGGCGCCGGCGGCGCTGTTCAAAGAAGTCAACGTGATCACCACGGCGCATTGAGTCGAGCGCATGACACGTCATCACGACGTACCCTGTGCCATTTCGCAGCGCTGGTTTCTCTTATTCGCCAACCCTGTATGACAGTCCATCACGCATCCACGCGCCGGCCCTTTCGTCTGGCCAGTCTCTTGCCGCCACTCGCCGAGCGTTTGGCCGAAGGGCGGCCCGTCATCACACGCGAGCAAGCGAACGCGTTGACGAAGCAGATCATGACGATGAGCTCGTCGACCAACGTCACCGTCTATATCGAACACCGGGTGCAGCGAGTCACTCGGCTCGCGCATGACGCCGTTCAGACGACGGACAATGGGGATACACTCAGCATTGCCCTGATCACGCGTGTGGGAGACGCGGTAAACGGCCACGTCTTTGAAACGAATCAACTCGACGAACCGACACTCCGCGCGCTGGTCGCCCGCGCCGATGCGATCGCGCGCGAGAGCTCCCCGGGAGTGGCGGAACAGCTACATGTGAGAACGTGGAATACCCAAGATGCCTACCGTCCCGTGCAGCTCTGGCACCCGTCAACCGTGACGGCCATGCATACGGCTCAGGAGACGGCTGTCCCGGCGATCCTCGACACGGTGCGGCGCGCACAACTGCGCGCATCCGGGTTTGTGGGATTGGTCGCTCGCGCATCCGCGGTGTTGACGACCGATGGCGTGACGGCATTTCACGAAGAAACTGATAGTGAGATCGCTGTGACCGCGCGTCCGTCCGACGGCACGACCTCGGGGTGGAGCGGTCAGGCTGCGCGCGATTGGTCGACGATCGACCCGGTCCGTGTTGCTACTGAAGCAGCCGACATCGCACGCCGGAATCAAAATCCCCGAGCACTCGAGCCGGGCCGCCGAACCGCCATTCTCGGTCCCGCGGCGGTCGTCCAGATCATGCGCTTTTTGGCGCTGCATTTCAGCGCGGATCAATCCACGATTGGGAACACGGGATTTTCCAAGGTCCCGAGACAGCAGAAAGGGGCGCGGTTCAACCAGCGTGTGTTCGACTCCCGCGTGCACATCACGTCGGATCCCGCCGACCGGGACGGGGGATTCGTGCCGTGGGGAGGATGGGATGGCATGGCCAATCCTCCCATGTCCTGGATCGAGCAAGGGGTGCTCAAGAACCTTGCCTATAGTGTCACCGATGCGATGTATCACGGCAAATCGTATGCGGAGCTGCCATTCGGACTTCGTATGGACGGCGGCCCTATGACGGTCGAGCAGATGATCGCGCAGTGTGAAGAAGGGATCTACGTGCATCGTCTTTCGAGTGTCGACGTGGTCGACATGCCGAGTGGGATGTTGACGGGGGCGACACGAGACGGGTGTTTCTTCATCAAACATGGCAAGATCGATCGCCCGGTGAAAAATTTCAGATTTTTGGAATCGCCGTTCTTTATGCTCAATAATCTCATGGCGCTGGGGCCGACGCAGCGCGCGGCGTTTGGGTATGCGTCGCCAACAGAGAGAGAATTGGATATTTCTGGCAAATGGCGAAGCTTTTTCGATTGGCCGCGGTGGCCAATGATCGTACCACCGATGATGGTACGCGATTTCAACTTCAGTGCCTTGATTGACGCCGTGTGAGGTGAGGTAATATACCTGTCTCTCTAAAGAGACCCTCCCATTTCCAGCGGTTGCTCACCCTTGCCAAGCACCGCGCACCACCCCTACCTTGGTCGCCGTGTCTTCACTCAGCGCACTGTGGTGGGCGGCGTCGGATCCGACGTTCGGGGACCGTGTCCCCGAACCAGCTGCACGAGCGCTCGGACACCACGACGCGCAGGTCGCAATCAGCGTTTCGGACGAGTCCGCGCTCGTCGCGCGGCTCCGGGACGGCGATGAAGCCGCGTTCCGGGAATGTTACGCGGCATACTACTCCGAGCTCTGGCGGTATGCCGCCAGACTACTTCATGCGACCGACACCGCCCACGACGTTGTCCAGGACGTCTTCGTCGCCCTGTTCACAGCTCGGAAAACGCTCGAAATACGGGGAGCACTGAGGCTCTACTTGTTTGGCGCCACTCGGCATCGTGCCCTCAATGTGCTCCGGCATGACCGCGTGACGTCGCGGTTCGTCGAAGCGCCACGGGGTGAAGACGATCTCGCGAGTGGAGGCGAGAGGATCGCCGCACCCGACGAGACCGTCGAACAGCAAGACATCGAAGCCCGCGTGATGCGCGCCCTCATGCAACTTCCAGAACGGCAACGCTCCGCCATGCTCCTCCGCTGGGAGCATGCCTTGCCCACCGCGGAGATCGCGCGAGTCCTCGGAATCGCCGACACCGTCGCGAGACGCTTATTGCTCAAAGCCGCGACGAATCTTCGCCGGTCATTGACCGGTGCGCGAAATTAGCCCGAAAAAAAACTAGGGGGGTCGGTTTCGGCGGCGTCGGGGTCCGTACTCGATATGGATCAGCCGACGGATCGCACGGACCACGAGCCGACCGACGCTCTCCCGGCGACAGCGCGGGAACGCGATCGTCTTCTCGTGCTCTACTACGCGGGGGAAATCTCCGACGCCGAGCGAGCACATGCCGAGGCGCTGCTCGCGGGGAGCGAGACCGAGCGCCGGATTGTCGATGCATTGCGCGATGGTGGGGGATCTCTCACATCTGATCCTCACCAGATCCAAGAGTCGTTCGAAGACGTCCTCGTGCGAGTTCGAGGCACCCCTCTCTCTCCGCGGAGTTCGATCGCCGCGCATGGTGCGCGAGAGACGTACGATACTTCATCCCAAGGTCCGTGGTGGCGCGGCGCGCAAAGGCCCGGGACTCCATTACGCACGATGCTGCGTCCAACGTCGTGGCATCGTATCGTCACGGCGCTCGTCGTCATGATTGTCGTCGGCGCCATCGGTGTCGGCATGCGCGCGTCGTATGAATCGCATGAGAATGTGTCGCCCGTCCGCCGGTATCATACTCCCGCTGGGCAGCGCGCCACCATTCGTTGGGCTGATGGATCGACGATGGTTTTGGCACCGGAGACAAACGTCGCATTCACGCCAACGAATGTCGAAGTCGATGGGGAAGCGTATTTCGCCATGACGCCGCGCGCGACGCGGCCATTCGTCGTACGGACCGCGCACGCTGCCGTTCGTGTGCTCGGCACACGGTTCAGCGTGCGGCATTATCCGGCTGACTCGGCGAGTCGCATCGTCGTCGACGACGGGAAAGTCGACGTGCAGTCGAACGCACATCAGGACACGACGAGACACACCGTTTTGACGGCACGGACGATGGCAGAGGTGACCGATTCTACGGTGGCCGTGACACGGAATATCGATCCCGCACAGTACAGTGTCTGGACCCACGGTGTGTTGCTCTTCAATCGGCTTCCGCTCCGTTCGGTCGTGCAGGAATTGAGTCGTGCGTACAACGTCGACATTCGAGTGATCGACACGACCTTGGCCGCACAGTCGGTATTGATGGAAGTGGCGATCACGGAGCAGCCGATCGCTCGGGTGTTGTCGATGATCGGTGATGCGACGGGATCGCATTACACCGTTGATGGGCGGCGGTACACCATCGTTCCCGGCCATGCCGTGACGCGCCGAGAGCAGACGCCGCCATTGCGTCGTACCCTTTCTCACCAGGAGACTTCGTATGGGAAATAGTGCGTGGGGTGTTGTTCGCGAGGGGGTTGTAGCGTTGGCCATCGCCTCGTCTGTTTCGTCTACCGTTTCGTCCGTTGTCGGGGCACAATCCGTGGCGGTCGTTGGGTCGGAGCGGAGTGTGACGGCACGAGTGACGGTGGATCTCGACAGCGTCACTCTTCCGAGCGCATTACAGTCGATTGCATGGGAGGCCGGGCTGCACGTGTTCGTCGGCGAGAACATCTTGCGACACGGTGGGCGGGTCTCGCTCCACCTTCGAGCAACGCCCGTCGATGATGCGTTTGCCAAAGCATTGAAAGGGACTGGATTGAAAGCAAAGATCGTGGAGGAGAATGTCGCGTTCGTCTCGCTCGGAGAGAGTGCTAGCGATTCGGCGTCGCAGGGGATCATTACAGGGGTTGTCACGGACGCCGTGACCAAACAACCGTTGCAAGGCGTGCTGATCCTGCTCGACGAGGCAAAAAGGGGAATCACGACCGACAACAATGGTGCATTTCGCTTCGCTAACGTTTCAGCCGGTTCGCACATCGTGCACGCCCGGAAGTTGGCGTATGCCAGGTGGTCACAATCGTTCGCCGTCACCGCGGGTGAATCCACGGTCGCGAAGATCGCTTTGGAAACCTGCGTCAATACACTCGATCAAGTCGTCGTCACCGGAACGGTGGTTCCAACCGAGCTCAAAGCGGTGCCGAACGCCATTACGATCATTACGGGGAAAGAGTTGCAAGATCGAGGGGTGACGCGAATCTACGAGCTGTTTCGCGGTGATGTCCCAGGATTGTTCGTGAACCGCATCGGTCAAGTCGAGGCGATCAATCCAACCGGAGCGATTGGGATCACTGCTCGTGGGAGCACCAACTTATCCGCCGGCAGCCGATACGGCATCGTTGGGGAACAACTCAAGACGTACGTCGATGGCGTAGAAATGGCGAATAGCGGATACCTCGGCATGATCGATCCCAATAACATCGACCGGATCGAAATCATCACGGGCCCGCAAGCCTCGACGATTTACGGCAGTAACGCGATCAATGGTGTCATGCAGGTCTTTACCAAGCGGGGCATGTCATCGCGACCTCAGTTGACGCTGTCACTTCAGAATTCGTGGACCCAGAACAATTTGAGCTCAGCATTGGCCCCCAATCATGAAGCAGTTGGGGATCTGAGTGGGGTCGAAGGACGCCTGAACTACCGCGTGGGGGGGGACTGGGTCTCCCAGGGATCGTGGGTTCCAGCGATCTCGACCCAGACGATGAGTGGCTCGGCGGGTGCTCGGGTGAATCTGGGGGCGTTGACGACCGATGCGTCGCTGCGGTGGATGCAGTCTAGCAATCGCTCGAAAGGTGAGGATCAGTTTCTCGTCCATGTCCGGGATGCCACGGGCCTTGGTGGCAACGACTATTATGGGACCGGTACCGGACCGATTCCAGACGACAACTTTGGGAAAACGACGGACGACGCCGTGTCGTTCAGCGCGACCTATACACCGATTCCGCAATGGTCCCAGACACTCACCCTGGGGAACGACGCGACCACCTCGTTTCGTCAGCAGTTCAGCCGAACGTTCAGCAATCCGTCGGATACGGGATACAGCATGCATCAGGATCCGACCCAACGAGTGACGGCGTCTTATAGCACCACCGTTCATCTCACGGTGACGACAATGGCTGCCGTGATTCTGACCGTCGGTGCAGATGAGTCACATTCGACCTATGAGTCGCTGGGGGGGCAGTATCTTCAAGTGCCCGGTGGGCAGCTTGTGTCGACGGCGCCGAGTGGGTGGGGGTATTCTCGCGGTCAAGCGCGCGAGCATGGAGGCTTTCTGCAAAGCCAAGTGGGATTGTGGGACGAGCTGTTTCTGACGTACGGAGTGCGTGCTGTATACAACCCCAATATCGGGAAGGCGCAAAATCCCAACTTCGAGCCACGCTATGGCATTGCGATGTCTCACGACTTTGGAGGCGTCACGGCCAAGCTCCGCGCAAGTTATGGCACCGCGACCCGGCCCCCTCAGCTCGGCGACAAAGATGGTCAGCAACAAGGAGCCCTGGGGCCGTACCTCATGCAATACTGGGGGATTCCCTTCAACCGACTCCCCAATCCGGATTTAGTCCCCGAATCGCAACAAGGCGGTGAAGGTGGTCTCGAGCTGTACATGGGGAATCGTGGCTCGATCCAAGTGACGCGATACAATCAGACGGTGGACAACTTGATTATCGAGGCGCTCATCGATACGGTCAATCTCCTCCCGATATGGCAGGCGCAGTATGGAAGCACGTGCTGCTGGGCTCATATCACGCAAAAGCTGAATATCGGAAGTGTCCGAAACGAAGGGTGGGAGGCACGAGGGACGTTCAATCTCGGTCCATTTGCCACGAATGGGACATTCTCCTGGAACAAGAGCCGCTTGATTGGCATCACACCGAAGTATCGGTGGCAGTTCCCGCAGTTCGTGGTCGGCGCGACCTTCGCGTCGATTCCCGAACATACCTGGGCCCTTGGCGTGACGTATCTACATGGGGGAACACGGATCTCGTACAATCTGCAAGGACAAGGGATCGTTCTCGCAACGAGCGATGCAACCTATTTGGATCGTGTCGGATTGGATTATCGGCTCAACCTGAATAAACCACGGATGGCTATTCCCGACGCCTATTCGGAAGTCTACCCCGGGTTTGCGATTGGTGACCTCAATGTGTCGCAGCAGTTCACGACACGCGTTGAAGGCGTACTCCAAATGCACAATCTGACCAATTCATATAAGAGTGACATTATCCCCACGGAAGCGCAGGCAGGGCGGCAGACCGGACTTGGTCTTCGCATACGTTGGTAATGCGGGGATCCGCGCCGTTCCACATTCTCACGCACAGTATGTTCCAGAAGATAGCTCTCGCCGCGTTGGTAGTGCTCCACATCCACGCGCCCATAGCGCAAGCGCAAGCGGTCACTGCGCCAACACCTCGTGACACCACGGGGTGCGGCCGTCAGTTGACGGCGGAGCAAATGGGAGCCGCAGGATGTATCGCGGCGGTCGAGGAAATCGCGATGAGCGATACCTCGACCATTCGAATGCATCCGGTCATCAACGGACGAGCGGTCCTCCGACACGATTCGGTCGTGGTGATCGTCGATAGTTTGACGAGACGGTGGCTCGCAGCCTTGCAGCGGAGTCATACCGTGCTGCCGCGCGATTTGATGAATCAGGTGGCGCTTCAGGTGCAGATCGGGCACGACGCGGACGCCCAAGGCACGATCGAACAGTGGCTCGCGTCGCCGGGGATCACGACGCAGGACACACTCCTCGCGCTCACGACGGGAATAGCTCTTTTCACGACCACCTTTGCCGATGGTCCCCCGCCCGCTCGGCTCGCCATTGCGCGTTCGTATATGGCACGCCTCGAAGCCATGCCGATGGCGGCTGCCGTCTCCCAGCTCTATGAAGCACGGTTTCTCATGATGGGAGCCTACGCCCGGGCTCGTGAACCGGATTCCGCCATCAGCAATGGTCTCCGCGGCTTTGCGTTGATCCCACATTTCCCGACGTATGAACGGCAGGCGGCTGCCGCGGTGAACAGCGCGATCCTCGAATTGGCGGAATTGCTAGTCGGGCAGCCTGGCGGGCTTGCCCGCGTGGATTCGCTCCTCGGTGTGCTCCACGCGGCGCTTGTCCCCGCTCCGGATTTGGTCGCGCGCGATACCGCACTCGCGCGACTTGCCGAGATGGACGGAGAGGTCATGGCGCTCTACACGGACAAGGTCCGATTGTTGGGACGGCAGATGCCGCCCATAATCGCCACGCATTGGTTCAACCAACCTACACCCGCCACTTCCGCACCTGATGCACCGAATGCGCGGGCGTTGCGCGTGGATGATGGCATCATCCGCATCATCGGTTTTGGATGGTTCACGTGTGGATGGTGTGGCGTCGCAATGAAACAGTTACAACTGGATCAAGCGCTTCTTCCGAAGGGAGTGCAGATCGAATTCTACGAATGGACCTTGGGATATTGGGGATCGGACTTTGTGACGCCGGATCAAGAAACGGAGCATCTGCGACAATATTGGTTTGGGCGCAAACATTACACGTTTCCGATCGCGTTGTGGGCGGGTCCAAAAGCAGGAGGCACGGAGGCTGACGGTACCAGTGGTGAAGGAGCGATCCCACGTCCATCACCAACCAAGCAAGCGTTATACATCGAGGCGGGACCAACGTTCTTTGTGACGGACGGCCATGGCATCATTCGTCATTGGCAAGAAGGATATGGAGGATATCACAAAGACCTGGAGCACATCATCAATATTCTCCTCAGCGAGCGCGAACACCATATGGCTCCCCTCAACTCGGCGACACCCACACCATCGGTGTCGGCCGTCCGTTCGGCAACTTCTTCGAGTTCTCCGTCCCCTCTCGTTCAATGAGTTCGTCTCGTATCTCGCGGCGACACTTTTTCGGCCAGTCATCGATGGCGTTGGCCGGTGTGGTCATGGCGCCGCGATTACACGCCGAGCAAGGCGTCGATCAAATAGTCCTCCCCGCGCCGTCTACCCGAGGAGCCGCTCGTGCGTTGTCGACGTTTGTGCGGCCCGCCTTCGATCCCGACACGTTACGTGCGCTGGCTCGAGAGGCCATTGTGGCGGCACTCCATGCCGGCGCGGATTGGGCGGATATCCGTATTGGTGATCGCCGAACGTATGCCCCGAGCGCGGCAGCATCACTGTCCATTATGTGCGGTTTCGGAGTGCGGGTCCGGGTCAAAGGCGCCGAGGCATTTGTTGGGGGAACGGATCCGGTTCCCGAGCGTCTAGCGGCCGCCGCGCAATCGGCGGTGATGACTGCACGTGAGTTGGCCGGTGCGATGCCGGCCGGTAAATCCTTCCCAGCGTTGGCACCGGTCCCAGTTGTCACTGGTGAATGGGCCGCACCCTGCCAAATAGATCCCTTCTCGATCTCGGTCGACGATCATGCCGCGCTCTTCGATGGGAGCACGGGCGTTCACGATGGCCGGTTCAGTCGTTGGCGGAACCGAGGCTTTGGAGCACCGGGGAACTGGTGGCAATGGATCGGGGAAACGCGAGTCTACGCCTCGTCGGAAGGATCACTCGTTACACAGCACCAGACTGGTCTCAACGCGCAACTCGTCGTCGAGAAAGGGGGCGAATGGCGTCTGCAGCATGATGATTTTCTCGAGTTGATCGCAGATCGCATCCACGCTCAAACCGGCGGCGTCGAGCTGGTGTTGCGGCCAGAGTGGAAGACCGACATCGAAGCGACGATGGAGGAGCTCGCGCGCTACGCGACGGTGCCTGGCGGCGTCATGGACGTTGGGCGTCATCCCGTCGTCCTGAGTGGTACGGTGCACGCCGAGCTCATGAGCCGCACGCTGCTTCCGGCGTTGTCCCTCAACCGCGTACTCGGGAATGAGCTGGAGCTCAGTGGTCTCAGCTTCCTGACGCCACCGAGTGTCCATATGGACGATCTGGTCTGCTCTCCGCTGATCTCGTATGCTGTCGATGGACCAGGGACGCATTTCGGCGCTCGTCAGTGGGACGACGAAGGGGTGACGGTCACCCGTCTGCCTTTGATCGAGCATGGTCGACTCATCAACTACTTCGCGTCTCGTGCGACGGCGCCGACGCTCTCTAGGATTCATCCAGGAACGGTGTCAGCACCTCTGGCTGGTGTGACCCAGTCCGACCTGGCCTCGCCGCCGGCGGCGTTACCGCCAGCGGTTTCCCTGGCTCCATCCCCTACCACGATGTCACTCGATGCGTTAGTGCGACGACTTGAGACCGGCGTCCTGATGCATGGTGGCGGGGTGAGTATCAATCCGGACGGGAGCGGAGGGTATATCAACAAAAATCTCATGCTCGAGATACGTGGCGGGCGTATTGTGCGTCGCATCCGAGGTGCGCGCCTGGCGTTCTCCACGAAGCGGATGTTACAGACGCTCGTCGCGCTCGGCGACGTCAGTACGGTTCGCACGTTGTTGAATCGCAACATCGTCCCCGGCGTGCCGTGGACATTTCCACCACAAGCGCAGACGGCACCCGCCGCACTGTACAGTGCAATGGATGTTGTCCCCAACACGTTACATACGTAATCGTATGCACACACACATGCGCTCGCTTCTTCGCTCGACTCGATCCATGGATCTTTCGTTTCTCGCCCGTCGTGCCGAAGCGGCATCGCGGGCACAACACGGACTCGCCAGCGCGCCGCGACGTGTGTTGACGCGACGCGACGCGGAAACACTCGCGAACTTCGTGCAACAGCAAGTGCGTGCTACGTGGCCGCCGCCGATCGTCGTGACCAGTGCGGTGACGTCCGTCGCCACGCAACGCTCCGGTGATATTCCCCAGGGGGCGGATGTCGACGAATTGCGGGTCGGTTGGCCCACCCTGTTGGGGAGCTACATCTATGTCGACATCGACACCAACGTGCACGACGTCACGACGCTGGAACGAGTGATTGATCATGCCGTGGCTGCGCAAATCCCGCAGCGCCCACGGACCACAGATGAAGAGGAAGACGCGGATCCATCCCTGATCCCCCACTTTACGTATCTTCCGGTCTCACTGTGGCACGACAGCACCATAGCGGCAATGACGCAAGGACGTGGCGCAGCGCTCGCCACGTTGAGTGCCGCGCTGCGTGGGACTTCCTGGCACGGGATCGGTACAGTCGCGCTGGCCGCGCAGTCCGTCTTCAAGCTCGGTGGAGAATGGACAGCCGCGACCTACGGCGAGATGACGGACAGCGAAATCTCATTGACCCTCCGCTCCGCCGATGGTTCAGCCGTAGGTTGGGGCGGTGCGGCGCATCGGGATTGGCAACGGATCGACGCGGCTCAAGTCGCGTGCGACGCCATCGCTACAGCCGAGCGACAGCGCAATCCGGTGCGTGCCGAGCCGGGGCGGTACACGGCGATCCTCTCCTCGACCGCGGTGGGACAACTGCTCCGGACCATGGCGGGAGCGTACAACGTCAACAGCGACGGCCCGTTCACTCTTCCTGGACACAAAAAGCCAAGTGATCCGGATCGCCGTGGCCAACGCGTATTCGATCCGCGCATTACACTGTCCACCGATCCAACCGATCCGGATGCTGGCGATTATCCATTTGCTGACGACGGCACGCCCAATCCCAAGACAACCTGGGTGGAGCGGGGAATCCTGAAAACGCGATCGGCGAGCATTCGGGATGCGTTGTCCTTAGGGCTGACGCCACGGAAAGATCCCATCTCGATTCGTATGCATGGAGGATCTACCTCGATCGAAGAGATGATTGCAACTTGCGAGCGGGGGATCTACGTCAATCGGTTTGCGAATCTCGATGTTCTCGATGGACGTTCTGGCGCGTTGAGTGGCTACACGCGTGACGGGTGCCTGCTCATCATGGACGGAAAGATCAAACACCCGGTGAAAGACTTTCGCATCCTCGACTCGCCCTTCCTGATGTTGAATCGAGTGGTCGCATTGGGCGAGCCGCGTCGTGTAGCCTTTGGCTTCAGTGCACCAAATCCTACAGATCCGCACGAACATTGGCCCTTACCGCCTGTCATTGCCCCACCGATCATGGCGACTGATTTCAATTTTGTCGCGTTGGGGGATGCCGCGTGACTGACACGGTGTCGCGTCCGAATGGCTATCAGTCGCCCCACCCGCACCAGATTTCCTATAGCGCGTCCGTGAACCGAGCGTTATCGTGGAGGGACGCACCGGCCCCGGGCCGTCATGTTCCTTCCCTTTGCTCCCATGGCTCTCCCACTCTGGCTCGCCCCGCTCGATGGCAGCGACGACACGGCCAGGATGGGAGATCGTCATGGGCGTGGTCCCGGTGACCATGACGCCGCCGCAGTACAACACCACGAAGATCACGCCCTCCTCATCCGCCTCCGTACCGGCGACGAACAGGCACTCGGCGACATCATCGACGCGCATTACGTACTCCTCTGCCGGAACGCATACCGTATTCTTGGGACAGTAGACCTCGCCGAAAGTGCCACGCTGGACGTGTTGACGTCGATGTGGAATCGACGTGCGACACTCGAAGTACAAGGATCATTGCGCGGCTACCTCGTCGGAGCCGTGCGGCTGCGCGCCATGAACATCGCCCGGACGCGACGAACGGAAGAGGTGTGGCGCGACCGTGTCGCGCGAGAAGAGACCGTCCCCGGGATGTCACGCGATGTTTCCGATGCGGCGGCGCGTCTCGCGCACGACGATCTCGCGCGTGCCGTGCACGATGCGATCGAGCAGCTCCCGCCCCGATGCCGGACCGTGTTCGAATTGATATGGTATGGCGGTCTGAGTTACGCCGACGTGGCGGCGCAGCTGAACATCTCTATAAAAGGGGTGGAAGCGCAGATGTCCCGGGCATACCGGAGCCTGCGTACCGCACTGGCATCCTTGGCATAGGCCTACGTCTAGCGCTTCCGAGTAAGACCTCGTAAGACCTCGGTCAAAAAAATCATGACGTAGGGTCGCCGCTCTCTCAATGCAACAGAGAGGTGTGACGCACGACACCAAACTCCCTGACATCGACTGGACGCTCATCGCCCGATACCTCGACGGCGAGGCATCGCCCACCGACCTGGCACGCGTCGAAGGGTGGTTGAAGAACGATCCGGCGCTGGCAGCGGACGTCGCACGGATCCAGAAAGGGCGAGAGGCCGTCACTATCTCAGCCGCTCCCATCGTCTGGCGGAGTCGAACAGACGTTCTAGCCCAGGTACTCCGGTCCCAACCGCCAGTTCGTCGTCGCGGCATTGGAGCGCTGACGCACCATGGGCCGCGCACCGCCTTTCTCTCCGCATGTCTGGCGTTACTGATATGTGCGGGGCTCATACAGTGGAATCGAACGAACGTTCCAAAACGAGCCGCGCGCATCAGGCACTACGCGACCGCGCCAGGGCGCCAGGGAAACATCACCCTTCCCGACGGTACACGGGTCACGCTCGGGCCGGCAACGACAATGTCGGCCACCGCGCCCTCCAACGAGGCGGGAACGAGCGTGACCGTGGACGGCGAAGCCTTGTTTACCGTCGTTCATCACGCCAATGCGCCGTTCATCGTTCGCGCTGGTGGCGCACACGTCCGCGTGCTCGGAACGACGTTCCTCGTCCGCCGCTACGCCGGCGATCGCGCCACACGAATCGTCGTATCCGACGGACGCGTCGCCATTCGCGCTGAGGACGCCAAGCGTGAAGCTGTGTTGGGTGCACGCTCCTTGGGAATCATCACCGATTCCGGGAACGTCACCGTCACGCCCAACATCGCACCCGACGACTTCACGGCGTTACGAACACAACAGCTCGTCTTCCGCGACACCCCCGCCAACATCGTCATCGACGAGTTGAATCGCGCCTACGACGCCGACATCCGGCTCCCCGACTCCGCGTTGGCGCGCCGAACGTTATCGATCACAGTCCCCGTCCACGCCCAATCACTCGACAACGTGTTGGACGCCCTCCTCCTGACGCTCGGCGCGCACGCCAAGCGAACCGGTCACGTCATCACGATTCTCCCGGGACGCCCACTCCCGCCCATGAAGTCGACTCACGCATTCACTCCGGAGCTTCAGTATGGCCGGTAACGCCGTTCGAGCTGCTCGATTCGTCTCGAGCTACATCACACGCCACCGCGCCAACGTGGCACGCATGACATTCGTGTGGAGTGTCCTCACCGCCGTCACACCAGCAATTGCGAGCGCTCAGGGACACGTTGCGGCGAACGCGCCAAACGGTGCGACCGTGGAACCCCAGCATGTCACCATCGACCTGGATCAAACCCCACTCCGCGTCGTTCTGGAGACGATCGCGCAACGCGCCGGGTTGAGCCCGACGTACGACAGCGCAATCCTCCCACGAGACGTGCTCGTGACGGTCCACCTCCACCAAGTCTCCGCCGCGAAGGCGTTCGACCAGGCGCTGCGCGGGACCGGCTTGGTCGCGAACATTCGATCGACTGGCTACGTCGCGATCGTCCCCGCCGACGATTCAAATCGCGTGAACGCCGAGGGAATCATCACGGGCGTCGTCACGGATGCCAGGACCAAACGCGCCGTGCGCGGCGCGTCGGTCGCGCTCGATGACACCGTCAAGCGCGTGCGCACCGATCAAGATGGACGGTATCGGTTCACCGGCGTCGCCAGTGGGACGCACACGGTCACGGTCCGATTCATCGGGTCAGCGCGCCAGACACGCGCGGTCACAATGACGAACGAGCAAGTCACAAACGGGCAAATCGCGACGGCGGATTTCGTGTTGGAGCCGAGCGTCAACACGCTGGATCAAGTGGTGGTGACGGCGACTGGGGAACAGCGGGTGCGAGAGCTCGGACACGTCGTGGCGCTCATCAACGCCGATTCACTGGTGAAATCCGCGCCGATCACCAACATGACAGACCTGCTACAGTCGCGCGTCCCCGGATTACAGGTCATCACCGGCGATGGTGGCATGGCCGGCGGTGAAGTCTCGCTACGGTTACGCGGGACGTCCACGACACTCTTGAATCCAGAGCCGATCGTCATCGTCGACGGCGTCCGGTATCAAAGTAACAATCTCATCGCCAGCGGGAGTGGCACGCGCGAAGACGTCCGGAGTCAGTTCGGCGAGCTGCAAAGTCCGCTCAACGATCTCAACCCCAACGACATCGCGACGATCGAGATCGTGAAGGGACCATCCGCATCGACGCTGTACGGTCCCGACGCGTCCAACGGCGTCATCGTGGTCACGACGAAACGCGGCACTCCGGGGAAAACGACCTTTCAATGGTACGCCCGTCCGGTCTCGAGCACCGTGCCGGACAATCGGATCTCCACGGGGAATAAAGTCTGGAGTCATGTGCCAGGCGGTGCGCTGTTCACCGATCAATGCAACCTTCGGTTGGAGTACGCCGGCGTCTGCACGATCGACAGCATCACCAAAGCGCCGACGTTCTTGAGCGATCCGCGATTCTCGATCCTCGCCAAGAACCGTCCGACGTGGCAATACGGCGCGAATCTGCGCGGCGGAACGACGCAACTGCAATATTACTTGTCCGGTAATTACGACTCACAAGTCGGGTCGTTGCAGGTGCCACCATTCTTACGGCAGGTGCTGCGACAACAAATCGGTGTTTCCAGGCTCGACGACGCGCAGGAGACGCCTAATACACTGAAAGTCATCTCGAGCCACGGAAGTATCTCCACCGACGTGGCAGCGAGAACTTCGCTCACGCTGTCGGCCAACTATACGCAGACGAATCACCGTACGGTCGAGACGAGCGCGTTCACCGCGCAGAACATCGGCGGGGTGCAGAAACCGTGGGTCGACACGACGAATTTCAGTATCTACGACGGATGGAATTACAACGCGCTCTATCCGGCCATGACGGTCGCGCTACGCAACACGACGGAATTCTCGAAGCGCTTCACGACGTCCGCATCGAGTACGACGCAACTTTTCCCTTGGTGGTCCGCCTCGGCGTCGGTCGGTCTCGATCTGGATGGAAACACGACGCGTTCGATTCTGCCGAGTGGGCTCGTGTTCGGGTATCTGGATGGTGCGGCGTCGGAGTTCCGGCGTGACAATGTCGGGCGAACAATCACCTTGTCGTCGACCGCGCTTGCGCACCCGGGCCTCTTCAGCTTCCGCAGCTCCGCTGGCGTGAACTATGTCTACTCGAACGTTGACGGGACGAACATCGACGGCACCGGCTTAGCGGCCGGGAGCACGTCGATCTCGACGCTCCGCAACCTGAGTGTCGGACAGGTGTGGAGTGAAATGATCTCGCTCGGCGTCTACGGCGAAGAAGTGGTAGGGATGAACGACCGGCTCTTCCTCACCGGCTCGTTACGGCTCGACGGCTCCAAATCGCTCGGCGATGCGTATCACCCGCGTCCATATCCGAAGATCGGGCTTTCGTGGATCGCATCGGAAGAACCGTTCCTGGCGAAGACGCCGGGACTCCATCAATTGAAGCTTCGCGCCTCGTACGGTGCCGCGAGCCGGTATCCGACGTCCACGATGACGTTGGGCTCCGTCAGCACGTTCACGACGGATCTCGAAGGGCAGAACCAGAATGTATTCGAGCGCGGCGTGCTCGGGAATCCTTTGCTGCGTCCCGAGCAAACACGAGAGACCGAGTGGGGAGCCGACGCCACCGTGCTCTCCGACATCACGCTGGGATTGACATGGAACCGGCGCCGGATCAACGACAAGATTTCATTCTACTACAATACACAAGGACTCCCACCCCAATACGTGAACCTGGGCGATCAAAGGTCGCACGGGTTCGAAGCGACCGCCAACATTCCGCTCTTCGATGCGGGCGGGACTCGCGCAGAGCTGGGGATGGCGTACATGTCGATGACGGACAAGGTGCTCAGTCTCGGCGGCATCGCGTCGAATCCGCAACCGCAACCCAACGGCGAAGCGATCGGGTATCCCCTCGCCGCCGTGTTCGGAAAACGGATCATCGGTGTGGCGGATACGGTGGGAGGACAGGCAGACGGAATCATTCTCCCCAACGAAGTCATTCGTGACACCGTGACCCGTTTCCTGGGCGTGACAGAACCTCCCAAAACGTTCACGCTCAGTCCGACACTCACACTGTGGAATGGTATGGTCCGTATGTCGTCACTCTTCGACCGGAGCATGCATTTCCTGCGCACCGATGCCATCGCAGAAATTTGCACCGCAACCGCGTTGTGCAGCGCGCCGTTCGTCCGTGGACAGAATCTCTTGCAGCAAGCACGGGCCTTCGACGGCACGACGGAGGATTTTCTGGTGCCCGGTGACATGACGCGGTGGCGCGAGTTCAATGTGAGCGTGAATCTCCCGTCTCGCTTCCTCCGGATCGATCCACTCCACCTGCACTTCTCCAACGCGACGATCAGTCTGCAAGGGCGTAACCTCAAGCTGTGGACGAAATATTCCGGCACCGATCCGGAAAGCCGGAAGGCCCTCGATCCCGCGGAATCGATCGGCATTCCACAAGCCCGTGCCTGGTCGTTCCGATTCGACATTACGCCGTGATCACGCCGTGACTTCACTTTCATTCGTCAAGATCATGCCATCCCACTTTTGGCGGCGTCTCTCTCTCCGCGTCGCGATCTCCACTGTTGTCTACGCGACGCTCGTGATGGGATCGCTGAGCGTGAGTGCGTGTCATGGACTGCTCGACGTCAGCGATCCGACGCTCATTCAGGATCCTGACATCGCCAACGCAGGCGGTGCGAACGGACGCCGGTTGGACGTCGTGTATGCATTCAGCACTAAACTGCTGAGCACCGGACTCGACGTCGCGATGTTCACCGATGAAGCGATCGAGGATTATTCGTCCGCACCGGCTAGACCCGGAGACAACCCCTGGCTCAACTTGGATCGTCGCGACGACGCGTTGATCATGGCCCAGGCGGCGGCCAACGACCGTGACGATCATTTGGCGGCGCTGGATGACATCTTTTCCAAGTCGTCGGTGGCGCTCGCGGCGATGTACGCGTATGGTGCCGATTCGGTCAAAGGGGATCCGTATCTCTCACAACTGTACGCCGCCAAGAACGAATATCTCGCACAGTTGTACGCCATGCGAAGCTACGTCATTCTCCAAATGGCGGAGGACATCTGCCCTGGATTCCCCATCAACGACATCTCGGCGGATAACCAGCCGGTGTACAGCGGACCGTATTCTACCGACTCCGCGACCGCGTATGCGTTGGCGCAGGCGGACTCCGCGCTCGCGCAAGGGCGCGACAGCACGCGCTTTCTCAATTTCGCGCAGGTCGTCAAAGGGCGCGCGTTGTTGAATCTCGGACGGTACGCCGAGGCGGCGGCGGCTGTCTCGACGGTGCCGACGACGTTCACGTATACGACCGATCCGAGCCAGGGGAATTCTTTCATCTATCTGCAATACCTCGGCGGCGGTGTGGGAGAGCGTGATGGGGGGAACGGACTGCCGTTCGTCTCCGCGAGCGATCCGCGCGTTCCCACGACGTTTCTCCGCACGCGGTTCACGGTACCGTCGGACTCCGTGTACAATCAGCAGAAGTATGCATCCGGCGACCCCGTCATCGTGACAAGCGGTGTGGAAGCACGGTTGATCGAAGCGGAAGCCGCAATCAACGCGGGAGATCCGAATTGGCTCACCATCCTCAACACGTTACGTGAGTCGATCGGCATGGCCGATCTCACCGATCCGGGAACGACGACGGCTCAAGTGGACCTCCTCTATCAGGAGCGTGCCTTCTGGTTGTACATGACGGGACGTCGTCTGGGCGATCTGCGCCGGTTGATCAGAAACTATGGGCGGGGAGCGGAAACTGTCTTCCCAACGGGAGCCTATCCGCTGGGTGGTTTGTCATATGGCTCCGCGACGGCGATTCCGTTCACGTTGTCGGTGCAGGCAAAGCACAATTCCAAGATTACGGCGGGATGTACGACGCGGTAAATGTCAGCCCCGGTTGGCGATGTGTCATCTGTATCATCGGACTTGGCGTAGGGATCGGCTTCGGCACACCGCGGCGAGGAGCCGCGCAAGATGTCGTGCAGGACACGTTGCACGACACGTTGCACGACACGTCTTCTACGCTTCCGTTGCCACTCGCACGTTCTGTTGCTGCCCCACCGACTGTCTCCGCGGTCGGTCTGCTGGCACGGACCGACAGTGGTCACACCAGTCTGATGATCACCGCAACACTCGCGGTCGTCGATCTTCACGCGTACGATGATCAGCTTCGAACGCAGTTCCCATTGAATGCCGATTATTATCCCACCGATTCGATTCGCCAGATCACGACGCAACGTGCCCAGGCGTGGCTTGCGCGCCTCGAAACGGCTGGCGAGACGGGGATCGGACGCCGCCAGTTAGTCGACTACGCCGAAGTCGCGTTCCGCGCGGGACGTGATTCACTCGCACGACAGTTATTCGACACACGTCTCGCGCAACTTCCCACTGGGCATGCGGGAGATGTTCAACGTTCGGCCGTGCTGGCTGCCGCAGTGGCGCTCCTGACGGATGTAACACAAGATTCCGCGCGCTTGGCAAACAATCTCGCCGGTGCGACGACGTATGCGACACGACTCTACGCGATTTCCGCGGGTGGATATTCCACGAAGAGCGATAGCACCGATGTTTTGTATCGCCAACTGGAGTCATCGATGTTACTGTTGAAGGCGGCCGACGCATTGGGCCGTCGTGTGGAAGTCATTCGACATGCACGCCAGGCGTGGACATACATGGAACGACTCGATTACGACGAACGCCAAGGCGCCGCTGGACAGCGATTCCCGTATCGAGAAGTGGCCATGGCAATGATTGCGCAGCCGAATGGACGAACGCTCCTCGATTCCTTGAACGCGGCGCTGCTCGCGATCGGTCTCGACAAGCCGACGGACGTCTCGAGTCCACCTCCACAGGGACGTGTGGGGGCGGCGGACGTATGGCGGCAGCGCGAGCGCGATCGATTTGCGTCACTCGCGTTATTGGGGCAGCCGGCGCCATTGGTTCAAGCGCACGCGTGGCTCAACACACCGGATTCGAGCTATGCAGAATCACCGCGCGGTCATCGGTTCGATGATGGGGTGGTACGAATCCTGGCGTTCGACGACAACGATAGTTGGGCGTTCCCCGTCCTACAACGAATCACGAACGAGTTTCCTTCCGGCGTGCAAGCCTTGCTCGTGACACAGACGGAAGGACATGTCGGTCCTGACATCATGACGCCACGAGAAGAAGTGGCGTGGTTGTCTCACTACTACCACGCGAAACGGCGTCTCACGGTCCCCGTCGCGCTCTGGGCTGGTGAGAAGATCGACGGAGATTTTGGCATGAAACGCCCCGCGTCGTCGACCGCGAACCGGGTGTATCACACCGCGTGGTTGGATCAGATGTTCGTCGTGGTGGACGGTCGCGGTATCGTGCGTGGATATGAGCCGGCGCGAACTCGCGCGGACGAAGCGCGCATCGCTCGGCGCATCCAATCTCTCCTGCAGGAGACGAGAGTCTCTACGGCGACACCATGACGACCCGGCGACACTTTCTCTCACAGGGGATGACGGCGCTCGCCGCACTCGGCGTGGCACGCCGCGACGCACAGGCGGTTGGAACTCGGATTCCAACGACATCCGCGGCGCGGCGACTGGCTCCGGCGGCTTTCATCCCCGCGACACCGGATCCCAGCACCTTTCAACGTCTGGCCCTCGTTGCGATGGATGCGGCACGTGCCGCTGGCGCCGAGATGGCGGATATTCGGATTGGAATGCAACGCCAGGTGATCGTCTCGACACGGCCGGAGGTACAATTCGAAATCGGATACGGCGTCCGGGCACGCGTGCGGGGCACGTGGGGCTTCGAATACGGAACCACACTCTCGAACGACGCCGTCGCTCGCGTTGCCCGAAGCGCGGTGCGCGGTGCGCAACGCTACGCCGAAACCAACACCGCACTCGGCCTCGCACCAGATGGAGAGCTCGCGCCGCGTCCTGTCGTGACAGGTGAATGGCGAGTTCCGGTGGAGATCGATCCCTTCACTGTGCCGATCGACGATTACTATCGCGTGATCGGTGCTTTGGCCGAAGATCTCGCGCGCATTCATCGAAACCGGCAGATCGAATCTGGCACTCTCGTCTGGACCGCGGAGACGCGCGTCTTTGCCTCGACGGATGGAAGTCTCGTCACACAATATTTCATGCGCGGCGGACACAACGGCCGTGGTGACGCGACACTTCCGGCGGTGACAATGGACAGGGTAAGCATCGACATTCCGACACGTCGTGAACAGAGTGGTGGGTTCGAGTTGGTATTGGTGCCTACGACGACGGATACCTTGCTCGCGCGCATGGAGGAAGCGACGCGTCTTCGCGAGTTACCATTGCGCCCCTTTCTGGACGTCGGCCGATTCCCTGTCGTCTTCGACGGCACCGCGTTCGGGAGTGTGATCGGAGAGACGGTCGGGCTGGCCATGGACGCCGAGCGCGTGGCTGGTCTCGAAGCCGATGCGTCGGGAACGAGTTTTCTCAGCCCGATCGGGGAGATCGTCCACGCGGCGCGCCCATCGTTTTCTTCACTGCTTACCATCCGGTCCGACCGTGCGCTCCCGTCGACGCTCGCGGCACAATGGGACGACGAAGGAGTTACGCCAACCCCGTACACCATCATCGATCATGGAAAAGTGGTCGACTATCACACCACGCGTGAGACGGTGGGATTATTGGCGTCGTGGTACGCTGAGCGTGGTGTGCCGTTGCAGGCGCATGGGACGGCGATTGCGCCGTCATGCACGAGTGTTCCCGTGTGTGGGACCGGCCATTTACGCGTCGCCCCGGATTCGCGCACGAGTGCGGCCGCTAGTGTCTACGAGCTCGCGAAAGACATGCAGCACGGATTCATTCTTCGGGGTGGACGTGCTGATGCCAGCGAGAGTTTGAGCTTGGCGACACTCGATGGAAGCATGGCGATCGAAGTTCAGCGTGGTAAACCCATCGCGCGGACTGGGGTGCTATTACAATTCCCGACAATCCCGCTGCTCCGCGAGAAGCTCGTCACACTCGGCGGGACGCCGACCGAGCGCACAGTGCCGGCGTGGACGCCAAAGGGGATGCCGTGGGAGTGGGTAACACAGGAGGTTACAGCGCCTGCCGCGTTGTGCAAAGACGTCGACGTCGTCTCATGGGCATTCCGAACATGAGGCGCGCGTTGGATGATTCACCGGATCCGATCGTCGCGGCTCCGGTGTTGTCTCCGGACGAATTACGAGCGATTGCGACGGAGGTGCTCGAGCTCGCCAGCGGTGAGATGACGAATGTCTGGTTGGATCACCTCGCGACTGGCATCACTCGTGTCGCGCGTGGCCGCGTACGGTTGAGCCGGAGCGGCGACCGAGTCCAGATGCTCATTCGCACCCGGTTCGGCCGGCGCATCCCCGTCGAATTGACGGTCAGCCAAATCGACCGCACCAGTTTGCGACAGGCGGTCGCGTACGTCGATCGTGTTGCGCGCGAACAGACGGGGGATCCCATCGAAACGGTCATGCCGATCACGCCGCGTCGCTATGGTCCCAACACGACGTGGCACGAGAGCACGACGTCCGCATTTTCCGATGCGCGGCACGCGGCGGTGCGGCCATTAATCGAGCCGGTGATCAATGCCGGGCTCACCGCGGCGGCGTTCGTCGGTGTTGCGGTGCATTCGCGCGGCTATGCGGATAGCCAAGGACTCATGGCTGCAGCGCAGGAGACTGATAGCGAGCTCACGGTCACCGCATGGAACGCGAACGGGAAAGGGTCGGGATGGGCGGGGCAGGCGGCGCGTGATTGGAACATGGTCCGCCCGGATGAGATCGCGAGAGATGCGATTCGGCTCACGCGGTTGGCGGCCAATCCAGTGGTCTTCGAGCCTGGGAGACGGACGGTGATTCTCGACCGTCCCGCCGTCGCGCAAATCGTCGCTGGGATGGGAAAGTTTTTCGCGGCGCGATCGGCGTTGTCGGGCGGTCCGCTCTTCGACCGGACCATCGGACGTGTTCGGCTCGGTCAACGAGTGTTCGATCCGCGCCTCACACTTCGCTCCGATCCCAATGATCCCGATGGGGGATATATCCCGTTCAATGATCGAGCGTATCCGCAAGTCGCGATGACGTGGGTGGGGGATGGTGCCATTTTGAAGAATCTCGCGTACGATCCCGAGTTCGCGGCGTCGCTCAGCATTGCGCCGTCCAACGATGCGCCGGAATCATTGCGATTGGAGAGTGTGTCGCATGGGACGACGACGGTGGACGAGATGATTGCATCGTGCGCGGAAGGAATCTACGTCAATCGATTTGCGCAGCTCGCCGAGCTCGATCCTGATAGTGGTGCGGTGACAGGTGTGACGAACGGCGGCTGCTTTCTCGTCCGTCATGGGAAGATCGAAAAGGCGATCAAAGATTTACGGTTCGTCGAATCGCCGTGGTTTTTTCTCAATCGTGTCGAGGCGATCGGTGTTGCGCAACGCGCATCGTTGGGGTATTCACCGTGGTATCGGACGTGGCCGATCGCGCCGACGATCGTGCCGCCGGTGATGGTGCGGGATTTCAATTTTGTGGGACTGGCGGATAACGTGTAGGAACCCACTCTCATAGGATACCTACTGGCAGCACCATATTTCCGCAAAAGGAAACAATTGCGCATCTCGTGACTTGAGTATACCGTAGCCGGAGCGCCTCGCGCCATTTTCTCATGTCACTCCCCTTTCTCTGTTACCCGTCGTCCGCGGACGATGCCTCACCGCCGCGGCGTCCGTCGCCCACCGCGGGGCGATGGATCGCGGTGCAAGGGAGCACAACCGAGTCTGGTCCTGACACCACGGATGCCGTGCTCATCCGGGGGCTACGCGCCGGCGATGCGCGTGCATTCCGCGACGTGTGGGAACACTACCACGCGCGGTTGGCGACGTTCGCACTTCGATATGTCGGATCCAGCGACGCCGCCATCGACGTTGTCCAAGATGCCTTCGTCGCGCTCTGGGAGCATCATGCGTCGATCGAGGTTCGCGGGTCGCTCGCGGGCTATCTCTATGGAATGGTTCGTCATCTCGCCCTCGATGTACGGAAACACGATCGTGTTGTCTCGCAGCATGTGGAGGTCACCATGGCGAGCTACCTGTCGGCACCAATGGTGGCACACAATCTTGGGGTCGATGCCCTGCAGGTCGAGCAACTTCAGCAATGTGTGCGGCGTGTCGTCGGTGCCCTGCCGCCCCGGACGCGCGAGATATTCTTGATGAGCCGAGAGGATGGATTGTCTCCGTCGGCCATCGCCTCGGTGCTCCGTATTGGACAACAAGTGGTGTACAACCAGTTGTCGCGCGCCTTGCGAGCGCTTCATGCGGCGGTGAACGAAGATCCCTAGCGAGGGGAGCCCGGAATTTCCGCGGGGATGTTAGTCCGGGGCAGGTGAATCGACATACTGATGTGAGCCAATTCACCGAGCAGGAATGGAGACGATTGCTGGCATGGGCCGACGGGACCTTGACCCCGGTCGAGCGTGCCGAGGTCGAGTCATGGCTCGCCGAGACAGCTGTGCGTGCCCGGATGGCCGAGCGAGTCAGGCTCGCGTGGCAGGTCGCCGCGCAGACAGCGCCTGATGCATGGGACGGCGAGGCAATGTGGCAGGGGGTGGAGCGGCGGCGATCTGCGCATTCCGCCAAGGCGTTTGAAACGTGGAAAAATGCGAACGGAACGGTTCAGCGTCTGGCGACGGGTCGGGCACGGGAAGAGTCGTGGCGTGCGAGGTTCTGGAGAAGGCAGCTTCTGCGGCGGAGCCTTCGCTCCGGAGTTGTCGTCGCGGCCATTGCAATCGTTGCGATGATCCTGAACACGCGTACACATGTGACACCCACCGCGCGACCACAGCACTATGCGACAGCAGTAGGGCAGCGGCTGACCGTCACGCTCGCCGACGGAAGTCGAGCGACGTTGGCACCACAAACAACACTCGTGGTATCGGCGCAGTTCGGCACGACACACCGTGCGGTGACGTTGTACGGTGAAGCGTACTTTGACGTGACTCATACCCGCAGTTCGCCGTTCATCGTGCGCACAGGAAATATTGTCACGCATGTCCTCGGCACGACGTTCGACGTGACACATTACACGAACGATCGCGATGTGCGCGTCGTCGTCACCAGTGGGCGAGTTGTCGTGAACACCCCGCATCATCCTGCAGTCACGCTGGCCGGCGGCAGTGTGGGGCATGTGACGGATTCGACCGCCACCGTATCGGCGACGGGCGACGCGATGTCTTATACCACGTGGACGACGGGGAAACTGGATTTTCGGGAAGTCCCCGTCGTCGATATCCTGGCGACGCTAAGCCGGTGGTATGGGATTAGGTTTGTGCTAACGGACACGACGTTGGCACAACATCGTGTAACCACGCTCCTCGACTATGCCAACTCGTCGGATCTCGTGATTGCACTGGAAGCGGTGCTGGAAGTCACGGCGACGTCTACAGCGACGAAGGACGGTCCCGTCATCACCCTGAAGCCTCGGCATAGTACCGCGCCGTCAGGGCACGGTCGAAATCAACAACGCGATACATATTCACCTACTTGGGAGGCTGGGCGATGAACGCTTCACGGTGTATAGCAGTATTTGCAGTCGTCGGGATAAGCGTCCTGCCAATATGCACGCGCCTCTCTGCACAGCAAGTGGCGTCGACGAGCCGCACGATGCCAGCAAAGGCTGAGATCTTCGCACGGTTAGTGACGGTCGATATCAATGCCACCTCGCTCAAAGAGGCGATCGATCTCGTATCAGTCAATACAGGGATCCGGATTTCGTATGATCTTGCACGTATTGCATCGTATACGGCGCCCATCAGGGTGCACGTGGCCAAGGCGCCACTGGGTGTGGTCTTCGATCACGTGTTGAGCGCGACACGGCTCAAGGTGATTTGTCTGCCGGGAGAGCGGCTCGCGATCGTCACGGACGACGACCGTGCGTCAGCGACGCGGTCCGGAACAGTGAGCGGGCATATCCGTGATGCTAACACTGGCCGTCCGGTGCAAGGCGCCACCGTGTGGCTCGATGGGGCGACAAAGGGTGTCATGACCGACGAAGATGGTGCATATCGTTTCAGTGCGGTTCCTTCGGGCGCGCACACCCTGTCGGTCAAACGATTGGGATATGCGCGTCAGCAATGGCCCGTGGCCGTCACCGACGACGCAACGGTCACGCGTGACATGACGCTTGAGCCGAGTACGAACATCCTCGATCAAGTCGTCGTGACGGGCACGGTCATTCCAACAGAATTACGCTCGGTGCCGAATGCCATGACCATCATTACCGCAAAGGAGATCGAGCAGCGAGGTATCACCCGCATCGATCAGTTCTTTCGTGGGGACGTCCCAGGACTCTTCGCACAGAACGATGGAGCGAACAGTCGTCTGGATGAAGTTACCATGTTTTCCCGTGGTGCCACGGCCTTAGGGGCGAGTGCGGGGACGAACTACGGAACGAATCCGATCAAGACGTACATCGATGGCGTGGAAATGGCGGACCCCCAGTATCTCTCGCAAATCGATCCCAAGAGCATCGAACGCATCGAGATTCTGACGGGGCCCCAAGCGAGTACCATCTATGGGTCCAATGCGTTGAATGGCGTCATGCAGGTCTTCACGAAACGAGGGACGGCGCAAACGCCGCAGTTGACGCTCAATCTCATGAGCGGATTCGTGCAGAACAATTTCAGCAATGCACTGACACCCCAGTATGATCATGGTGCGCAAGTGAACGGGATCGAAGGGCGGATCTCGTATAACGCCGGCGGCGCCTGGGAGTACATGGGGCCGTGGACGCCCGCCAAACAGATGTCACGAATCAATGGATTTGCCGGTATGCGGTTCGCGCTTCCCACGGCAATTGGTGCCGTGAGTGCAGATCTGTCACTTCGTCGTGCCAACACGCAAAACAAGGCGCGTGGATATATCGCACAATTGTGGACCGACTATCAAGAAACCGGTTGGTACAAGCCAACGAATGGTAACGGGCTCAGCAATCCCACAACCTATGCGCTATCGGCACAGACGCTCGGGCTCGTGGTTAGATACGTGCCAACGTCATGGTGGTCGCAGGAAGTGGGGATTGGTCAGGATGTCTCCGAAAATGAGGGCCGGTATACGACGCGTGGGTATCAATATCCTGGCGACACGACACTCTTTCTGTATCAAATACAAATCGATAAACGTTCGCTCCGCTATACGACCACCGCCCGAATCCCGGTGACTTCCGCCGCACAAGCCACGGTGACGGTTGGTGCCGATGGTTGGAAGAATCTCACGACGTTGTTGAATCTTTCACCGCAGACGATGACTGGGACATTGATCGATGCCTACGGGGCTCCCTACATCACGCGCCAACCGGATCACAATGCCGGAGGTTTCCTGCAAGCGCAGCTTGGTGTACAGGATCGGCTCTTTCTCACGTATGGATTACGGGCAGAATGGAATCCCGAGTTTGGCGCGGACGCGCAACCGAATTATGCGCCCCGCTATGGGATTGCATACACGCAAGATGTCGGACCGATCACGGCGAAGGTGCGTGCGAGCTATGGCCGGTCGACGCGTCCACCAGCCGCCGATCAGAAAAATGCGGTGCTACAGTCTGCGGGGGGGATCAGTCCGGATTTCTTGCAAGAGTTTCTCAATGAGTATGGGAATATCGCAGCCTACCTTGCAAATCCCGTGCTCGCACCCGAGCACCAACAGGGTGGTGAAGCTGGCCTGGAGCTCTACCTGGGAACACATGGCTCGCTGGCGGTCACGCGCTATAACCAGACAGTTGACGACTTGATCGATGCGACCAAGGTCGATAGTGCACGCTCCCTCATACCAAATCCTGCAATCTTCCATCAAGGAAACTTGGATGCCAATGGCTATGGCTACTGGTATCAATACGCGTATCTCAACGTCGGCAGCATTCGCAACCAGGGATGGGAGTTGCAAGGGACTGCGAATGTCGGTCCATTCACCACTCACGGAACGTACAGCTGGACAAAAAGTCGAACGATTGGTGTCAATCCGAAATATCGTTCGTATTTCTCGATTGCCAACGGATTTTCGCAGTATCAACCCGGTGCGACGTTCAACTTTTTGCCAGAACACACGTGGGCCGCGGGAGTGACCTATACACGGGCGCGAACGACGGTGGCGTTCAATATCAGTGGGATTGGACGGATCACACAGTATAATTCTGGTGACGAACTGTTCAACCGACGTTTCAACGCATCCATCCGGCTTCCGCAGAACAGGCTGAATGTCAGCAGGACCTCAGCGTACATCAGCTCCAATAGTAACTATGCGCTGGCGGACATGAACGCGACGTGGCGCTTCTCCACGAACGTCGATGGCGTGCTCCAGGTACAAAACCTGACGGATCACTACACGAATGATCACGCCGCGTATTACGCCACGATGGGTCGTCAGGTGAAGACCGGGCTCAGAATTCGATTCCAATAATTGTTCTAAAATTGTTCTAATTCTTCCGAGGTATTCCTGGATGTGGTTGTCTCTCGATGTGTCGTCGGCCCTGCGTCTCACGCGGCAGCTGTTGTGCGCAGCAGTCGCGATGACGCTTGGTGCGTACACAACCGCCGGAGCACAGCTCACGTTGCCGCAAGTGAGCGTTGCCGGAACAACGGCGTCGACACGTCCCGTGTCCGCCGCCGAAGCTGCATACCACGTACAGGTGGAAAAGGCGAAGCTCGACGCGGCGATCTCTTATCGTCAAGCTCATTATCCTGTCGATTCCATCAACAGCATCGTGAGCGAAACCGGTGCACAGTGGCTTACGGCGCTACGGGTGCATCCGATTCAAGGGTTACAGCATGATCCAGCGAGCGAAGTGGCTGTAGTTGCACATGAGGAAGCATTCGCCAAATCCCAGATCGCGGTGCGCCTCGCCACTCCCGGACTGTCCTTTGACGACAAAGCCTATACGTACCTGGCGGCCGTCAGGGCATTCACCAATATCTCCGTGCCGGAGCGGCTACCAACCGCTGAGGCGTATCTCGCATCACTCGACGCCATGGGCGACTCTGCGGCATATTGGCAATTTCAAGCGCGACGAGTGTTGGTGGAAGCCTACTATCAGTTGGGACGGAGTCGCGACGTCGTTCGCCATGGCGTCCGTGCGATCCACCTTGTTCCGGCACTGTCGTTTTACGATCGGGGGCTATTGTTTCCATACACCGGTGGCGACGGGAAACTGTATGCGGCGCTGGTCGACGCATTGACGGGCCAACCCGGCGGCCTCGAGCAGATCAAAGCGTTGAATACAAGGATACAGGCCGCGATCATTCCGACGCCGGCATTGATCGCCGTTGATTCAGGATATATCGCCCGTGGACATATATATCAATCGGTCTTCACGAGTGAAATGACCGTCAACGGGATGCTGGGCATGCAAGGGAAACCTATCGTGTCTGGATATTGGCTCAATCGGCCGACCCGCGATTCTGCCACACTGATAGTGAACGACGGAAAGATTCGCGTGCTCGAAGTCGGCTCGTATACCTGTGCAGGGTGCCTCTGGGCGCTACAAGCCATGCAGCGCATTCAGAATCAGTTTCCCGACATTCAGACGATGATGCTGACATGGACATTGGGGTTTTGGGGCAACCGCGTCATTGATCCCGATGAAACGGCACAGCTGACCGACTACTACCTCAATGATGCAAAGGTCACCATTCCTATCGCTATTTGGCGAGGAAAGAAGGTGATCATGGAGGACGGTGGATATCGATCCGAGGATGCGGGTCCCAATCTGAAAAATTACCCCATGGTGTCCAAACCCACCATCTGGGTGTTGGATGGGAAGGGCACCATACGGCGTATTTTTGTGGGTTATTCACGCGAGAACGAAAAAGACATCATCAAAGTTGTGCAATATCTGACACGTGAGGCAACCGCGTCTTCCCCCAATACCAATACGTCACCAATGGTGACACGATCCACCTCGCCATCGTCGCGCTGATCCATCTATCCACCCGACTATTTCGCCGATTTATGTCATCACATACGCGCCGAGAATTTTTGGCGACGACATCGCTTGCTGTCGCTGGTACTGTTCTGGGCTCGCGCCGATTGTTTGCACAAGTGCTTCCCTCCGACGTCGCCCATTCTCCGCTGGCTGCCTCGGCGTTTTTCCCTGAACCAATGGCCGCACTCGATCTGCGTATGCTCGCCACCAGTGGAGTCGACGCAGCTCGCGGAGCTGGTGCCTCATACGCAGACATCTGTATCGGCGAGCGGCATCTTCTAGCTGTCAGTCTCAGTGATGTTGATCCATTCAATCCGTTCACGAGAATGGAGTCGGCGTTGACGTATGGGATTCGCGTCATTGTCGATGGTGCATTGGCCTTCGTTCATGGAACGGTTCCGACAGTCGATGCGGTGTCGACGGCAGCGCGCAATGCAGTGACGACGGCGCGAGGCTACGCTCGTGTAATGCGTCGTCGGGTAGAATTTACCCCATCGCCTGTCGTAACAGGAAATTGGGAAACGCCGATCGAGATCGACCCCTTTATGGTGCCCCTCGGTGATCAAACCGCATTGCTGAACGCGTATCAAACGGCCGCTACGCGTGTGCATAACGGAGATTATGCATTCGGCTCCGACCTCGATTGGACCCGAGAAACGCGTGTGTTCGCATCGAGTGAAGGATCACTCGTGACACAAATCCTTCGGCGTGGCGATCCCACGTTACGGAGCGCTGGTGATTGTGGGATGGGAAGGGTACAATTGCGACTCCCGAGGTTGGGAGCTGCGTCTGGTGGATACGAAGTTGCGGCCATTCCTGGCTTACAGGACCAGATCAAAGACTTGACCGAAGAAGCAGTACGGCTCGCGAGGTTGCCACGACGTACGCTCGACGTCGGGCGATATCCAGTCGTTCTCGATAGCATGACCTTCGGCTCCGCGCTCACGCAAACGATGGGGCAAGCGCTAGAGCTCGATCGTGTGTTAGGGTATGAGGCCGATGCGTCTGGTACCAGCTATCTGACGCCACCAGACGAGTTCTTGGGAACCCCGATTGCCAGTCCGCTGCTCACCGTTACCGCGAATCGCGCGATGCCGTCGGTGTCTGCGGTCAAGTGGGATGATGAGGGGGTCGAATCGCATGAATTTCCTGTCGTGACCGAAGGACGGTTGGTTGACTATTGCACATCACGACAAACGGCGCCGTCACTTCATGCGATATACGAGCGCAATGGCGTGCCAATGCGATCGCACGCCTGTGCCGTCGCTCCGGCCGCGGGCGACGCGGTGTTGGTGCGTGTTCCACATTTGACGGTTGCTCCAGCGACCCAATCGGCGAGTATCGACGATCTGTGCGCCGATGTGACGCGAGGACTTTTGGTTCGATGGAAATACTATTTCTCGATCGACCAACAGTTTTCATCCGCGACCTTGACGTCTGGGATCGTGGGTGTGCTGTTGGAAATTGAGAAAGGGAAGGTGGTCAGGCGCGTGGAGGGGAATGGATTGCAGTTCAGTACGAGGCGATTCTGGAAATCGCTGACAGCTCTCGGCGACAGCAGTACCATGGGGAATGGTTTTTCCACCGCCGACAAGGGCCAGCCCTGGCAATCTATCACGCAAAGCGCGACGGCACCTGCCGGATTCTTTAAAGATGTCGACGTCGTTGTAACGAGGGCGGCCGTATGAGTCGCGGTTTACGGACCCTACGATCACTCGGCGATCGAATTGCCGATGGACGTCCTGTACTGACTCGCAATCAGATGACCGGTCTGGCGACGCGCGTTTTGGCGCTGACTTCATCGGCGACATCGAGTGTGTCTGTAACACATACTACACGCGTTGTTACGCGCATGGCAAATGGGCAAGTCCTCTCGAGTGACGATGGGGATGAGCTGCAGATCATGGTGATGAGCTATTTCGGCGGGCGTCAAGGAATTTACGTTACCATCAATCAACTTGACGACACCGTGTTACAAGCCATGGTGACGCGTTGTGAAACGTTGGCTCGGCAGATGATTGGCGCTGACGAGGAACTCCGACACGTGCCGCAAGCTCCGGATACGTTCGTACCGGTGAAACTCTGGCATGATGAGACCGTCCGCGCGATGCAGACGACACGCGGGACAGTGATCCCGGAACTCTTGAATGCCGTGGAGCGCGAACGACTGAATGCTGCTGGATTCCTCGGGTTCATGGCACGCGCGGAAGCATGGATCAACAAGGAGGGAATTTCCGCGTTTAGTGAAGAAACGGATAGTGAAGTGACTGTGACCGCGCGAACGCCAGATGGCAAAAGCTCAGGATGGGATGGACGCGCCGCACGCAACTGGAACACGGTATCATACGCGGACGTCGCCACCCGCGCGATCGATTTCGCCAAACGCGGCGCGGGCGCGCAGGCGCTCGAACCCGGTCGGCGAACTGCCATTTTGAGTCCAAGCGCGGTCGCCCAAGTCATCCGGTGTCTCGCGGAGGAATTTCGGGCAGATGAGAGCGACGACGGGATGACGGGATTTTCCCGCCCCCCAGGGAGAAACAAGATAGGGCAGCAGGTGTTCGACGCCCGCATCAGCATGTGCTCCGACCCCGCAGATCCAGACGGCGGGTACCGTCCCTACTTTGATACGGGCTTTGGAACGCCCGCAATGTCATGGGTGGAAAATGGCGTACTCAAAAATCTGGCGTATACGCCAAACTATGCCGCGGTGCGAGGCAAGTCATACGCAAGCCTGCCATGGTCGCTCCGAGTGTCCGGCGGACCAGCCTCCGTCGAGCAGATGATCGCTCAGTGTAACGACGGGATCTATGTCAATCGATTCTCGAATGTCAACTTGATCGATCTCAAATCTGGCATGACGACTGGCGTCACACGCGACGGCTGCTTCTTCGTCAAAAATGGGAAGATCGATCGGCCGATCAAAAATTTCCGGTTTATCGATTCGCCGTTTTTCTTTTTGAACCGTATTGAAGCGTTGGGACACACGGTGCGTGCGGCGTTCGGGTATACATTGCCAAACGCTCAAGATCGTGGATTGGGAGGTGTGACAGACTGGCCGCGACAACCCATTATCGTCCCTCCGATGATGGTACGAGATTTCAATTTTAGCGCCCTGGTCGATGCCGTATAGTGGTGACGTCGGGTGATTTTTTCTCGCTGACGAAACTCCGGATCCCATCCGTCTGCGCGCTCGAGTTTGAATGTTGGGGACGTGAGGGGGCATTCTCCACTCCCGCGATATTCGAAAGCACGATATTCCCGTATTGTGCATCCGTGCGCCGAGTCCTATACTCGGACTCATGCACGGGATTTTGGCGGCCGTCTTTCCGGCGTGGTTCTCGGGCAACGAACGCCCCGACGATGCACGCACGCGTCTCTCAGAGCGTGCTCGTCGCATTGCATCGATCACGGAACGTCCTACCACCCCCGACCCGATGGTCGCGCGGCTCCGAGCTGGCGATGCAGCCGCCTGGGCTGATCTCCACACGGCGTATGCCGCCGAGTTATGGAGGCACGCGTTTTATTATGTGCGAGACCGTGATGCGGCGGAGGATCTCGTCCAAGACGTCTTCGTCACGATGTGGCACCGGCGTACGACGTTGGATTCGACGACGCTGTTGCGTCCCTATCTCTACGCCGCCGTCCGGAACCGGGCGCTGAAGCAGCTTCGCCATCAGACGGTCGTCGATCGTGCAACTCCGGCCATCGCCCCAGAGACTTCACTGGGGCCCCGTCATCCCGACGCCGACACCGACGCTACCACTAACACCCTCGGCGACCTCGTCCGGCGAGCCCTCGCGGAGCTCCCCGAACGGCAACGGACCGCCATCGAGCTTCGCTGGCTGCGGCATCTCAATCACACGGAAACGGCGACGGTCCTGGGGATTTCCGAGGCGGCGGTCCGGAAGCTCCTCGATAAAGCGATCGTTCGGTTGGAAGCGCTCCGGGCGCGGCTCCGGGAGCCGGACGGGGGGTAGCGATCCGGCCGCGGCGGTTCAAAGCTGGGAAAAGATTTTGAACAAGGGGGTTCGAATGTGGATGGCGTGAGGGGTCATATCCCCGTCATGTCACCACACGCATCCGATCCCAGCGATCTTCACACGCGTGCGCAGTTGGAGCGCTACCTGGCGGGGGAATGTCTCCCGGAGGAGGTCGCACACGCCCGAGCGCTGTTGCAGGCCCGCCCGGGGGTAATGGCCGCGGTTCACGAGCTTCACGCCCAGGAGCTCGTCGTGAGTGAAGACGACATACGGAAATCATGGCACTCCATCCAACGACGGATGGTGGAGAACTCCCGGACGCCACTCCACGGCGTCACCGCACCTCGGCGAAACAGCTATCTCGTCGCCGCGCTCGTAGTACTCGTCGCCGTGACAGCGACCCTTCGTGTCATGGGGCCGCGGCTCTTCGAACGTTCGTCCGCACGAACATCACACACGTACGCCACGATAGCCGGACAGCGTGCGACGGTGCAATTGGCCGACGGAAGCGAAGTCGTATTGGCCCCGATGACGACGCTCGTCGAAACCAAGGGCGAGCTCAACCTCACTGGTGAAGCATTCTTTACGGTCGCGCATCACGACGCGACGCCGTTCGTGGTCCGGACCGGTCAGGTCACGACGACCGTCTTGGGAACCGCCTTCGACGTTCGATACGATGCGCGGTCGCATCAGACACGTGTCGCGGTCCTCGAAGGGAAGGTGGCGACCGGGAGCCAATCCCGGCGCGCGCAACGCGTCACCGTATCGGCGGACATGATGGCAATCGTCGGCGATTCGTCGGACGCGCAAGTCTCGGAGACAGACGTCAAAGCGCTGGCGGCGTGGCGTGACGGTCGCCTCGTGTTCCACGACGCGCCTGTGCCGGATGTATTACAAGCGATCGGGCGCTGGTACGGCGTCACACTCACGTTGACGGACTCCGTGTTGCGGACGCGCCATTTGACGACGACGATCGACGTCGGATTGAGCCAAGCGTACACATTGTCCGCGCTCTCCGCCGCGCTCGGCGTTCAGTATCGCGCCGTTGGCGATACGATCGTGCTCGTTCCCAGAATCGCGGGGCGTGACACCGCCTCCGCACCGATCCGACGTGCTCTCCCTTCCTTGACCACTTATCCCGCAGAGGCCGGCCGATGACGCGACGTATTCGTCGATGTGTGTGCTACTCCTTCGTTCCTCGAGTATTGGGGACGCTGTTCGCCACGAGTCTGATCGCGCCGGTCACGACGCGTGCGCAACACGATGTCGCGGCGACGCCGAGTGCGCGAACCGAATCCGCCAGCGTGCTCAATATGCCGGTCACGGTGTCGTTCGATCACGTTCCCTTAGCGGAGGCGATCGATGCGGTGGTGGCGAAGACGGGGGTGTTGTTGTCGTACCAGCATGAAGTCGTCGCGAATACGCATCGCGTCGTGACGCTACACGTCACCAAAGCACGGTTGGAAGATGTCTTCGCGGCGTTGCTGCAGGGGACGCCTCTTCGCGTGGCGGTGTTTCCGGGGGCGCAACTGAGTATCGTGACGACCGGAGACGCGCGCGCCGCGACGGTGAACAACGGCGTCGTGACGGGACGCGTGACCGATGCACAGACCAAACAGCCCTTGCACGGAGCGATGGTCCTGCTGGATTCGGCGAAGAAAGGGATCATGACCAACGGGGATGGGACGTTTTCCCTCGCGAACATACCGGCGGGAACGCACACGGTTCGCGTGCGGCTGTTGGGATATACAACGATGACGAAGTCGATCGCGGTGGAAAACAATGAATCCGTACGTCTCGAGTTCCCCTTGGCGACGAACGCGACCGCATTGAATCAAGTGGTCGTGACGGGAACTGTCATGCCGACGGAGATCAAGGCGGTCCCGACCGCGATCACGGTCATCACGGCCAAACAAATCGAAGAACGCGGGATCACCAAAATTGATCAGCTCTTTCGCGGGGATGTCCCCGGGCTGTTCGCGATGAACACGGGATCGAGCGCGACGCTCGACCAAGTGACGATGTTTTCGCGGGGCGCAACGGCGATCGGACCGTTCGGCGCGGGGACGTCTTTTGGCACGAATCCCATCAAGACCTATGTCGACGGCGTGGAGCTGGCCGACTCGAAGTATCTCTCGCAGATCGATCCCAAGAGTATCGAGCGGATCGAGATCGTGTCGGGGCCGCAAGCGAGCACCATCTATGGGTCGAACGCCATCAACGGGGTGATGCAAATCTTCACCAAACGGGGAGCGACGTCACATCCCCGGATCACGCTCGATCTGCAGAGCGGCTTCGTCGAAAACAACTTCAGCGCCGCCCGAACGCCGCAACACGACGATCGCGTGCAAGTGAGTGGCGTCGACGGACGGGTGTCCTACAACGCCGGTGGCTCGTGGGCGTACATGGGGGCCTGGACCCCCGCCAAAGCGACCGCACGCACCAATCTCTATGCCGGCGAACGGATGGAATTCGTGACCCCGGCCGGTGTGTTGACGACGGATGTGACGTTCCGCCAGAGCAATACGCAGAATCGGCAACGCGGTTCGTCCGAACAGCAGGGCGTGGAGGCGAAGGCGAGTGGCTACTATAACGTCAATTACTATTGGGGTGGTAATGCCGATCAGCTCCGGATGTCGGTGCTGGGGCAGACGTTGGGGCTCACAGTCGGATACACGCCGACGTCGTGGTGGTCACATCAATTTGGGATAGGACGCGACGTGTCGGACTACGAGCTTCATCATGTGGCGCCAGTATATCGATCCACCGACGACACGCTGCTCCAGTCGTACCAAACACACGACAACCGTCAATCGCTTCGCTACACGACGACGCTGCTCGTCCCGATGACCACATATGCAGGGGCGACGATCACCGCCGGCGCGGACATGTGGCAGGATCTCCAGACATCGCTGTTCGTGCAAGCGCCGGTCCTCACAGGGAGATTGTCGGGATACACGAACGCAATGCGTCAACCCGAGCACAATACAGGCGGGTTCGTGCAAACGCGGCTCGCCTTCGACGATCACCTGTTCCTCACGTACGGATTGCGCGCCGAGTGGAATCCGACGTACGGTGATAGTGCGCAACCGTACCTCGCGCCCAGATACGGCGTGGCCTACGCGATGGACATCGGTCCTGTGACCGCGAAGGTCCGTGGGAGCTATGGCCGGTCCACGCGCCCACCTGGTGTCGGTGACAAAGCCGCCGACGTCGAAACCGCCGATTTTCTCAATGCGGTGTACGGTCCGCACGATAGCCGGTTGGCCAACCCGGACTTGAGACCCGAATATCAACAAGGCGGCGAAGGCGGGCTCGAGCTCTACCTCGGCACACGCGCGTCGTTGATCGTCACGCACTACAACCAAACGGTGAATGGACTCATTGCGCCGATCTCCGGTGTGGATAGCGTTCGGTCACTCCAGCCAAATCCCCTGTTCTTCGGGACGCAGGATTGCGCCACGATCGCCCACGTGTGGCGTATCCCGGCGTGGTGTTCCAGCCAAGATGCGCAAGGATATGGCTATGCGCTCGTGAGCCAGAACCTCAACGTGGCGAGTCTGCGGAATCAGGGATGGGAGACACAAATGAGCGTCGTCACCGGACCATTCACGACACGAGGGACGTATAGCTGGACCAAAAGCCGGTCGATCGGACCGACGGGCGCGTTTCGCGCGGGCTATGCGGCGCTCTTCCAATCATACCCGGAGTTTCAACGGGGAGCGACGTTCGCGTATTTGCCCGAGCACACGTCGGCGGTCGGCGTCACGTACGCCACCGCGACGACGACGATCGCGCTCAATGTGACGAGCGTGGGGCAGATCCGCACGTACTATAACGCGTTCACCGCGCGTTCCCTCAGCGGAGACATCCGGTTGCAGCAGAATCAGCTGAACACCAATCAATTTCGCTACGCCAACATCAGCCGTGGTTATACCATGGCGGATATCACAGCGTCACGACGTTTTTCGTCCCGGGTCGAAGGGGTCGCGCAAGTGCAGAATCTGGCGAACTACTATCAGAACGACTACTCCGGCTCGGAACCAACGATCGGCCGTCAAACCAAGGCCGGGTTCCGCATCAGCCTCCCATAACGTGAATTCTCGTATGTCCCGTTCCAAATCTCTCCTATTGCCGGTCCTGACGCTGCTCGTTACGCAATTCGCCGGTCATTCCCGGGCGTCGGCACAACTGACGATCCCCGCCCTCGCCATGAGTGGACCGTCCACGCCCGAGCGTCCGATCTCCGCCGCCGAAGCCGAGTTTCAGGTGGAAATGCAGGCAGGGCGCGTCTATTCCGCACTCTCCCCGCTTCAGGAACATTTTCCCAAGGATTCCATTCAATCCGTGATGACGGAGAGTGCGTCGCGATGGATGAATGCGTTACAATCGGATGCCGTGAAAGGGATGCAGCTCGACCCGTACGGCGCCATTGCCGTTGGTGCGCATCACGAGGCGATCGCCGAACGCGAGATCGCGGCGCGCCTAGCGACACCCGGGCTGTCGCTGCATGACAAGGCATTTACGTACTTCACGGCGGTGTCCGCCTTCGCGAGTGCGGACTTTCCGGAGCGGCTTCCCGCGGCGGAACGGTATATGGTGGGGCTCGATGCGTTAGGGCCCGCAGCCGCGTTCTGGCAACATCGAGCCCATAGCGCGCTCCTGAGCGCGGATTATCTGCTGGGCCGCACGGCAGACGTCATTCGGAATGGCACGCAGATGATCATTTCCGTCGGGCAAATGGAGTTTCCGGACCGCGAGCGCTGGGTCTACACGAACGGAGGCTTCATCGCGCAATATGCGAAACTCGTCGATGCATTGAGTGGCCAGCCGGACGGACGGACCAAGATTCAGGCGCTCAATGCAACGTTGATCGCCGCGGCGAAACCGTCGGGCGCGTTAGTCTCGCTCGACTCCGCCTACTATTGGAGTGGCGTGGAGTGCACCAAACAAGCGCAGCGTCTACTGACCACCGGGATGCGGATCGGGACCCGCGGCGATGACATCGTCGGAAATTACTGGGTCAATATGCCCAATCGGACGGTGAACAGTGGTCCACTCACGGTCCCCGTGGCCGATGGCAAGATTCACATTGTCGATATCGGCACCTATACATGTCCCGGGTGTCGGACGGCGATGGTTGCCCTACAACGAATCCAGGATCGCTTTCCCTCGATTCAAGTGGTGACCGTCACATGGACCATTGGCTATTGGGCCAATCGGCTCGTCGAGCCAGAGGTCGAGGCCGAGCGACTCAAGGCACACTATACGGAGCGACTCAAGATTCATTATCCGATTTCGATCTGGATGGGTGAAAAGAAGCCGAACGTCGATGGCGGAATCACGCCTGAAGACGAGGGACCCAACGTCAAGAATTATCCGTTGGAGGGAAAACCGAATATCTATGTCATCGACGGCAAAGGAATCATTCGACGGTTGTACGTGGGACTCACACGCGATGACGAGGCGCAGCTGGCACAACTGCTGGTATTTCTACAACGAGAAGCTGGCAATGCGGGAACTCCTGTCGTGAGTACGTCCGCGCCAACGCCTGTCGCGAACGCGCGCGCTCACTGAATCCCATGTCTCTCTTTACTCGGCGCGACTTTCTCGCCACGACGTCCGGGGCGGCGTCGGGGCTGATGTTCGGAGCTCGCGCACTGGGCGCCAGTTCGCCGTCGGTCCTTCCCATGAGCGCCCTGCGCGGGGGCCGCGTCGCGATGGACTTCCTGCCGGAAGCGACGGCTCCCCTTTATCTGCAGACGTTGGCATCCGCGGCGACAGAGGCCGCTCATGGCGCAGGGGCAACGTACGCGGATGTTCGGGTTGCCGAACGGCATATGCTCCACGTAGGACCCGGGTATCCACCCACGAGTCCCGGCGTATACTTACGGGTCACATTCACCTACGGCATCCGTGTGTTGGTCGATGGCCAGTGGACCTTCGCCCACGGAACGGAACCAACGACGGAGGCGATCTCCACGACCGCATCGAGATGCCGTGGCCGCGGCACGTGGCGCGGCGAAGTTGCGCCCGCAACGACGTGAGCTCGCGCCAGCCCCGGTCGTGAAGGGGACGTGGACGACACCCATACAGATCGATCCGTTCACCGTTCCCTTAGAAGATCAACTGGCGTTGCTCACGGCATGCCAGGAAGCCGCCGAACGTGCGCTCGGCGGGGGACTCTTTCCGGAACCGAGCTTCTCCTGGACTCGCGAAACACGTGTCTTCGCGTCGACTGAAGGGTCTCTCGTTACGCAAACAACACACCGTTCCGATCCAACGATCGCGGCGACGGGAAGTCGAGGCATGGGTGGCGTCTATTGGAGCCGTCTTCGCGGAGTCACCCCGTCGAGCGGCGGATACGAAACGGCGCTCATTCCCAACATGCAGGAACAACTCAAAGCCGCCGCGGAAGAGTCGGTACAGCTCTCTCGTCTTCCCCGGCGTCTCATGGATGTGGGACGGTATCCAGTGGTGTGTGACGGATTCACAGCGGCGACAATCTTTGGCGCGACCGTCAATCCAGCGCTCGAGTTGGACCGCGCGCTCGGCGAAGAGATCGCGGCGGGGCCGAGTGTCCTGTCGCCCCCGGAAGAGATATTGGGCGTCCCACTCTTTTCCCCGTTATTGAACGTGACGGCGGGGCGAGCCTTGCCGACCCATCAAGCGGTCCAATGGGATGATGAAGGCGTCGAGACCCACCAATATCCAGTGATTGCTGATGGGCGGATCGTGGACTACCACACGTCCCGCATCACCGCGCCAGCGCTCGGCGCGTGGTACCAACAGCAGAACCAGCCCATGCGATCGCACGGGTGTGCGGTGGCCGGAGGAGCGAACAACACGGTTCAAGTCCGCACGCCCCATGTCACGATCGCCCCGGCGACACGCGCAGCGTCAGTCGAAGAGCTGTGCAAAGACATTCAGCATGGATTGCTCATTCGGCAGGTCTTCGCCGTTTCGGCGGATCAACAATTTGCGTCCGGGAGCTTGCAGTGGGGGCTGTTGCTCGAGATCGAACGTGGGAAGGTGGTTCGGCGAGCCACCAAAACAGGACTGGAATTCACGATGAAGGCGTTGTGGAAGTCGCTCGGTGCACTCGGTGGCGCCGATACTGTACGAACGGTCAGTCAAGATTTACAAAAAGGGCAACCATGGAACCCGGCCCCTTCCGAAACGACCGCACCCGCTCTCCTTTTCAAAGAAATGAACGTCATTACTGACGGGCGGCAAGTATGACCTCGATTGCCATGCGACCCCATCGCTTGTTGATTCCGCCTGCGTCCGTGCGTCTGCGAATGTCGCTCAACGACAGGCCCGTCATGAGCCGCGAGCAGTTGATGCGGTTGAATGCACGAGTCATTTCGATGACGTCCGCGGATACCGTCATGGTCCGAATGGTACACACCGCACGCGTCATCACGCACGTGGCCAACGACCGCATTCTTGGTGGGGATGATGGGAGTGAGTTGGAGCTCGACATCTATACGAAATTCGGCGCCAGGGCTGGCATCGCGGTCGAAACCAATCAATTCTCGGACAGCACGCTTCGTGATTTGGTCGGGCGGTGCGAGACGTTGGCACGCCTCCAGGCGGGCGGCGCCGAGGAATTGCAATATTCATGGGACGAGCAGGATCACTATCTCCCCGTCGCGTTGTGGCACGATACAACGGTGCGAGCCATGACGAATACGCGTGAGACGGCCGTGTCGGAAATCGTCGACAATGTCGCGGCTCACGGATTCAGAGCGTCCGGATTCATCGGGCTCATGGCACGCTCGCAATCCGTCTTTTGGAAATATGAAAAGATCTCGGCCTTTGGCGAAGAAACGGATTGCGAAGTGAACGTGACCGCGCGCACCGTAGATGGCAAGGGGAGCGGATGGGCGGGCCAGGCGGCGCGGGATTGGTCGAAAATCGACTGTCCAAAGATCGCGAAAGAGGCGGCGCACATCGCGATGATGAATCAAGGGGCGAAAGCACTCGAACCCGGACGCAGAACCGCGATTCTCAGCGCGGCCGCGGTCGCGCAGATGACGCGGCATTTCGCGAAGCAACTCGAAGCACGGGAAACCGATGGGGGATCGACCGGCTTCTCGAAGACGCCCCAAGGTGGCAATAAATTAGGGCAGCGCGTGTTCGACTCGCGTATTCACATGAGCTCGGATCCCATGGACCCGGAAGGCGGATATTTGAATTACTTCGGCGACGGATATGCGGAACCGAAGATGACATGGGTCGAAAACGGGGTGCTCAAGAATCTCTCGTACGACGTGATCGGTGCGATGAGTAAAGGGAAGATCTATTCCGGGACGCCGCACTCACTGCGCATCGGCGGTGGGCCGAGCTCGATCGATGCCATGATCGCCGCCTGTCCTGATGGGATTTACGTCAACCGCTTGTCATCCGTCGATGTGATCGACAAATCGACGGGGTTGATGACGGGCGTGACCCGCGACGGCTGTTTCCTGGTGCGGAATGGCAAGATCGATCGTCCGGTCAAAAACTTTCGATTTCGTGATTCGCCCTTCTTCGCATTGAACAAGCTCAAGGAGTTGGGCGCGACGAGTCGTGCGCCGTTTGGGTTTACACCCGAAGGACATGACGAGGAGTATGGGGGTGAGTGGCCGCGCCGTCCGATGATCGTGCCGCCGATGATGGTGGAAGATTTCAACTTCTCGAGTTTGGCGGATGCCGTGTAGTCGATAGACGTCGGATCATCGGACGGCGTCGTCCCTGAGGCGGGAACGTCCAACTCAGGGTGTTCCAAACTCGGCCTGGACGGTTGGCGTCCCGGTGGTATTATGGGGGCATGCGTTTGCACACGCATTTCCTTGAGCGCGACGCAGCCGCGGCCGTGGTCGCATGAGCGCCGCCTTGCTCGTGCTCACGTTCGAAGGACGCGGCGACCACGGCCGTGACCGCGAGCGTGCGAGTGACGGCGCCGGCGCGCGCCCTTCCATTCGTCCTGAGTCACGCGTCGCGTCGATTCAGGCGTATGAACCAACCGATCGAGCGTTTTCCGTCTTCACGCCGACGTTGGGAAGTCGTTTGCGTGCCGGCGACACGATCGCATTCACCGCGCTCGTCGCGGACGTCGTTCCCGCACTGATTCGGTACGCCACGGCACGCGTGGGAAATCGAGCCGACGCCGAAGAGATCGTCCAAGACGTGTTCGCGAAGCTGTGGGTGGGACGGAGCTCGATCCCCGACCAGCTGACCTGTGGGTATTTGTTTCGTGCGGTCCGTAATGCGCTGCTCGACGTCGCGGCACATCGTCGCGTCTCGGATGCATACGCAACGCACACGGCGCAGGACGACGCGGCGGCGTCGGACCCCGCTGCCACCGCCGACGCAACGCTGACCCTCGAGTCTCTCCTGGCCCGATTGTCCGAACGCCGGCGCCAGGCGATCGAGCTCCGGTATTGGGGACAGCTCAGCCACGCCCAAATTGGCGACACGTTGGGTATCTCCCCGGCGAACGCTGAACGTCTCGTCGCACGTGGGCTGGCCGACCTGAAACGACTCGCAGAAGCCGCTGGCTGACCGCCGCCGGGGGACGGGGAACGCAGAAAATTTTTTCACCCCCGTGTTGGATTTGCGCTGGCTCGCCCGTTATCCGGGCATGGAGACGCGAGATCCATCACACGGCACAGAGGAGCCCTCCGCGGAGGGCTCCTCCGCGGTTGAGTTCCCGGTACCGGACGTGCTCGACCGCTATGTCCGGGGGATGAGCGACGTCGCGGAACGCGAGGCTGTCGATGCGTGGATTGCGACTCTCCCAGCGCGGCGCGCCTGGATCCGGACATTACAGACCGTTGCGGTCGACACGGTAGAGGCCATGCCGGACGATCAAGCCCGGGCATGGAGTGAAGCGGTGCGCGCAAGGGATATGGCCGCGCGCCTTGAAGGCGTCCAGCGTCAAGCCCCACCGAGACAGACAAAGTTCAAGGACAACGTCATTTCCCCGTGGCGTCATGCATGGGGAGGGCGTCTTGGTGGCGCGATCGCGGCGCTTGGCCTGCTCGTGACGGCGGTATACTGGGGCGCACAAGCAACCACTTCGGCATCTCCCACGATAGCTCGTTATGCGACAGCGGCGGGACAACGCGCCACGATCGCGCTTGGCGACGGATCGCGCATCATCCTCGCACCGCAATCGTCCATCACCGTTACACGAGATACTCACGGACCCGGTCGCACCATTCAACTGAGCGGCGAAGCGTATTTCGACGTGCATCCCTCCGCGACGACTCCGTTCGTCGTACGAGTCGCCGGGATCGACGTGCGCGTGCTCGGAACGTCATTCGATGTACGCCGCTATTCGTCCGATCGTGCCACGCGTATCGTCGTCTCGAGTGGAAAAGTCGCCGTTGCACGTCGCGACGCCGCGGGAACGCATACCCCCGTCATCGTCCCGACGGGAATGATTGCCATGGCAAACGACTCCACCATCACGACGAGTCCGGCCACCGATGCCCTACAGTATACGGTGTGGACGACCGGACATTTGGTCTTCACCAACGCCGCGGTCACAGACGTCCTGGAAACCGTTGGACGGTGGTGTGGCTACACCTTCCAGCTCAACGATTCCACCTTGGCGTCTCGGCACGTGAATGCCGTCCTGGTGACGGGGGAGCGCACGACGATGCTCACCATGTTGCAGGACCTCCTCAACGTCACCATGACGTTTCACGACTCGACAGTCACACTCCATCCGCGGCGCGACACGCCAACCGGTGCTGGCACGCGCATACCACACGTTCGAGATACCCTTTCGCCCCTTTCGGAGGTCGGTCGATGAGGAAACCTTTTGGTTCGAAAATGATGGCTGCCATGCTGGGCGCGACGGTCATGGGCGCTGCGACGTTCAGCAGCGCCCAGTCGGTTGTGTCCACCACCAACAACGCAACGTCGTCGCAGCAGGTACTCCAGCGTCCCGTATCGGTCGATCTCGAGAACGTTTCCTTGTGGAGTGCGATTTCGGCGATCGGCGCCAACGCGGATGTCGTGATCAATTGCCAACGTGAGTTGCTCGACGCGAGTACGACGCCGGTCACGCTGCATGTTCGAAACACGCCGCTGGGGGTCGTTCTGGAGCAAGTTTTGTCCGGAAGCCGCCTGCAAGTCGTTGCATCGGCGGAGAACATCATCACGTTGAAACCGATCACGAATACGCGGAAAGAGACCGGAGGGATTCACGGGACGGTGACGGACGCCAAGTCGAAGCAGCCGTTGCCGAATGTGACGATCATTGTGGATAACGCCAAGCGGGGAGTTGCCACCGTGGAGAACGGCACATATCGATTCTCGAATCTGGCCGTCGGGACGCACAAGGTGACGGCGCGTGTGATCGGGCACGTGCACCAAACGAAGACGGTCACGGTGACGGAAGGGGAGACCGCGACGTTGAATTTCTCGTTGGAGGAATCCGCCAATCCTTTGGAACAAGTCGTCGTCACAGGAACGGTGACACCGACGGAGCTCAAGGCGGTGCCGAATGCGATTACGGTGATTACGGCGAAAGAGATCGAGCAGCGCGGAATCACGCATCTCGATCAGCTGTTTCGCGGCGATGTCCCGGGGTTGTGGGTACAGAATCAGGGATCGTATGGCCTGCAGCCAGGTCAGGTGGCGATGCAGTCGCGAGGGAACACGTCGGTGGACCCCAATTCCGCGCAAAATCGCTTTGTCAATCACCCCATCAAGACCTATGTTGATGGCGTCGAGCTGGCCGACCCGTCATATCTCGGATTAATTGATCCCCGGAGCATCGAGCGGGTCGAAATCATCCCGGGACCGCAAGCATCCACGATCTACGGCGCGAATGCGGTGAACGGCGTCATGCAGGTCTTCACCAAACATGGCTCACCACGCCCTCAACTCACCTTTGCGCTGCAAAGCGGTTTCATCCAAAACAACTATCGCTCCGCCCTGACTCCACAGCACGACTATTCAGGGCAAATATCGAATTCGAGTGGGGGCATGTCCTACAACGCCGGCGTGTCGTGGACGTACATGGGACCATGGACACCGGCGGTTCACACGGCGAGCACGAGTGGCTTTGCCGGAGTCCATGTCGAGCAGGGGAAAATAAAGCTCGACGGAAGTTACCGCCGTGTCTTGGGAACCAACTGGCAGAACGGTTCATCGAACCAGATCGGCAGCAACTTGGCGGAACAGGGACTGCTACTCGCGGGGGATGGTCCTCCGCCGATACGATCCGATTTCAAGAGTGCGGGACAAACCGCCGGACTCACCACAACGGTGACCCCGTCCTCGTGGTGGTCGCATACTTTGACGGTCGGCTCGGACGTCACCGAGAGTGGTGAAGTGGACATGCCACAATTCGCGAACACGGGCGATTCCTCGCAGCGATTCATTCGGAACACGAATACGCGTACGAGCGTCGCGTACACGACGACGCTGCAGGGTGCTTTTACGTCTGGTGTGAACGGTACTCTCTCTCTGGGGATGGACGGGTGGAAAGATGCGACCTCTGGGATCGACATCCATGGAACCAATACCAACTACACCAGCGAAGCGAATTTCTCCCGTGACCACAGTCGCGATCGCGGCGGATTTATCAATGCCCAAGTCGGTATCTTCGATCAAGTGTTTTTGACGTACGGGTTACGCTCGGAGTGGAATCCAAATTATGGCAAGGATCAAAATCCCAACCTGACGCCACGTTATGGTATTTCACTCGTACGTGACGTTGGTGGCGTTACCACGAAGCTCAGAGGGAGCTACGGGACGGCGACGCAAGTCCCCGTCGCCGGACTGACAGAAGGACTCACCGCGTGCCAGCTGTGGGCGTTTTTTGGAGCCACGACCTTGTGTGATGCGTACAACAGAGGATTTGGCAAGAATTTCTACTGGACACTTCCGAATCGGCAGTTACTTCCGACGATCCAACATGGAGGTGAAGGCGGCGTCGAATTGTACTTTGGCAACCAGGGCTCGCTGAATATTACCTATTTCAACCAGACGGTGACTGGGGTGATCTTCTCCGCTGTCATCGATAGTGTACAATCGAGCATCCCTGCAAGAGATATCTTTGGATACGATCCGCGTCACTGCTATCCTTGCGGGTATTGGCAATTACAGAGTCAAAGTGTGAATGGCGCCGATGTACGGAACAATGGGGCCACGGCGGTCGGTTCTTGGACGATCGGTCCGCTCACCGCGACCGGAACATATTCGTGGACGAAAAGCCGGGTGATTGGCGTTACTCCGGCGTACCGCTGGCAATTCCCCTATTTGGTGCCTGGTGGTGCATTCCGGTTCAGTCCAGAACACACCTTCGCGCTGGGTTTGTCCTATAGCACGGCACTGACGACAGTTTCGCTCAACATGCAAGGACAGGGGAGTTTCTTTGCCTACGGCGATCCGAATAAATACCTGAACTGTAGCTTCCGCTTCACGACGACCTGTTTCCGATTGTCATCCGGGCGTATCAACATGTCTAACCCAGCGTATGGTGTGGCAGATCTCAATGCAACGCGCCGTCTCTCCAGGGCGGTCGAAGGCACAGTCCAAGTACAGAATCTCGCGAATTCCTATCGGTTTGATCAGGACAATGTGTCCGTCATTGGTCGTCAGACGAAACTTGGACTTCGCATTCGGATGTAATGATTGAATGAGCGAAGGATCGCAATACTAAAGAGTCATGGTACTATCTCATATTTCGTCAGGACCCACGTGGTCGCGGCGACGGTTTCTCCAAGGGAGCGCGGCAGCCGCCGCGCTCCTCGCATCACCACGATGGATGCGCGCCGCCGCCCTCTACGACGCTGCACCCAAGCCCGATTCGCCCGGGCTCAAAGCGCTCGTCGCCGCCGCGCTGGATGCCGCATGCTCCGCCGGCGCGACGTACGCGGAAGTGCACGTTCGCGTCTCGCAACGAGAGCTACTCCATCCCCCATCAACGCGCTTTGCGAGAGGCGACCAGCTCCTCTTCGACGCGACGCCCTGGCAGACACATTTCAATGGTTTATACTATCCTCCTGAGCGCTCGACAACACTGGGATTTGGGATCCGTGCGCTAGTCCAAGGCGCTTGGGGATTCGCCGGAAGCACCGAGCTTCCCACCATTGATCGCGTTGCCGCCTGCGGACGTACCGCGGCCGTCCAGGCCAAGCGTGCTGCACAACATCAGTCCGGAGTGGTCGAATTGGCGCCGGCCCCCGCCGTCACCGGAACATGGGTGATGCCAGGCATCGATCCAATTGCAGTCCCGCTCGCCGAGAAACTCGACGTCCTCGGCGCATGCGCCGACGCCGTTCCCGATCTCGCGCTCAACGCGTTGGGCGGAGCGTCTGCACAGCTCTTGACCGAAGAACGGACTTTCGCATCGTCCGAGGGCGCGTTCACGACGCAAGTGACGTATACGACCGGGGCGCAGTGGAATATCGGCGCCTTGGTGGATCCCATGGAGGGATCGGGTGCCTGGTTCTCGAATTTTCTGACACCGGTGGGCGCCGGGTGGGAATACATCGCGACGCAACCGTTCGCGGAGCGTGCGCGTGAGTTGATCGATTACGCGGGACGGCTGCAACGAAAAACCGAAGCGGTGCAAGTCGGCCGGTACGATGTCGTGTTCGATGCGTACGCTACCGCGGCGTTACTCGACGACACGCTGGGAACTGCGACCGAGCTCGACCGCGCGATGGGCGCGCTCGCCAATTCCGTGGGAACATCGTATCTGAATGATCCCGTCGCGATGCTCGGGACTGACCAAGTTGCGGCTCCGGTCGTGACGGTGACGACGAATCGGTCCATGCCCGGTGGTGCCGCCACCGTGAAATGGGATGACGAAGGCGTGGTCCCCCGAGACACCGCGCTCATTACGAACGGCCAACTGACAGATTTCCAAACGACCCGCGAATCAGCCACCTGGCTCAGACCGGCGTATCAACGTCTGGGACGTCAGGTCGTCTCCAATGGGTGCGCGCACGCGCTCGGCGCCACGACGCCCATGTCGCAACGGCATCCCAACATGGTGCTTCATCCCGGAGCGCAGGCACTCACGTTCGACGAGCTCGTCAAGGGGACCAAGCGTGGCTATGCCGTCCTTGGGCATCGTCCGGGAAACACCAATGTCTACGATATCTTTGGCCGCGTCCCGCAGATCATGGAGGATGGGACGAACGATTCGCAGGTGATGACAGGGACGTTCCGCGGTCAATACGTCGTGGAAATTCAGAACGGTCAACTCGGGCGCTGGCTTGGCAACGCCGAGCTCACCTATCGCACCTCCGAATTGTGGCGCAACGTCACAGCGCTCGGCGGTCCCTCGAGCGTGGGCATCTTTGGGCTCGAACGCTGGCGAGAGATGGCCGTCGATCGTACTACGCATACCGTGTCCGCCATCCCCATGCTGGTTGCCAACGTCGCGATCACCGATGCACGGAATCGCGTGTGATGCGTTGTGATTCGTCACTCCACAGCCATGATCATGTGTGTTGCTCCTCGTCCGATACAGGAACCGTTATGACAACTTCCACTTCGCCACGCGCGCCATCGCCTACGTGGTCCGAGGCCGAGTGTACGGCGGTCTGTAATCAGATCATCCAACTTGCCCGTCGTGGCGGGACAACTGCCATCGCGCTCCGACATCGCCAGATCAGCGACACGTCGTGGATGCGCGGCCGCGTTGCCCTCAATCGAACCGTCGAGACGACGGACATCACGATCACTCGGCGCCGAGACGACGCCGAAGCGACGATCAGAACGACCGCGAGTGACCCCGAGAGTCTGCGCGACGCGATGGCCCGTGTCGAAGAAGCGCTCTCCGTCGTCATCGGTGACAAAACAGCGCCTCCCGGAAGAAGCTGGACGATCGATGACCCTGGGTCGATGCTGCATCCGGCGCTCTGGAGCGAGCCGACAGCGACCTATGATGCGGAGGCGCGTACCACATTGGTCGAATCGTTGATCGCTCCCGCCAATAGCGCGGGAATGTTGAGCGCGGGGACCGTCCGAACCACGACGGATGCGCACATGACCGTCAGCGCCAATGGGCAGCGTCGATACTATCCGACCACGACGGTCGAATGTTCGATGACCGTGCGCGATCCGAAAGGGACGGCGTCGGGGTGGGCGGGGATCAACCATTATGATCTCACGAAGATCGATCCGGCCGCGCTCGCCTCACGCGCATTGACCAAATGTCAGGCGTCGGCGAATCCCCGCGCCGTTGAGCCGGGGCGCTATACGGTGATTCTCGAGCCGCAAGCAACCGCGGATCTCGTGTCGCCGCTCATCGGTGGCTTTGGGGCAGAATCCAAGAACACGATGGGGCGGTGGGTGGCCGAAGTGTTCGGTTATGGGCCCTTTGGACGAAAGCCGGGGGTGACACGGATTGGCGAGTACGTGATCGACCGCCGGCTCGATCTCCGATCCGATCCGATGGATCCCGATGGCGGCTTCATTCCCTACACGGAACGCGACGGTGCACCGTACCGCCCGGTCACGTGGATCGAACGGGGCATGCTCAAGGCGCTGAGCTATGACTATTACTATGGATTGACGCGGTTACACACGGATGTCGCGTATCCGTGCCCGGACTCGTATCGCCTGTCGGCCGCGCCGGGAGCACCCGCGGTGAGCGTCCCGGACATGATCGCCAAAACGGAACGCGGGCTGCTCGTGACACGCTTCTCCGGGATGATCGAATCCGATGGCGCGAGCGCGCTGTACACCGGCTACACGCGCGACGGGATCTGGTTGATCGAGCATGGCAAGATCTCACGTCCGGTCAAGAATCTCCGCTTCCGCGAGTCGCCACTGTTCGCGTTGAATAACGTATTGGACGTTGGGCCGGCCGAGCGGGTATATGCGCCCGATAAGTCGTGGATCGCGCCGGCGTTGCGAGTGGACGACTTCGCCTTCGTGGGGTTGAGCGATGCCGTCTAGCGCGATGCCGTTTCGCAAGACATTCGTGACCGTGTCTCGCACGCTTCTCTGCGTTTTCGCACGGGGAATGCTGTGCGCCGGGATCGTTGTGGGCGGCCGCGCGAATGGCCAGGGCGTGTCGGCCTCACCGGCGCCAGACGCCGCGTATGGGACGGCTGGGGCGTATGAACGCTACACGCCAGACGCATGCGCACAATTGGGGTTGTGGCACGAACAACAGCGAGTCTTCGATACGTACGAAGACGCTGCAGCCATGATGATATCGCGGACGGGATATACGGTGCAGCCAGCTACGCGCGCCGCCATCCAAGCGTGTCTCGCTCGATTTCAGGTCGCGACGCTCGTGCCCAAGGATCTTCTAGGGTTCATGCGCGCCGCGTTAGCTGGCGATCGTGCGGCACAAGCCGATAGCGCCGCCGTGCGCCTTGGCGCGTGGGCAGCAACGCAACCCGTCGCCACACGAAGTTGGACGCTGGTGCACATCATCGAAGCCTATGTGAACGCACCAGCGCCGCACTTTGCCGAAACGGTCCCATATCTCCGGCAATTGGATGCGTTGGGTGTCCCGGCGGCGGGCAACCGGCTCATCGCGTATCAGATCATCGCGAGTCATGCACATGTACGAGACAGCGTCGAGCTGGAAGCCAGCGCGCTGCGTGCATCACTCGCGGCCAGCCGGAGTGTGACGGGTGTGGAGTTGGTGCGATACGTCGACCCACTCGCGGCGACGTATGCGCGGTACGCCGATTATCTTGCGAGAACCGGGGCCGTCGACAGCGCGAAGGCGGTCATCGCGCGTGGGATGCAGGTGTTGGGACCTACGGAAAATCGTGGCGATATGGCGCGCGCGATGCTCCATCAGCGATTGGTGTTCCTCGGCCGGATTGGACAACGCGCGCCTTCGATCGTTGCCACGCGGTGGTACGGTGCCGGGAGCGCTGTTGATACTGCTGCTCTCGTCGTCGACCAGTCGTCATCAGTTCGGGTGACCAACTCGCAAACAGCCGCGACTGTCACCCCACAGCGCCCACGGGCTGGCCGCGCCGCACTCATCGTCATCGATACGAAAGACCGGGCGATGTTTTATCCGAATCCGGGGTATGAAACGTTACGGCGGTTGGCGTCCACCTATGGGGCAACTGGTGCGACCGGGGCAAGTGCTGGAGATTCCGGCGTTGATGTGACGTTCGTGGTGCGCACGATCGGGATGTGGGACGGCAAGCTGGCGACGCCAGAAGTGGAGATGGCCGGGCTACGCGATTACTGGCTCGGTGTGCGACAGATGCCGGTCACCCTTGCCGTCGCCACGATGCCGGCGCCAGGGATGGCGATGGTGGGCGATGCGCTGTCAGTCGCGACCATAGATCAAGCCTACCCGCCACTCGACGATCCACCGATCGCACTCGGCCAATTGATCGCCTATCTCGTCGACAAGCAGGGAATCGTCCGGCTGGTAACCGTCGTGAATCGGGAGAACGAGGCGATGCTGGACAGCATGTTGAGCGCGTTGCAATGATACCAGATCCTCGATGGGAACGTTGGTGTGTTCGTGTGCTCGTGTACGGGATAGCGTCGGTGTTGGTTCCCGCATCGCCGGGGTATGCCGTCGGCGCGGCACATCGCGACATGACAACGATTCGTGACTCGATAGCCGGACCTCGTGATACGAGTGATCACGCCGTCTCGATCTCCGTCCCACAAGGTCGGTACGCGCGGCTGGTGTGTACCGACTTTTATACCGCGGTGAATGGCGATTGGGCCGACCACATGGCCCTCCCGGTCAACTCGAGCGATACCCTCCCGTTGTTCGCGGATCGTCCCGACACGCTGTCCATCAGCAAGTGGGGGATCCTCGCTGCCGCCAGTGCCCAGTCGATTCGCGCGCTCTTGGCCGACGCCCGCGTTGCCGCGCCGACGACGCGCGATCCACTGACGCGGATTCTTGGGACGTTCTATCAAAGTTGTCTCGTTACGCCCCGTGATTCGATGTCGCCAGCGTCGACGCCAGCGTCGACGGCACCGGCACCGGAGACTGACGGCGGTGTCGCACGGTGCGTGGGTGCCACGCAGGAGGTTCTTGGGAACGCGTTGAGCAGAGCCTACCTCCGTGCCGTGACAACCCCCGCTCGCCTTGCGCGTGCTCGAACGCTCGCCGAAGAACTTCGTAGCGCGATGGAGGCGCGTTTTCGCGCCGCGACGTGGATGAGCCCACGGACGAAAGACCAAGCGCTTCACACATTGTCCCGCATGCGATTTTTGATCGGAACAACCGACGGGGAGGTGGAGGACGACACCGTGACGTTGTCTCCCACGGACTATGCCGGCAACCGGGCTGCCCTCCAATACGTGGCGTACAAACGGTCGCTCACACAGGACGAGCATACGCCTAAGACGCTCACGCACGGCGCGACGCCCTATACGATCAATGCACTCTATCGCGCCAACGTGAATGCCGTCGAGATTCCGGCGGCACTCCTGCACGAACCGCTCTTCAATCCGGATTCGGACGCCATCGAGAATTATGCGGGACTCGGCTACATCATGGGCCACGAGATGTCGCACGCGTTCGATACCGAAGGGTTTCATGCGAATGCGGCGGATTCCGCCGCGTGGACGGAAGGCGATCGGGCCTATTACCGGGGCGAAGTCGCGAAGCTGGTCGCGGAGTACGACGGATTTACCGTGGGAGGACTCCACATGAGTGGGGCGCAGACGATCCATGAAAACCTGGCGGACTTAGGTGGGGTTGCCGCGGCGTTCGATGTGTACATGCGGTACAGGCGGCGTCATGGGCAACAGCCGGCGGTGTCACGGCGGCGTCCATCGGTCGACGCATCACGCATCACTCCCGCACAATGGTTTTTTCTCGCGTACGCAACGATCAATCGTGTCAAACAACGGCACGCCAACGATACGATGTTGTTGGGACTCGATGGACATTCTGCGTATCAATGGCGGGTGAACGGCACCTTAGCCGCCATGCCGGAGTTCGCGCGGGCCTTTGACTGCAAGCCAGGCGATCCGATGGCACTCACGGCATCGGCGCGCCCGGCGTTGTGGTAAGTCACGTTGCTTTATGGAGAAAAGAATGATGAAAAGCCGTATTCTGTGTCAGCGGATCAGGACACTCTCTCTTGCCGTGCTCGTTGCAGTCACTGTCGTTCCAACGCTGTATGCCCAAGCCCGCGGTCCCGACGATGTCATGCTCGACCCTACACGCGTCACCGCGGTTGGATACGCGAGCGTCTTGGAGGATGTCGGTAGCGGTGACTCCGTCAAGACCTGGCACCTCGCCATCAACGGGCATCTCGTCATGCGTCATGACTCGGTGCGCCATGTCGCCGACTCCCTCGCCGGGCATTGGACGACTGAGTTGCGGACCAAGCCAATGCGTTGGTACCAAGAAGTCCCCATGCTCAACCTCATTGGGCGCACTGGTGATCTCGCCGCCGTCCAACACAGTGTCACGACGCTTCTCGAGAAACCCGGCCTCACGGACGAGCAGCGCGTTTGGATTCTCACGACGGCAATCTCCGCGCTGATGGGCTCTCGGGGTGATACTTCGGTAACCGCCGAGACTGTCCAGTTGGCGCGGCGCTACGAAGCGCAGTTGGCAACGCTTCCCGCCGCGATCGCGTCGAGCCAACGGATTGATGCGCTCTGTAACTTCATGTTCTGGGAGTGGTGGCACAGTCATTTGGCGCAGGCGATCGCTGATGGATGGGAAGCGCATAGTATCTGGGCGAAGGAGCCAACCTTTCAAATGCGAAAGGCTTCGTTCGAAGGAACGATTTCGCACAGTTATTTCGCGGCGCTCCTCGCTGGGCAACCCAATGGGCGCGCGGGAATCGATTCCGTCGTTCGCATGCTCAAACGCGGACTCGTGCTCTCGCCCGCGGAAGCCGCCCAAGATCCCACGCTCAAGCCGCTCGAAGCCGAGGTCCAGGGTAATTTGGAGGGGTTCGTGGCGACGCTCGAGATGTACGGGAAGCCTGCGCCGCCCATCATCGCCACGCATTGGTTTGCGCAACCGACCCCAACCACACTTGCACCGCCAGAGCTCGCGGGCAAAACAGGATCCGCCGCGCACATGCGCACATTGAACGACGGCAAGATCCACATCATCGAATACGGATTCATGGGCTGTTCGTACGGTCCTGTCGCGGCGCGGCAGATTCAGCATGATTGGGCGAGCTTTCCGCCCAACGTCGACATTCAATACTACCTGCAAAGCGGCGGTGCGTGGGGTGGGGAGTTGGTCGATCCTGATGTCGAAGCGCCGCATTTGTACCGGCATTACGCCGACGTCGAGCGGATGACCATTCCCATCACCATTTGGGCCGGCGCCAAGATGCCGACCCCCGATGGCGGGATGCTTCCGGAACCATCCCCAACGATCGCTGCCTACAAATTCGGGGGCTGTCCCACGTGGGTTGTGGTCGATGGTCATGGACTCGTCCGGTGGCGCGCACAAGGAGCGGGGATGATGGTGGATTTCCTCAAGGCATTCGTCACACTGTTGGCGCAAGAGCAACAATCCGCGCCGCCAGTCGCGACACATTGACACTCACTCGTCTTTTACCTCGGACCGATCATCTCATGTCATTGTCCCACGCTGCGATAACGCGTCGAACCTTTCTGGGGCGATCATCCGTGGCCATCGCCGGTGCGGCGATGTGTTCACCCGCACGCAGCTGGGCTGTTCCGGTGCGTTCTCGAAGTCCGGTGACATCGTTTGCACCGCCAGCGATGACCCCCGAGCAATTACGCTCTATGGCAACGCTCGCGCTCGACGCGGCTACGAGGGCCGGGGCGGATTTCGCTGACATCCGCGTGAGTGAAACGCGAAGCTACATGCCGACGCCGGACTACCTCATGGCGAGTCGTCTGTACATGGAGTATGGATACGGGATTCGTGTGTGGGCCAACGGTGGAACCGCGTTCATCGGCAGCGCAGATCCGACACCTGAAGGGATCACACGCGCCGCACGGAGCGCGGTCGCCAGCGCGAAAGACCAAGCGACGCTCTCACGCGCGCGCCGAGCGCGTCCGTTGATTGCACGGCCTGTCGCCAGAGGTGAGTGGACGTTTCCGGTCGAGATCGATCCATTCCAGCTGTCGCCGGATGATCACATCGTCGTGCAAAACGGATTCAAGCTGTCGGGCCGGCAGGCGGGCGCAGTCCGTAATAGCTTCTGGAGCTGGTCGTCCGAAACGCGTGTCTTTGCCGCGTCTGATGGATCGCTCACGACGCAACAGGCGACGTGGGGCCGGGGATTTGTTCAGATAACGAAAGCCGGGTGGATTCCGGGGTACGGACTGATCTGGGGCGAAATCGACATCCCCGGCTTCGAACTGAAGCTGATGGGCGTGGAGGCCATCTTAGGCGAGGCCGTGCACGATCGGCTCGAGGCTGCCGCCGACGAAATCGCGCCACTGATCAACCTTCCCGTCTATCGTTTGGATGACGTCGGTCGGCGCGATCTGATCCTCGATGGCCCAGCGTTCAGTAAATTGGTCGGCCAAACCGTGGTCCCCGCGCTGCGATTGAGCCGCGCACTCGGCGAAGAGCACGATACCGAAGGGCCTGGATTTCTGGGTGATCCTGAAACCGTGGTGGGACAACAGTTGTTCACGCCGGCGCTGAATCTGCAAATCGAAGCCGCCGCGCCGCACTACGGTGCCAGGAAATGGGACGACGAAGGGACGGAAACACAATCAGTTCCACTCGTGGAAAATGGGATCGTCGTCCGCTACCTCGGCACTCGAGGAAATGTCGGTGCTCTTCCATTATCAACGCATGCGGCGCTCGGTGTCGCGTTCGCTCCTCGTGTCATGACGATCCCCACGGAACGTCCGGGCGCCGTGTCTGTTCACACACCATCGAATGGCCCGTCGCTCGCGGAGCTCACGAAACAGATGAAAGATGGATTGCTCGTACGAGGCGCGAGCGTTCAGTGCGATCCACGAGGTGGTGGCGGTGTCCTGTGGTCCGACATGATGTTCGAGGTCAAGCAAGGACAGATCACGCGGCGGCTCTTCGGTGGACGGATCGAATTTTCCACCAAACGTGTGTTGCACGACCCGGTCTTGGGTGATTCCGGGAGTGTCGGAGCCAAAGATTTCTACATCGCTGGTGGTCTCCCATTCGATGTGTCTCTCACGGTGTGCCGTGCCCCTGCCGCCCTCGTACACGGCGTCGGCCTCGTTCGGAACTGATGAAAGGACTCAGTCATGACTGATTTCGCTACCCAAGCTGCCTGGCGTCTCACCACGGCGTTTCTCCGCCGGCGTGCCGCAATGGCCCAGCAGACGCCCACGCCCACTGGCACCGCTCGTGATCCGCAGGGAACGTCCGACCGGCAAGTCATCACACGGGAGGAAGCGATGGCGATGGCCAAGATCGTCCTCGGGCTGCGCCAACATGCGTGGGAACCTGGCTCGGATGCGGTCAAGTTCACGCATCGCGTGTTGCACATTGTACGGATCACGAACAACACGGAGATCGTCTGCGCGACGGTCGATCATTTTTGGATTGAATTCATGACTCGGCTCGGTAGCCAGGTCAACGTTGCAATCGGCACCAACGTGCACGACATCCCGACGTTACGCGACATCGTGCGCAATGCGGAACACGAAATCTCCCCGATGATCCGGCCCGAAGACAGCGTGGTCGATCCCGATCCGTGGTGGAAGATCTCCGAAGGGAAGCATACCTATTTGCCGGTTGCCCTCTGGCACCCTGCCACGCAAGCAGCGATGCTCGCGCCGACGCACGACGTCGTGGGTCAAACGATGGACACATTGGACAGCTCGGGCTTCAATGGCGCGGCGACGTTTGGTTTTCTTGCTCGTGCAACGTTGATTTATAACGCGGCTGGAAAGGACGCGTTCGGGGAAGATACCGATAGTGAGATGACGGTGACTGCGTATACCCGGGATGGCAAGTCATCAGGCTGGAGTGGCCAGGCGGAGCGGAATTGGGCCAAGATGCAGCCGACCCGCGTGGTCCATGACGCGCTCGACATGGCGGAACGCGGCCGGAATCCGGTGCGCGTCGAGCCCGGCCGGTACACCGCGATCTTGGATCCCGCGGCGGTTGGCGCGCTCGTCGCAGCAATGAGCGAGTCGCATATGTTCAATGCGGAAGCCAGTGCAGTCTTCACCCATGATCCACCGATCAACGGGAAAGAGACAAAAATCGGCGAACGCGTCCTCGACTCACGGCTCACCATCTCGCATGATCCGCAAGATTCCGATTACGGCGACTATCCGTTCTTCGGTGGCGGGCACCCCAGCGGAAAGGCGACGTGGGTGAAAGATGGTGTCCTCACCGCATTGTCATATAGCGAATGGTATGCATTGAAGTGTGGGAAGATTCCGCTCAAAGAGCCACCGGCGATTCGGGTCTCCGGTGGTGATACGTCGATCGAACAAATGATCGCGCGTTGTGAGCGCGGGATTTACGTGAATCGGTTGACCGGGGTTGGTGGGATTCCCGATGGCCCTGCTCAGAAAGCGGGGATGATGATCGGAACGACGCGCGATGGTTGTTTCTTGGTCAAGAATGGAAAGATTCACAGCCCGGTGACGAACTTCCGGATTTATGAGTCGCCGGTGTTGGCGTTCAACAAGATCCTGGCATTGGGGACGCCGAAGCGCGTGGCGTTCGGATTTAGCCGCGGGACAAACTCGTTCGACTCGTCGGCGATCGAGTACTGGCCGGTGGCGCCGGTGGTTGTACCGCCGATGATGATTCAAGACTTCAACTTCGTTTCTCTCGCTGATGCGGTATGAGGAAATACGATTCTTCCGCCCCCTGTCACCAATGACGTGAATGGGTGTACCTTCTCACCTGTCCATGCTCAAAAATAATTTCTCTGTCGCAGCAGAGCAGTCGAAACAGAGCAACGGTAGTACAGCTATCGCGTCTTTCTCACGTGCTGCATGAGATGACGTAAGACGTCATAGTACGCTGCCCTGCGGGAAGTCTCCCTCTTGACTCATTGACCCCCCGCTCCAATGTTGTGGCATGCTCGCCGCGCTGGCACACACGATTCTGGCCTCGGCCGACACCGGCGAGCATCGTCGCGACCACGTTCCCTGGACCCCAGACCGCGAGCGTGAAGACCACGCCCTCGCCGCCCGCATCCGCGCCGGCGACGAGCACGCCTTCCGGGCGTTGATGCACGCCTACTTCGGCCGCCTCGCCCGCTTCACCTACAGCATCGTCGGCACCCGCGACCTCGCCGACGACATCGCCCAAGACGTGCTCGCCAGCGTCTGGGAACAACGCGAAGACTGGCACCCCGAACGCTCGATCAAGACATACTTGTTCAGCGCGGCACGCTACCGCGCCCTGAACGAGTTACGTCACCGCGCCGTCCGCGCCAAGTCCGCGCCATTGATCGAAGTCGCGATGACAGAACGGAGCGATACCCCAGACGTCCACGAACAACTCACCGTGGACGTCGCAGTCGCTCGTCTCCGCGTCGCCGTGGCTCAACTCTCCGAGCGCCGCCAGACCGCGCTCCGCCTCCGCTACGAAGAAGGGCTGACCTACCCCGCCATCGCCGCCATCCTCGGTGTCTCCGTCAAATCGGCCGAACAGCTCGTGGCCCTCTCCATCCAAACACTCCGCACCGCGCTCGGGGTTTCCAAGCCGAACCGGTAACCGGCAGCTACTCCCTCAGACGGAGTCCGACAAAAAGTAGAATTCGCCGAATCCCCAATTTCGTACATAGGGATTCTCCAACTCGCGTGACATAGCGGGCATGGAGCGCCGTTCGACAGAACCCGACGGGATCGCCTGGGACGTACTGGACCGCTATTTGTCCGGACACGCCACCGACGGCGACCATACCCTTGTCCGCCAATGGATGGCGTCGTCCCCCGAGCAGGCGGTGGAAGTCGACGCACTCTCTCAGCTCGTGCGCGACGGTCTCCTGCGGGAGGGTACGCCGTACCAACATCCCACCACGGACGACGTCGATCGCCGCGCCACGCTGGTGTTGCAACACCCGGTGGGCGCAGTGACCTCTGAGAACGCCTCCCAGAGCCGGAACAGACCGAAGCCTACTGTCCCCGTCCCCGCGACAGCACGGCGTACAAATACACGCATGGCCTGGGTCGGCAGCGCCGCCGTGGCGATCGCCGTAATCGTGGGACTCCGCACGATTGTCTCTCCACTGATACCAAAAGTAGAGCCCGCACAACGTATCGCGTCGGGCCCGAACGAACGCCGCGTCGTTCACCTCGCAAACGGCTCGACGATGATTCTCGCACCGCGCACGACCGCAACGGTATCGTCGACCGAAGTCACCGTGACCGGCGCCGCATATTTCACCGTCGTTCCACACACATCTCGCCCGTTCGTCGTTCGTGCCGGGAACGCCGAAGTCCGCGTCCTCGGCACCCGCTTCATGGTCCGCCACTACGACAATGAGCGAGCCGCACAAGTCGTCGTCGACGACGGGCGTGTCTCGCTACAACGTGTGCCGAACACTTCAAGTACGGGACAACAATCTACCCCGCACGTTCTCTCCGCGGACATGGTTGCGACGCTCTCCGACTCGGGGACCGTCGTCACCTCGATCGCCGACACGCGAACCTACACAGGTTGGACCACTGGCACACTCGTCTTCAATCGCGTCCCACTCAGCCGAGTCGTTGCAGAGCTGGAACGCGCCTACGCCGCCCACATTCGCATCACCGACTCGGCGCTGGCCGAGAAACGAGTCATCATCGAGCTCAAAGTCGCCGACCTGCCACTGGCGCAAGTGCTCGACTTCCTCGGCGTCGCCACAGGCGCGCATTGCCAACGTGACGGAGATACCTACGTCCTCGCACCAGGACGTGTCACGCGCGATTCCTCCTCGTCACCTCAACGGGATCACCGTCCTCAACCGGAGACATCATATGGGAAATAATTGTCGGCGCTTCCTCGCCATCGCGGGACTGCTTGGCGGGACAGGCACCGCGATCGCACCAATCGCGGTCGCATCCGCACAAACCGTCGCTAGTGGCGTTCCGGCAGCGAAGCCCGCCGAGACGGTGATGGTGACGATCGACGCGGAGAAAGTGACGCTCGAACAAGTGCTGCGATCGATCGCGCAGCAGAGTGGGCTCAATCTCATCCTGCCAGATGAAGGCGTGCTGCAAACGCGCCTCGTCTCGCTACACGTCCAGAAGATGGCCGCGGGTGATGCGTTCGCCCGCGTCCTCACCGGTACAGGACTCCACGCATCGATCCGCGCCAACACCGTCGTCCTCGCCCCGGCCGATGGCGCCGCCGCGGTCGATGAAGGTGGAATTACCGGGCACGTCATCGACAAAACGACGAAACAGCCCATCAGCGGCGCCGTCGTCTCGCTCGACGACGCACGCCAAGGCGTCAATACCGACGGGACCGGAGCATTCCGGATCTCGAACGTGCGCGCGGGAAACCACGTCCTGCATGTCCGGAAGTTGAGCTACGCGAAACGGAGCCAAACAGTCACCGTGACCGATGATGCATCACTGTCCGTCGACATTGCCTTGGAACAAAGCGTCAACGCGCTCGACCAAGTCGTCGTGACAGGAACGGTGATTCCAACAGAGCGCAAGGCGATCCCCAACGCCATCACCGTGATCACCGCCAAGGAAATCGAGCAACGCGGCATCACGCACCTGGATCAACTCCTTCGCGGAGACGTCCCAGGGGAATTCGCGCAGAATGCTGGTTCGGGGAGTAGTTTGGGGGAAGTCTACATGTTCTCTCGCGGCGCCTCGACGCTGGGGACGAACTTCGAGACGGGAACCTACGAAGGGACCAATCCGATCAAGACGTACGTCGACGGCGTGGAGCTCGCGAATCCGCTGTATCTGACGCAGATCGATCCGCGCAGCATCGAACGCATCGAGATCCTGTCAGGGCCCCAAGCGAGTACGATCTACGGCAGCAATGCCATCAACGGCGTCATGCAGATCTTCACCAAACGCGGGACCTCGGCACGCCCACAGCTCACGCTCAATTTGCAGAGCGGCTGGATCGAGAACAACTTCTCGTCGTCGCATACGCCGCAACACGATTACAACGGACAGGTGAATGGTGTCGACGGAGGCATTTCGTACAATGCGGGCGGCGGATGGAACTACATCGGGCCGTGGACGCCGGCGAAGCAAAATACGGTGACGAGCGCCTTCGGTGGGGTGCGTGCGTCATACAACTTCGGGATCGGAATGACGACCGCCGACGTCACGCTCCGGCGCTCACAAAATACCAACCACGTGCACGGCGATCCCTCGCAGACCCAAACCGTGTTTGAAGAACGTGGATATTTCAACTTCCCAGCCGCGGCTGGACTGAACCAAATCTACGTCGATGGCGCCACCGACCAGTCGTTCGGAGTCACGCTCGGATATACGCCGTTCGCGTGGTGGTCACACGACTTCGGGATCGGACAAGACGAACTCTCGACCGGAACCCATGACGTCGCCCGGAACTATCGCACGCCAGGCGATACGTCGTTCGGCATGAGCGTCTCACAAAATACGCGCTCCTCGCTTCGGTACTCGACGACGGCGCGTCTGTCGCTGCTGGATGCGGTGAAGGCTACCATCACACTCGGTGGTGATGGATGGCACAGCCATACGTTCTCCGCATACGGCCAGTCGCAGAAATTATCGGGACCGCTCGATGGATACACGAGCATCAACCAACGCGCCGCGCACAACGCCGGCGGATTCGTCCAGTCGCAGCTCGATGTTGGTGAGCACGTGTTCCTGACGTACGGACTGCGTGTGGAATGGAACCCCAACTACGGCACCGAAGCGCTTCCCAACTACACGCCGCGTTACGGCATCTCGCTGACCCAGGATTTCGGGCCCGTCTCCGCGAAACTTCGTGGCAGCTACGGCCGGTCGACCCGTCCCCCAGGATCGAGCCAACGCGGGCCCGTGAAGATCGCGGATCTGTGCTTCTCGTGTAAGGCTGACGTGCCGATCTTTGGCAACTACGACTACATCGAGACGAATCTAGCCATCCTCCCTGAAGTGCAACAAGGCGGGGAAGGAGGGCTGGAGCTGTACGTCGATCACGTGGGATCTCTGGTCGTGACGCGATACAACCAGACCGTCGATGATCTCATCGCGAGCGTCTTCGTCGATAGCGTTCGCTCTTTCGTCCAAGATCCGTATGGATTGTGCGGGACGTACGGCCCCCAATATTGCGGGTACTTCTACGCCCGCCAATACAAGAACCTGAACATCGGGAGCATCCGCAACCAAGGCTGGGAATTACAAGGGACAACGGACTTGGGCCCACTAACCGCCAAAGGAACGTACAGCTGGACCAAGAGCCGCACCATCGGTGTCAATCCGCTGTATCAGTCACAATTCTCCGTCCGGGATTATCCGCAATATCAACACGGCGCGGCATTCAAGGACCTCCCCGAGCACACGTGGGCGATCGGGCTGACCTATGCGACCCATCGCACGTCGGCGACGCTCAACGTCAACGGAATCGGACGATTCCGGAACGGCAGCGGCGCCAACAATTTCTACATGCAACATCTCGCATCGAGCATTCGCCTGGAGCCTGATAAATACAACATGGCCGGAGATTTCTGGGCGTACAACGCGGCATATGCGACGGCCGATCTGAATCTTTCGCAACGTGTCTCCAATGCCGTCGAGACCGTGCTTCAAGTGCAGAATCTCATGGATCACTACGGAACCGACAATGGAGCCTGGTATGCGTCGATGGGACGACAGGTGAAGGGCGGCCTTCGGATTCGCGTTCCATGAGTCACGGTGCGTCGAAAATGGGAACTGGCATGTGCATGATTATGATTATTCCACTGTTGTTGATCGCGGTGAGTGGTGCGGCAGCGCAAGCGCAACAACAAATGCCAGAGCCAGCACCGGAACGGACAGTCACGGCCAGTGAGCAATCGCGCGCCTTCCATTTGTATGGGACGTTGGGCCAAGTCAGCGACGACCGTCAGCGCCGCATTCCGGAGGCAGAGCGCGACTCGATGCTCCCGCCGCGGATCAAAACATGGATGACGACGATCACGACGACGCCTGCAAGCGGTCTCCAACTCGATCCCATGGGGGAGTTGTACGTTGCGGTTGGCGCCGACGAGTTGGCCCAAACGCAATTTCAGACGCGCTTGGCCACGAAAAATCTCTCGGTCGCCGATCGTGCCTACACGCTCTTGGTCGCGGTTCGAGCATTCAGTCAGGGGATAGGGCAAGCCATGCCGAGCAGCGCACGTTTGGCGATTGCCGAACGATATCTCGCGCAACTCGACGTGCTTCCCGCGACGACGCTCCGTCAGAAATTCGACGGGCATGCGGCGATCGCCGAGGCGTATTACAATGTGGCTGACGGAGATCGTGTCATTGCGCATATCACACACATGATGACACTGGTGCCAGACTTCCCGTTCGAATATCGCGGGTGGTACGAAGTCAAGAAATATTTTCTCGTGCTCGCCGATGTGCTGTCCGGGATGCCGGACGGACGCCGGAAGATCGATTCGATCGCGACGTGGCTTCATCCATATACCAAAGCGCCGCCGGAGCTCTACAACAGCGGCGACGGCCGCTACGCCCGATGGAGCCAACAAAATGAATGGGCCTACGAAAGCATGATCCAGGCGACGAATCACCTCGGCCGCGAGGCACCGGCGATTCTCGCGCAATATTGGCTCAATACCCCAGTTCCGGGAACCGTAGATACGACGGCCCCCACCGCGCGCGCCAAATCCTTGAACGACGGGACCGTGCGCATCCTCGAGCTCGGCCACTATGGATGTCCGGGATGCCTCGCCGCGCTCCCCAAGATGGAACGGATTCGCGACAAACTCCAACGGCGCGCCGAAGTGTGGTTCATCTCCAACGAAGGCGACGTGTGGGGCGCCACGGCGTGCACGGCGGACGAAAAAGCGCAACACCTCAAGGATTTTTATACGCGGAAGGGATACACACTCCCCATCGCGATCTGGATCGGCCCGCGGCAGAAAGACGACGACGGAGGGACGATCAATCAGGCGAATCCGGTCATTGATGCGTACCAATTGATCGGAACCCCGACGTTCGTCGTCACCGACCGCAAAGGGATCGTCCGCCACATCGGCTTCGACGATACGGAAGAGCGACTCCTTCGCATCACCCGATATTTGATCGCCGAATCCGATCACCGGAACTGATCCGACGATCGACCGCGCCACCACGCGCTCCGCTTCAGCATCTGCATCCATGTCTTCATTTTCTCGGCGAGATTTCCTCGCTAGGTCCTCGATCACGCTCGCGGGTGCGAGTCTCGCGCGCGCCTTCCCCGCATGGGCGGCGCCACAGACACCCTGGCGTCGTCTGCCGTCAAATGCGCGCCAGCCCGTGCAGAGCTTTTTCCCCGACATCGTATCACCGGAAACATTACGCAAGCTCGCACTTGTGGCGATCGACGCCGCAATGCAAGCCGGTGCCACCTATGCCGACATTCGCGTCGCCGACACGCGTCGTCTCCAAGTCTCGCAGGAGCCGATCGAAATTCCGGTCAGCGACATGCGATTCGACATGGCGTTCGGGCTCCGCGTCTGTGTGAACGGCGCTTGGGGAACCGCGTTCGGCGCCGATCCCACCACGGATACGATTGCCGAAGCGGCGCGACGCGCGGCCCACACGGCCGCGGGGGTCGCGAAAGTGGTAAATCCGATGCTCCCGCTCCCGGCGCTCCCCGTCGCGCGTGGAGAATGGGAAACTCCGGTACAGATCGACCCCTTCTCTGTGTCGCCCAATGCGCATGCCGAGGTGGTGGGCGCGTACAAAGAGATCGCCGAGCGAGTGCCGATGGCGTTCATGGATGTCGATCGGCTCGTCTGGATCGCCGAAACACGGGTTTTCGCGTCATCCGAAGGAGCTCTCATTACCCAACGATTGTCGAGGGCCGCCCCACATGTCAGCGTCAATGGGTACGGGTTTCGTTCCGACGAATCGGTCGTCCTTCCAGTCCCCGGCTTCGCCCCGCGCAGCGCCGGTTTCGAGCTGCTCACAGGCACTGGGGTACAGGAGCGCATCAAAGCCTGCGCCGAAGAAGCGGCACGGCTCGCCACGTTCCCGGAAGCGCGGGTCGACGTCGGCCGATACGAAGCCGTCCTCGACGGCAACGCCACCGGCGCCATCCTCGGCGCGACCGTGCTCTCCGCGCTGGAGATGGATCGCGTCCTCGGCTACACTGCCGATCAAGGCGGAACGAGCTTCCTGGCCCCGCCCGATCAGATTCTTGGGAAGCCACTCTTCTCCCCACTCGTGCACGTCACCGCCGATCGCGCACTTCCGCAATATGGCGCCGTCCGCTGGGACGACGAAGGGACGGAGCCGCACGCATTTCCCGTCATCCGCAACGGGCGTGTCGTCGACTATTTCACGAGCCGCGTCACGGCACCGTACGTCGCCGATTGGTACGCCAAACATGGAATTCCGCTCGGCGGACATGGTTCCGCTGTTTCGTGGAGCGCCACCGCAATGCCGTCGGGATGCGCATCGCATGTCGAGATGCATCCCGCCGACCACGGTCCCTCGCTCGACGACATGGTCAAACAGCTCCAGACCGGAATTCTCATCCTCGGTGTCCGAGAGATGTTCGGAGGGAGCGGCATCACGTCGGATCAACAGTTTGCGAGTGCGTGGTTCAAGCCAGCCATGGTGTACGAAGTGAAGCGTGGACAGATCACGCGCCGTTTGACGAATGGGGCGGTACAACTCGGAACCAAACGATTCTGGCAGTCATTGACGACCGTCGGTGGTGCGAGCAGCGTCCAGGAAACGACACACAGCGACACGCGAGGAGAGCCACCCGTCGACACCGTCGTTCCCATCTCCGCGCCGGCGATCCGCCTTCGCCAACTCGATCTCACCTTCCTCGAACGGCCTCAATGATACGCCAGGATGTTTCTCGCGCTTCAGCTCGTCTGTCACCACTCCCGGCGCGCCGCGTACTTTCTCGGGACGAGGCGTTGCAATTCGGCCGGATGATTCTCGAGCTGGTGAGCGATCGCACGGTCGGGATCGCCGTCGAACACATCGCACACGCGATCACGCACGTCGCCAACAGCGCGGTCCTCTCCACCGACGACGGCGACTCGATGCGCATCATCGTACATTCGGAATTTGGGAACGCACTCCCCGTCGACATTCAGACCAACGCGCTCCACGAAGAGACATTGCACCGCGTCGTCGCGCAGATCGAAGCCATGGCGCCGCCCAAAGCACCGTCGACGCGGAACGCGCCGGTCGATTATTCGGATGAAGATCCGTTCACGTACAATGCGCGAACGTATCCTCCCGTCTCGCTATGGCACGATGCGACCGTGCAAGCCATGGATACGGCGCGCGGCGACGTCATTCCACGATTGATCGAGGATATCCGCGCGTCCAAGCTCGTCGGTGCGGCGACAGTCGGCGCGATGACGCGCTCCGTCTTACATCTCTACAAAGGTGGATTGACGGCGTTCGCGGAAGAAACTGATGGTGAGATCACCGTGACCGCTCGAAACATCGAAGAGCGTGCGTCGGGATGGGATGGCCAAGCAAGCCGCGATTGGACACAACTCGCGCCACGCGACATTGTCGCGCGCGCGATCGACGTCGCAACGCGCAGCCGGAATCCGAGCGCGCTCGAGCCCGGCCGCCGCACCGTCATCCTGAGTCCAGCGGCGGTGGGACAGTTGGTGTGGCAAATGGCGTACGCGTTCGATTTCGGATGGACGCGGGAGGGGCGCATGCCGTTCTCATTCGACAGTAATCAACGCGCGGGACGACGCACTAAGATGGGGATGCGCGTCTTTGACCCGCGGATCGTGATGACGTCCGATCCGGCGGATCCGGACGGCGGGTTTCCCCCTTTCTTCGACGTCGATAGCGACGCGGAAAATCAATTGCGCGGGTACCCTACGCCGGCTGTGACATGGATCGATAAAGGTGTGCTCACGCGCCTCGCCTGTGGCGTGGGAGAAGGACTCGGGCGCCAACTTACGCCGTGTGACTGGCCGCGGTCGGTACGGCTATCGGCTGCGCCAGGAACGCCCACCGCATCGATCGACGAGATGATCGCGAATTGTTCTGAGGGGATCTACATCCAACGCTTCTCGGACGTCACGCACGTCGATCTCCAATCCGGCATGATGACCGGAGTCTCGCGCGACGGATGCTTCTTCGTCAAGGATGGAAAGATCGTCAAGCCGGTGAAAAATTTTCGGTTCACCGATTCGCCCATCCTCGCGTTCAATCGTCTGGAGATGATTGGGACGCCACACCGCGTCGCGTTCGGGATTTCGCCAGCGCGGAACATTGGCTCGCGGCATCGATGGCCAAGATTGCCCGTGATCGTTCCTCCGATGATGATTCGTGATTTCAACTTCTCAGCGCTGAGCGACTCGGTGTAACACGTGGGCTTGCCAAGTCAGTGATGCGCGGGGCGTGCGCGTTCACGGCTCGAGCGTCGTCGTCCCCGTGACGCGCACCCGCCCCGTTACCCCGAGCGCACTTGACTCGTACCGCTGACCCCGAGCGGGCTGCCCTCCCCCGATCGCGATGAGGAAATTCCCCGGCTGCACCGTTCGTCCGCCGTCTTCCGAAACGGTCGAGAATGCCGCCGGGGCGAGCGTCAACGACACCGTCTTGCGCTCTCCCGCACGTAACGGCACCCGCCGAAACGCCGCCAACGCCCGAATCGCATGCGTTGGCGGCGTTCCCTTCTTCCCCACATCCGCCAACGCCGTCACATACCCTTCGATCACCGCATCTCCATCGCGTTTCCCCGTATTCGTGACATCCACCGACACATGCACCGAATCTCCCGCCGCTACACCCTTTGCCGGAAGCCGTAACGCCGAATACCGGAACGTCGTATAACTCAACCCAAACCCGAACGGAAAGAGCGGCCTTCCCGTGAAATACCGATACGTCCGCCCCGGCGCCCGGCGCATATCATAATCTTTGTACGGCGGAAGATCCGCCAACCCACGATACATCGTGAGCGGCAGCCGCCCCGCGGGATTGTACGCGCCGAACAACACGTCCGCGAGCGCATTTCCGCCTTCCTCCCCCGGATACCACGCCACGACGATCGCCGGAACGCGTTGCGTCGCCCAATTGACCGAGAGCGTGCTCCCACCCGTCAACACCAACACCACCGGCGTCCCCGCCGCGACGACTCGCTCGAGCAACCGTTGCTGCATCGCCGGCAACTCCAACGTCGTCCGATCCAACTCTTCCTCTTCGAGCGCCGGCGACAATCCCAACGTCATCACCACGACGTCCGCATGCTTCGCCGCATCGACCGCCGCGCCGAACTCGGATGAATCGGTCCCCATGACGTTCGTCCCCGCGACATACGTCACCTTCGCGCCACGGGCTTCACCCGCCTTCCGCATCCCGTCGAGCAGCGTCACGTGTGACGACGGAATTCCGTTGTAATTCCCATACAACACCATCGTATCGTCCGCGACCGGACCGATCACCGCGATCGAGCGAACCGGTCGAGTTGTGGATGCACCGAGCGGCAGCATCGGTGCGCCATGAACGGCCGCGTTCTTGAGCAACACCATCGACATCTGCGCCGCCCGTCGCGCCAGCGCACGATGCTCGGGCGTATCGTTCACACTGAACGGAATCTGCGCGTACGACACGCGCGACGGCGGATCGAACATCCCGAGCTTCATGCGCGCCGAGAAGAGTCGTGTGAATGCCGTGTCCAAATCCGTGCGCGTGATCAACCCTTGATCGAGCGCCTCCTTCAACGATTCATACGTCCGTCCACATTCGAGATCGACCCCGGCTTTGAGCGCCAGGGCCGCCGCCTCGGGATACGTCTTGGCTAGATGATGTCCGTCGCGCAGGTCCGTCACCGCGCCGCAATCCGAGACGACGTACCCATCGAACTTCCATTGGTCACGCAGATAATGTTGCAACAACGTGTGACTCGACGTCGCCGGTTCCCCATTGACGCCACTATACGCGGACATCACCGATTGCACGTGCGCTTCACGAACGAGCGCTTCGAAGTGCGGTAAGTAGGTATCCGTCAAGTCATAGGCACTCGCGGTCGCGTTGAAGCCGTGGCGCTCCGCTTCCGGCCCGCTGTGCACGGCGAAATGCTTGGCCGTCGCGATCGTTTTGAAATACGTCGGATCGTTCCCTTGCAACCCGCGCACGAAGGCGATACCCATCCGCGACGTCAAATAGGGATCTTCCCCGTACGTCTCTTGCGCACGCCCCCAGCGTGGATCGCGAACGATGTTGATGTTCGGTGAGAAGATCGTAATCCCACGATATCGAGCCGTTCCGTTCGGATTGTCGCGGAGCGCTTCCTGATACTTCGCGCGCGCTTCGTCGGAGATGACGCGCGCAATGTGAAACATTAGCGAATCATCGAACGTCGCCGCGAGCGCAATCGCTTGCGGGAACACGGTCGCCGTTCCCGCGCGCCCAACGCCGTGTAACCCCTCGTTCCACCAATTGTATGCGGGGATGCCAAGACGCTGAATTCCCGGCGCACTCGTGAGCAGTTGCGAAATCTCTTCATCCACCGTGACACGGTGCAGCAAGTCCGTCACACGCGCACCAATGGGCCGTGTCACGTCCCGAAATGGGAACGCCGTATCGCCGACCGCTGTATCGCCGACCGCCATATCGCTGGCCGCCGTATCGCTCACGGACTGGGCAGCCGACTGCGCACGACCGACTCCCGAGACAAGGCTCAGCATTCCGGTGGCCAGGAGCACCACGTGGAATTTGGAAAATCGTGACATTAATTGTGTCCGTGTGCGAATCTGAGTATGAAACATGGAGGGATCACGAAAGAGACAGTCTTTTCACGCTGAACGGCGTAAATAATAATGGCTTCTCCTTCGGGCCAGGGGTAAAATTCTCCCGTGTCCAACCACCATTCCGATATGTCCGACTCGATTCGCAACGGTTCCCATCGCGACAGCCCCGAACCGTCCCGCCGTGACTTCTTGAAGACCGCGGGGACGGCGACCACCGTCGCCGCGAGTGGCGCGCTCATCAGCGGTGTCCCGCGCGCATTGCACGCCGTCTTGGTGCGCGACGCTGGCTCCGGAAGTCCCGCGCTTCAACCAACGCGACTGCGCTGCGAACATCTCGATACGCCGCTGGGCATCGACGAGCAAACGCCGCGGCTCAGTTGGATCGTGACATCGGCGGGACGTGGCATGCACCAAGCGGCGTATCAAATCGTCGCGGCCGCGAGTGAATCTGCACTGCGCGCTGGAAAAAAGTTGTTGTGGGATAGCGGCAAAGTGCCGAGCGATGCGACGCAAGTCGTGTACGCTGGGCCTGCGCTCCATTCCGGCGAGCGGATCTGGTGGATGGTACGAACCTGGGATCAACACGGACAAGCCTCGGTGTGGAGCCCCGTCTCCTGGTGGGAGATGGCGTTGCTCGATCCGCAGGAATGGCACGGCACGTGGATCGCGCTCAACGAAGAGACGTCGGTTCAACCGCTTCCACTCTTGCGCCGTACCTTCACGCTCGATGCGGCGGTGAAACGGGCACGATTGTACGTGACCGGATTGGGGTACTACGAAGCGTCGGTCAACGGCAAAAGGATCGGATCGCGGCATCTCGATCCGGGATACACGCGCTACGATCGCCGTGTGTTGTACGCCACCTATGACGTGACCGACGCGCTCCACGACGGTAAGAACGCCATCGGCCTCATGCTCGGCAACGGCTGGTACAACGTGCAGGAGCTCTCCGCGTGGGAGTGGGAAAAAGCGCCATGGCGCGCCTCCCCCCGCGCGCTCGCGGAGTTACGCGTCGAGCTCGCCAATGGGAAGACCGTGACCGTCGCGAGCGATACAGCGTGGAAAACGATCGAAGGGCCGATCACGTTCAGCTGCTTGTACGGTGGTGAGACATACGACGCGCGGAACGGGATGCCGGGGTGGAATACTGCGGCGTTCGATGACAGTGCATGGCACGCTGTCAAAACCGTCGAGGCGCCGCACGGGAAGTTGGTCGCGCAGGCGATGTATCCCATCGCGGATGATCATCTCATCACTCCGACGTCGATCCACGCGCCGAAAGAAGGGCGCGTCATCGTCGACATCGGACAGAATTTGGCGGGATGCGCGAAGTTGACCGTTCGTGGCAAGCCGGGACAAAAGGTCACCATTCGATACGGCGAACGGATCACCCCCCAAGGCCTCATCGACCAGGAACGGATCGCCGAGCATGTGAAACGGTTCGGTGAGAACCAGCGGTTCCAGACGGACGAATACATTTGCAAAGGGACCGGCACCGAGACATGGCAGTCGCGGTTCGCGTACCATGGATTCCGCTACGTCGACGTCGAAGGAGCCGACGTGGCACGCGACACCATTCGCGCGCAATTCATGCACAGCGCGGTGCCGAGTGTGGGGCACTTCACCTGTTCGAATCCGTTGTTGAATCGCATTTGGGAAAATGCACGCTGGTCGTATCTCAGCAACTTCTATGGGATTCCCACCGACTGCCCGCAACGCGAAAAGAATGGATGGACCGGCGATGCGCAGCTCGCGTGCGAGCTCGGGCTTTTGAATTACGACGGGCTCACGGTCTACGAAAAATGGATGAACGACATCAGCGACGGGTTGATGGCGGATGGCAACGTCCCGTCGATCGTCCCGACGGGTGGGTGGGGCGAAGGGCGCTATGGCGCGAGCACGGCATGGTCGGAGGTCTTCATCCTCATTCCGTATTATCTCCATCTGTACTACGGCGACTCCCGCGCGCTCGAGCGACACTATGAAAAGCATTGCCGGCACATCGAGTTCCTGAATGCCCAGGCCGATCACGGCATCATTTCGAGTGGACGACTCGGGGATTTTCTGACGTGGAACGCCGAGACGCCGACGGAGCTCCCGACGACGGCGTACTACTATATGAGTGTCTCGATCGTCGCCGACACGGCGAAGATGCTCGGCAAGACGGACGACGAGAAAAAATATCGCGACCTCGCGGCGCAGATCCGCGATGCCTTCATCACGAAGTTCTACAACGCGTCGGCGGGGACGTACGGGAATGGGAGCCAGACGTCGCTGAGCTGCGCGTTGTTCTTTGGATTGATCGCTCCCGAAGCGCGAGCGAAAGTCGCGGAGAACTTGGTGGCCAGCGTCAAGCAGAGCAACGATCACCTCGATACCGGGGTCTTGGGGGCGCGCTACATCTTACACGCGCTCACCGAGGCAGGACACGCCGATGTCGCCTATCGCATCGTGACCCAGGAAACGCCGCCCGGATGGGGATACTGGGTCAAACAAGGGGCGACGACGATGTGGGAGGATTGGAAGGGCGAAGGGTCGCTCAACCACATCTTCTTCGGCGACGTGGCCGCGTGGTTCGTGCGCGGATTGGCGGGGATCAACCCCGATCCGATGCAGCCGGGGTTCAAGCACATCATCATCAAGCCCAACCCGGTCGGCGATTTGACGTCGGCGAGCGCGTCGTACGATTCGGTGCGGGGACGCGTGGCGAGTGAATGGACGCGGAAGGGGGGAACGCTCACGCTGAAGGTGTCGATCCCGGCGAACTCGACAGCCACGGTCTACGTGCCGGCGCGCGAGTTGGCGCATGTGCAGGAAGGGGGGCGCGCGATCGGGGCGATCCCAGATGTCCGGGTCGACGACGGACGGGTTGTGGTCCCGGTCGGTGGCGGCGAGTACACCTTCACCGTGAAAGCGTAGACAGGAAATCATCAGGAGCCGAGGGCGGTGCTCGGCCAAACGAAAGGATCCGAGGGATCCGCACGAAGGATTCGCACGAATGTGTCAGCCTGTTTGACACTTCTATCCCGTTTGGCGGGCAACGCGGCAACATTATATGGTGTTCTGAACACCGCCCCACACCCCATATGGCTGGGGCGCTGGACGTTGCCCATCTCCCTCGGCTCCCATGAAGAGATCCCTGCTCGTTGCCTGTGCGACCGCATCGCTGGCCCTCGGCGCCGGCGCTTTGTATCCCCTTGGTGCGCAAACCACGTATCACGTCTCCCCATCCGGGAGCGATAGCAACGACGGGACCAAGGCGCACCCGTTCAAGACGATCTCTCGCGCCGCCGACGCGGCGCAACCTGGTGACGTCGTAACCGTCCACGCCGGGATCTATCGCGAGCGCATTGCGCCACCGCGTGGCGGAACCTCCGAAACGAAACGGATCACCTATCAATCCGCCCCGGGCGAAGTCGCCGACATTCGCGGCTCGAACGAGATCAAGGGATGGCAACGTGTCCTGAACGACACGTGGCGAGTGGCGATTCCCAATACGGTGTTCGGCGCATTCAACCCGTACAAGGACGTCATCTTCGGCGACTGGTTCAACGATTTCGGCCGCATGAACCACAGCGGACAGGTCTACATCGACGGACGCGGCCTCATCGAAGCCTCGCGATTCGAGCATGTCCTCGCGCCGGCGACCGACAGCGCCTTGTGGTACGGGTACGTGACTGGTGACAGCACGATCATCTACGCCCAGTTCAAAGGGGTCGATCCGAACACGAACCTCGCCGAGATCAACGTTCGGAAAACGGTCTTTTATCCCGAGAAGCCGGGGATGAACTACATCACCGTTCGTGGCTTCGTCATGAAACACGCCGCTTCACCCTGGGCGCCGCCGACCGCCGAGCAGATTGGGTTGGTGGGGACGCATTGGAGCCGGGGATGGATCATCGAAAACAATACCATCAGCTACGCCAAGAACGTCGGAGTCACGCTCGGGAAATATGGCGACGAGTGGGACAACAGAGCGGAATCGGCGGAAGGGTACGTCGGCACCATCAATCGTGCCGTCCAGAACGGATGGCGCGATCATAACATCGGGCACCACATCGTCCGCAACAATACCATCACCGAATGCGGACAAGCTGGCGTCGTCGGAAGTCTGGGTGCCGTGTTCAGCCAGATTACGCACAACGAAATTCACGACATCAACTGGCATCCGCTGTACAGTGGCGCCGAAGTCGCGGGGATCAAAATTCACGGCGCGGTGGATCTGCTCATCGCCAACAATCACATCCATCATGCGGCGATGGGAATTTGGCTCGATTGGATGGCGCAAGGGACACACGTCACCCAGAACTTGCTGCACGACAATCGGGAGCAGGACATCATGATCGAAGTCGATCACGGACCGTATCTCCTTGACAACAACATCTTCTTGTCGCCGATGTTCCTGTTCGATCTCTCCGAAGGCGGGGCGGTCGTGCACAACTTGATCGCCGGACGCGCCTTTGGTCCGTACGGGGATAGCCGGAAAACACCGTACTTCAAGCCGCACTCCGTGGAGATCGTCGACCTCGTCGCTCCGACCGGCGGCGACATGCGGTTCTACAACAACGTTCTCCTGCATCACAACGCCCTGAATCTCTACAAGGCGGCGCCCCCACCAGTCACCATGGCGGGAAATATGTACATCACCACCGTCGATTCGACCGCCGACAGTCTGTGGAACACGCGCGCCGATGGGAAACCTGCGTTCGCGCTGACGCAAAGGGACGGCGCGTACTACTTGGAGCTCTTCCCTGAATCAGTGCCGGATACGGCGAAGGCACGCCAAGTCATCACGACCGCGTTGCTCGGAAAAGCGAAAGTGCCGCAGGAAGGATTCGAAAATCCGGATGGCACGCCGCTCGTGGTCGATCGCACCTACTTTGGGAAAGTGCGCAAACAGCGCGTCCCCGCGGCGGGACCATTCGAGACGAAATCGGACACCATCAGCATCAAAGTGTGGCCGAAGGAGTGAAACAGCGTAGGTGCATTTAGCGTGTGCATTTAGCGTGTGCGCGCGAACGGAACGTGCTCGATCGCGCGCAACGCTTGAATCGCTTTCTCTTCGTTGAACCGAAAGGTCGGCCAGCTCACCGAGATCATCGGCGACAGGGGCGACGCCGGCTCCGCCCACGCGGCGACGGCGATGATCCCCACTTCGGTCTCTTCGCGATTCCAGGCGTGTCCGGTTTTCTGCGCCTCCGTGATCTCGCGCATGAGCGCCGCGTTCCCGGTGAGCCGCGCGCGAAGGTCGGGGCGTTGGCTCAGTAGGAGCTTTCCCATCGCGGACTTATGGAGCGGATGCCGCCGAGCGAGCCCTGGCCGCACGACGACCTGATGCTCCCACTCCACGTAATCGACATGCCGCAACCGGTTCCCCTCGGCGACCCCCAACACGACCAGCTCTTGGAGCTCGTTCGCGATCCGTTCGAGCCGAGGCCGCATCCGCTGTCTGAGCGCGGCGAATGGGTCGGGCGACGTCCACGCGTGGAATCGCTCCGTGACTCGGAACGTTCGTCCACTCTGCTCCACGACGCCGTATGCCTGCAGCGATTGCAAAATTCGGAGGATCGTCGTGCGCGGGACAGGCAGGGCGCGCGTCAACTCGGTCATCGTGACCCCGCGCGGATTCAGCGCGACGGCGGACAGGACGTCCAACGCCTTGAACAACGACGTCGCCAAATGGCGCGACGGGCGCTCCGTGGGGTCGTGCGACGGCATGGGGAAAATAATGTCAACATCGTTGACTTTTCTGTCAAGATTTTTCCCCCGACGCTATCTTGGAGGGTACGTATGGCGCGCATCGACACGCTGTTTCCCAGGGTCCATATCCTCCGAGGCGAAGTCGGGGGACGGCCCTTGGGGCTCCCGCTGCTCGTCGGGAACGAACAGGCGCTTCTGATCGATACCGGCTGCGCGTCCGACCCGGAGGAATTGATCGTCCCCGCGCTCCGCGAGCTGAACGTTCCGCTCGAGCGGTTGGGGATCGTCATCACGACGCACTGCGATCTCGATCACCAAGGGGGAAATGCCGCCATCAAACGTGCGGCGCCCCAAACAATGCTCTATTGCGGCGATGCCGATCGAACGGCGGTCGAGTCGCCGGACGCCATCTTCGCCGAGCGCTATGATGCGTACGCGGCGCAGCATCAGCATGTATACAGCGATGATGCCCGTGCCTCGATCCGTGCGAGCTTGGGCGATGCGCAACGCGTCGATCGTACGTTGCACGGCGGCGAACGGTTTCAGCTCGATGATGATTGGGAAGTCGAAATTCTCCACCTCCCAGGGCACAGCCATGGCCACCTCGGTGTCTGGGATCACAAACACAACGTAGTGTTCGGCGGCGATGCCATTCAAGGGGCGGTGTATCTGAGTACGACAGGCATGCCCGCGTTGTGTCCAACGTATCTCCACGTCCAGCCATATCTACGCACCATCGCGCGCATCGAGTCGCTCGGGCTGGACGGCTACGTAGGATGTCACTGGCCATACGCAATGACACGCGATGCGGTGTTGGCGTTCTGTGCGGAGAGCCGAGCGTTCGTGGAACGCGCGGAGGCGGGAGTGCTCGATGCGATTCGAAATGCTGGGACACAGGGAATCACGCTGAGCGAACTGTGCTGGACCGTCGGTCTCACGCTCGGCGACTGGCCTCACGCGATGAACTTCGACATGTGCTACGCCGTCGGCGGACATCTCGCCGATCTCACCGCGCGCGGACGCATTCACGAGCATCGCGACGCAATTCCGTTCCGTTACACCGTCGCCGCGTAACAATCATCATGAAAATCACCGCGGTGAAAACGGTCGTCGTCCACGCCGAAATGCGCAATTGGGTCTTCGTCAAAATCGAGACGAACGTTCCGGGGCTCATCGGCTGGGGCGAAGGGTCGTTGGAATGGAAGACGCGCTCCGTCGTCGCCGCGATCGAGGATTTCATCCCGATGGTGATCGGCGAAGATCCCCGTCGCATCGAGCATCTCTATCAGAAGATGTACCGCCAATCGTTCTGGCGGCTCGGCGTGATCGGACTCAGCGCGATCTCCGCCATCGAACAAGCGCTCTGGGACATCAAAGGCAAAGCGCTCGGCGTCCCCGTCTACCAACTCCTCGGCGGACGTGTCCGCGACAAGGTGCGGATGTACACGCACCTCGGCGGTGGCAACATGAAAGCGGTCTACGAGACGTTCGACGTCGAGCCGCTCGTCGATCTTGCGCTGAAAGTGATCGCGGACGGATACACGGCGATCAAAGTCGTCTTCGTCCCGTATTCGGAACCACTCGAAGGGATCGCGAAAGTCAAACAATTCGCGCACATGTTCGAGCGATTGCGCGACGCGGTCGGTGACACGATCGACATCATGGTCGATTTTCACGGTCGCACTTCGCCGGCGATGGCGATTCAATACATTGACGCGATCGAGCCGTATCATCCATTCTTTTGTGAAGAACCGGTCCCGCCGGAAAACATCGGCTCGCTCCGCGAAGTCCGCGAGCGAACGCGCGTCCCCATCGCTACAGGCGAACGTCTCGTCACTCGCCATCAATTCCGCGACCTGTTCGAACAGCGGGCGTGCCACGTCATTCAGCCCGATCTCTGTCACTGCGGCGGGCTCTGGGAGGCGCGCAAAATCGCCGCGATGGCCGAGACGTATGATATGGGCGTCGCGCCGCACAATCCGCTTGGTCCGGTCGCGAATGCCGCGGCGCTCCACTTCGCGCTGGCGACGCCGAATTTCCTGATCCAGGAAGACATGCTGGCGGACGTCCCTTGGCGGTGGGACGTGGTGCAATCGCAGCTCAAGACCGAAAACGGCTACTGGCTCCCGTGCGACGCCCCGGGGCTCGGGATGGAGGTCGACGAGGTCGCCGCCAAGAAGCACCCGTTCCAGCAGGAAGTGATGCATTCGCTCACCATCCGCGCCGCGGACGGCGCCGTGTTGGATTGGTAGCAATATGAAACTATATCGTACGCGTGCCGGTGCCGTCCTCGAACGCGAGGGGCGGTACCATCTCCTGGGAAGCGCCGACTGGGACGCGCTGATCAACCGCGACGACTTGCACGCACATCTCCAGGCTTTGGCGACAGGGGCGTCGGAAACATTGGCGCCGCTCGTCGACGCCGAGTTACTATCGCCCGTGAGTGCGCAGGAGGTGTGGGCCGCCGGCGTCACGTATCTCCGCAGCCGAGACGCTCGGGTGGAGGAGTCGACAGATGCGGGCGGCGGCGATTTTTACACGCGCGTGTATGACGCCGAACGTCCGGAGCTCTTTTTCAAGGCGACCGCGCATCGCGTGGCGCGTCCCGGCGGCGCGATGCGGCTCCGGCGCGACTCGACGTGGGACGTTCCCGAGCCGGAGTTCGCGCTTTTCATCACCAGTAGCGGGACGATCGCCGGGTATACGATCGGCAACGATTTGAGCTCGCGGAGCATCGAGGGAGAGAATCCGTTGTATCTCCCGCAGGCAAAGACGTGGGATCTCTCCGCGTCCCTTGGTCCATGCCTCTACGTGCCGGCAGCTCCATTGCCCGCCGAGACGACGATCCAGCTGCGCATTTTCCGCGAGGGGAGCGGTGCGTTTTTCGGCGAAGCACAGTTATCTCAGATGAAGCGCAGTTTCACCGAGCTCGCCGCATGGCTCACACGGGAGTGTACCTTTCCGAGTGGTGTCTTCCTGATGACGGGGACGTGCATCGTCCCGCCGGACAGCTTCACGCTCGCGCCGGGTGATGAAGTCCGGATTACGATCCCGCCAATTGGGGAGCTCGTCAACTTCATCCGCGCATGACGTTCACTCACTGACGTTTGCATTCCGAGCCGACCATGTTTTCATCCACCTTACTGCGCGATCGTGTCGCCCTCGTCTCTGGAGCCGGCGACGGTATTGGACGAGGGATTGCGTTATCGCTCGCACGTGCGGGGGCGGATGTCGGTGTGTGTGCGTTACGGGAGGATGCGGTTCGCGAGACGGCTGGTCAGATCGAATCGCTTGGACGGCGCGCCTATGCGGCCGCGTTCGACGCGAGCGACGAATCCGCGGTCTCGCGATTCGTCTCGGATGTCGCGACAACGTTGGGGCCGGCGACGATTCTCATCCCGAATGCGGCTGTGATGCCGGTTGTCGACGTCGAGGCAATGGTGGAAGACGACATCGACGCATGTTATCGCGCGAAGTTCAAATCGGCGGTCTTACTGAGTAAACATTGCATTCCCCACATGCGGCACGCTGGGAATGGCAGCATCGTCTGCATGGCAAGCGTGACGGGGAACGTCGGTTTCGCGAAGCATGCGGTGTATGGCGCGATGAACGCGGCGATGCAAGGCTTCGCGCGCGGGCTTGCCATGGAGCTCGCGCCGTACGGGATTCGCGTGAACAGCGTGTCGCCCGGGACCGTCGATTCGCCCATGCTACATCGCTACATCGCGGACAGTGGCGAAGACGCAACGGCGTTGCGCGCCGCGTTCGACGCGGTGCATCCGCGCGGAACGATCGGCTCGATCGACGACGTCGCGAACTGCTTCACATTCCTCGCGAGTCCGCTGGCTGCCAACATTACAGGTGAAGATCTCCGGTGTGACGGTGGATTTTCGTTCAAAGGCGGGCAAGCCAGCTCGTAACGGCGTAATAACGTTGGTGAGACGTCTCGGCGTCTCGATAGGTCTCGAACAGACGGATACGGACAGTTCATGTTGCACGGTTTCTCGATCATTGGTGGCACACCCACTACTCCGGCAGGACGCACGTTCACCGCGGTGAATCCCGCAACCGGTGACGTGCTCGCGCCAACGTATCACGAGGCATCGGTCGATGATATTCATCGTGCTGGGGAACTCGCCGCCGCGGCGTTTCGTGTCTACGGACGAAGCTCGGGTGCGCAGCGCGCCATGCTGCTTCGAACCATCGCAACAGAAATAGAGGCGTTGGGTGATACGCTCCTGGATCGATATGTCGCCGAGTCGGGGTTGCCGCGCGGGCGAGCGGAGACAGAACGACGGCGGACATGCGATCAGTTACGCCTGTTCGCGACAGTCGCGGAAGACGATCGGTGGGTCGAAGCGCGCATCGATACGGCCGATCCGTCGCGCACGCCGGTTCCGAAGCCCGATACGCGGTTCATGTTGCGTCCGATCGGCCCCGTTGCCGTGTTCGGGCCCGCCAACTTTCCCTTGGCGTTCACGGTGGCTGGTGGTGATACCGCGGCGGCGTTGGCGGCGGGGTGCCCAGTGATTGTCAAAGCGCATCCGTCGCATCCTGGGACGTCTGAACTCGTGGCGAGTGCTATCGTGCGGGCGGTGCAGGCGTGTGAGTTACCCACTGGTGTGTTCGCGATGATTCACGGCGGCGTGGAACAAGGGACGGCGTTGGTGCAACTCTCCGCCATTCGCGCTGTGGGATTCACCGGTTCGCGTGGTGCTGGAGAGGCGTTGCTTCGTCTCTGTCAGCAACGTCCGACACCGATTCCATTTTTCGGCGAGCTATCGGGGATCAATCCGCTGTGCATCCTTCCCAATGCGATGGCGACGAATGCCGAAGCGCTGGCGCGTGGACTACATGCGTCGGTGACGTTGGGATGTGGACAGTTCTGCACCAAGCCTGGACTCGTGTTGTATGTCGATGGAGCGCCAGGAGCGGCCACCTTCCGCAATACACTCGTAGAATTGATGCGTGGCACCGCCTCGATGCCGATGCTCAATGCTCCCATGCGTGCACATTACGGTGCGGCAGCCGATCGCCTCGCCGCGACACCAGCGGTGACGACGCTCGTTCGTGTTTCTGATGATGTGGGACGGGGACGTGCCTCCGCAAACGCAGGGCTGTTCGCGTGTCACGCTGAAACGGTGCGATCGGTCGCCGTCGTGCGCGAAGAGATCTTCGGCCCCGCGTGTGTCCTCGTCGCGTGTCGTGACATCGGCGACATGATCGCCACGATCGAATCATTGGACGGTCAACTCACTGCGACACTCCACGCGAGTGACGACGATCTTGTGGATGCGGACGCGCTCCTCTGGGCGTTGGAGCAATGCGCTGGCCGCCTGGTGTTCAATGGTTATCCAACCGGCGTCGAAGTGTGCGACTCGATGATGCACGGCGGCCCGTGGCCCGCGACGACCGATAGCCGTTTCACGAGTGTCGGTACGGCGTCCATCCTACGATTCGCGCGCCCGGTGTGCTATCAAAATGCGCCGGCGCGCGTCTTACCGACGGCGCTCACCGGAGCTGCATCATGACCCAGCGCTCGACGACGAATCTGCGCTATCTCATTCCCATCTGTCTGATCGCGACGCTGGGCGGACTCCTCTTCGGTTACGACACCGGCGTCGTCTCCGGCGCCATCGAGCCGATGACGGCGAAATTCGTGTTGAGCGATGTGATGAAAGGGTGGGTCTCAGGATCGGTCTTGCTCGGATGCGCCGTGGGCGTGCTCGCGGTGGGGCCAATCTCCGATCGATCGGGGCGGAAAGTCGCGATGATGCTCGCGGCGATCATGTTCCTGGTCTCCGCCGTGGGAACCGCGCTCGCGCAGCAAATCAGCATCTTCGTCCTCTTTCGATTGCTCGGCGGACTCGGCATCGGGATCGCTTCGATCTCCACGCCCATGTACATCGCAGAAATTACACCCGCGCACATGCGCGGCCGGATGGTCGCGGTGAATCAGATCGCGATCGTCGCCGGGATCGCGATGACGGCGTTCATCAATTACGCGATCGCCGGACACGGCGATCAAACGTGGCTCATCGAGCATGGCTGGCGATGGATGTTCGGGATCGGGATCGTGCCGTCGCTCGTGTTCGGTGCGCTATTGACGCGAATCCCCGAAAGTCCACGGTGGTTGATCGAGCGCGGGCGCCGCGACGAAGCGGTCGATATTCTCGACAAGGTCGGCGGCACGGAGTTCGCGGCGACCGAAGCGCGGAATATTACGACCGCGATTTCCGCAGAACGTGGGACGTGGGGCGAACTGTTGTCGAAGACCTTGCGCGCTCCGCTCATCGTCGGAATCCTGCTCGCGATTCTCCAGCAAGTCACGGGAATCAACGTGTTTCTGTACTTCGGCGCGACGATCTTCAAAAGTATGAGCGCGTCGACCGGCGTCGACGCCGGATTATTACAACAGATCATCATCAACGGATCGTGTGTCGTTTTTACCGTCATCGCGATCGCGACGGTGGATCATTGGGGGCGCAAGCCGTTGATGTTGGTCGGGACGGTGGGGATGGGGGTCAGTCTCCTGGCGATGGGGATGATGGCGCAATATTCCGCTGATCCGAGCCGAGGGATGTTGTTCTTCATGGTGTTGTATATCGCATGCTTTGGATTGTCGGTCGGGCCGGTGACGTGGGTGATTTTGGCCGAGATTTTTCCGACGGCCGTGCGCGGGCGGGCATTGGGTGTGGCGACGGCGTTTCTATGGGTCGCGGATTATGCGGTGACGCAAACGTTTCCGGTGATGGATGCGAAAGGATCGCGGTTCGTGACGCAGTTTCATCACGCGTTTCCGTTTTATGTGTATACAATTTTCTGCGTGATATTGGTGCTGGTCGTGGCGTACGCGGTTCCTGAAACGAAAGGAAAAACGTTGGAGGAGATCGAAGGGCATTGGGCCGCAGGAGCGACTGAGCTCCCATAAATCACAGGCGTGGCGATCCGAGCGTGTCCTGCAGCCTCCTCCTTGACGCTCCATGCCCCCCATACAATCTTGGTCGGGGATGCTCCTCTTTGTGCCGCGGATCTGGTTCTTTGGTGGACGGTGGGACAGCGACCAACCACGGTCCGCGCGCCGTCGCACGCCTGTCACTCCAGCGGCGCCCGTCGTTCAGGACGACACCCACGACGACGTCGTCTTAGCGACACGCCTCCGCGACGGCGACGTTCAGGCACTCGAAACACTGACAAAAACGTACGCGGCGGCACTCGAAGCTCACGCCTATGCCGTCGTCCGTCGTGACGACGTCGCGCAGGATGTCGTCCAAGACGTCTTCATCCGCCTCTGGGACCATCGGACGACGCTCGAATTACGCGGTGGATGGAACGCGTACCTCCATCGCGCGGTACACTTCGCCGCGGTGAGCGCATTGCGGCACGAAGTGACAGAGCGCCGCGCCGGTGGTACCTACGTCGCCGCGGCCGGAGATGTCACGACCCATCCCGGCACACGCGCCCTCGAACGCGCCGAGCTCGATCGCGCACTCCGGGCGGAAGTCGACGCGTTGCCACCACGATGTCGGGAGATCTTCCTCCTCAGCAGGGAAGGTGGGCTGAGCTACGCCCGGATCGCCGACGTCCTCCACGTCGCGCCACAGACCGTCGCCAATCAAATGCATCGCGCACTCCACCGGCTGGCGGACGTCGTCCGCCGCTGGGAACGCGGGGAATAGCTCCGCCACAAAAAAATTTCGACCGCGCGTGGTAGTCCCGACTTCCTCGTGCGACCACAGGGCATGGATGCCCCCGCCGACCCTCGGACCCAGCAACTCGCCGCGTACGTGGCCGGCGAGGGATCGATCGAACAGCGTGCCGATGTCGAACGGCTGATCGCCACCGATCCCGAGGCCGCGGCCTGGGTCCAGCAGGCTGCCCGGGCGTTGGATGCGTTTCCGGAGCACGACCAGCCAGACGTCGTGACGTCGGTTTGGGCAGCGGTGCAGGCACACGTGTATGCGCAGGCCCAGGCAGGGACGAGCGCGTTGACCCGCGCTGGCGCGAAACGCGGTAGCGCCGGATCGAGATTGGTTCCCTGGCGCCGCATTGCCGGCGTTGCCGCCGCCGCTCTGTGCGGACTCACCGTCATCGGAATCGCCGTCGGGAGACACGACAACCACGACGCGCCAGTCGCCGAGCAACAGTACGCGACCCGCGCCGGGCAGCAAGCGAAGATCGTACTCCCTAATGGCATCAACGTCACACTCGCCCCCGTGAGCACCATGCGAGTCCATGACGGAACGATCGACGTGACGGGCGAAGCGTACTTCGACGTCACGAGCTCGTCCACGCACCCCCTCGTCATCAAAATCGGTGACGTCTCAGCACGCGTACTCGGCACCACCTTCCTCGTCCGGCGATACACGACCGATCGCGTCACTCGCGTCGTCGTCGGCTCCGGACGAGTCGCGGTGCAGCGGGTGGCGCCGAGCGGTTCTCCCGCATCTTCGTCCCAATACATCGTCCTCGCCGCTCGGCAGCTCGGCACCGTCGGCGATTCAGGTGCCATTCACGTGACGTCTGGAATCGCCATCGACGATTATACCGATTGGATGCGCGGTGAGCTCGTCTTCCACCATGCTCCCGTGCGTGACATCGCCCAAGAAGTGGCGCGCGCGTACGGCGTCGATCTTCGTGTCCCGGATTCCACCTTGGCCGCGCACACCCTCACCTGGACCGTCCCCACCGCGCATCGCTCACTCGCGAGTGTCTTGAACGCGCTCGCCGAGGTGTTGGAAGCCCGTGTGGAGCATTCAATGGAGCATGCAGGCGACGTGATCACCCTGGTCCCGGGCGCAGCTCCATCCCCGAAACATCATCCGCAGGATTCCCCCAGTTCGGAGACGCATTATGGCCTGTAGCTCTCTCAGCACTGTCGCGCGGTCGCTCATCACGTGTACTGTCGCGATGTCGGTGTCCGCTTCGATGTCTGCTGTCGCGCCGTTGGGTGCGCAGCAAATTGCAACCGGTGCTCCTACGCACAACCGAACAGCTCCGCGCGTGACGATCGATGTCGACACGGTCCCCCTCACCAGTGTCCTCCAACTCATCGCACGTCACGCCGGGCTGATCGTCCTCTTCGATGACGCCGCCATTCCTTCCGGCGTTCGCGTCACCATGCACGTCCGGAATCTTGCCGCGACCGATGCGTTCGATCAGGCGCTCCGTGGGACAGGATTGATCGCGCACATCCGCGACGAAGGGGACGTGACCATTCGCCTGGGCGCAAGCCGTGTCACGGATGGCACCATCACCGGCACCGTGATCGACGCGTCGACGAAGCGCCCGTTGCGTGGCGCCAAGATCGGGATCGATGCCGCGAGCCGAGTGACGGAGAGTCAGGAGGATGGCACGTTCAAGCTCGCGCATGTGAGTGATGGATCGCACACGATTACCGTCAAGCTCATCGGGTACGCGAAGCGCGTTCAAACCGCGGCCGTCCAGAACGGATCGACCGCGACCATGACCATTGCGCTCACGCCATCTGCGTCACCGCTCGATCAAGTCGTCGTCACAGGAACTGTCATCCCGACCGAACGCCGCGCCGTCCCGAATGCGATGACCGTCATCACCGGCAAAGAATTGGAGCAGCGAGGCATCACCCACATCGACCAACTCTTTCACGGCGATGTTCCCGGCGTCTTCAGTCTGAACCAAGGGTCGGAAACCGGAAATTTCGCGCCCGGGAAAGTCAGCATGGCCTCGCGCGGCGCGACGTCACTCCCCGGCTTTGGTCCCGGCGGGAATTACGGCGACGCCGTGACGCAGAACATCAAGACGTATGTCGACGGCGTGGAGCTGGCCGATCCCACGTATCTCGGGCTCATCGATCCGAAGAGCATCGAACGGATCGAGATATTGACCGGGCCGCAAGCGAGTACCATTTACGGCTCCGGCGCGATCAACGGCGTGATGCAGATCTTCACCAAACGCGGATCGACGACACGCCCGCAACTCGTGCTCAATCTCTCGAGCGGCGTTCTCCAAAATAATTACAGCCCGAGCCTCGCCCCCCAACACGACTATTCCGCGCAAATCTCCAGCGTCGAGGGGCGTCTCTCCTACAATCTCGGCGGCTCGTGGAACTACATCGGTCCGTGGACTCCCGCGATTCACACGAGTACGACGAGTGGCTTCGGCGGCGTCCGTGCGCAATACAATACTGTCACCGTCGACGTGACCGGCCGGCAGACGTTGTCGACGAACAAAGTGACGAGTTATCCCAATCAAGGGGGAATCATCAAGCGGAACGAGGGCGTATACACCACGGACATGCTCGCCTATCCGTATACCCCATATCGCTTCTCCAGCACCGCGCAGACGCTGGGACTGACAGTCACGCACACCCTGGCGTCGTGGTGGTCCCAGACAGTCACCCTGGGACATGATGAAACGACGCCCGACATCCGGGCGTCGTCGAGGACATATCAAACACCGGATGACACGCTGTTGATGGTCCAGAGCTCGACGGAAACTCGAACCTCCCTCGCCTACAACACGACAGCACAACTTCCGCTCGGTACCTTCGCGCGCGCCACACTCACACTCGGCGCCGACGGATGGCGGACGATGATGACGTCGCTGTATTCGTCATCCAGGGCGCTCACGGGGAGCTTGAGCAGTCCTTCGGTCAACCGGCAACCCGCGCACGATCGTGGACTGTTCGCGCAGGGACAAGTCGGTTTCTACGACGCCGTCTTTCTCACCTACGGACTCCGCGCGGAATACAATCCGTTCTTCGGCGCACAAGCCAACCCGAACGTTGTCCCACGCTATGGGATTGCGCTCACGCAAACCTTCGGACCGCTCACCGCCAAGCTGCGTGGAAGCTATGGACATTCGACACGCCCGCCAGGACGCGGTGTCGCGGACGCCATTCCCGCGTCGCGCAACGGGACGTATTACACATCCCGATTCGGCAACATCCTGATTCAACTCGCCAATCCAGACTTGTTGCCCGAGCAACAACGCGGCGGCGAAGCCGGGCTCGAGCTCTACGCAGGGACGCGTGCGTCGTTGATCGTGACGCGCTACAATCAAACCGTCGACAATCTCATCATGGGAGCGAAGGTCGATAGCGCACGATCGCTGCGGCCGGATCCCTTCGGCCAATGTTTCTACAATCCGTCGCAGTGTGGATACGTGTACTTCAAACAGTCGGAGAATTTGAACATCGGGAGCATCCGCAATCAAGGATGGGAACTCCAGAGTACGGTGACGACAGGTCCCTTCACGACGAAAGGGACATACTCGTGGACCAAGAGCCGTTTGATCGGGATCACACCGAAATACCGCGCCCAATTTCCCGGATATCACGTCGGCGGAACGTTTCAGCGATTCGCGGAGCACACGTGGGCGCTCGACATCGGCTATGTGCGTGGCGGAACGTCGGTGTCGTACAATCTGCAAGGACAAGGGAAGATGTCTCCCCGTGACATTTATGGCGGAACTCCCGGCGACGCGCTCATGGCGATCTCGAACCTGCGGCTACAAAGTCTCGCCGTGCGTACCTCACCGCCACCAGACTATGCACCAACGGTTCCCGGATACTTGCTCGGCGATCTGAATGTGTCGCAGCGGATGACACGCACGATGGAGGGGATTCTCCAGATTCAGAATTTGGGGAACCGATATCGGAATGATACGGGGATCGACATCGCGAGCCTGGGCCGGCAGACGAAAGCGGGACTTCGCGTTCGGTTGTAGGCGAGCGCCAACGTCTTGGCGCGACAGGGCGTCGCGGGTGCCGAGAAGCTCCCTGTAACCCCGACAGCTCCCCGCCACCACGGGATCACTGAAGCGGCCGTTGCTCCGGCCGCTTCGGTTCGTCCTTCGGATATATGAAGGTCCAGTGGTCCACGGGTGTCTGCCTCGTGGCGAGTCTCCTCGCTGCTAGCTGCACCCGGCAGTCCGTCGCGTCCCTACGCCCAGCGCCATCGCACTCGTACCGATGGCCGAACGGCGCCCCCGACACCATCCGCGTCCACATTGCGGACGCCGCCGGAGTCGCCGGGTGGGATGCTACGGACCACGCCCGGGTCGTCGCCGCGCTGCGGAGCTGGGAGTCGACGGGGATCCCCCTCCACTTCCAGATCGTCGCTCCCACCGTCCCAGCCGACCTCACGATCAACTGGGTCGACCAATTCCGAACCTATCAAAGCGGATGGACCACCCTCGTCGCCGACCGGCGCGGCCAGATTCACCGGGCCACGGTCACGCTCGCGTTGTATGACGGTAACGGCGTCGCCCTTGCCGATTCCATGCGGAGCGCGATCACCCTCCACGAGCTCGGCCACGCCCTCGGCTTGAAGCACGTGGCTGACTCTACCGCGCTCATGTGGCCTATCGCCGGGACGCGGACCAAACTCACACACACCGACGTCAACGCCGTTCGCGAGCTCTACGAGCCGGAACGGCGCATGGGGAAATGAACCGCGAGAAGAGACCGGTTGATGCGTTGTTACCGGCTCTTCCCGATTTCCTCGATGACCGCTGGCGAAAAGACGTCGCGCATCAACCCGTTGAGTAGCGTCGGAAAAACGCGGCGCGCATTCGTCGTGTCCGACATGAGAATCACCGCCGCCTTCGGATCGTCGAACGCCACGACGTAGTAGCTCTCCCCCTCGCGTTCCGCCATTCCAAAGAAGGCCGGACCATACGGCGACATGAAGACGCCCCACCCAAGCCCATAGGAAAAACGGAGCTGTTCACCGGTCGCCTTCCCTGCCGAGTCTTTCATGCGCGCGACACGCCGTCCTGCTTGCGGCTTGAGCATCTCGACGCGATGCGGGATGTCGAGATGCACCCCTCGTCCACCCAATACACCCTGAATGAAACGCGCCATGTCGCGCGGTGTCGTGACCGCGGAGATGGCGGTGCGCACCGCCGCGTTTCGCACGACACGCGTTTGCGTCATGCCGAGTGGGGCGAGGAGACGTTCGTGGATGACGCGATCGAGTGGGGCTTTTGCGGTGTGTTCGACGACGTGCGCGAGGAGATCGAACCCTGCGTCGTCCATACTGAATTCCGTTCCCGGATCCGTCGCGATGTGCAGTGTGCTGTCGGACGGTGTACTTCCACGTTTGATCCCGCTCATGCGATCCAACAGCATGCGCGTGGTGATCCGATGATAGCGTGCATCTTGCGCGACCGCGGCGAACGGTCCGTCGAGCGACGTCCCGATATATCGCTCGATTGGTGCGTCGAGATCGATGCTCTTGTGGCTGACCAGCTCCATGACGAGTGTCGCCACCATCGGTTGTACCAACGTACCCGCGCTCATCGGCGTCGTGTCGGCGAGTGCCGTATGATTGGCGTCGTCGCGCGTTCCGAATCCTTTCAGAAAGGCGATGTTGTCGCGATCGATGACCGCGACCGCGAGCCCGGTGATGTGCGCGGCGGCCATTTGTCGCTGGACAATCTGCGTGATCGCCGCTGGCGTCGTGGCGGACCCGTCGAGGCGTTTGACCGCGGTGGCGGGACGAATCGACTGTTGTGCGAGTATGATACCTGGAAAAGATACCAGGAATGCGGCACCGGCGGCTTGGAGCGTAGACGGGAGTCTCATTCTTTCAATATAGTGCTAGCCATAATGTTCGTTGGCGGGTGCACCGGCCTATTCGCGGGTCGCGAAAATTTCTGTGGCGCCCCCGCGTCCCGCGTATAATTTTGGGGACGGTGTGTACCGCGCTTCTCTCTTTCTTCGCCCACGAGCTTTCCGGCGACGCGGACGGCCGTTCGTCGCAACGGCCGGAGCGCGATCAGTCGTTGGTACATGACACGGCATCGAGTACCGAGTCGAACACCGAATCGGATCTCGATGCCGGCATGTTGGCGCGGCTTCGCGCGGGCGACGTACGTGCATTCGATACACTTGTCGAACAGTACGCCGCTCGGCTCGTCCGGTTCGCCATCTTGTACACGAAAGACAGTGACGATGCCGACGACGTTGTCGCGGACGTCCTTGCGACATTCTGGGCGGCTCGAGAGACTGTTATGATTCGGTCCAGCATCGAGACGTATTTGTTCGGCGCCACGCGTAACGTGGCACGACAACGGCATCGGAATCGCCTCCGTCGTCTCGAAGCCGGAGCGCGATTCGCAACGGATGAAGGGGAGTCCCCTGGAATGGGGCGTGCCGCTCCTGCGCCGGATGTTGCCGTGGGCGAGGAAGAGCTCGAGACACGAATGCGGCGTGAGCTGGCCGCCCTTCCGGAGCGCGTTCGGGTGGCGATCACCCTCCGGTGGGAGGAGCAGATGAGCTACGACGCCATCGCAGTCATCCTGGGTGCCTCCGCGGCGTCGGTCCGGCAAACGGTCCACCGGGCGATCGTGACGCTTCGCGCGAGGCTGAGCGCCAAGTAGCACGCTCGGCGACCGCACGGGTTTTTGCCCGGTCGAGTCGGTTGTCACAAGTCGGCATCTGAGGGAACTCTTCTTTCAGAATGCCTTCCGTGCCACCGCAACCACCCTCGAATTCCGAGCTGTCTCCCGAGGTCCTCGACCAATACCTCGCTGGGGAAGGGACGCCGGATGACCGCGCCGCATTCGAGGCCGCGGTTCGAAGCGATCCGACCGCCGATGTCCTTGTCCGAGCCGTGCGTGCAAATGCCACGCGTCTCGGAGATGGGGCGGCGGTCAAAGCTCGCCTGCACCAGCGCTTTGCCGATACTGCGCCAAGGAGCGCGGTCCAACCCTCAGTCGTCCTTCCGCGAAACGTCGCGCGGTGGGGGACCCGCGTGCTCGCACGTGTCGGCGTCGCGGCCGTCGTGATCATGATGATCGTGCTCGTGGTTGCGCGAACAGCCGACGTATCTTCACCAGCACGACGCGTCACGTACGCGACGAAAACGGGAGAGCGTGCGGTCGTGACGCTCGCCGACGGAAGCCATATCATCCTGGCGCCCCGGAGCACGATGGTATTCGAGGTTCGTGGGGCTTCGCGCGAACGACAGGTGACGTTGTCCGGCGAAGCATATTTCGAGATTGCGTCGGCGCGGCAGGCGCCATTCGTCGTACACACGGGTCGGGTGAGCACGCGCGTTTTGGGGACACGTTTCACCGTGCGCCGATATGCCTCCGATCGCAGCACACGCGTTGCGGTGTTGGAAGGACGCGTCGCCATTGCGACAGCGTGGAACCGATCCCACGCCGTTACCCTCGCCGCCGGAATGATGGGCGAGACTGCGGACTCTTCAGCAAGCACGATCACGACCGACGATATCGGGACCGCGGCGGCCTGGACGACAGGGCATTTGCTCTTTCACGATGCTCCTGTGACTGACGTGCTCGCGGCGTTGACACGGTGGTATGGATACGAATTCCGCCTTGCCGATTCGGCGTTGGCGCGCGCGACGTTGACCATCGGCGTGAGCACGGAGTCCGCGTCGGAAGCGCTCCAGACGCTACAACGCACCATGAACGTGGAGATGGACGTTCACGGCACAGTGATCACGCTACGGCCCCGCCGCGCAGCCGCGGTACCGAGCCGGCACCGGCTCGATTCACGGCAATCGATTGTCACCTTTCACCAGGAGATTGGGCGATGAAAAGACGATGTGCGTACGTCCTTGTTGGTTTGCTCCCCTTGACTGCGATGTCATCTGTGCTCGCACAACACGACGTCGTGGCGAGCGCGGCTTCCTCCGGGACCGAAGCACGAGCCGCCGAGCGACTCCTGGCGCGTCCTGTGTCGATCGATGTGAGCGAGATGCCGTTGAAACAGGCGATCAATCGCGTGGCGGCCGATGCGAAAGTGATGATCAATTATCAGGCGCAAATCGTGGATGCGTACGCGAAGCGCGTCACGGTGCGCTTGAAAAGCGTTCCTCTGGGTCGGGCACTCGATCAGCTCCTGGCGGGTACGACGTTGCGTGTGATTCCCGATGGGACGACGCAGTTGGTGATCGTGGATGGACGCGATGGCTCGACGACGGCTACGGGAGTCATCACGGGTACCGTTCTCGATGCGAAAACGAAACGACCTGTGTCCGGCGCCAAGGTCACGCTGGACGACGCCAAGAAGGGGATCTTTTCAGGAGAAGATGGCACGTTCCGGATTGCCGGGGTGACAGCCGGGAGCCATGTCGTGCATATCCGCATCATCGGCTATGAAAAAACGACAACGAGCACGACGGTCGTGGACGGAGAAACCGCGCGCGTCGAGGTTACGCTGACGCCGAGCGCGAACGTTCTCGATCAAGTCGTCGTGACAGGAACTGTTGTCGCAACTTCACTCAAGGCGGTTCCAAGTGCGATCACGGTCATCACAGCCAAAGAGCTGGAGCAACGTAACATCACGAATATCGCACAACTGTTTCGAGGTGACGTGCCTGGCCTGTTCGCGAGCTTTCACGGAGAACCCACGTACAACAATGGTCCTGGACGTGAGATTGTCTCGTCGCGTGGTAATTCCACACTGAACGGCGCGATCGACAGCGTCAAGTTCATCAAAACGTATGTCGACGGTGTCGAGCTCGCGAATTCCCAGTACATCGGATTGATTGATCCCCGTACGATTGAGCGGATCGAGATCTTGACCGGACCGCAGGCGAGTACGATCTACGGCTCGAACGCCATCAACGGCGTCATGCAGATCTTCACCAAACGGGGGTCGACGTCACGGCCACAGTTGATCGCGTCGTTCCAAGGCGGATGGACGCCCGCGGTTGGGAGTTCCGCATTGGCGCCAAAATACAACACCAACGCGCAGCTCTCCGGTGTCGAAGGGCATGTGTCGTACAGTGCCGGGCTTTCGTGGGATTATACCGGATCGTGGTCGCCGTCGGTCAATCTGAGGACGTTGAGCGGGACGGGTGGCGCTCATTTTCAACGAGGGCCGGTGGCGGCCGATTACACGGTGGCACGGACGAATAGTCGGAATCAAGACCAAGGGGGAACTGGCCAGCAGGTCTTGACGACGTTGATCGAGAAAGGAGAGGCGCGGGTTGATCCCCGGGTCGGCTATCCACGACTGACGGCCAGTACGGACGTGCGGCAAGGCGGCACGTTTACCTACACACCAATCACATGGTGGTCGCACACACTCACGGTCGGGAACGACGAGCTCAAGGAAGAGAATGACCGGTTTTTCGCATCATATGCGGGGACGTATGATACCGTGGGCAGCTTTCACGTCATCAATCAAACCCGTCAGACATTTGGCTACAATACGGCGGTGCGCATTCCCGCGACGTCGTATGCCGTTGCGACCGTGACGGCGGGAATGGATGGATGGCATTCGAGCGGACAAGACGTCTTTGGTAATCCGCCGGTGCGCGGATTTGTCAGTCAATCGTACGTGTCGGTTGGTCGGGGACACAGCCGTGGTGGGTTTTTGCAGGGACAGCTTGGTGTCTGGGACGCGCTTTTTCTGACCTACGGATTGCGTAGCGAATGGAACCCTGACTACGGTACTGACGCCAATCCGAACCTGGCTCCCCGGTACGGTGCCGCGTTGTCACACGAATTTGGTGAGATTACTGCGAAACTCCGCGGAAGTTATGGACGTTCGACGCGCCCTCCGTCGGGAGGGCTGCGGCGTAGCCTGACGCTATTGGAAGCTGGAAACGTATGGGACGCATACGCCTTCGGTGGTGGTACGATCAGTCAATTTGAAAATCTCGACTTGCTGCCCGAAAGCAAGCAAGGCGGTGAGGGTGGTGTTGAGCTGTATTTTGGAAGCCGCGCGTCGTTGGTCGTCACGCGATACAATGAAACTGTCAACAACCTCATCACGAACACCATCGTCGACAGTGTGCTCCGCCTCGACGGAGATACAGATCCCAATCATTTCTGCGGCATCGTACCGCAGCTGTGCGGCTTGAACTCCCATTTCAAGCAGTCGGAAAATCTCAACCTGGGAAGTGTCCGTAACCAAGGATGGGAGCTGCAGGGAACTGTGACGCTCGGCCCGGTCACCACGAGAGGCACCTATTCGTGGACGAAAAGCCGGTTGATCGGGATCACTCCTCGCTATCGTGCACAGTTTCCACAGTATACGGTCGGAGCGCCGTTTGATTATTCGCCGGAGCACACATACGCCATTGACGTGACATATGCGCATGGTGGCACAACTCTCTCCACCAATTGGCAAGGGCTGGGGCAGCTTGGGGGGGTGAACAGTCTTGTGATGGATCAACTAGTCGGGTTTGGCACGCGTCTGTCCGCGCAGTATGCGCCACGATATCAAGATTCGCCGGGATTTCATCCTGTGACGGCGGGGTATGTCGTCGGAGACGCCAACCTGCAACAACGTGTGACGTCGTATCTCGACGTCGAGGCGCATCTCACGAACATCAGAAGCGTGCGGCAAAACGATTACAGCGCGACCGCGGGGAGTCCTGGGCGTACGACGATCTTGGCACTTCGCCTCCGCTATTAACTCCTCTTTTTCAATTCTCAAGTTCCACAATCACAATGATAGAATATGTGACTATACGGCTGGTCAGGTTTGCCAGTCGCGCGCTCGTGTTATGCTCGGATCGGTACTGGGTAATGTCCGGTGCGGCACTCGCGAGCGTTCTTGCCGCGGCTAATGCGCACGCGCAGTCGACGCCGATTCCCGATACCGGGATGACGGCGTTCGGCTACCGCGCGGGGCAGTCCAATTTGGCGGGGATGAATCCCGTCATCGACGGACATCTCGTCGTCAACGCCGATTCCGTGCGCGCGATTGTGGAACGCCGCTCGCGCCCCTGGCTCGACACGCTGGCGGCCCGGCCCGTCGGGTACCTGCATGAGATTCCCATGGCAGGGCTTGCCGCGTTCCTCAACGATGACGCGGGCGCGCAACGATTTCTCGACGCCCGGTTGGCCACGCCGGGATTGACCGTGCAGGAACGACTCTGGACCTTAGGTACCGCGTTCGACATGCTCTTGCCACACAGCCAAGTGCAGACACCGGCCCGCATTGCCCTGGCCAAACGATACTTGGCCCAGATCGATGCGATTCCCATTGCCGAATCGGGGAGGCTGCGGTTCGGCGCGCGAATCGAGCTGATGTTGGCGTACCAGCGGCGCACGGAGTTTCCCGAAGCGATGAAGTGGGGATGGGAGGCGCATGGACTTGGGGCCCAACTCCCCACATATGACCAGCGGAGTCACGTCTCGACGAACGGCAATCTGTATCTCTTCGCGCTGATGCTGGCCTCCACGCCCAATGGACTCCACACAATCGATTCCCTCCTGACGGTCTTGCAGGGATACGTGCCACCGCCGGCGTCGCTCATTGCGTCCGATTCACTCTATCGATACTACGCGGTCGGCGTCGCGCGTCAATTCGCGGAGCTGTCGGAGAAGGTCAAATTGCTCGGCAAACGGAACACGGCGGTCATGGCGATGCATTGGTACAACATGCCGGCGCCGGCCACGCCGTACGCAGGGGTGGAAGGGGCACAGCTCAAGACGTTGGACGACGGCATCATCCGGATCGTGGGATTCGGCTGGTTTACCTGTCCCGGCTGCCGGCAGACCATGAAGATCTTCAACACCATCCAGCACCAGCTCCCGCCTGGCGCTCAGGTCTTGTACGTCGAACGGACCGAAGGAGAATGGGGTGGAAATGCCGTGACGCCGGCTGAGGAGACGGAGCACATTCGGCACCACGTGCAGGACGTGATGCATTACACGTTTCCCTTCGCCATCTGGGCGGGGCCCAAAGAGACGACACCCGAAGGGTGGCACGTGGTCCAGCGCTTTCCAATGATCGATCCATACCACTTAGAGAGTGGGCCGTCGTTTCTGATCGTCGATGGACACGGAACGGTGCGCGCGTGGTACGGGCCGGGTGATCCATTCTCGGAGACGGACGGGCTACGGATCATCAAGATGCTCGTGGCGGAGCGTGATCAGGAACGTGCGGGAGCCACGGGGGCTGCACCGTCGGCCCAGGGCGTCGCGCATGAGTAAGGGCGGTCACCTGGGGCCGTTGACCCGGCGCGGGTTTCTCTCGACATCTTCCTTGGCGCTGGCTGGAATCGCCACGCGCGGCATGGGGCAAACAGCCCCTTCCACACGTCTCGTGCCGACGCGGTCGCGCCGTCCGGTCACCGATTTCGCACCACCGTTGCTGGATGCGGAAGCCTTACGAACGTTCGCGACGGCGGCCATGGAGGCCGCCGTCGCCGCGGGGGCAGAATATGCCGACATCCGCGTGAGCGATTCCCGGTTCTTTGTGCCGACGGGTGATCCCTCCGTGGCGAGCCGGCTTACGCTGGCCTGCGGATTCGGATTGCGGGTGCAGGTGGGCGGCGCGACGACGTTCGTGAGTGGGGCGGATTTCACGCGCGACTCGCTGGCGCGTACCGCGCAGGAGGCGACGCATTCGGCGCGCCTGCTCGCGGCAGTCGCAAAACAGCCCCGTCTCGCGCTCTCGGCGCCCGTGGTCCGGGGCGAGTGGTCCGTTCCCGTCGAGATCGATCCGTTCACGGTTTCGCCGGAAGATCACTGCGCCCTGCTCGGCGGCTTTCAGCAGCCGCACGGCCATGGGCGCGGTGGCGACATTCTCGACGCCGAGGCGGAATGGACGGTCGAAACGCGGGTCTTTGCCGCGTCGACCGGCTCGTTGCTGACGCAACACCTCACACGGTGTAATCCGAAATTCGGGACGCGCAGTAAATCATGGCGCACCGATTGGATCGGCTATGGTATTCCTGTCCGCGTACCGTATTCGGCAGGCGTCGAATACTTGCTCGCGCCCAAACTCCATGAGCAGCTCCATGCAGCCGTTGCTGAAGTCGAGGAGCTCGTCCGAATTCCGTTGGGCAAGACGGATGTCGGACGCAAAGAGATCGTCATGGATGGATACGCCCATGGCGCCGCGGTAGGGAAGGTGTTGCTCCCAGCGTTGTCGTTGAGTCGTGTGCTTGGTGAGGAGCAGAATCACGCAGGGACGAGTATCTGGAGTCCGATCGAGACGGCGCTCGGGCATCCGGTTGGCGTTCCGGGATTCAATCTTCGCGTCGCATCCGAGCTTCCCTCGTTCGGCGCGACGCGGTGGGACGACGATGGTGTCGCAACGACCCCGGCGACGATCATCGACGATGGCGTGCTGGTCGACTATTTCGGCACGCGGTTCAATCGCGCCGCGCTGCCGCAGGCATTGCAACAGCTCCGTGGGACGACGACGACGCCCGATGTGCAACGGCCGCCGACGGGGATGCCGACGGCGGTCGTTGTAAACGCGGCCGCCTCGGGTCCGACGTTGACGGACCTGGTGAGTCAAATCAACGATGGGTTCTTGCTGCGTGGCGTGCGTTGGGTCGAGACCGATCCCCAAGGGAATGGTGGGGTGATCAGCCCAGACGTCTTGCTCGAAATCAAGCGTGGGAAGATCCTCCGGCGGATCATGAATGCGACCGTGGAGTTTCCCGCCAGAAAGCTTTGGACCGGGCTCACAACGATGGGCAGCTCGTCCACGCTCTGTCCCGCGGTCTGTATAGCACAGCTGGAGCCGCCGCCGTGGAAACGCGTCCTCACGGTGGTGACCGCCCCGGCCGCGCACTTCCGCTCGGTCGACATCGTTCACAAAGTGTAACCTGCTGGCACGTGTCTTCGAACGCTCACTTACATACGAACTCGATCCCGCACTCGATCCCGATGCTGGATGAACCACCGCGGCCGGCATCTTCACATCATGGCTCCGTCGCGTCCGTGAATGCCGTGCTCGCCCGGCGGGGCCAGCCTGTTCCCGGCACGCGCCCCGTCATGGCGCGGGAGGACGCCGAAACGCTCGCGAAAATCGCGATTCAAACCATCTACGAAGATGCACTGGTCGATTGGCGGTACATTCAGCTCACGCACCAGGTGGTCGCCATCGCGACGGTGCTGCCGAATGGCACCGTCACGAGTACGACGACGGACACCTTCACCCTCGCGTTTGAAACGAGTCTGGGCGACGGTGTGAAGGTGAACGTGGATCTCAACGTGCGCGATGTCGATCGGCTGCGCACTGTGATTCGCCACGCCCTGCTGCATGCGGCGCCGCCACGACCATACCCAGATTGGGAGAAGCCGGATCCGGACGATCCGTGGCATCATATCTACGGACCGCATACGTATCTCCCGACAACGTTGTGGCGTGACACGACGGCCGCGGCCATCGCGACGTTGCCCGGTGACGTGTTACCACGCCTAGCCAAGGTGGTGGCCGATGCCAACTTGTCGGTCGCGGCGACGGCCTCCGTGTCGGCACGCGCGCATCTCTGCTACACCACCTTGGGCCTCTCTGCCTGGTCGAACGCGACGGACAGCGAGGTGACCACCACGGCGCGATCGCTCGACGGGACCGGCTCGGGATGGAGTGGGCACGCGCATCGCGATGTGACGAAGCTCGAGGTCGAACGCGTGGCCGCCGAAGCCAAGGACATTGCGCTCCGGAGCCGAGGCGCGGTCCGTGCCGAGCCAGGTCGTTATACCGCGATTCTGGGACCGGCGGCGGTGGGGCAACTCATGGCCATGACCGCGCAGGCTTTTGCGGGCGGTTCGCCGGACGGACCCTTCACCTCGCCGTTGCCGAACGGACGGCGCAATAAAATTTTGGCGCAAGTGGCCGATGCGCGCATCACGCTGCGGACGGATCCCACCGACCCGGACAACGGCGACGAGGCATTTTTTGATTTGGGGTTCCCCTGCGGGAAGATGACGTGGATTGATCGGGGAATTCTCAAAGGGTTGTCGTTCGGTCCCATGGACGCGGCCGAGCGGGACGTCACCGCGATGAATGTCCCGTGGAGCATGCAGATGACTGGCGGCGATTCCTCCATTGCGAAGATGATCGCAAACTGCGAGCGCGGGGTATACGTCAACCGCGTGTCGGGTGTCGCAATCACGGATTGGCACTCCTTCACCATGACCGGTGTCACGCGCGACGGCTGCTTTTTGATCAAGGATGGGAAGATTCACAAGCCCATTGTCAACTTTCGCTTCTACGAATCACCGATTTTGATGTTGACGAAAGTGCTCGCCCTGGGCCCCGCGGAACGCGTCTCCTTCGGGCTCTCGTCGCCAACGTCGAGCTTTTACGAATGGCCGTACCCGCCGATGGTGATGCCGCCACTCATGGTGCGCGATTTCAACTTCAGCAGCTTGTGTGATGCCGTTTAACACAGAGAATGTCATGGCCACTCTTCCGACGCTTCCGGTCGTGAGTTCCCGCAGGTCCCACCGCGGCACACTCACATGCCTCCGGTTCTGTGTCGTACTCCTCGAAAGTGCGATGTGGCTCGGCGGCGTGCTCCTCACGGCGCAGACGACCCCCGCCGGACCTGTCTATACCGGCCGGCTGAGTCCAGATCTCGTCTTTACGGTCGCGAACATTGTCGTTCAACCGTTCACCAAGCGACATCGAGGGATATAAAGAGACTACCTCATCCTCTTGAGGCTACCGCACGTGCGTTCGTGGGAGAACTCAAGTTCCAAGAGCCGTCGCACGGTGATATGATCGCGAAGATCCTTCCAGCGATGGCTGTCGTCAGTCCCGGCAAACCCGTCGTATTATACGTGAACTTGACGGGCGATTCGATACCGGCGCCGTTTACAGACGAGCATCGGTATACGTTCTCACCGTCTGTGGGAAAATTTGCCCGGCCAGGTGATCAGGAACTACAGCTCACACTTCCGTTGCCTGGAAGCTTTTTTCACGGCTATCCGTTTCGCATTGCTGAGAGTCCGCAACGAGCGCCGGAGGAGGGAAATCAATATTACTTCTTTGTTTTCACCCCTCGCGCCGAAGGAATCATTGAACTGGATGGGCATATGACGCTCGCACAATTCGACGCCGGCGCCGTCACTGGGAAAGTCATCACTTCGGAGGATGGGTTTCACTCGACGCGAATGAGGACAGAGAAATTAGCTACTGGGCGCGCACGGAGTCCCAAATGAATCTTGGAGCTCCGCTCATGTTCGAAGTGGGAACACGCACGTCGTTGCAGGACTCGTTGATGATCGATCCGGCACGTTTACCATGCGGTGGATTCCCGCGAGTAACTACTTTCCGCCGTTGGATTCTGGGTTGGCGCTCGCCGATTTTGCATTCGGTACGCTCGACGGCACATCGCGGCATTGACAGACTATCGCGGGAAATATGTGCTCTTGGATTTCTGGACGCTGGGCTGCGGTCCGTGTATTCGTGCGATGCCCGACCTCGAGACCGCGTACACGAAGTATCATGATCATGGTTTCGAGATCATCGGTATAAATATGGATATAAACATCGACCTTGAAGTATTTCGCACCTTTCTCAAGGCCCATAACAGCACGTGGGTGCATACGGCGACGTGGATGCACCCAGAGGGAGCCGCGCTGAAGACGTATATCGACTCGCGTCTTCGTGTCGTGTCGTGTCGTGTCGTGTCGTGTCGTGTCGTGTCGTGTCGTGTCGTGTCGTGACGTGTCGTGTCGTGTCGTGTCGTGTCGTGACGTGTCGTGACGTGTCGTGACGTGTCGTGACGTGGCCGACCGACGCTGCGCTT